>OWIU01000229.1_pt1 | contig 24180 bp, 10 predicted proteins | sample 1732921 | NCBI WGS metagenome assembly OWIU01 (sample SAMN05065768, study PRJEB22554) | human gut metagenome | biome: ENVO:2100002; feature: ENVO:00000062; material: ENVO:00002003 | host: Homo sapiens | place: USA | reverse complement strand
GTCGGCAGCGTCAGATGTGTATAAGAGACAGTTATAAGAGTGAGACTTATAGCAAACTTAAACTAGAAAGATTATGAAAGTAAAGCAGATTTGTATGATGGTGCTGCTATGGTTGGGAGTGATTCCGGCGGTACAGGCACAAACTTTCGACAAATTATGGAAAGAAGTGGAGCAAGCGGAGAAAAAGAGCTTGCCTAAGACTGTGATAAAACTGTCTGATGAGATTTATCAGAAAGGGGAAAAAGAGAAAAACTCTCCACAAATGCTCAAAGCATATACGTGGCGGATGAAATATCGGGAAATGTTGAATCCCGACAGTCTTTACGCTGATTTGAAAGGACTGGAACAATGGGTGAAACAGACTGACCAACCAATGGATCGCGCCATCCTACACTCTTTGATAGCGGGAATCTATGCAGATTATGCAGCCAGCAACCAGTGGCAACTCCGCCAACGGACAGAAATCGTAGACCAGACACCTGCTACCGATATGCGTGAATGGACAGCCAATATGTTCATCGAAAAAGTGCGGACAAATATAAAGGAGGCATTGGCCGATTCTGTATTGCTGCTCAAAACGTCCTCACGCGGCTATATTCCTTTTGTAGAATTGGGGGAAACGAGCGAATACTATCACCATGATATGTATCATTTATTGGCTTCCCGTAGCATTGAAGCACTGCAACGGGTGGAAGAATTGGGTAACAGGATTACTAATGACGGTACTGTGAATCCGGTCAAACAAGATATAATAGCTATTTATGGGAATATGATTTCCGCTTATAAAGCAACCGGATTAAAAGAAGGTTATGTGTTGACAGCACTTAACTACCTGGAATGGAGATGGAATGCTGATCGGAATATTCGACCTCTGCAGGCTAAGGGCGAACTTCCGGTACTGACGGAAGATACTTATCTGAAAGCTTTGAACAGATTGAAAAACAAGTATGCTTCCGAACCCATCTGTGCCGAAGTCTATTTGGCAGAAGCCCGATATACTATTGGAAAACAACAGCAGCTCAATGCATTGCAGCTTTGCGATGAGGCAATCCGCCTTTATTCAGGCTATCGCAGAATCAATGCTTTGAAAAATCTTCGGGAAGAGATATTGGCTCCTTATTTGAATGTTAATGCATCCGATTTGGCTTTTCCGAACGAAGAGATAGAATTAAGGGTCTCACACAAAAATCTGGATGGTTTCACTGTCCGTCTTTATCAGGCGAAGAAACTGATAAAGGAACAACATTACGCTGTGCTTCGTCCGAAAGATTATCAGACGCAGGACACTGTGTTTACATTCAAAGCTCCTGAACTTGGATCTTACGTGATGCGTATCATACCGGATATTCGTGCGAAGAGAGATAGTGAAAGCAAGTTTGATGTAACACGTTTCAAAGTGCTGACGTGCCGTTTGCCGGACAAACAGTATCAAGTGGTGACGCTGGATGGACAGACAGGGCATCCTATTCCCCATGCGAAAGTGACGATGTACAGTAATGACGAAAAAGTGTTGCAGGAGTTTACGACAAACGAAGAGGGTAAGGTCGTATTTCCCTGGAAATCCGAATACCGCTATCTGAAAGCTTCCAAGGGGACGGATACGGCAATGCCGAAACAAGGCATTTATGCAGGAAGTTACGGATATTACGGCGACGAAGATAAAGTGACTGAAAATATGACTTTATTGACCGACCGTTCTTTGTATCGTCCCGGACAGACTGTGTATGTGAAGGGAATTGCTTATTCTCAACAATCGGATACGGCGAATGTACTTCCGAACAAGGAATATACGGTGACTTTATTGGATGTAAACAATCAGGAAGTAGGGCAGAAGTCGGTACGTACCAATGAGTTCGGTTCGTTTACCACCGATTTCGCATTGCCTTCGGCCTGTCTGAACGGAATGTTTTCTTTGAAAGCGGGAAGAGGCCATACAGGCATTCGGGTAGAAGATTATAAACGTCCGACATTTGATATCACTTTTGAAAAGCAACAAGGAAGTTACAAACTGGGTGATGAGGTACAGGTGAAGGGTAAGGTACAATCTTATAGTGGTGTGCTGCTTCAGGATCTTCTGGTGAAATATACGGTAAAGCGTTCTGCATACAGCCTTTGGCGGTTTGCGGAATCTGTGCAGATTGCTTCCGGTGAAGTGATGGCCAATGAGAATGGAGAATTCACGATACCGGTTCGTTTGCAGGAAAGTGACTCTTATAAGAATAATGATAAGGTATATTATCGTTATTCCATTGAGGCCACTGTTACCAATGTGGCAGGTGAAACACAATCTTCTACGGACGTGATTTCGGCAGGAAACCGTTCGTTGATTTTGCAGGTGGAATTGCAAGATAAGACTTGCAAGGATCAACCCTTCGAAACAATGTTTAAAGTGCAGAACCTGAATGGACAACCTGTGGAGGTGAAGGGGAATTATTACTTGTACCCTGCCAAAGACAAGGACTTTAAGCAGTTGGAAGAGAAACCGGTTGCAACGGGAACCTTTACTTCTAATGAAGACATGACGCTCGACTGGAAGAATCTTCCATCGGGACCTTATGTGCTGAAAGCATCAGTGAAAGATAATCAGGGCAAGGAAGTGACTGCTGACACCAACACGATTCTTTTCTCTGTTGAGGACAAACGTCCGCCTGTAGAAACGACGATGTGGTTCTATGGTGCAAATACGGAATTTGATGCTGCCCATCCGGCCGTGTTCTGTTTCGGTACGTCGAAAAAAGATGCTTATGTGATGATGAACGTATTTTCCGGTGATAAATTGCTGGAGAGCAAGACGTTGAATTTGTCAGATACGATTGTACGTTTCGAGTATCCATATCGGGAAAGTTATGGGGATGGTGTCTTTGTGAATCTCTGTATGGTGAGGGACGGACAGGTTTATCAGGAACAGGTGCGGCTGACCAAACGGATTCCTGATAAGACACTGACTATGAAGTGGGAAGTGTTCCGTGATAAATTGCGTCCGGGACAAAAGGAAGAATGGAAGCTGACGATTAAAACGCCGCAAGGACAAGCTGCTAACGCGGAAATGCTGGCAACGATGTATGATGCTTCCTTGGATAAAATATGGAATCGGCAACAGAATTTCCAAATCTATTATAACCAGATTGTCCCATATTCTAACTGGATGAGTGGATATTCCGGCAATAATTCATTCAACTACTGGTGGAATACGAAGAGTCTCAAAGTGCCATCACTGGAGTATGACCATTTTGTGATGCTATCGGACTATTATAATAATGGAAGAGATTTGGGTGAAGTAATAGTGAGAGGATATGGCTCGACGAGAAAGTTGACGGTGACAGGTAGCGTTTCGACATTGGACGTTGCAACTTTAAGGAGTAATGCGCCAAAGATGAAATCGGCTATGGCTGCTGATGCCATGACTAATGTTGAATTTCAATCGGAAATGATACCCACGGGAGAAAAAGCGGATGAGGCATCTGACAACGAAATGCTTCCCGAAGCATCTGCTGACTTGCGTACCAATTTAGCAGAAACAGCATTCTTCTATCCTCAACTTCGCACCAATGAACAGGGAGAGATCTCTTTCTCATTCACGATGCCTGAAAGTCTGACGCGTTGGAACTTCCGTGGATATTCTCATACAAAGGGAATGTTGACGGGAACATTGGATGGCGAAGCTACCACAAGCAAAGAATTTATGCTGACTCCTAATCTCCCTCGTTTTGTGCGTGTGGGTGATAAGACTTCTCTGGCAGCTTCTATCTCTAATATGACTGGTAAGCCGCAAGCCGGAACGGTCAGTCTGGTCCTTTTTGACCCGATGACAGAGAAGGTTATCAGTACACAAAAACAGAAATTCAGCCTTGCTGCCGGAAAGACAATGGGTGTGGACTTCCAGTTTATCGTTAGTGATAAATACGAAATAGTGGGATGCCGGATGATTGCCGACAGTGGTACTTTCAGCGATGGAGAACAACAGTTGCTTCCGGTTCTTAGCAATAAAGAGCATTTGGTGGAGACACTTCCAATGCCAGTGCGTGGAGAAGAAACCCGTACTTTCTCACTCGATCATCTGTTCAATCAACAAAGTAAAACAGCCACAGATCGTAAACTAACTGTTGAATTTACAGGAAACCCGGCTTGGTATGCCGTTCAGGCATTGCCTTCATTGAGTCTTCCGACAAGTAATAACGCTATTTCCTGGGCTACTGCCTACTATGCCAATACATTGGCTTCGTTTATCATGAACAGTCAGCCGAAGATCAAAGCGGTATTTGAAAGTTGGAAACTGCAAGGAGGTACGAAAGAAACGTTCTTGAGCAATCTGCAAAAGAATCAGGAAGTGAAGAATATCATTTTGTCCGAGTCTCCCTGGGTACTCGAAGCACAGACGGAAGAGCAACAGAAAGAGCGCATCGCCACCTTGTTTGATTTGAATAACATCCGTAGTAATAATATCGCAGCTTTGACTCGATTGCAGGAGTTACAGAACTCAAATGGGGCATGGTCCTGGTATAAAGGAATGAACGGGAGTCGATCTGTAACTACCTATATCGCCGAACTGAATGCCCGTCTGGCTATGCTGACAGGTGAGAAATTAAGCGGATCGGCTCTTTCCTTGCAACAGAAGGCTTTCGCTTACCTTCATCAATCAGCTTTGGACGAGTATAAGGAAATCCTGAAAGCACAGAAAGACGGTGTGAAGTTTACTGGCGTTTCGGGCAGTATTCTGCAATATTTGTATCTCATCGCTATTTCGGGAGAGCAGGTACCCGCAGCCAATAAAGCGGCTTATACCTATTATCTTTCTAAGGTAGGAGAATTGCTGACTTCTCCTTCGATGGATACAAAAGCGATTGCCGCCATTGTGCTTGATAAAGCCGGACGCAAGAAGGAAGCGCAGGAATTTGTCGCTTCTCTGAAAGAACATCTGACGAAGACAGATGAACAGGGAATGTTCTTTGCTTTCAACGAGAATCCATATACATGGGGCGGAATGCAGATGCAGGCTCATGTAGATGTGATGGAAGCGCTGGAACAGACAGGTGGCAATACCGATACAGTGGAAGAAATGAAACTTTGGTTGTTGAAGCAAAAGCAGACACAACAGTGGAATTCTCCGGTAGCTACTGCCGATGCGGTATTTGCATTGCTGATGAAGGGCGCTAATTTACTCGACAATCAGGGAGATGTACGGATTGTGATTGCTAATGAAGTGCTGGAAACTGTTAGTCCAAGTAAAACGACTGTTCCTGGATTGGGATATATCAAACGTTCTTTCACACAGAAGAATGTGGTGGATGCCCGCAAGATTGAAGTGGAAAAGAGAAATCCGGGTATTGCTTGGGGAGCTGTGTATGCAGAATTTGAATCTCCTGTCAGTGATGTGAAACAACAGGGCGGCGACCTGAATGTTGAGAAACAGTTGTATGTGGAGCGTACGATGAATAACGTGCCTCAATTACAGCCTATTACTGCCAAAACGGTTCTTCAGGTAGGTGATAAAGTCGTTTCCCGTTTGAGCATCCGCGTAGACCGTCCGATGGACTTTGTACAGTTGAAAGATCAGCGGGGCGCTTGTTTCGAACCGATCGGCAGTATCTCCGGTTATCGTTGGAACAACGGGCTTGGCTATTACGTAGACATCAAAGATGCATCGACTAATTTCTTCTTCGATCATTTAGGAAAGGGTGTATACGTGTTGGAATATAGTTACCGTGTCAGTCGTGCAGGAACTTACGAAACTGGTTTGGCAACTATGCAGTGTGCTTATGCACCGGAATACGCTTCGCATTCTGCTTCGATGACAATTATTATTAAATAGTTCCGGCAGGGGATTTTTATTCTCACCGACGAGCGAGGCGTTCCTCACCGATGAAGAGGGTGTTCCTCACCGAGGAAGGCATCCTTCGTCGGTGAGGAACTTTTTTCTTATAAACAGGGGCTTACAAGGACTGCTATTAAGTAAAGTCTTTTCCCAATCTGTGTTAATCTGTGTAATCTGTGGTGAAAAACTCATCTAAAACCCCTACATTTGTGCACCAAAATAAAAAATATCGCATGAAACGTAGTTTACTATCTATATTATCTTTACTTACTGTCGCTTTGGCAGCCGTTGCCCAACCTCGTATCTCTTCAAATAAAGAGACACATAACTTCGGACAAATTGAGTGGAAACGTCCGGTGACAGTGGAATATACCATCACTAACACGGGAAACCAGCCATTGGTACTGACCAACGTCACAACCTCTTGTGCCTGTGCCGTGGCCGACTGGACCAAAGAACCGATTGCCCCGGGAGGAAAAGGAGTAGTAAAAGCTTCTTTTGACGCAAAAGCGTTAGGACATTTTGAAAAGTCGATAGGAATATATAGCAATGCCAGTCCGAGCTTGGTCTATCTGAAGTTTACCGGTGAAGTAGTGCAGGAAATAAAAGATTATACAAAGCTACTTCCTTATACAATTGGAAATATTCGTTTAGATCGTGATGAGTTTGCTTTCCCCGATGTCTATCGCGGACAGCAGCCTTCATTGACCTTTGATATCGCCAATCTTTCGGATCGTCCTTACGAACCGGTATTGATGCATCTGCCTCCTTATCTGAAAATGGAAGCGGAACCCAAAGTCTTGTTGAAAGGCAAGAAAGGAACTATCAAACTGACGCTGGATGCGAGCCAGCTAAAAGATTACGGATTGACACAGACTTCTGTCTACCTTTCTCGTTTCTCCGGTGATAAGGTGAGCGAAGATAATGAAATACCGGTTTCGGCCATTCTTCTTCCCGACTTCTCTCGTATGACGGAAAAAGATTCTTTGAACGCTCCTGCCATGCACATTTCGGAAACGGATATTGATCTTAGTATCCCGTTGATAAAGAAGAATAAGGTAAGCCATGATATATTGATAGCCAATTCCGGAAAGACTCCGTTAGTCATCAGTAAGTTGCAGGTATTCAATTCATCGGTAGGAGTGAGCCTGAAGAAGACAGTCCTTCCTCCGGATGGAATGACGAAGCTCAAAGTAACTATTCGTAAGCGTGACGTAGGTAATAAGAAGCATCATTTACGTATCCTGATGATAACAAATGATCCGTTACGCCCGAAAGTTGAAATCAATATCAAACGCTAAATCCTATGATTATGGAACATCCTGAAAATAGTGAAGAATATAAGGGGCTTGTTGTCAATAAAGGCATTGAGCAACCCTCATCTGTGAATCCCTACTTAAAGCGGAAACCTAAGAAACGCCAACTTTCAGTAGCAGAGTTTGTAGAAGGTATCGTAAAAGGTGATGTCACCATATTGAGTCAGGCTGTGACATTGGTTGAAAGCGTAAAGCCTGAACATCAGGCTGTTTCACAGGAAATCATAGAGAAGTGTCTGCCATTTTCCGGTAATTCGATTCGGATTGGTATCAGCGGCGTTCCCGGTGCAGGAAAGAGTACGTCGATAGATGTATTCGGTCTGCATGTACTCGAAAAGGGGGGCAAACTGGCGGTATTGGCCATCGACCCTAGTAGTGAGCGTAGTAAAGGCAGTATCTTAGGGGATAAAACGCGTATGGAGCAGCTTTCCGTGCATCCTAAATCGTTTATCCGCCCTAGTCCGTCAGCCGGTTCTTTGGGAGGAGTGGCACGCAAAACACGTGAGACGATTATTCTTTGTGAAGCTGCCGGATTCGATAAGATTTTTGTGGAGACCGTAGGAGTGGGACAAAGCGAAACGGCTGTTCACTCGATGGTTGATTTTTTCCTGTTGATTCAGTTGTCCGGTACGGGCGATGAACTGCAAGGGATTAAGCGTGGTATTATGGAGATGGCGGATGGTATCGTTATCAATAAGGCCGATGGAGATAATCTGGAACGTGCCAAGTTGGCTGCCACTCAATTCCGTAATGCATTGCATCTGTTTCCTGCACCTGAATCCGGATGGATTCCCAAAGTATTGACTTACTCCGGTTTTTATAACCTGGGAGTGAAGGAGGTCTGGGACATGATTTACGAATACATTGACTTTGTGAAAGAAAACGGCTATTTTGAATATCGCCGCAACGAACAAAGTAAATACTGGATGTATGAAAGCATCAATGAACAACTTCGTGACAGCTTTTATCATAATCCGAAGATTGAAGCGATGCTCTTAGAAAAAGAACAGCAGGTATTGAAAGGTAACCTGACTTCGTTTATAGCTGCAAGAAGCTTGCTCGATACTTATTTTGAGGATTTGAAATGAGACTTTAAATGATAATAAGATTCTGATTCTTAAAGAATACATTTAGCATAAGCGGGTAGGAAACGTCAGTCTTTCTACCCGCTTGTACTATTAATGAGGCTTTTCTGCTTTTTCAAGATCAGCTCTCGATTTACTTTGAGTTACAATATATACTCCCAGGAATACAAGTGCGATAGCAATCCCTTTCTCCCAGCCGAAACTTCCGATACCCATCGCGATTGCTGCAATCGTAGCCACGATGGGTTGCATATAATTGTACATACTGACTACCGTAGGACGGAGCAGCCTCTGCGCAGTCATAATGCAGAGATATGCGAGGAAACTACCTCCTAATACGACATAAAGTACCTGTAGAATGGCGACAGTGGAAACAGAAGTCCATTGAATCGTAGAAATATCATAATAGGAGAACGGAATGTAACACATTGAAGCATATATGAACATCCATTTATTAATCGTTACTGCCGAATATCGTTGAGACAATCCCTTGAATACAGTCAGGTATATGGAGAAACTGATTTGTGCAACGAGACAAAGTAAGTCACCAATCAGGCTTCCATTTCCGTTGCTTCCTGCCTGGCTGCTCATAATGAGAATAAGTGCTCCCATCGCACCTACAAAAATCCCCAGTACTTTCTTATTGGTAATAGGTTCTTTCAAGTAAATGGCCGCTACAACCATTGTTACAATCGGTAGAGTGGTAGTTACGATAGAAGCATCAATAGGAGAAGTCATAGAAAGCCCGAAGATGAACACTCCTTGATTGAATACTAGTGCAAACAGTGAAGCAAAGAAGATTTTCAGCATATCTTGATGATTCACATGTTCCTGTTTGCAAAACATGGAAAGGATCCAGAAAGCGGCTGCTGCCCCCACCATGCGGAACGTAGTTACAGAAATTGGAGAAAACTCTTGAAGAGCCGACTTACCGATGGGAGACATTAATCCCCACATAACGTTTGCTGTAAGCGCAAACAAATGACCATACAGGTTCTTACTTTTGTCCATGTTGATACTATTTATTTTACCATATCTCTGATATCATTAACAATCAAATAGAGAAAACGGTTGCAAAGGTAGTCTTTTATCGTATGATTTGTTTATATTTGCCTTGATTAAACTTGAATATTATGGAACAACAAGCCAATTATATCCGTCGTATCGAGATACACGGACTATGGGAACGCTTTAATATAGGATGGGATTTGCGTCCCGATGTGAACATCCTCTCCGGCATCAACGGAGTGGGGAAGACTACCATTCTGAACCGTTCGGTGGGATACCTCGAAGAACTTTCCGGTGAAATGAAAAGTGACGAGAAGAACGGAGTGCGTCTCTTTTTCGACAATCCCCAGGCAACCTATATTCCTTATGACGTCATCCGGAGCTACGACCGTCCCCTGATTATGGGTGACTTCACAGCCCGCATGGCCGACAAGAATGTAAAGTCTGAACTGGACTGGCAGCTCTATCTCTTGCAACGCCGTTACCTCGATTATCAGGTCAACATTGGTAATAAGATGATTGAAATGCTTTCCAGCATTGATGAAGAAGAGCGTCGTAAAGCAGCTACATTATCTGTAGCCAAACGTCGTTTTCAGGATATGATTGACGAACTGTTCAGCTATACACGCAAAAAGATAGACAGGAAACGGAACGATATCGCTTTCTATCAGGATGGCGACCTATTATTCCCTTATAAACTGTCGTCCGGTGAAAAGCAAATGCTGGTTATCCTGCTGACCGTACTCGTGCAGGACAACAGCCATTGTGTATTGTTTATGGATGAGCCGGAAGCCTCCCTTCATATAGAATGGCAGCAGAAACTGATTGCTATGATACGTGAACTGAATCCGAATGTGCAGATTATCCTGACTACCCATTCGCCTGCCGTCATTATGGAAGGCTGGCTGGATGCCGTGACAGAAGTAAGCGATATATCTACCACCGTAGGGCACAAGCTCGACAAGGATTCTCCCAACTGTAATTTGTAATTCGTAACCTGTAATAGAACAAATGGCAACTTCACTACGAGATAATCTGACTTCTTCTTATTTCAATGCCGCCCATAAGCTTTATCCGAAGAAAGCCCGCCGACGTATCATCGCTTACGTAGAAAGCTATGACGACATCGCTTTCTGGCGCACATTGCTTGAAGAGTTTGAAGACGACGAACACTATTTCCAAGTGATGCTTCCTTCGGCCACCTCCCTGGCAAAAGGAAAAAAGATGGTACTCATGAACACGCTGAATACAGCCGAATTGGGGAGAAGTCTGATTGCCTGTGTGGACAGTGACTATGATTTCCTGTTGCAGGGAGCTACCAATACTTCCCGTAAAATCAACCGGAACAGGTATATTTTTCAGACTTATACCTATGCTATTGAAAACTATCATTGTTTTGCCGAAAGCCTTCACGAAGTATGTGTGCAGGCTACGTTGAATGACCGTTCCATTTTAGATTTCAACTTCTACCTGAAGAAGTACTCTGAAATAGTATATCCGCTTTTCCTCTGGAACGTATGGTTCTATCGCCAACGGGATACTTACACTTTCCCCATGTACGATTTCCATACTTATACTTCTTTGCGCGAGATTAATCTCCGGCATCCGGAAAAGAGCTTGGAATCCCTTCAACAACGGGTTAATCAGAAGTTGGCAGAGTTGAAAAAGAAATTCCCCCATAACATCAATCAGGTGAATGGATTGCGGACTGAATTTAAAGAGCTGGGCTTGGTGCCGGAAAACACTTACTTGTATATGCAGGGACACCATGTGATGGATAATGTGGTAATGAAACTACTGATTCCGGTCTGCACCGTATTGCGCCGTGAACGGGAACAGGAAATCAAGCGGTTGGCCGAACACAATGAACAGTTCAGAAACGAACTGACTTGTTATCAGAACAGCCAGGTGAACGTAGAAATCATGCTCAAGAAGAATGTAGCCTACAAAAGACTCTTCCATTATGATTGGCTACGGCAGGATATCAGTGAATATTTGGAAGAAGGAAAGAATAAAGAAGAAAAGAAACAGAGATCATAAATAAAAGAAAAACTAAAAAAGAGAGAGACGATTGCTTATGAAAGAAGTAAAAGAAGTGGTTGATACAGTGAGTGTGGCATTAGCAAACGGGCAACCGGAAGAAGCAGGTAATGTGGTGATGCAAGAAGTGAATCATGCTTTGCTCTCGATGGGAGTGGATGAAGCTATGGCTGATAAGATTGATAACTTTATCATCTTATTGTTTATTATTGGAATAGCATTACTTGCCAATCTGATTTGCCGCAAGATTATTCTGCGTACCGTATCCAAATTGGTGAAACAGACGAAGGCCACTTGGGATGATATTGTATTTAATGATAAAGTAATGGTGAATATCAGCAGGATGGTGGCACCTATATTGATCTATATATCTATTCCTATTGCTTTTCCCGAACATGCAGACTCTGCTTTGCTTGATTTTCTTCGAAGACTTTGCATGATTTATATCCTTGCAGTCTTTCTTCGCTTCGTCAGTGCTTTGTTCACGGCTGTGTATCTGGTATATAGCGCGCGTGAGCAATATAAAGACAAACCTTTGAAGGGGCTTTTGCAGACAGCACAAGTCATTCTCTTCTTTATAGGAGCTATCATCATTATCAGTATTCTGATAAAGCAGAGTCCGGTGGTGTTGCTGACCGGATTGGGAGCTTCTGCTGCGGTTCTGATGTTGGTTTTCAAAGATAGTATCATGGGATTTGTCTCCGGCATCCAGCTTTCTGCCAATAATATGCTGAAGGTGGGTGATTGGATCACGATGCCGAAATACGGTGCGGACGGTACAGTGATAGAAGTAACATTGAATACCGTAAAAGTACGTAACTTCGACAATACTATCACCACCATTCCTCCTTATCTATTGATTAGTGATTCTTTCCAAAACTGGCAGGGAATGCAGGAATCCGGCGGACGTCGTGTGAAACGTTCCATCAATATAGACATGACCAGTGTGCATTTCTGTACACCGGAGATGTTGGCAAAATACCGGAAGATACAACTGTTGAAAGACTATGTGGATGAAACGGAAAAGGTAGTGGAAGAATATAATAAGGAACATCATATCGACAACTCTGTGTTAGTGAATGGACGCCGGCAAACAAACCTGGGAGTTTTCCGTGCCTATCTGACTAACTATCTGAAGAATCTGCCTACCGTCAACCAAGACCTGACCTGTATGGTACGTCAGCTTCAGCCTACTGAAACCGGTATCCCATTGGAACTTTATTTCTTTTCTGCCAATAAAGTATGGGTTGCCTACGAAGGCATACAGGCAGATGTTTTCGATCATGTGCTTGCCATTATTCCCGAATTCGACTTGCGTGTCTTCCAAAACCCGTCGGGGGCAGACCTGCATCGGATAGGGGTAAAGATAGAAAACTAATCAAACGATAAAACGTTTATAAATTGTAATTACTATGACTACACCGTTATCCAACCAGATTATCCGTGAAATCACTCCTTTGTCAGATAAGGATTGCTTTTACATTGCGGAACGTTATAAAACGGAATTCACTTATCCTATACACAACCACTCCGAGTTTGAATTGAACTTCACCGAAAAGGCTGCCGGAGTAAGGCGGATTGTAGGAGACTCTTCCGAAGTGATAGGTGATTATGATTTGGTGTTGATAACAGGAAAAGACTTGGAGCACGTCTGGGAACAGAACGAGTGCCGTTCGAAAGAGATACGGGAGATTACGATTCAGTTTTCTTCCGATCTTTTCTTCAAGAGCTTTATCAATAAGAATCAGTTCGACTCTATCCGCCGGATGCTGGATAAAGCACAAAAAGGGCTTTGTTTCCCGATGTCTGCCATACTCAAAATATATCCGTTGTTGGATACGCTTGCTTCCGAAAAACAGGGATTTTATGCGGTCATTAAGTTTATGACGATCCTGTATGAACTTTCTCTCTTTGAAGAAGAAGCGCGTACCTTGTCCAGTTCGTCTTTTGCCAAGATAGATATTCATTCGGACAGCCGGCGTGTGCAGAAAGTGCAGGAGTACATCAATACACATTATCAGGAAGAAATACGTCTGGGGCAGTTGGCCGATATGGTGGGGATGACGGATGTGTCATTCAGCCGCTTCTTCAAACTGCGTACAGGCAAGAATCTTTCCGATTATATCATTGATATTCGGCTAGGCTTTGCTTCCCGGTTGCTGGTAGATTCTACGATGTCTATCGCCGAGATTTGTTATGAGTGCGGTTTTAATAACCTTTCCAATTTCAACCGGATCTTCAAGAAGAAAAAGAGTTGTTCGCCCAAAGAGTTTCGTGAGAACTATCGGAAGAAAAAGAAACTGATTTAGCGCATTTTCTTTTATGAACTCGGTGATTAACTCCCGAGTTCTATCTTCCACTCACCAATCGTTCGTGTGGCGCTGTCAAAGTTTACACCTACTTTAACTATTTTCCTGTGATCCGCCTGATACGGAATAGCATACCCCTTGCTGTTAATCTGCGCTAATGCTTCTTCGGGTGTACCATCTACTTTAAATTCAAAAACATAGATGGTATCTTGAAGTTTCACAACCGCGTCTGCTCTTCCGATGGCTGTATCCACTTCCACATCTATATACTGTCCCATCAGCCGGAAAAACAGATAAAAGATTGTTTGGTAATGTTTCTCCTCCTTGTTGTTCAGTTTATTCGGGATAGATGCAAAGAAAGATTTCAGTCTTTCCAGACACTCCTCTAAATGACCGATACGCAAGTCTTTAATAAAGGACACTACATAAAATGTATTCTCTCGTGCAGGCAGATGCACATAAGCGGGCATCAGCGATTCGATAAATCCTTTTCTTACTTCCTTGTTGGGATAAGCCAGTGTATACAGTTGGAAATCCGGATCATATCCCTTAATTGTGAGATAACCGCTTTGGTAGAGCACCGGAAGAGGATCGGTGATTCTATTGCTGGGCGCATCAAACTGTTCGGCGGTGGCGGTCGTGTTATCCAGTTCCCGGATATCAAAATCGCTTTCTTGCAGAATATCTATCAGGAAAGTGGGAGTACCGGTCGAAAACCAAAAATTGGCATACTTCTTCTGTGCGAATGCATTGAACAAACTGAATGGATTATAAATATCTTCACTGTTCTCACTGAAATGATAGCCGTCATATTGTTGTTTCAAATGTACACAGGCTTCCTCATATGTTTCCTTGTTGGCTTGGGCCATTTGTTCAATATCAATTTGCAATTGCGTGCGCAGTTCTTGTTCGGTGATGCCACAGATGGCACTGTAATCATCCCTCATGCTGATATTCTGCAAGTTATTCAACTCGCTGAAGATACTCATTTGGCTGAATTTGCTGATACCTGTCAATAATAAGAAGCGAAGATACTGTCCCTGGGCTTTCAGTGGACTAAAGAAATCCCGCATGATATTACGTATTTCCTTTTGAACTTCATCATTATGATTGCTGTCCAGCATTGGTGAGTCATACTCATCTATTAATACCACCACCTGTTTACCCGTCTGTTTGTAAGCACGACGAATAATTCCTTCAAAACGTAAACTGAAAGTCGTTTCTCCTTCTTCCCGTTGATAAATTTTCTCCCATAAAAGCAATTGGCGGTTAATAACGGCTGACAGCATATCAGCGGTTATATATTTACTCACACTAAAATCAAAGTGTAATACCGGATAAACCGTCCAATCCTTTTCCAGAGTCTCCATAGCCAAGCCCTGAAACAGTTCTTTTTTTCCCAGGAAATAAGCCTCTAGTGTAGAAACTAGCAAACTTTTCCCAAAGCGTCGGGGACGACTTAGAAAATAGACTTTATTTGTATGAGTCAAACGATAAATCAATTCCGTTTTATCAACATAGACACAATCATTATTGCGTAAATCTTCAAAGTTCTGTATTCCTATCGGATATCTTCTGAAATTCTCTTCCATGACGCATATCTGTTTTTAGCGTGAAACATACACAAAGATAATGATATTTAGTTTCAAGTCAATTATGCCTGTTCTTTTTTTAAGAAAGTCCAACGTTGGATATATACTTAGTGGGAAAGGAGCTATCGGTGTTTCTTTGCGTAATGCATTGAAAAGCGATGAAACATATCTTTGACGACAAGCGGGTGGAAATACACTATCAGCCAAAATTTTCACCTTCTCACAACTGTCAGACGATTAATTTTATGCATAATGAGAGATAAAAGAGTGAAGTTCCGGTCTTAAATTTGCTTATAAACAAGTTGAACTAATAGCGTAAGTAATTGATAATACGTTTGTAACATCTTGTCATCATCTTGCAACGACTCTTTCAATAGATTGTATTTATTTCGTCTTATAGTTGTAATGCCCACCCTCTATCTTTGCCAGCGTAATTAAAACGTAGAGCAAAGTTAGATGAAAAAACTATTTCTTATCCGATTTTCAGTGGCGGCCTTCTTTTGCCTGTTGTGTGTACTTCCTGCATTGGCTGCCAATATTAAGATTAAAGGAGCTGTGAAAGACAAACTATCCAAGGAACCTTTGATAGGAGCTACGATACGTTTGCTCGGAACTCAAGCCGGAGCAGTGACCGATATGGAGGGTAATTTCGAATTGAACAGCATGGGCGTGTTGGAAGGTATGTATGATATTGAGATTAAATATGTAGGCTACAAAACGGAAGTGCGCCGTAAAGTGCGTGTGGAGAATGGAAAACTGGTGATACTGAATCTGGAGTTGGAAACCGATGCACAGGAACTTGCCGATGTGGTGGTTGTAGCTAAGAAGAATAGGGAAAATGAGAATATGCTGTTGCTCGAACAGCAAAAAGCAGTCATTGCCGTACAATCTGTTGGTGTCAGGGAGCTTTCCCGCAAGGGTGTTTCGGATGCAGAAGGTGCTGTGACGAAAGTTGCCGGAGTGTCTAAACAAGACGGAGTGAAAAATGTCTTTGTCCGTGGATTGGGTGACCGGTACAATGCAACTACTTTTAATGGATTTGCTCTTCCTTCCGAAGATCCGGAATATAAGAATATCTCTCTTGATTTCTTCGGTACGGATATTATTCAGTCCGTAGGCGTAAATAAAGCATTCAACGCGGGAGGCAGCAGCGATGTCGGAGGGGCAACCATTGATATTGTATCCAAAGAACTAATTGGTAGCGGTAATCTGGGATTCGGCATTTCCGGTGGCTTGAATACACAAACGGTAGCAGCCGATTTTCTGAAACAGGATGGAGTGAACTTCATGGGCTTTGCCAATCGTACCGAACCTGCCGATGAAAACTCATGGAACTTCAGAAATAAGTTAGACCCTTCCGCTCAACATTTTCAAATTAACCGGAGTTACAGTATTTCCGGAGGTAAACGATTCTATGTCGGAAAAGACAAAAATCCGCTTTCTTTCTTCCTGACCGCCGGACATACGACGGACTATCAGTATACGGATGAAATCATACGTAATACAACTACCAGCGGTACGGTCTACAAAGATATGAATGGAAAGAAGTATGCGGAGAATATCAGTCAGCTGGCACTTGCCAATGTGGATTTCGATATGCAGAATCGTCATCACATCAGTTATAATTTGATGATGATTCATGCCAATACCCAGTCGGTGGGCGATTACAACGGCAAGAACTCGATTTTTAGTGACGACTATGAAAACCTCGGATTCACCCGTCGCCAACAAACGAATGACAATATGCTGATCGTTAACCAACTGATGACTAACTGGGGATTGACCAAATCATTAAGTCTTGATGCAGGTGCTTCCTATAATATGGTGAAAGGGTATGAACCGGATCGTCGTATCAATAACCTGACTAAAGCGGAAGACGGCTATACGTTGCTAAGGGGCAACTCACAACAGCGCTACTTCTCAACTTTAGATGAAGACGACTTGAATGTAAAAGCGGGCTTGGTCTATCGTCTGAAAGATAATATAGAAGAAATTTCGAATGTCCGTTTTGGATATACAGGCCGATTCGTAGATGATAACTTCAAAGCTACGGAATATAACCTGACCGTAGGACATGTTTCTACCCTCCCTTCTTTGGACGACTTCTCGCTTGACGATTATTATAATCAGGAAAACTTTGCTTCCGACTGGTTCAAGATACAAAAGAACTTAGATGAATATACCGTAAAAAAGAATATCCATTCCGCTTATGCCGAGGCTACCTACCAGTTTACTCCCCGTTGGATTGTGAATCTGGGAATGAAATACGACAAAGTAGATATTGAAGTGGATTACAATGTGAATCGTGGAGGCTCTAAAGGAAACAATACCATCCAAAAAGATTATTTCCTGCCCAGCTTGAATCTCAAATACAATCTGAATGATAAAAACTCGCTTCGTCTGGGAGCTAGTAAAACATATACGCTTCCGCAGGCAAAGGAAATATCTCCTTACCGTTATGTCGGCGTGAACTTCAACAGTCAGGGTAACCCCAATCTGAAACCTTCGGATCATTATAACCTTGATCTGAAGTGGGACTTTAATCCCACTCCGACCGAGTTGATTTCTCTCACAGCTTTCTATAAATTGATTAAGAATCCGATATCCCGCATCGAAGTGGCAAGCGCCGGAGGTTATCTTTCTTATGAGAATATAGCGGATAAGGCAACCGTGGCAGGAGTGGAAGTAGAAATACGTAAGAATCTGTTTGTCCGTCCGGTGAGTAATGCTGCGCACGGAATGAATAAACTCTCTTTGGGATTGAATGGCTCTTATATCTACACGAATGCAAAAATGCCTTTGGCAACGGTTACCACCGGTTCGCAACTGGAAGGAGCCGCACCGTGGATTGTCAATTTCGACCTCTCGCATAACTTCACGAAAGGAGAACGCAGTTTTGTCAATACATTGGTACTTAATTATGTGAGTGATAAAATATATACCATTGGCACACAGGGCTATCAGGATATAATGGAGCAGGGAGTACTGACCCTGGATTTTGTGTCCCAAGCCAAACTGAACAAGCATCTTTCCTTTAACCTGAAAGCCCGCAACCTGCTGAATTCCTCTTATAAGTTAAGTCGCAAAGCGAACGAAAACGGGGAAAAGGTGATATTGAATGATTATAAGAAAGGAATAAATATAAGCCTGGGAGTGTCGTGTACATTCTAAGCCGGGTGATGAAATAAGATTATTAACTAATAATGAAAGCAAAATGAAAAGATTGTTTGTGAACTTTATGACGTTTGCCGTTATGGCAACAGCACTTACATTGACTGCATGTAGCAGTGATAGTGACGGAGACGGTGATGGTAACGGAGATGGTGGAAACAACGGTGGGACCGGTAGCTCTATTGTTGTGGGCGAAAATATCCTGTCCGGCACGCTGACCGGAGAACAGATACTGGAAGCTAAGGAATATATTCTGAACGGAACGGTAGTCATTGAAAATGGAGGCCGTCTGAATATCCCTGCCGGAACAACGATTAAGGCTCGCGAAGGTTTCAGCAGTTATCTGCTGGTAGCACAGGGCGGTAAACTTTATGCTGACGGTACAGCTGATAAACCGATTGTTTTCACTGCCAATTCAACAACCCCTACATCCGGCTATTGGGGAGGAATCATTATCAATGGTAAAGCTCCGATTTCCGGTTCGAACGCCAATAAGAGTGATACAGGTCTGACGGAAATCGACAACAACTATAAATACGGTGGTAATGTCGATAATGACAATTCCGGTTCACTGACTTATGTGAAAATCTGCTATGCCGGTGCCCGCTCTACTGCCGATATCGAGCACAACGGATTGACACTGAACGGTGTTGGAAACGGTACCAAGATTGAGAATATCTACATTCTTGAGAGCGCGGATGATGCCGTCGAATTCTTTGGCGGTACGGTGAATGTAACCAACTTGTTGGCTGTGAACCCGGATGATGACATGTTCGACTTCACTCAAGGATATTCCGGTAAATTGAAAAACTGCTATGGCGTTTGGGAAAGCGGTTATACCAGTACGGAAGCAGATCCGCGCGGCATTGAAGCAGATGGTAACTTGGATGGTGACTATTCGGATCATTTACGTCAGTCGGATTTTACGGTTGAAAATATGACAATCGTAAATAATGCTGCCAATACAACGGATAATGTAGACCGTATGCAAGATGTGATTAAAATCCGTCGTGGAGCAAAAGCTACGATCACCAATGCCTTTGTCAAAGGTTCAGGCGGTACAATCGATTTGATTGATATGAATGACAGTAAAGGTGCAGGAAATGCTGCTTCCAGCATCAGCATCACCCATACATTGAACTTTAAGAATAAGCTGAACGGTACATTGAATACATTTACCGAGCCAACTACGAATACAGGTGCAGATGCATCCCTGTTCACTTGGAGCGGATATAATTTCTCTTCCTTATAAATAAGATATAGAGTAGCAAAGTGTATCTTTTTTAATAGGAGGTATGGGAGAATTTGTAACAAACAGATTCTCCCATATTCTATTTATTTGTTTTCGTAATCTTCTTTTAGCTTTTTTATTTGCTCCTTTATGGTATCAGTGATTACCTTTTTCGTATATTTGTCAACCTATTATTTTACAACGATACAAAATATGCAAACAGACAACGAGCGATACAAAAAAATGGCTTCTCTTGCACAAATCGGATGGTGGGAAGTAGATTTAACGGCAGGATATTATTTATGTTCCGATTATCTTTCTGATCTTTTGGGATTGGACGGCGACACCATCTCTACTTCGGATTTTCTAAACCTGATACGTGAAGATTATCGCAAGCAGATTGCCCAGGAGTTCCGGGCAAATTCTTCTATCCATAAGGACTTTTACGAACAAACTTTCCCGATTCATTCAAAATATGGTGAGGTTTGGCTGCATACCCGTCTGGCTTTTCGTGAGAAGGGTACGGGTGTTGATGGAGGTGATAAGTCCTTCGGAATAATCCAGCGCGTTGAGGCTCCCAAGGAAGAAGATCAAAGGGATGCATTAAGGCGTGTGAATGATTTGCTTTGTCGTCAGAATTTTGTTTCGCAATCGTTGCTTCGTTTCCTACGTGATGAGGCAGTAGAATCTTGTATCGCAGATATTTTAAGAGATATTCTGAATCTTTATAATGGAAAAGGTCGTGTTTATATTTTTGAATACGACGAAATTTATGCCCATCATAGTTGTATCTACGAAGTTGTTTCTGAAGGAGTATCGGCAGAGATAGACAATCTGCAGGACATGCCTGCCAGTGAGTCAAAATGGTGGAGTGAACAGATATTATCGGGCAAGCCGATTATTTTAAATACACTGGAGCAATTATTAGAAGAGGCTCCTGATGAATATCAGATTCTTGTAGTTCAGGGAATCAAATCGTTAATGGTGACTCCTTTGATGACAGGCGACCGCGTTTGGGGATATATGGGGATTGATTTGGTTGAGACTTACCATGACTGGAGTAATGAAGATTTTCAATGGTTCTCCTCATTGGGAAATATTATAAATATCTGTATCGAGTTGCGTAAAACTAAGGACAAGGTAATCCGCGAACAGACTTTCCTAAATAATCTGTTTCATTTTATGCCGATGGGATATATACGTATGTCCATTATCCGTGACGAGAATAATAAACCTTGTGATTATCGGGTGACGGATGCGAATGAGGTCAGTTCAACCTTTTTCGGGCTTCCTTTGGAGTCGTATATTGGTTCTTTGGCATCTGAAAAGCATCCTGACTATCTCCAAAAACTTAATTTTCTGGAAGAAATACTGGATAGTAATTCTTATAGAGAGAAAGATGAATATTTCCCAAGAACGGAACGGTATACGCATTGGGTTATTTATTCTCCCGGAAAAGATGAAATAGTCGGTTTGTTCCTCGATTCTACAGGATCGGTACAAGCTAATCGGGCATTGGACCGTAGCGAGAAGCTCTTTCAGAATATCTTTGCTAATATTCCGGCAGGAGTAGAGATCTACGATAAGGACGGCTATTTGATAGATTTGAATAATAAGGATTTAGAAATATTCGGTGTAGTGAATAAATCGGATGTGATAGGGGTTAATTTCTTTGAGAATCCGAATGTGCCGCAGGGGATTCGTGATCGTGTGCGGAATGAAGATTTGGTAGATTTCAGGCTTAATTATTCTTTTGAACAGGCGGAAGGATATTATGAGACAAATCGTTCTAATGCGATAGAACTGTATTCGAAGGTTAGTAAATTGTATGATAATGAGGGCAACTTCAGCGGATATATATTAATAAGTATTGATAATACCGAACGGATTGATGCAATGAATCGTATCCGTGATTTTGAGAATTTCTTCCTGATGATATCCGATTATGCAAAAGTTGGTTATGCCAAGTTGAATCTCTTGAATCGCAAAGGATATGCTATAAAACAGTGGTATAAGAATTTAGGTGAGGAGGAAGATACGCTTTTGGATGAGGTTGTGGGTGTTTATACCCATATGCACCCTGAAGACCGTAAGCGTTTCCTTGATTTTTATGATGAAGTCAGAGACGGAAAAAGAAGGCATTTTCAGGGTGAGATGCGTATTCGTCGTCCCGGAACGAAGAATGAATGGAATTGGGTGAGTAGTAATGTGATGGTCACTAATTATAAACCGGAGGAAAATGAAATAGAAATCATCGGTATCAATTATGACATTACAGAATTGAAGGAGACTGAAGCCGAATTGATTCAGGCACGCGATAAAGCAGAGATGATGGATCGTTTGAAAAGTGCTTTCCTTGCCAATATGAGCCATGAAATCCGTACGCCGCTGAATGCCATTGTCGGTTTCTCCGATTTGTTGGTGGAAACTGAAGAGTTGTCAGAACGTCAGGAGTATATTAAGATTGTACGTGAGAATAATGATCTTTTGTTGCAATTAATTTCAGATATACTCGATTTGTCAAAGATTGAAGCGGGTACATTTGAGTTTACCAGCGGAGATGTAGATGTAAATCTGTTATGTGAGGATATTGTCCGCTCTATGGGGATGAAAGCGAAAGGAGAGGTGGAACTGGTACTTGATAATCACCTTCCGGTTTGTCATGTCATTAGTGACCGTAATCGTATACATCAGGTGATCTCTAACTTTGTTAACAATGCAATGAAATTTACCTCTGAAGGTAGTATTCATGTGGGATATAAACTAAAAGATGGCGAATTGGAATTCTATGTTGAAGATACAGGCATCGGTATTGAAAAAGAGCAGTTGCCACATATCTTTGAGCGTTTCGTGAAGCTTAATTCTTTTGTACACGGTACAGGATTGGGACTTTCTATCTGTCAGAGCATCGTTGAACAATTAGGTGGGCGGATTGGTGTTGATTCTGAAAAAGGAAAAGGATCAAGGTTTTGGTTTACTATTCCCGGGGTGATCGTGACGGAAGAGGTGGGCTGTGCCCGGTAGAGTGGTAATGAGGCAGGTGAATATCTTCCTTCCTCATTAATAAAAGTGGGTTTTATATAAAAGAGACGGTCTTGGTTTTGATGTCGATTGATACTGACATGAAACCAAGACCGTTTCTTTGGTGAAAAGGTGTAGTCCGTTTAAATTCCGAACGACAGTTTATCGATGGATTGATATACAATACTTGCAATACCCAGTCCGATGATACCCAGCGTGCAAAGTGCCAGTCCCCATTTTGTGCAGCGGTCGCTGCGGAAAGTAGGAATTGGGTTGTCGGAAGGAGTGATATACATTGCTTTTACAATCAATAGATAGTAATACAACGAAATCACTGTATTTACCAATGCGATGAATACCAGCAAGTGGAAACCTGCATCGAAAGCAGCCATGAAGATAAAGAACTTAGAGAAGAATCCGGCAAACGGAGGGATGCCTGCCAATGAGAACAGAGACAGAGTCATCAAGAGAGCGATTTTGGGATTCGTTTTATAAAGTCCTGCGTAATCTTCGAGCGTGAATTTCTGACTGCGTAATGCCACGATAGTGATAACGGCAAATACTCCGAGGTTGGCGGCAGCGTACACTAATACATAATATACCAATGCCGTCATGCCTTGTGCCGTACCACCGATAACGCCTAACATAATATATCCCGCTTGCGAAATACTGGAGAACGCCATCAAACGTTTCAGGTTTTGCTGACGGACAGCAAATATATTTGCAATAGTGATAGAAGCGATGGTTACCCAATAAAGTACTTCCTGCCAGTCATTAATCATTGGAGCGAATACTTTGATAAGGACAGCCAATAATACAAATGCTGCCGATCCTTTTGATATAACACTTAAATAAGCGGTAACTGCACTCGGAGCACCTTCGTAAACGTCTGCTGTCCATAAGTGGAACGGAACCAGTGATAACTTGAATGCCATTCCTGTGAAGAAGAATACAAATGCCATGATCTGTAACGGATTTCCGTCGATATGAGCAGGGAGGTCATCGAAATAAAGAGTCCCGGCAGAACCATAGATCATGGACAGACCAAATAACAGCAATGCACTGGAGAAAAGAGCTGTCAGAATGTATTTGGCACCTGCTTCGGCAGAGTTGTGACGGTATTTATCGAAGGCAATCAATGCTGCCATCGGAATAGAAGCTGTTTCGAGTCCGATGAAGAACATCAGGAAATGTCCGGCGGAAATCATGAGGTACATACCAAACAAGGTAGAGAGTGTAAGTACATAGAATTCTCCTTGCTTGAATGAAGTATCTTCTCTTTTCATCCATTCGTGCGCCATCAGGAAAACAATCAGTGTGCCGACGTTCAGGATGGATTTAACCACTGTGTGCATCGGTACATAATGATACATACCGCCGAATGCATCGGCAGCAGTCCCCGGAATTAAGTTGATAGCTGTATGGATAGCCATCAGAATAACGGGCAACATTGTGTTCAGGCGTGCTTTCCCACCATTTTTGTGTGCATCCGGACTCATGAAGAGGTCAGCTAGAAATAGCAGCAGTAGGACAGCTATGAGCGACAGCTCTTCTCGCATATATAGAAACTGTCTCTTATACACATCTCCGAGCCC
>OWIU01000190.1_pt1 | contig 26571 bp, 27 predicted proteins | sample 1732921 | NCBI WGS metagenome assembly OWIU01 (sample SAMN05065768, study PRJEB22554) | human gut metagenome | biome: ENVO:2100002; feature: ENVO:00000062; material: ENVO:00002003 | host: Homo sapiens | place: USA | reverse complement strand
GCCACTCTAATATAGCTTTGATATTCAACTGCTAACACTATCGTTGGAAGCGGAGTGTAAGCGAATGTTTATTTAAAGCTTAAAGTTTGATGGATTTTCCATCATGGCTTAAAGGCATCGTTGAAAAGTTGGCTTAACTATCAGATGCTTACACTTTGATGGCAAGATCTGACTCTGCAACTCAAATCAATTTCTTCACTAAAATCTTGTACTCACTACAAGCTCTACCAATCTCTCCAGACTAGGCAACTATGGTTAATACTATGGTTATTTCTTTATGGGTTCACCCACCTTCTCCTTATAGAAGGATATGATGAGTGTTTTATCCTCAAGTGATTCCTCCAGACGTTTGATCTCGTCAGTTAGAACTTGAATGGTCTTGTCTTTTTCCTCCAAAACAACTTTCGTTTGGGACAGCTCACTCGCCACTTCCGATTCGCCAATCATATTATTGGCATCTCCATGAATGGACACTGCTGCTAAATATGCAGATACGTTGTGCGTATCGGAAGCATACAGATCAAAGAAATTCTTCTCCAAGGCTACACTTATATCTATAAGTTTGCCTGTGTCGATGGTTTCTTTCTCCAGAATGCGGTTGATGTGCTGCTGGGGTACATGAATACGCCGCCCAAGCTCTGATTTACTGATACCTAGCTCTAGACGTCGTTTATCAATCTCCCTGCCTATATGAACATGTTTTATTCCTATACTCATAGCATCCGAACGAAATTTTTAATTGAAGCTCAAAAAAACATCAAACATTTATTGGTTATATAAACATAAATCATTTAATTTGCGGTGTACAAACCCATAACCATGGGGCAAAGTTAAACATTAAACATCAAACATCAAAGTTTTATGAATGAAATTTCTACAAAAATTCGTCCTGCGCTCGTTTCTCTTGAAGTAGGCGAAAGCATGGAGTTCCCCATCGAAAAGATGAAAAGTGTTCGAACACAAGCTTCCGAACTGGGAATGATTCTCAACCGACAGTTCAAAACTAGAACAAATCGGGAAACCCACACGATTATGGTTACACGAGTTTCGTAGAGCAAACCTGAGTCCTATGAATGTTCTAGAATTCTCGGACCGAATGATTCCATACGAAGAGTTCGCCAATGACCTAGCAGCTAGAATTGCCAACATGATTCAATCCACCCACGATGACCCTGAATACATCAGTCAAAACAAGGCCTGGAGATTATTTGGCAGACGTAATGTTGAACGCTGGCGAAAAGAAGGAAAGGTTGAACCGTGCAAACGACCAGGCAAGTTAGAATACAGAACTGCAGACCTTAGACTACTCCAGCGGACCACTCAAGACTACTTTAAAAAAGTTCAAGTAAGAACTAGACAAGTACGTAAGCAAGATAAAAAAGACTAGATTAAAAACGACAGCGACTATACTTAACCTCGTCATCCTCCCAGAGTATAGCCACTTAATTCATTATAGGGAGACAAACCATAATAGTAGGAACTGGATTTTATCAATTTGAATATGTAATGAGAATACCACACAAATCTGGTGTACCCCATTCTCATAGGCCATTGGTATATCCAAAAAGTAGAAAGATATGATAGAATCAAAGCCAATAGTAGATCCTTTGGGAGTCTATTCAGTAAAAAGAGCTTGTGCGGAACTGGGTGTCTGCTACAAGACATTGCGTAAATACCGGATGAACGGCTACATACAGCCCATCAATCCGGTCACTTCCCGCCGTCTGAAATATTCCGGCCAGTCCATCTTGGACTGCTGGCTTAAACTCCGCATGCTATGATCAGCGAGTCCACCATAGACAAGGTCAGGGAACTTCCCATCGAGACCGTAGTGGGGCAGTACGTCAAACTGGCCAAGGACGGACGTACCAGCATGAAAGGACTCTGTCCGTTCCATAGCGAAAACATACCATCCTTCTCTATCAACCTGAACAAGAACCTCTATCACTGCTTCGGCTGCAACCGGGGCGGTGATGGCATATCCTTTATCATGGAAAAGGAGAACCTGAACTTCCAGCAGGCGGTCCGCTTGCTGGCCGAGAAGTTCAACATCTTGATGGAGGACGAATACGACGAAGAGCGTTCGGATGCCGATAAGGCGAAACAAGCTCACAAGGATTCCCTGTATGCCATACTGGAAAAGGTACAGACCTTCTTTACAGAGAATCTGCGCGTTTCAGCCAATGATGACAGCCGTCATGCCCGGGAGTATGCCTACAACCGATGGCCGGAGAACTTCTGTGCAGAAGCAGGAATCGGTTATGCGCCACGGGAAAGCCATACGTTTATGGACTTTTGCAAGCAGCAGGGACTGAACGAAGAGTTTCTGATTGAGCTGGGGATGCTCCGGAAAAATGAAGACAATAAACTCTATCCGATGTTCCGTGAACGTATCATGATTCCTATCCGGAATAAATGGGGACGCATCATCGCTTATACGGCCCGGTATATCGGCACCCATCCCAAAGCGCCCAAATACATCAACTGCGTCACCAGTCTACTTTACACCAAGGGTGAAACCTTGTTCGGCATTGATCGGGCTTTCCGTTTGCGCAATGTGGCCAACTTCATCATTGTGGAAGGAGCGCCGGATGTGCTGCGTCTGCAGTCCATCGGATTGGAGAATACGGTGGCCACCCTCGGCACGGCCTGGAACGAGAACCAATTTGAAATATTGAAGCATTACACCAACTCATTGTGTTTCATTCCCGATACGGATTTAGCCAAAGGCAGTCCCTACGGACCCGGTTTCAAGGCGGTCATGGAAAACGGTGCATTGGCCGTACAGAAAGGGTTCACTGTCACCGTCCGAGAACTGCCGTTCGGTTTGAGAGAACTGACGGATGAAGAACTGCTGGAAAAATACGATGGATCCATACCAAAGGATGCCCAGAGAGAAATATTGGTCAAGAATGATGCAGACAGCTACATTCACGACATGGACATCTACCGTAACCTGAAGGAGAAATACTTCATTGTCTGGATGGCGGAAAAGCTGTTTGCCCAAGTGGATTCGCTTGCAGAAGAGGGTCAATGCGTCAGCCGGATTGCCGGACTGCTGCGCTATGTAAAGGACCAGATGGTCTATACCAAGTGTATTGAACAGCTGGGAAAGATTCACGGCAAGACCCGGCTGTGGCGGAGTGCCGTAGAGCAGGTACGGAACGAATCCAAAAAGAACAGCCACACACCGACCATGGACCGGAAGCAGGAAGAAACGGATGCACTCCGGCAGGTGGGGCTTTTCGTCCGTAACAACTGCTATTTCTGTATGGGGAAAGATGAAGAAGACCCCATCCGTCTCTCCAACTTCGTGATGGAACCCCTCTTCCACATCCATGACGAGAGCAACGGTGTGCGTCTGTTTCGGCTCACCAATTCGTTCCGTGAAATCTGCATGGTGGAACTGAAGGAGTCGGACCTAGTATCCATTGCCAACTTCCAGCAGAAGATTGGTTCCTGCGGCAATTTCCTATGGTTGGGAAAGATTGAAAAGCTCAACAATGTCAAGGAGTTCCTTTATGCCCGCACCCGAACTGCCGAACGCATCCGCAAATTGGGCTGGAATAAAAGCAAGGAGTTCTTCACCTTCGGTAACGGCATTGTTCAGGACGGCGAGTTCCATGAAGTGGATGACATGGGCATCATCGCCGACAACCAGAACAATGCCTACTATATTCCGGCGACCTCCAAGATTTACCGCAACAACACGGAAATCTTCCAGTTCGAACGTCTGATGGTGCATACCAACAAGAGCGGAGCCTTGCTCTACGACTATGTAGAAAAGCTGACCACGGTTTTCGGCAACAATGCCCGGGTAGCCTTTGGTTATCTGCTTGCAACCCTCTTCCGTGACATTGTGTACCGGAAGACCCGGCATTTTCCCATCCTGAACCTGTTCGGTGAGAAAGGTACTGGTAAGACCACGCTGGCTACCAGTCTGGAGGCTTTCTTTCTGCACGATGTGGAGCCGCCCAACATGGGTGTGGCTTCCGTTCCGGCCATGAACGACCGGGTTTCCCAGGCTGTAAACATTCTTGTCGTGTTTGATGAATACAAGAACGACCTCGACATCCGAAAGATAGCCTTTCTCAAGGGCCTTTGGGGCGGCGGTGGACAGACCAAGAAGAATACCCAAACGGACGGCATGGCCACCCAGACCATTGTGACGACCGGAGTGGTCATCTGCGGTCAGGAGAAGCCCACACAGGATATGGCGCTCTATACCCGTGTGCTGTTTCTGGAATATTCCAAGACCAGTTTCAGCATACTGGAAAAGAAGCACTACGAAGAGCTGCAGGCAATCTGTAACTTAGGCCTGACCCATTTGACCCTGGAGATTCTCAAATACCGTGATCTCTTTGAGAAGAACTTCTCTACCCTGTACGGTATCACCAAGAACGAACTGGCCATCCGGATGGAGGATGAACAGATTCATGACCGTATCTTCGGCAACTGGGTGATTCCGCTGGCAACTTTCCGTACGCTGGAAACCGTGCTGAACCTGCCGTTCAACTACACCCAGATGCTGGAGACCTGCATCAGCGGTATGCGCAACCAGAATGAACTGGCCAAGGAAAGTTCCGAAGTGGCAGACTTCTGGAATATGCTCCAGGGCTGGCAGAGTATCGGCAAATGCGTGGAGAAGGTACACTTCAACATCCGTTACCTCACGAAGTTCCGTCCGATGCTGACGAACATGGACATCGAGTTCAAGGAAGCCCACCCGATTCTTTACCTGAATATGGCGGCCATCTCCTCGCTGTTCAGCAGCCGGAACTTCACCCAGAACATCACGGCCAACCGCTCGTCGTGGTCCACCATTCTCTCTTATCTGAAATCCCATCCGGCATTTCTCGGGTTGAAACAGGACCGGTTCCACATCATGCTGTCCAATGGCACACCGGACAACATCATCGAAGAGAAGGATGGCAAGGTATTACGGCGTATCAGAGCCAACCGACCGAAGGCGATGTGCTTTGACTACCTACAGCTGAAGGAAATGTTCGGATTGGATTTGGAAACGGTAGCGATAGTGGAAGATAGCGAAGAATCAGAATAATCAGTCCTATTATCCATTCAAAAGTTAATTTATAAGTTAAGTTTTGATGTTTGAGAGAAAGTATTTATATTTGCATTACGATTAACTTTTATGTTAAGATGGAACAGAAATATTACATTGAATTGATTGAAGAACATGACCATGTAAACTTCTACAGCATCCACTTGGAAGAAGAAGAGCTCAGCGAGCTTGAACGCTTCTTTGAAAAGTTTCCCGAAGGCTGTGCATACGATGATGAAATAGATACCATCATCGCATGGTTAGACAAGATTGGAGAAAACGGCGCTCTGGAACGCTATTTCCGCCCTGAGGGTAAATATGGTGACGGTGTAGGAGTCATACCGATTGATATAGGCAACAAATTGCGGCTGTACTGCCTGAGGGTTTCAGACAAAATCCTCATATTCGGCAACGGAGGCATCAAGGATGCCAACTCCTGGCAGAACAGCGAAACGCTTGCTCCTTACGTGGAAATGTTGATAGACACCAGCCGTTTTGTTGCTTCACGCATCAAGGATGGTAAAATCATTCTGGTGGATAAGGAACTGATAGGCAACTTAAATTTTACACGATATGAAAACGAGTAGTATAATCGAAGCGAGACGCCGAAAGGTGAATCCTGAAATCAGGCGCATGGTCGATTTGTCTTTCAAAATCGTGGACAGAATACACGAGATACTGAAAGCAAAAGGTCTGAAACAGAAAGATCTAGCACTTCGTCTGGGAAAGAAAGAGTCCGAAATCAGCAGATGGATGCGAGGCACTCACAACTTCACCATCGATACGCTGATAGCCATCGAAGATGCACTGGGTGAACCCATCATTGCAGTCTGCCATCCGGAAGTAACCCGTGAACCCTTATCGGTGTAAGGGCAGCCCATTACGAACAAAGGGAAGGAATATTTCATTTAGAGTATTCTTTCCCTTTGTTTCCTTTGTTTAGTTATACTTCCAACAAACATCAAGCAACTGCGTTTTTCGCTTGTAAATCAGTATAATAAACAGTTGTTCCATTAGAAAAAAACTAATCATAACCAAAAAGAATCCCTAAAATGCGTTTTATACCATTTTTTGAGCTATTCTATCATGATGACAAAAGGGAAAGGATTATCTTATTTGATAATCCTTTCCCTTTACATATATGTAAATTTACTGATTAGCAGTAATCATCAATGCAATCGCCACCTGTCCATTCTTTACCTTGGAAAAGTGTTATTGCTTTTAAAGCACCTATCTCTGAAAAGAATGTTCCACCACTCCGATGAATGTACTTCCCGTCCAAGATATAGATGTAAGTAATGCCCCAATTCTTTAATGCTTCAGGATTATGGGTCGCAACACACAATTTTTGTTTGTCATCAGAAATTGCTGCTTCAATGATAATGCCTGAACCATAAGTATTAGAATAAAAGACTTTTCCTTTCTCAAGTGATGCATAATATGCCTCTAATGACAGAACTTCAGAAGGACATAAAGAAAATTCTGTAGGAGTTCTCCAATCCTCTTGTAGTACATTGGGGGTTAATGACTTATCGAAACTAGACATTGGATCTTCTTCAAGTTCTACTTGTTCTTCATCTGACTTTCCAAATTCAGGATGTTGGGGTATTGGCTTCCATTCATGAAGAACGTCATTACGGGAATTATAGGGTCGCACATCACCATAAATCCATTCGCCTAAACCGTTGCCTTTAGGTGGATTTAAAAATTCTACATCCTCTTTACTCCACCGTTCTAGGTTAGCTTTACATTTCGCAGCTTCTTCCTCAGAAACAGTACGCATCCAGGTAAAATTAGGGTCAGCAGAACTATCCCGTATCAAAGTTGGATTCTTGAGAAAAGCTTCTACACTTCCACAAATATTGATAATTCTTCTGCGAGTAATCGGATTGTTCAATACATTTTCAAGTTTCGTTACCCAGTGAAGATTCTCAGCTCTGTTGTTACATCTATTGGTATCTTTATGGTCAACCACCATTCCTTCCTCCTTATTTTGCCCCCAAAAAGCCGTAGCAACAACTTGATGGACACGAATGTTAGAAGAAAAGAACATATAGCCATTGGCTTCATTCTTCTTTCCAAATGTCCATTTACCATCCAACGATCTTGTTCGTCCGCCTTTTTTAGGGTGTCTCATAATAGCACCGTTATCTCGTACGGAATAGGCTTCTCCCTTATATTCACAAGAAACCTCTACTTTGTAATCATCAATATCAACCATAACAAGCTATTAAAGGTCAACAAAATCAATTTTCTTCCCCAAAGCTGCTGCTATCTTGGATAAAATATCCAGCCCTACAGAATACTTACCATTCTCGATACGACACAGATTAGCAGCATCTACACCGGCAAGTCTTGCTAAATCACGAGCTTCCATGCCTCTATCCATACGGATTTGGCGAATACGTTCCCCGATACTCGCTCTATCCTTATGGCGAGTACCAGTACTGATGCCTATTATTCCGCCACCAATAGCAAATTGCATGGATTCCCGCCAAATAGCATTAATCATTTCCTCTTTATCAGCGGAAAAGTTCTTGTCAAACAAAGACTCCAACCAGTGGAGTTCAATGGCTTGTGTCTCCTTGTTTGTATAAGCACCTATCTGGCATAACACGGTAAAGACCTCACCATCGGGAGCTATTACCTCTACCTCGTTCCGGCTAATTATCTGCGCGGATGATTGATTGGGAATTTCCAAAAAGGAAAGTTCATTTTTATTTGTCATGATTATTCTGCCGCATTTTAAGTGTTGCCGCCACCTTTAAATGTTATCAAAACAATGCAAAGATAGTAATAATTGGCATATTTGCCAATTGATATTCTTTCTTTAAACCTTAATTGTAGGAATTTTGATAAACAACCACATAAATATAGTGACAATCCCAGCATCACTAAATCTGAATCGTCAGTATCTCCTTTAAGTCCGACAGATAGTTGCCGCTCCGGAACTCACTCTTGGCGTGCCAGGCCTGCTTATCTTCGCCCTCCACGGCCAGATGTATCTTCCGCAAGCCGAAGCGGTGGTTCATAGCATCAATGCTTTTCATGAGCTGCAGCCGTTCCGGTCGGTTCTTTACTTCATCAAAGAGGTTCTGCTGAACGTAGGAAGCATCGGTGATGTTCCCGAGAACGATTCCCGTCTTCTTGTAGCTGATGCCTTCCCGGTAAATTTCTTTCAGCACAGCCAGCGCCGCCTGTGTAATCTCAATCGTGTCCGAAGTGGGCATGGGCAGAATCCTTGTTTGCCCGTTGGCATACTGAGGAAGGTCCTCCCGAAAGCGGTTGCTCGCTACGAAGACTGTCACAGCAGAAGCCAACGAGTGTTGTCCCCGTAACTTGTTGGCACAACTGGCGGCAAAGCTGGCGACCGATGCCTGCAACTCGTCATAATCCGTTACCAGATTTCCGAAGCTACGACTGGTGCAGATGGTTTGCCGTTGCGCTACCTCTGAGGTGTCGATACACGGAATGCCGTTCAGTTCCTTCCACGTCTGCAATCCCGGCTTGGTGAAGTGGCTTCGCACCCAACTTTCCTTCTTGTCGGCAAACTCCAATGGAGTACGGATGCCCAGGTAGTTAAGCTTGGCTAAGGTCTGTTTGCCGATTCCCCAAACATCCGCCAAATCAAAAAGCGCCAATGCCTTTCGTCTTTTCTCCTCAGAATCAACCATACACACCGAGCGGTAGCCTTTGTACTGCTTGGCAAACTTGCTGCCAATCTTTGCCAAAGTCTTGGTATGTGCAATTCCTACACTAACCGGGATGTCCGTATAGAGCCGGACTTTCTCCACCACTCCACGCATGTAGTCCTCCAGGTTGTGGTACTTCTCCAGACCATCCAGATAGAGGAAGGATTCATCAATCGAATAGACTTCGGAACGAGGCACAGATGCACGAAGAATATTGTTTACCCTTTTCGACATGGCTGCATAAAGCATCATGTTCGTAGAGAACAGCTTCACTTCATAGTGCTGCACTATATCCTTCTTCTTAAAGATGGGGTCTCCACGGTGCAGTCCCAGTGCCTTGGCTTCCGGAGTCAAGGCCACAATACAGCCATCGTTGCACGAAAGCACGCAGATGGGCTTTCCGTTCAGTCCGGGATGGAAAACCTTCTCCACAGAACAGAAGAAGCTGTTACAATCAACCAATGCTATCATAAAGAATTATCAAAAGATAGGTTTATGGATGATATACGTCACGACTCCCCACACACTGAAATCATCGCCCTCAGTGATTTCAATCTCGGGGTACTCGGGATTGGCCGGAACCAGCCAAAGGGTTCCTCCCTTCCTGCAAACCCGTTTCAGCGTGTATTCTCCATTCAGTTCACAGACTGCAATCTGCTTTTCCGTAGGGTTCCGTTCACTCTTATCTACTATGATAATGTCCCCATCATTCACTCCGGCTTCAATCATCGAACGGCCCTGCACACGGATCAAGTACGAAGAGTCCGGGTGTGGGCATAACATCTTCAACACCTCGATGTCCTGCGCCAGCTCATCGTTGTTCAAAGGAATGGGGAAACCGGCCACTACCTTCACATCAAAGAAAGGAAGCGACATCGGCTTGATACGGCTAGTAGGCATCACTTCTCCCAACTGCATCAAGGCTTCGTCTTCCTGCCTGCTTTTAGCTACTTCCATCTGCCGGATGATGCATTCCTTGATGAAGTCCGTCTTGTTCTCCTGGCTGTCCAGATAGGCAGCCACTTCCTTATCGGCCCGGAAAGCATAGAGTTTACTGGTGCCATCTCCCTTAGGGCGACCTGCACCTGGTCTTTTACCCCCTCTGCCAGGTTTCTTGGGCTGGTTTTCCGCTTGATTTATCACTTGTTTTCCTGATTATCCATGGTCTAAACACTATTTCAGCACAAAGATAAGCAGTTTTGCGAATAATGTTATACACTTTTCAGAAAATATATGAAAAGCGTATAACATCGCTTGCCTAATATACATTGACGACAGGCATCCGTTTCTCCCTTGCCTTGCGATAAGTATAGGCTGTGCCGCCCTTCGGCTTGCCGTCAAAGTAGGCAATCACACTGCCGGAATGCGACAGCATGTAGTCGTTCCGCTTGAAATAGCATCCATTGAAGTAGTCTTCACTCAGATGCACCACATCGTCTGCCTTGGAAAGGATATAGGCATAGCGTTGCTGCTCCACCATGGACCAGGAAGCGCTCTGTCCCTTGAAGGGCACGACCGCTATCAGTTTCAGCATGGGGATGCTCAACTTGAGGGAAAGAACTTCTTCCGCTGCCATCATGTCGAAGCCGAGTGCCATGCCGCAGTAGAACTTGTTCGCTCCTTGACGGATGGCTTGCAGAACAGCTTCCTTCAGCCGTTCTCTTACTTGTTCTTGATGGTTGTGGGATATTTCTCTATGTCCGGTAAAGGCAACTGCCTTTGCGGTTGTCTTCACCTTCGTTACTCTCTTTTCTATCATTGTCAGTTCGTTGTTACTTTATAATGGGTCTTTGCCAAGAAGATGCCACTGAGGACGTGTGCGCCCAAGTTCTCCAATTGGTCGGAATAGGTAGCCCAAGTGATGCCGCGAGTGATTACATCGTCAAAGGTAACAATATTCTTGCCTTTGAACCAAATTTCATCAAACTCGATGATGCTCACCTTGCGGATTTCCTTCTCCAGCTTGCGGTTCTCGTGGATGGCAAGGCGTCCACCGGTTACCTTTACATGCTCAAAGCCATTGATGGCTCCGGTCAGTTCGCAGACTCTCTCGCAAAATGCCTTGTAGCGGAGTTCGTTCTTCTCGGAGGTGGATGCCGGAACCGGAACGAAAACGATGTCCTTGCAATCATCGCCATACTGCTCCTTTAGGCTTGCTGCGGTCATTTGTGCCACTGCCTCAAAGTTTCGTCCGTCCTTGAAGTCATATACCATCTGTCTGTCAGCCACTTCCTTATCGCCGACGTTACGGATGCGTTTCGGGAAATACTTGCAGAACCATGTCTGAGGTTTTGCCAGCTGCTTTTGGAGGTTATCATCTACGTGTGCCATATGCTCTCTGATTTTTTCCCTCTTGTTTTGCTGTTTTGCAGCTTGTCCGAAGGGATGTTTTTGCTTTTTCAGAGGGCTGGCAGCCACCAATAAGGCAAATTCAAGGCAGAAAATACGCTCAACTTGTTTGAGGAAGATTTTGTGCAAGGGATTTGATGTTTGGTGGGGACAGCCATACCTTTGCAAAAAACATCCTCGGAGGCAAGATGAGGAAACGGTGAGCGGTTATCTTCCATCCTGCTTCTCCAGCAAATCATCAGAACAGATTGGAGTATTCATTCAACTAAAGTCAGGGATGGCTGTTATTCATTCAACTCTTTCCAGGAAGGTTCACACAGTCTTCATCATCTACTACTGCTTTCCTGCTTCTTCTCCTCCTTAAAAATAGAGGTCATTTCTGCTCGAACCCACCATATTTTGCAATGACACCATTGATACTCAGTTATCTGTTGAATATCAGCACTATCCATATAGCCATTAGTGTTGACGCTCGTTGACACCCGTTGACAAAATCCATTTGCCGATATTCGTTCATATCCTCACGTTGACACTTTTCCGGCATCTATCTATACTTTTTATTCTTTATAAAAAGAAAAAGTATTGATATAGAGAGGGTTCGAAAATTCACGAAAGAGGTTTAAGGGCGGTGTCAACAGTCACCCGAATCAACGCCTGAATATATACCTCCCCTAGAAAAAACAGTGTTTTTTTGTGGCTCAGCCTCACTAACTGCCTTTTCTTGGATGAAAGATGGATGAATGTTTGTCTGACCTTATGCAATGGGTATCACAAAATCCCACAAAGTCACCCAAAATCCCACTTTGCCGACCGGATGAGCTATTGCCGTGCTGTGCCTTTCTTCGTAACTTTACCGCATAAAATAGCTGATTATGACCTACTTGAAGAACATACCGATAGCAGTGGCTCCTAACCGGGAGTACAGCGTGAAGGAAGCCTGCCTTTTCCTCGGGATTCACCGATGCACCATCTACGACTACATCCACCATCCCGAGCGACCTTTGCCTTTTATCCGGATCCATACCGATAAAAGGGGCATCCTCTTCCGGGGAAGCGACCTTATTGCCTACAAGGAAGCAGGTCTCCCGAGAAGAGGACGCAAGTTCAAGGACAGCCCTCGTGAATAGAAGGCTGCCTTTGGACTTGCTTGGTTGCGGAACTCAGTTCCACTGGCTCCAGGGTAGACCAGCCAAAACGGATTTGCCGTCCGCTTCGGCAAGCTGGCAAGCCAAGAGCCACGCATCGGTGCGGATGGCATCCATGTCGCTCACGGCTTGCCGGAAACGGGATGGTGCCACGACACCTGACTGAACCATCCACTCCGAAGCACAGGTCTCCGGCTCGATGGCTTCCACGAAGGACTCAATCTCCTTCACCAGGCTACTGACCTTGCCGTCCTTCATTTCTGCCGTGAAGGTAAACGGCACACCGCTCAAGGTCTTCCGCTGGAAGTCAAAGAAGAGCTTGCCTTCCTTGTACTGAGCGGAAGCAGTCCAACCGAGTTGGGCTGCGATACTGATTATATTTCCATTCCTCATATCTCAGACTAAACCTACTATTTGAGACCTGCCCAGTCCGTGACGGATAAGGCAGGTCATTTTGTTATCACTTCGTTCTCACACTCATTCACCCATTCTTGCAAGGAACTCCTGCAAACGGCTGTCTCGCAACTTCTTCAGCGACACCGGATGGAAGTTCTCCTGCTGCCTTACTTGCAGCTTGCCGAAGCCTTGTCTGGTCAAATCCAATTCGATGTCCGACAGCTCGTTCAATGAAATGTAGCCGTATTCATCCTCCATCAGTCCGATGACGATACCGAACAGGATGGTATCGTTACCTTCCTTTTCGCCTTCAAGAATGAACCACCGCACACCACCGAGCGCAAAAATGGCACGGCAAATCGCTTCCTTTCCCTTGCCGTCCTGGGAATAGAGAGGAAAGCCTTTCAAGGCTTCCTCCAACTGTGTTGTCATAAGTCTGCACATAGCTGTATTATTTAGAATTCATAAATTCGGGGTCAAAAATCAAGTCACACTCAATGAGCCGTTGGTAGGCTTCTGCAGAAAGCCGTGATGCCCACTCATTGCGGTCATCGTATCTTCCCTGCTGATAGTTGTGTGCCAACTGCTTCATGAAGCCGAGGAAAACCTTGAACATCTGTTGTTGCAGGTAGCGGTGAGCTTTGGTCAGTTCCCTGCCAGTCTGGTCAGGTGAAGACATACTGCCATTCACAAAGTTGGCGAACTCCTGGGCAAAAGCCTTGTCACGTTCGGAGATGGTTGCTTCGGATAATTCTAAATAGTCCATAACAAATATTTTTGATGTTTACGTTTCCGATTCTTTTCCCTCTTGTGAAGCCCTTTAGAGCTTCTCGGTCGGGAAAACCGTTTTACGTGCATCCCCTCACTGCGGACACCGGGGAGAATAAGGCAAGTGTGAGGACAGAGAACTTTACGGAATACCCAATTTGGTACAAATTGTGGAAGGCTGCCGGAAAGTTCTCCGTCCAAAAGCTTCAGCGGCACTTGATGTTTCTCCCGTCCGCAGTACCTTTGCACGTACAAAACGAGTTGGACCAAGAAGCTCCAATGGTTTTCAAGACTTTCCAGACTAGGACCCCAAGGGAAAAGATTAATTCTAACAGGTCATCCCAAACATATTCCTAAGAAAGTTCGCGCAACTCAACAATCCAACCATCTTGAAGATGCGTTTCCCGAATGCTGAAAACCGTTGCCGTTGTGAGAACCTACAAAGTGAAGCTAAGTGGAGCCTTGCAGGTTCTCTCTACGGCAACAGACTGGAGTCCTCCACTTGTCGTCAAAGCCTATCAGCCGAGATTTGCTTGGTGTCACGGACACGGAGCAAACCGGATGGTGCATCTTCCCAAAAGGTCGTCACTTCCGGCATCGCATAAAATACGACAAGTCAGAAGTGGGGACCAATATCTCTGAGCTAACCTCCAAAACTATTCGATGGCACTACTTCCGCAAGCGTCAGCCTGCGTTCGGTAGTGCCATCGAGCAAATAACCGTTTGAAGATTAGCTTTCCAACCTCATTGACATTGTGAGAAACAGCAGAGTGGAGCGTAGTGAAACCCTGCTGTTTCTCTCTGTGGCAATGAATGAAGTTTCCATTCGTAACCAAAGCCTATCAGCCGGGCTTTGCTTGGTGTCACGGACACGGAGCAAACCGGATGGCTCATTTTCCATAAAGGTCTTCACTTTCGGCATCGCATGCAATACGATTAGTCGGAAGTGGCGGCCAACATCTGTGAGCTAACCGTATAAACCATTCGATGGCTCTACTTCTGCAAGCGTCAGCCTGCGTTCGGTAGAGCCATCGAGCTAAACTTCGTTTGAAAATTAGGCACCCAACCTCAGTGACACAGTAAGAAACAGCTGAGTAGATTGAAGTGAAACCCTACTGCATCTCTCTGTGATAATGGATAAAAGTTACCATCTGTAGTATAAAAGGGAATCAGTATGTTTTACAACTATCTTCTTTATTACCGAACTTAGCCCCCAGAAATTATAGTATCTGGAATACATTCAATTGCGCTTCGATATCTATTTCTGGGCAATTTCTAGAACCTATAATTGTAAGTTTCATAGCTTAACATGACTTACCAATACCAAAAGATTTTGCCACATAATTATTGACCTTGGTAGTAATGTTTGTACCTAAGGATTCCTGTACAATCCTATACAGTGGTTCGTAAGAAATACCATCAGGATTGTGAACAGTGTACTGATATAAGAAGTTTGAAAGCGATGAAGCAGTAATCATTACATTATCAGTGTTTTCGATGTCAGTTTCAACAGAAGGCTTATAATATGGAGCAACAATGATTGTGTATTTTGCTTTGATTTTGTTACGATGAAGTTGTAATCTACCAGCATTGATCCCACCAAGTTTTGTTTGTGTAGACTTGGCCTCAATCGCAAATTTTTCATCTATGGTTAAATACAAACATTCTACATCTGTATTACCCGCTCCTCCTATAGTATGTGCATCTACATCGTCAAATTCATTAAAGGCTTCAGCTAATATGTCTTCGAATTTATAGCAATCGCCATCTGCTTGATTTCTAGAGTATTTTTGGATATCCTTGGTGATTTGTAGCATTGTTTGTATCCTATTCTGCTTAATACCAAGTTCCCTTAACAACTCCAGTGGATAGAAATTATAAAGGTGCAAAATATAGTCTTGTTTTCCTAAAGTTTCAAGAAGATCGTGTGGCTTTTCATAATAAGGATATGATCGTAATAAGCTATCTATCAAACTAATCATGTTGAAATTCAGCTTTATACAATCAGTTTTGTACATTCTTACACCAGTTGGTTTATGCTTTACCAATTCATCGGGGCTAATAAAATCAGGCACTTCACCTCTTCCAAATCCACCTTGCCTTAATGTACCCACATCATACCCATAAATTATGGTTGCAATACCCGCACTTTGAAGTTGTCCAAAAAGATATGTTGTTTCATGAAGAGAATTAGCCAAAGTGTCCTGTATAGATAGCCTTTCTTTAAACATTTCATACTTATTTTTTGGTGATATAGCTCGAAATGCAAGAATAGTTTTTACTAACTCCTCATAGCTAGTTTCATCAATCTCCTTTAGCCAAAATATATGATAGAAAACCTCATCTTGATAAAGTTTGTAATCTAGCCTAATATCAGAAAGTAGCTTATAAATAATTCTGATAGGGTAAAGATTAAAGGACGGATTCATCCTATTAAAAGGGTGATTAAAAGGCATACCATAAAGCATGGTAGCAAAAATCTTTGCTACCCATTCTTTATTCTTAATATTATCCAAAAGAAGATTGCCTAATGGACTATAAACAATTTCCTTATTTGTAGATGTTTCATTACGATATGCAAACATGAAATATACTATTTGGCATATTTTGAAGTTTGTAGTATCAACACTTGGCTTACCATATTTAGGTTGATAGATGTGCATACCTTTCATAATAGAATTGATTTCCTTTATGGTATCCTCATCTACTTTTGCGTTCAAATCTCTGATAAGGTCTGCATACTGAAGTATCAAATCAAAACTATTAACATACTTCATTACAGTCCATTTAGATTTTTTGTCGGCTCTATTGATTGATTCCATTTATTTGATATTATTTACGTGTTGGACATCTTTATCTTCTTCAGAACTTGGATTTATAACACTAATTGTAGATAACACCTTATATAATAGCTTAGGCGGAATAGCTTCCCCTATAATGGTCCTTACTAATGCTTCTTTGTAGTTTTGTGGTAAGTTCCAATCTGTAGGTAAAGAGGATACTATAAGAAGTTCTAATAAACTAAGCACTCTAGCATCACTATATGTACCATCAGATTTTAACCTACCTGGGTGTACATTATTATGACCACTAATCATACCGCTATTAGTTGTTACAGCAGCACAAGGCAAATCCCAGTGCATTCTATTGTAGGTGTTATGAAACCCACTAACTTTGGTACCATCAGCTTTCTTAGGATAATACACAGGATTCTTAAAAGCACTTTGACCTTCTGGGGTATGTGACATCACTTCTATATGCATAGCACTATGTTTTAATGCATAGTGGTATTTTATATCAGATTTTTCAGCACTCTCTAAAGATGGCAAGTGTCCAATAGCTTCCCTAAGTGTAATTTCCTTTTCTGCTACAGGTAGTTCCCATTTATATGATGGCTTATACATCTTTATAATTGCCCTGGGTCTTGACTGTGGCACACCATAGTCCTTAGCATTTACTACTATAGGGTCAATTATATACCTGTGAGAATACTTTCTTTGCAAAATATCCACAATCCCCAAGACCTCGCCTTCATAAGGAAAGAACAACTTTAGAAACTTTGGAACATTTTCAATAGCTATTATATCCAAATCAAGTTCATCTATCACTTTTAAAACAGCAAAAATCAAATAGTTTCGTTGATCAGCTTCATAGTCCTTCCTACCCAAGCTACTCATTCCTTGACAAGGTGGTGTTGCCAATAAGAATTTTGGGGATAAAGCTTTTGCCTTTTCAAGATAAGTATTAAAAACTTGTTCAGACATAATATCACCTACAACCATATCCACTTTAGGGTAGAAATGGCAATAATAATTTGCACGTTCCTCAATTAGCTCATTAGCCAACCTTATATCTATATTCAAATCTTCCAGATAGGTTTCAGCAATACCTGCACTGGAAAACATTGAAATGCCTTTTATTACTTCTTGTTGCATATACCTTCTATAATTTGTTTCATCATCATTGATGGAATCCCTTCACCTATATATTGCCTTAATGCAGCATCACTAACATTTGTAGGTAAATCCAAGTCTGGAGGTAAAGACATTACAATCAATAATTCCCTTATCGTGAGCACCCTTGCATCACTCCACAAACCATTTCCTATAGGTCTACCAGGGTGTACTTTATCTTGAGAAGACATTATTTCATTTCTCATAGTAACGGTAGGTGATGGTGCATCCCAAACCATTCTTTTATAGCAATTTGGATAACCTTTCACCCTTTCTCCATTAGCTTTTATAGGATAATGGGTTTTATTATGGAAAGCAGAACACCCTTCAGGGGTATGCCTTAACCAATCTATCTGATTTTCTGGATGTTTTCTAGCCCAATGATTCTTCAAACTAGAAGTTTGATTAGGCTCCAATGATGGTAAATCACCTATGGCCTCCCTAAGAGTAACAACATGGTCATTAGGTATTGGGTCTTTCCATATCATATTTTTTCTTGAAAGCCTAATAAAAACCCTTTCTCTACTTTGTGGAATACCATAATTACAAGTATTAAAGATCTTTATGTCTATATTATAATCGTTACTATATTTCTGAATAAGAATATCTTCTACAGAAAGATAGATACCATCAAACTGAAGTTTTATTTTTAATAGTTGTGGTACATTTTCAAATATCACAAAGGAAGGAGATAGCCTATCTATAAAATCAAAGGTTTCTAGAATTAAGTAGTTTCTTGGGTCATCAGTTTGAACTAATGCTTTACCTTTGTTTTTTCCAACAGAGCTAAGTCCTTGGCAAGGAGGAGTAGAAATTATCAAATCCACCTTTTCCTTACCAACAACTTTTATAATAGCATCTTTAGTTTCCTTCTCTGTAATATCACCACAAACCATAGAAGTCTCAGGATAAAGGAAATGATGTACATCGCATCTTTTGGGGTCTATATCAGATGCAACAAGCACATTAACCCCTATATCCTTTAGGTAGTATTCTGATATTCCAATACAAGAAAATAGTGATATTGCGTTCATTTTTTATTTTGCCTATTATTCCAATAAAACATTAATTTGCAAAGATACAATTTTTCCCGAGGAAAAAGGAGGTTTTATTGGAATCTTACAAATGTATTTGTAATTAGGTTCAAACAACCGCCTTTGGTAGTTCTATTTCACAAAAAACACCCACTAACTCACTTGTTAATGGGTATTTTGCTTACTCCGTAGTGATTTTTTCATCCCAATAGCTGTTTTACTGAGCACACCAGAAGCAAGTTGCTTTTAGAAACGACGATGAAAGTTGATAGATTATAAGTTCTTATTATTTTAAACATAGGACTACACATATATCATCTCGTATAATACGATAATCATTTCCTTTTAGGAATCTTGATTTTTCGATTAATTGTTTCCCAGGCATCCACATAGTTGTTCAGCGCTTCGGAGATAACGTCCTTAAGAGGATGCCTTCCACGAGAGAAATGTACTTCACCTTGCGGAGTAAATCCGGATCCACAATGAAGGTGGCTCGGATTTCCTGGGGCTTCTTGGTGCTTTTGGCTGGCTCGCCTTTTTTGGGGCGACCTACATTTTCCCTGCGTTTAGCTTCGAGCTTGGACTTCATTTTCTCTGTGGAAGCCGTTGCCGGAACATCATGCTGATGGGATGCTTCCCCGGTTACAGCATTCCGTTGCTCCTGAACTTCTTTGGCTACAGCCTGTTCCTGAATCTGTTCAACCTGCTGTTCCTGAGGCGTTTCTTATGCCTGGTCGGTTGGAATGGCTTCACCCATGAAGCCATCCATCCATAAGGATAAATTCTTCTTACTCATATTGCTTACTTTATTACTTGTTTACTTGCTGATTTACTTACTATGTAACCTATAACCTTTGTGATTAGTCATATAGTAATATAGTTTTCCTATTTTCCTCCCGGCTGATTATCTCACCGGTCAGTGTCCGATAGTCAGCTGTATGGTTGCTTTATAGAACGTATTCTAAGATGGATTGACTAGATAGCCGCATTTAGGGAATAGCGAGATTCTCCCTGTTTTACGTCTAAAAACACTTTCTCTCCATAGTGCTTTTTCACTATGGAAATCACAATCTTGTTCAAATCCATATAATTCGTCCAGGTAAAGTGTGGTCATACTCTTCCTTTTGCTAATCGTGGTATAATTTTAGGATGTTCTACTTTGCCTTCGTTGTAGCCATTTAAATTTCTTCTCTTTACACATCCAACGATTTCAGAACATCTCCTGCTCGTAAAACTTTAAATATAAGGGATCTAAAGTAAACAAAAAGTGATATAGAACATATTTAGGTATGAAAATAGTCAAAAACAGAAATAACTATACTAATTTGTTTGATGTTTATTCGATTCTATGTAGTAATATCAGTATTTTTGTAGATGAGTTGTATATGCTCAACAAATAATATAATAAACAATATTACTATGGTGTATTGATATGAATTATCTAGTGATACTCGCAAAAGCGACAAGTTAATCTACATAAGGAATTTGATTATAATAAACACAAATCAGTAGAATCACACACTAATAAGATGTCTCATATTTAATGCCATGAATAAATAAATATTTAACATCAAAAGTATGCATCTATCAACAGAAATGATTCTGACCCTTCAACAACTGGACGGAATCGGAAATAAAACAATTTTCAACCAAATAGCAAAGTATGTGACCAATACAATTGATCACATAAGTCAATTGTGCGAATTTTGGAAAACACTAAGAGGGAAAAAAATTCAAGCAATAACAGAATATGACTTATACAAAGCACATGATGTAGCACTGCGTATTATAGAAAGATGTAAGGAGGAAAATGTAGGTATAATATCTTATTACGATTCAGAATATCCTGAGATCCTTAAATCATGCACAAACGAAGATGGAAAAACAGATCCACCTCTCATTCTGTATTATAAGGGAAACCTGGAAGCATTAAGTAAACCTGGAGTAGCAATAATTGGAACACGAGAACCAACTCCAAACGGAATAAAGGCTGGATTGCATTTTTCAAGAGAGTTTGCGAAACGTGGTTATAATATTGTTTCAGGACTTGCTATAGGTTGTGATACAACTGGTCATCAAGGTGCATTATCTGTAGGAGGCACTACAACTGCATTTTTAGCCAATGGACTAGATTGGGCTTCCATTTATCCTAAAGAGAACCTCTCTTTAGCAAAAGAAATTGTGTCAAATGGTGGATTGTTGCTAAGTGAATATCCGGTTGGGCAAAGTTGTGGAAGATATTCTTTAGTAGCTCGCGACAGACTGCAAGCAGGGTTGTCATATGCAACCATAGTGATTCAGACAGGAATTAAAGGTGGGACTATGCATGCTGTGAATGCTACCATTAATTCGCAAAAACCATTATTTGCAGTTGAATTCAAAAACAATGAAGACACAATCAGTGAAAAGGTACAAGGGAATTTAAAACTTGTACAAGAGGGTCAAGCACATCCCCTGCGCTCGTCAGAAATAGATGAAGCAAAACAACTGATAGAGTATTACAAAAATAAGGCAAAACAGAATCAACAAGAATCACTTTTTCCAAATTTGTTCTCATGAAAAATATAATATTTGATATGGATTTGACGCTCGTTGATACAACATGTCTCGAAGAAGCGCGTCATAGCAGGATTTGGAATCTAGCTTACAGCCTTATTCCTCAAACAACAATGTATGCAGAGATGGACGAAGTCCTAGGAATAATTAGAAAACACCAAATTAAAATGGCTATTGTAAGTACATCGCCGCGTCCCTACATAGAACGCTTGGTATCGCACTATAGTATTCCTACTCAGTATATTGTAAGCTATCATGATGCAAAACCTATAAAGCCACATCCTGCATCTATGCTTAAAGCTCTTGAAATGATGAATGTACTCCCAAAAGACACCATCTCATTTGGAGATAGAGTCATAGATATTCAAGCTTCTAATGCAGCAGGCATAGAAAGTGTTGCATGCTTTTGGGGAACGAAAGAAAAAGCAGATTTATTACGCTCTGATTATTCGCATGCTATTATAAGACCGAGTGAGATATTGACATTAATAAGATAACAATGAAGAAAGTAGTTGAAGGATATACTGGTATTGTAGATGGAGTAAAAGAACTTCATTTACAACTTGATCGTGCATATGAGAAGGCCTTAAAGTTGCACGATGAACTTCTTGGCAAATCCGAAAATATAGTCAATGGAAACAGTATAAAGATTTTAGTAGATTTTAGCGAAAACCAAAGTATTGAAAAAATTGAAGGGTATTTTTATATTGAAAATACAATATGTAGATTTCTGCCAATCGAATTTGATGCTGCATTACTATTTCCAGTTGATAACCATGGCAGTGAAGACAAAGGAAGCAATCCAGGAATTTCATTTGCTCAGATAGCTGAATATAAAAAAAATAAAGATGTTGTATCCTTTAGATTTATGAGAAGATTAGATTTTGATACCCCTTTATACAACATAAGAGGCAGAAATCTTTCTAAATCAGACTCATCACTACAGAAAATAAAAGACGATATAGGCATAAAGTTCGATAAGTTTTCCGATGTAGAATCATTGGCATTAATAGATATACCAGATGAATTCTTATCGAGAAAATTCACATTGGTTGGTACCCGATATTATGCGCCATACACAACCTTGGACAAAAAATACTGTGTCTTATTTGCAGAATTAGACAATGAATATGATAATAATGCTATAAAAGTTCTTAGATGGATCCCTACAAAAAAAACGATGTTGGCAGATAAGGATTCAGGTATAGTATTTCAAGGAGGAGATTGCTTTTTTCAATTAGGGCATATAGCTAGGAACGAAAATTCAGATCTTCATGCTTTTATGATAAAATATAGAAGCAGAATACTCTTCGGAAAGATAGAGGAAGATAATATCAGTATAATAGGCGGAATAAAGATGTTTCAGAGTAATAATGTAAAGTATCCCAAATGTCTATATAATATACCTATCAAATGAAAAGCATATTTACATATATATTCAAGAATAACTACTATAATGATGTAATCTCTAAATATGACGAGATAAAACAAAAGTATTTAGAAGCATACAAAATTTGGAGTAGTTATCATTCTGTTTCAGACAATGGAAAGTTTGAAACAAAAGAGATTATAGCTAATGCGTATTCTGATATAAAGCAAGTAGATTCATGGAAGAGTACTTATAACTATTTAAAAAGAAATAAGGAAGAAGGATTGAAATGGTTTTCAAAAGAGAAGTCATTATCATATCCTACAACATTTCTATATCAAGATTTAAAGATAATTTTTGATAACAATAAAGAAATAGAAACTCTCGATACCTATTGGAATGAGTATAACACTTTGATGCAAACTGATTCAGAAGCAATAAGACGCTTTACTAATTCCTATTATACATATAAAGATATTAAGCATATTGCCTTAAATCGCACGAGAATTAAAAGCATTTCATCTGCTTTAAAAAAAGGACATGACTGCGAATTCCAATACAAAGAAGCTTGGAGAATCTTTAGCGTTGGAAGATTGTTTAAGGATATATCCTATGCTGAGTTATCCGACATAAACAAAGAATATTTTTCAATAAAGGAGGAATATCTAAGACATTACAAAGAACATGAATCCTTGATTAAACTGATTTATGGAAAAGAATTATTGCCTATAAACTCTTTTTCAGAACAAGCTATAGAACAAGAGAAAGAAATAATAAAAGTATTATCTCTAAAAAGTTCAAACAGCACTGATTTATTAAAATCCGTAATTCATCTCCAAAATGAAACTGAATTAAAACGAGCAATATTAAATTCTGAAAGATATGGAAAAGAATGCAATTTTGCGTCCAGTTTTACCATAGCAGATTTCTACGAATATAGAAAACAGTTTGATGAGATTGGTGTTGGTTTTGATGACGCTGTAAGAATAAAATGTCAAAATGAAAATGCGATTAAGTCTTACAACAATAAGGAATATGGAAAAGCTGTCGTTTATATATCAGACTATTATGATATTTGCATACCTAGCAGCGACCTTTCAAACTATGTAAATGAATACAACAACCAGCAGGAATTAAGAAATAAGGCTAAGTCTATTAAATCGAATTACAGCAAAGGATTTGCTGCGTTATGGAGTGAAATTGATTTGAATGTATGCGATATATCACAAATTCAAGAAATCATAGATAATAGCATTAAAATAAAAGACTTAGACAATGAAATAAAATATAAGGAGAAACTTCAAGAAGAAGCAAGGCGTAAGCAAATGGAGGAGGAACGACGTAAAGAAGAGCTCGTTTATTTACTATCTTGCGTTTTTACTTGGTTCCAACCGACACGAAGCTCTCTAAAGTGTTTCTCTCTCTTTTATTATTATCCCACAAACTGTGATTGGAATGCATCTGAAGATGAGTGGGAAGTAAGAAATTTGATTTGGGATTTCAAAGCAAACCCCAATCGACCACAACCGGAGTCTGAAATAAGATTTCGGCATGAAAGAGCTATGAATAAAGTACTTCCTTTATTTAAGAAGGTCATGAGTCATTACTTTGGTTCTAACACTTCAAAGCTGACTCTAGTTTGCATTCCTTCTTCTAAGAAAATTGTAACAGAAAGAAGGTATAAAGATTTCTCTCATGAATTATGCTCAATAACAGGTATGGATAATGGATACGATTATATATCTGTACTCCATGAGGGGGAAGCAAAACATTTGGGAGGAACAACTCAAGCTCAAATCAGTATAGATGGAAGTTTTTTTAGAGATCGATACATTGTTCTTTTAGACGATGTCATCACATCTGGAAAGTCAATGGAAATGACAAAGAATCTATTAGAACAAGCAGGTGCTCACGTTATTGCCGGATTATCAATAGGAAGGACCAAACACGAAAGAGAGTATTCAAATCCTATAGATGATTTATAAATTCTAATACAAAGTATGTAATTTATAATCAAGACCATATGTTATCAACCTTATTAATTGAAAACATATGGTCTTATTTATTCAAACATACAACTATGCCAGAAAAAATGGCACATGATGATAGATTATTACTTTTTTCTGGGCAATTTAATTTTTCGATTGTTTTCTTCCCAGGCATCCACATAGTTGTTCAGTGCTTCTGAGATAACGTCCTTCAAGAGGATGCCTTCCACGAGGGAAATGTACTTCACCTTGCGGAGTAAATCCGGATTCACGATGAAGGTGGCTCGGATTTCCTGGGGCTTCTTGGCACTTTTGACTGGCTCGCCTTTCTTGGGGCGACCTACATTTTCCCTGCGTTTGGCTTCGAGTTTGGACTTCACTTTCTCTGTGGAAGCCGTTGCCGGAACTTCACGCTGAACGGATGGTTCCTCGGTTACAGCATGCTGTTGCTCCAGAACTTCTTTGGCTACAGCCTGTTCCTGAGTTAGTTCAACCTGCTGTTCCTGAGGCAATTGTTTTGCCTGGTCGGTTGGATTAGCTTCACCCATGAAGCCATCCATCCATAAGGATAAATTCTTCTTACTCATATTGCTTACTTTATTACTTGTTTACTTGCTCATTTACTTACTATGTTACCAATAACCTTTGTGATTAGTCATATAGTAATATAGTTTACCTATTTTCTTCCCGACTGATTATCTCATCGGTCAGTATGCGATAGTCCGCTGCGCCATTGCTTTTCGGGTCGTACTCAAAGATGGTCTGACCGGACAGCGGCATCTCGGCTATGGCGATATTCTCCCGAATTTTCGTCTGAAAGACCTTCTCTCCGTATCGCTTTTCTACCATGGAAATCACTTCCTTATTCAACTTCCGGTTATTGAACCTGGTGAAGAACACCCCACCCAACTCCAGCGTCGGGTTCACCCTGCGCTTCACTTCTCGGACTATATCGTCCAGCATGGTCAAGCCTTTCAAGGGCAAGGCTTCGGCGGTGAGCGGTATATAGAGCTTGTCCGCTGCCACCAGCGCATTGGTAGTCACGATACCGAGTGAGGGCGAACAGTCCATCAGGATGTAGTCATACTTCTCCTTCTGTTCATCAAGATAGGATTTGAGGATGCCTTCTCTTGCCATCATGGTAGCCATGTCTATTTCGGCTCGTGCCAAATCCAGTGATGCCGGAACGAGGTCAAGATTTTCTCGGATGGAAACGATGGGCAGTGGTTGGTCTTTGACCAGCGTGTCATAGATGCTTGTTTCCGGGTCTTCGTTCTGCGTCAGCGTGAACGTAAGGTTCTGCTGTGCATCCAGGTCAATGAGCAACACACGTCTTCCTTGCAGTGCGAGTGCTGCGCCTATACATGCAGTAGAGGTGGTCTTGCCGACTCCACCTTTCTGATTACCGATGGCTATTGTCAAGTTATTTCCTTTCATTATCTTCAAGATTAAAAGTTTACTTTTCCATTTGTTTCTTTACTTACAAAAATACTTTATTACTTGCTGATTAGGCAGAAAAATTACTCATTTATTCTGCGGGAATATCACTTTTCTGATGATTATATTTCCTTGTTAATCAAGCATTAAATAAACATCAAACAAATATCAAACAAACAACAAGAAGTTTTTTGTCCTGCTGAACAATCTTCCTTATATTTAATAATTGGCAAGCAGAAAAAGCGCCTTAATTCAGCTTGAAATAATTTGTCAATATATTTCGTATAGTATGCTTTTAAACTCCGACCCACACCTCACGGCGGAAGTCGGAGCGGAACATATATAAGGAATTTACGCTGTCTGTTTGGCTGCGAGTATCTGATGAGCATGGGCATTGACCAGCCGGACAATCCGGTCATGGTGCGGAGTATTCGTATTGCACAGCCCACGGCTCTGTATCACTTTCCCCTCGGTCAGTGAGAACTCAATCGTTTCGATGCGGTTTCCCTCCTTGTCATGAGCCGATAGTATCAAGCTGTCCTCCTTGGCATAGTATTCGCATTGGAAGACACAATGATGCAGGGCATTTCCCTCGGCTTGGAAGGCTTCCAGACTATCGAGTACCGAAATCACCAGGTCTTTGTCGGTGATGGTGATACCGAAATAGCGTGACTTCTCCTTGTAGAACTCGGCTTCCTTCCGTTTGGCTCGCTGCATCTGCTCCTGGCTTCTGCGTTTCTGCTCCATTTGGTTGTGTCGGTTCATCCAATAGTCATGCTCGGCTCTGAGGTTCTGCGGACAGATATACTTGGGGTTGCAGAT
>OWIU01000105.1_pt1 | contig 38006 bp, 33 predicted proteins | sample 1732921 | NCBI WGS metagenome assembly OWIU01 (sample SAMN05065768, study PRJEB22554) | human gut metagenome | biome: ENVO:2100002; feature: ENVO:00000062; material: ENVO:00002003 | host: Homo sapiens | place: USA | reverse complement strand
TGCCCCTGACCGGCGGCTCCCACGTCAACCTGATGAAGGCGGAAAGCCCCGGCCCGCAGGTGGACAAGCTGGTGCCGAAGGTGCAGTCTACGGCCAAGATCCTGTACGGCATCTATTTCGCGCTCACGGTGGTGGAGTTCTGCTTCCTGCTGGCGGGCGGAATGAATGTGTTCGACTCTCTGCTCACGGCCTTTGGCACGGCGGGTACTGGTGGCTTCGGCTTCAAGAACGACAGCTTTGCCAGCTTCTCGCCCTACATCCAGTGGGTCGTGACCATCTTTATGATCCTCTTCGGCGTCAACTTCAACGCGTATTTCCTGCTGCTGCTGCGCCGGTTCCGCCGCGCAGCGTCCAGCGAGGAAGTCCGCGCCTATTTTGCCATCATTCTGGCGGCGGTGGCCGTCATTACGGTGAACATCCGCAGCCTCTATGGCACCTTCGGCGAGGCGCTGCGCCATGCGGCCTTCCAGGTCGGCTCCATCATTACCACCACCGGCTTTTCCAGCTGTGATTTCGACCTCTGGCCCACGCTGGCAAAAGAGGTGCTGGTGCTGCTGATGTTCGTGGGCGCCTGTGCGGGCAGCACCGGCGGCGGCATCAAAGTCAGCCGCTTCCTCCTGCTGGGCAAGACGCTGGGCAAGGAGCTGAAGCAGGCCCTCCACCCGCAGGTGGTGGCCCCCGTCCGGATGGACGGCAAGCTGGTCAATCATGAGACCATCCGCACCACCAACGTCTTTCTGGCGGCCTACATCTTCATCTTTGCGGCGAGTTTCATGCTTGTCAGTCTGGACGGCTTTGACATGGTGACGAACTTCACCTCCATCGCCGCCACCCTGAACAACATCGGCCCCGGCCTCAATCAGGTGGGCCCCATGATGAACTTCGGGGCCTACTCCAACTTTGCAAAGCTGGTACTCATCTTCGATATGCTGGCCGGTCGTCTGGAAATTTTCCCGATGCTGGTGCTCTTCCTGCCCGATGCGTGGAGAAGATTCTAAAAGTTTTATAACGCAAAAAATCCCCCGGTCCAGCCGGGGGATTTTTGTCTGTATCAGAACGTCAGATCGACCTTTTCCTGCGCACGGTATTGCAGAGCCTCGAGCAGTGAATCCTCGTCGAGGAGGCGCTTGCCGGAGAGGTCGGCAATGGTGCGGGCCACCCGGAGGATGCGGTCGTGGGCGCGGGCCGAAAGGCCCAGCGTCTCGTAGGAGGCCCGCAGGAGCTGCTCAGCGGCGGGGGTCATCCGGCAGATGCGCCGCACCTGCCCGGCGGTGAGCTGGGCGTTGCAGCGCACATCCTCGTAGCCGGGAGCAGCGTACCGTTGGGCCTGGATGGCCCGGGCAGCAAGGACCTGTTTCCGCAGCTCGGCGCTGCTCTCGGAAGGGGCAGCGCCATGCAGTTCATCGAAGGCCACCGGGTCCATCTCGACGCAGAGGTCGATGCGGTCCAGCAGCGGGCCGGACACCCGGCTGCGGTACTGCCGCACCGCGCTGGGCGAACAGGTGCAGGCCCGGGTAGGGTGGCCGTAGTAGCCGCATTTGCAGGGGTTCATGGCGGCGACGAGCTGGAAGCGGCTGGGATAAGTGGCGCTTCCGGCGGCCCGGCTGACCGTGATGCAGCCGTCCTCGAGGGGCTGGCGCAGCACTTCGAGGCTCTCGCGGGAGAACTCGGGCAGTTCGTCGAGGAAGAGGACGCCGCAGTTGGCCAGACTGCACTCGCCGGGGCGGAACTGCGCCCCGCCGCCCGCCAGCGCAGCCGAACTGGCCGAGTGGTGGGGGCTGCGGAAAGGCCGTGCCGTCACGAGACCCCGGCCTGCGGGCATCTGCCCGGCGATGGAGTAAATTTTCGTCGTCTCCACAGCTTCTTCCCGGGTCAGGGGCGGCAGGATGCCGGGCAGGCGGCGGGCCAGCATGGATTTGCCGGTGCCGGGCGCACCGACGAGCAGGACGTTGTGTCCGCCCGCAGCCGCGATGACCATCGCCCGGCGGGCCAGCGGCTGGCCGCAGACGTCAGCGAAATCGGGAACGTGGTTCCACGCATCGGCAGGGTTGAAGGGGACAGGCATCGTAGGCAGGATGGGCTGGATGCCCCGCAGTGCATCTACGACCTGACGGGCCGTTGCGGCAGGATATACCTGCATTTCGCTGCCGCAGGCCTCAGCGGCTTCGGCAGCGTTCTCGGCAGGGACATAGAGCGCCCGCACACCGCCGGCAGCAGCTTCCAGCGCCATGGGCAGGACGCCGGACACCGGGCGGAGACTGCCGTCCAGTGCCAGCTCCCCCAGAAAGGCCGTGTCCTTCGGCGGCGGCTCCAGCTGCCCGGAAGCGGCCAGCACCGCCAGCAGCAGGGGCAGGTCATACACCGGGCCGGTCTTGCGGACGTCGGCGGGAGCGAGGTTGATGGTGATGCGGCGGTCAGGCCACTTGAAGCCCAGATTTTTCAGGGCTGCGTGGACGCGGTCGCCGCTCTCCCGGACGGCGGAGTCCGGCAGGCCGACGATGGAGAGGGCGGGCATCCCGCCCGAGATGTCGGCCTCGACTTCCACGGGAAAGCCGTTGAGGCCCTTGAGGCCGAAGCTCTTGAGGACTGCGTACATGGGCGCTCCTTTCTGCCCGATGGGGCGGCAGAAACCATCCATAAAAGGGGGTGACAAAATTTTTTGCGGTGCTTCGAAATTTATTCCGAGATAACAGACGAAAGGAATGAAATGGTTGACTAAGAACTGACTAAGAAATGGGAAAGACAGGGCGCAGATGCCCAAGTTCGACACAATTTTCTGTTTGAATCTATTATATTAGAGGGCATGTGAGATGTCAACGAAACGCGGGCGATCTGCGATTGGAGGAAGAATCTTATGGTTGCGAAAGAGTACTGCTGTTACACCAGGCCCTATTCCAGGATCGAAGGCTTTCAGCTTGCACACACGCTGTACTACAGCGCAAGCGTAGAGGAAGAGGGGGTTGTACTGGCAGTGCGGCGGCAGCAGGGAGAAGAGTGTGTCACGGAGCAGGTCATCTGCCCGGTGGGCGACTTCGGGCGGCTGATGTCCCTGATGCGGTATCTGTGCGAAAATGGAGTAGGGCTGGGCCACTGGCTGGATGTACTGGACGACGCAGGGCAGGTGTACTGGCCCTGCACGGCTGCAAATGGGCGGCAGGAGAGCGGAAAGCCTGCACGATTTGTGGCATTTGCTGGTTTTGAGGGGGGAAACTTGGTACATAATCCTGAATTGACACAAAGCGTATAAAAGCTTATATTATAAGTAGACTTGGATGAATTTGTCCATTATGGTCAAAAATTATAAAGGTAAGGTGTGCAATATGTATCAGGATGAGTATAAGCGCTGGCTGGCAGCGGATCTGGAGGACGCAGATCTGAAGCCGGAGCTGGCCAAGGTCGAGGGAAACGACGACGAGATCAAGGACCGCTTTGCCGTTGCACTGAAGTTCGGCACCGCCGGCCTGCGCGGCGTGCTGGGCGCTGGCACCAACCGCATGAACATCTACGTCGTGCGTCAGGCCACCCAGGGCCTGGCAAACTGGGTCAAGACCCAGGGCGGCAGCCAGACCGTGGCCATCAGCTACGACAGCCGCCTGAAGAGCGACGTCTTTGCCAAAACTGCCGCCGGCGTTCTGGCCGCAAACGGCATCAAGGTGCGCATTTATGATGCTCTGATGCCTGTCCCGGCCCTGAGCTTTGCCACCCGTTACTATGAGTGCAATGCGGGCATCATGGTCACCGCTTCTCATAACCCCGCCAAGTACAACGGCTACAAGGCCTACGGCCCCGACGGCTGCCAGATGACCGATGACGCCGCCGCCATCGTCTATGACGAGATCCAGAAGACTGATGTCCTGACCGGCGCAAAGTACATCTCCTTTGCCGAAGGCGTCGAGCAGGGCCTCATCCGCTTTGTGGGCGACGACTGCAAGAACGCCCTCTACGCCGCCATCGAGGCACGTCAGGTGCGCCCGGGCCTGTGCAAGACCGCCGGCCTGAAGCTGGTCTACAGCCCGCTGAACGGCTCCGGTCTGGTGCCGGTCACCCACGTTCTGAACGACATAGGCATCACCGACATCACCATCGTGCCGGAGCAGGAGTACCCCAACGGCTACTTTACCACCTGCTCCTACCCCAACCCCGAGATCTTCGAGGCTTTGAAGCTGGGCCTCGACCTCGCCACCAAGACCGGCGCCGACCTGATGCTGGCCACCGACCCCGACGCCGACCGCGTGGGTATCGCCATGAAGTGTCCGGACGGCAGCTATGAGCTGGTCTCCGGCAACGAGATGGGCGCTCTGCTGCTGGATTACATCTGCGCAGGCCGCATCGAGAAGGGTACCATGCCCAAGGACCCTGTCGCCGTCAAGTCCATCGTCTCCACCCCGCTGGCCGATGCCATCGCCGCCCACTACGGCGTGGAGATGCGCAGCGTGCTGACCGGCTTCAAGTGGATCGGCGACCAGATCGCAAAGCTGGAAGCTGCCGGTGAAGTGGACCGCTTCATCTTCGGCTTCGAGGAGAGCTACGGCTATCTGGCCGGCCCCTATGTCCGTGACAAGGATGCTGTCATCGGCTCCATGCTCATCTGCGAGATGGCCGCTTACTACCGCAGCATCGGTTCCTCCATCAAGGAGCGTCTGGAAGAGATCTACAAGGAGTATGGCCGCTACCTGAACAAGGTGGACAGCTTCGAGTTCCCCGGCCTGACCGGCATGGAGAAGATGGCCTCCATCATGCAGAAGCTGCGTGACGAGCCCCTCACCGAGCTGGCCGGCCACAAGGTGGTCAAGGTCACCGACTACAAGAAGCCCGAAGAGACCGGCCTGCCCGCCGCAAACGTCCTCATCTACACTCTGGACAACGGCGCTACCGTGGTCGTCCGTCCCTCCGGCACTGAGCCGAAGATCAAGACCTACTTCACCACTCTGGGCAAAGACCTGGCCGAGGCTCAGGCTCAGAAGGATGCTCTGGCCGCTGCCATCGAGCCCATCCTCGCATAACGCAGAAATTTCATAAAAAATTTATGCCCCCGTACAGCGCCAAAAGTGCTGCACGGGGGCATTTTTGATGGGCGGGGGCAGTTGCAGTTTGTGGGTGGATACGCTATAATATTCAATGAATAATAATACGCTCTGTGCAGTGCGGCGCAGGGCAGGAATAAAATGGGGCAGGTGTAAGAAATTGGAATGTCGTGTGACGGCAGTCCTGGTGGCGGCTGGTTCTTCCACCCGGATGGGATTTGATAAACTGAGCTTCGATCTGGGCGGTGAGACCGTCCTGGAGCGGAGCGTCCGGGCCTTTGACGAGTGTCCGGAGGTGGACGAGCTGGTGATCGTGACCGGCGCGTCCAGTGAGAATGCCCAGCGGGCCGCTGCCCGCTGCAAAAAGCCGGTGCGGCTGGTGAAGGGCGGCTCGACCCGCGCCGAGAGCGCCCGCAGCGGCGTGGCCGCTGCCTACGGCAGACTGGTGGCCGTCCACGACGCGGCCCGGCCCTTCGTGAGCCAGAGCGTTATCGCCGATACGATAGCGGCCGCTGCCCGCTGCGGTGCCGCCGCCCCGGCAGTGCCGGTGAAGGATACCATCAAGCAGGCGAAGGGCGGCGACGGCAAAACTGTGCCGGAAGGCTGCATGGTGGAGAACACCCCCGACCGCAGCACCCTTTATGCGGTGCAGACGCCCCAGTGCTTCGACCGGGCCGCCTATCTGGCGGCGCTGGATGAACTGGACGAGGCCAGCGCCCGCCTCGTCACCGACGACTGCAGCCTGTTCGAGCTGACGGGCCGTCCGGTGGAGTTGGTCCAGGGCGACTACGCAAACATCAAGATCACCACCCGGGAGGACCTGCCCCGGGCCGGGAACGGAGGAAAGAAAATGCGCATTGGTCATGGTTACGACGTCCACCGTCTGGTGGAGGGCCGCAAGCTCATCCTGGGCGGCGTGGAAGTGCCGTATGAGAAGGGCCTGCTGGGCCACTCGGACGCCGACGTGCTGGCCCACGCGGTCATGGATGCCGTGCTGGGCGCAGCGGCGCTGGGCGACATCGGCCAGCACTTCCCCGATACGGCGGAAGAGTACGCCGGGGCCGACAGCCTCATGCTGGCCCGCCGTGTGGCAGAGATCATGACCGAGCACGGCTGGCGCATCGAGAACATCGACGCCACCATCCTCTGCCAGCGCCCGAAGCTGGCCCCCCACATCCCGGCCATGCGGGCAAAGCTGGCCGAGGCTTTCGGGATGCCGGTGGACGCCGTGAGCGTCAAAGCCACCACCGAGGAGCATCTGGGCTTTACCGGCGAGGGGCTGGGCATCGCGGCCCACGCTGTCGCCCTCATCGAAGCAGTGTGAACGGGAGAATGTGACCCATGACTCTGAACTCTATCGTAGCAAACTTCCAGACCTTCAAGCTGGTAGACCTGCTGGACATCCTCATCATCGCGTTCCTCATCTACCAGCTGCTGGGCTTCGTCAACCGCACCCGCGCCGGCCAGCTGGCCAAGGGCGCGCTCATCGTGATGGCGGTCTATCTGGTGGCGAACATCCTGAATATGCGCACCGTCACCTGGCTGCTCAACTCGCTGCTGCAAGTCGGTCTGCTGACGCTGGTGGTGCTGTTCCAGCCCGAGATACGGCGTGCGCTGGAGCGGATGGGCCAGACCGACCAGTGGGCCTATCGCTTCTTCAATAAAAACCGCTACAACGACACCAGCCTCAAGGGCGCGTGGCGCAGCGCCATCATCGCCATCTGCGACGCGGCAGAGCGCTTTTCGGAGACCAAGACCGGCGCGCTCATCGTGCTGGAACGGAACACCAATCTTTCTGAGATCGTCCGCACCGGCACGCCTGTGAACAGTGCAGTCAACCTCGAGGTGCTGGGTACCATCTTCTACGAGGGTACCCCCCTCCACGACGGCGCAGCCATCATCGAGGATGGCCGCATCAAGGCCGCAGGCTGTGTGCTGCCCCTTTCCAACAACCTGGACCTGGGCAAGGACATGGGTACCCGCCACCGCGCCTGCCTCGGCATCGCCGAGAACTCCGACGCCATCGCCATCGTGGTCAGCGAGGAGACAGGCATCATCTCGATGGCGAAAAACGGTGTGCTCATGCGCCACTTTGACCGTCAGACCCTTTACACCCGGCTGGTGGATGAGATGATACCCAAGGAGACCGCCAGCGAGAAGAGCGCTGCCGAGGGCTGGAAGGCCCGGGGCAAGCGCCTGCTGAACTGGGTGAACAACAAGGAGGAGGATGAGCAGCAATGAGCACTGAGCAGAACAACGGCAAGCCTGCCGTACCCCCCAAGCGCAATCTGCTGAACGACCGCCGCATCCGGCTCCTGCTTTCTTTGCTGGGTGCAGTCATCGCGTGGATGGCGGTCACCATCGTCGTGCAGCCCGGCACCACCACCACCATCTATAATGTTCCGGTGGACTTTACCTATGATTCGGCTGCCTACACTTCCCGGGGCCTGAGCATCGTCAATGCGGAGGAAAAAACGGTCAACCTGAAACTTTCCGGCGACGGCTACACCATCGGCAGCCTGTCGGCCAACGACTTTGTCGTCTACCCCGACTGGTCCAGCGTCCGCGACAGCGGCGAAAAGAGCCTGCGCCTTCAGGTGCGGAGCCAGAGCACCCTGCTCACCGGTGTGTCCGTCTCCATCGACGGCGACAACACCGTGGACGTGGTGTTCGATGTGGTGGAAGAAAAGACCCTGCCCATCCAGGTGACGACGAATTACCTGAAGATAGCAGACGGCTATATCCTCTACGGCACCGACATCTCGAAGGAGACGGTGACTCTCTCCGGCCCCAGCACCGAGCTGAGCAAGGTGGAGACCTGCACCGCTGAGGTGACCTACAGCGGCGAGCTGACCAGCCCCGTCACTCTGGACACCGGCCTGCGTTTTTACACCCGCAGCGGCGGAGAGGTGAAATTTGAGTATACTACTCTGGAAACGGACAGCGTCGAGGTCACGCTGCAGGTGTATAAGCTGGCCACCCTGCCGGTGGAAGTCAGCTTTATCAACGCGCCCCGCGACTTTGACCCCTCGGTGCTGGTCTACTCCCTGAGCAAAAAGACCCTCAATGTGGCCGGCCCGGAGTCCCAGATCGACCGTCTGTCCACCCTGTCGGTGGGTACCATCGACCTTTCCACCTTTGCACTGGATAAGGTGTACGAAATGCCCATCGAACTGCCCAGCGGCATCCGCCTGCTGGACAACATCTCCAGCATCACGGTCAGCTTCGACAGCTCCCGTCTGGAAACCAAGACCATGAACCTGCCCGCCAGCTGTGTGCAGGTCATCAACCTGCCCTCCACCTACACCCTGACCGTGGAGACGGAGCGGCTGATGAACGTCACCCTCTGCGGCCCGGCCGGTTCGCTGGAAGCACTGAATCCGGAACAGGTGGTCATTGAGATCGACGCCGACGACTTCTATGTCGCCATCGGCCAGCAGAACATCGCCTGCCGCCTCTATGTGCCGGCCAACGACAAAATTTTTGCGCTGGGCAGCTATGTGGTGCAGTGCAAGATAGAAAGTAACTGAGTATATGATCCTGATCCATGATATTCGCCTGCCCCTCTCCGCCGGGGAGCCGCAGGCCTACGAAAAAGCCCTCCGCCTCGCCCGCATCCCCCGGGGAAAGGTGAACCATCTGGGCATCGCCCGGCTCTCGGTGGACGCCCGCCACGGCCAGCCCAAGCTGGTGTACACCGTGGCCGTGACCCTGAAAGAGGAGGGGGAAGAGGCCGCCTGTGCGGGTGCTTCCCGCAGTGTCACCGTCCGGGGCAAGACCGATCTCTCGGTGCAGAACGGCACTCTGCCGCTGACGCACCGGCCTGTGGTCTGCGGCCTCGGCCCGGCGGGCCTCTTTGCGGCGCTGCTGCTGGCCCGTCAGGGCTACCGGCCCATCGTGCTGGAACGCGGCCCGGCGCTGGACGAGCGCGTCAAGGCCGTGGAGCATTTCTCCGCCACCGGTGAGCTGGACGAAAATGCCAACATCCAGTTCGGCGAGGGCGGCGCCGGAACCTTTTCGGACGGCAAGCTCACCACCCGCATCGGCGACGAGCTCTGCGGCTTCGTGACCGAAGTGTTCCTCGAGCACGGCGCGCCGAAGGAGATCGCCTGGCAGCAGAAGCCTCATGTCGGCACTGACCTGCTGCAGGGCGTCATCACTTCGATCCGAAAAGAGATCGAGTCGCTGGGCGGTGAGGTCCACTTCAACACAGCCCTCACCGGCTTCGAGCGGCGGGACGGACGGCTCATTGGCATCCAGACCACGGACGGCGCCTTCCCCTGTGAGGCGCTGGTGTTCGCGGTGGGCCACTCGGCCCGCGACACCTTCGGGATGCTGATGGACAGCGGCCTCGTGCTGGAGTGCAAGCCCTTCAGCGTCGGCTTCCGGGCAGAGCATCTCCAATCGGAGATCGAAAAGAGCCTCTACCACGAGGCGGCGGGCCATCCGGCTCTGCCGCGCGGCGAATATCAACTTTCGCAGCACGTTGAAAAACGGTGCGTTTATACGTTCTGTATGTGTCCGGGCGGCCAGGTGGTGGCTTCGGCCAGCGAAAAGGGACGCGTCGTGACCAACGGCATGAGCTATCACGCCCGCAGCGGCAGGAATGCCAACGCGGCCGTGGTGGTCAGCGTGGGCGGTGAAGACTTCGGCAACGACCCCCGGAAGGCCATCGCCTTCCAGCGGGAGCTGGAAGCCCGGGCCTATGCGGCAGGCCGTCCCGGCGGAGAGTATGTTGCCCCGGCGGAGAACATCCAGAGCTTTTTGGAGGGCAGGGGCCGGCTGAACATTGGCCGCGTCCAGCCCACCTATGACCGGGGCGTCGTCGCTGCGGACCTCGGCGCACTGCTGCCGACCGAACTGGCCGACACCCTGCGGGCCGGTCTGCGGGCTTACGAGCGGAAAATTGCGGGTTACACCGCCCCCGAGGCCATTCTGACCGGCCTCGAGACCCGTACCAGCAGCCCGGTGCGGCTGAAACGGGAAGAAAATTTTGAATGCGCCCAGCTGGCAGGATTGTATCCCTGCGGCGAGGGTGCCGGATATGCGGGCGGCATCATGAGTGCCGCCGTCGATGGCCTGCGGGTGGCCCGCGCCATCATCAGCCGGTACAGCCCGGCAGAAGGGTGAGAAGTTGAATGACTGATCGTGAAGACGATTTTGACCGCACGGCGAAGGACAGCGAAGGCCGTAAGGTGCAGCAGGAGCTGGAACGCCAGCTCCGCGAGCTGGGCGACACCATGTCCGACTCCTTCCGCCACGGCTTTGAGGGCCGGGGCGAGGAGATCGGCGACCGTGTGTGGGATGTGGGCCGCGCCGCGGTGAACGCCGCCGGTTATGGCATCTCGGAGGCAGGCCGGGCCTTTCAGGCCGGAAAACAGGAGTACCAGAAGCGGGCCGAGGAGGCCAGGAACAGTGCCAGCGCCAGCGGGATGACCGACTGGGCGCGCAATTTCTTTGCGAAGAAGCCGGAACCGACGGCCATCGAGAATATCCGCACCAGCGCGAAAAAGCGCCACAGCGCAGGCGTCGCCATGCTGGCGACCGGCATCACCTTCGCCGTCCTCTTCGGCATCACGGCCATCGCCTGCTTCGGCACGGCAGGGGCGTTCACGTCCGGCGGCGTGATAGTGGCGGCTGATATGACGTTCCTCAGCGCTATCGGCGATCTCGCACTGGGTGCTATCGCGGTGACGGGGTGGTGCTCTGCCGCTGTGACCGCTGTGTTCGGCTGGCTGACCGCAGCGGGTGCGTCCCGTATGAAGGCCGCCAAGACTCTGGAGCTCTACGCCGATACCGCCGAGGGCTTCGACTGGCACAAGGGCCTGTCCCTCTCCATGCTGGCCGACCTGACGCATAAAAAGAAGACCAAGGCTCTCAAGATGCTGCGGAAATTCATCCACAAGGGCTGGCTCAGTGCCTGGCTGGACGAGAAAAACGACAAGCTCTACCTGACGGCAGAGGACTACCGCGCTGCACAGGAAAATCAGCCCCAGCCCGAACCGGAAAAAGCGCCGGAACAGGCCGGAGAAGTCCCCCTGAACCTCGAGACGACCCGCCGCTTTGCGCAGGTGCTCGAGAAGGAGAAGGAGCTCATGGAGGATGAGCGGGCTGTGGAGGAGCTGCAGCATATGCAGAAGACCACCGAGTCCATCTGTGCCTGGCTGGAAGCCCACCCAGAGAGCCTGCCCAAGGCCCGCCGCTTTGCGGAATACTATATCCCCACCACCCTCAAGCTCCTGCACACCTACAACGACGTGCAGAGCCAGCAGGGCGAGAACGCGGAGGCCATCCGCCGGGATATTGCGGGCATCCTGCACACCCTGAATCAGGCGTATGACAACCTCTACGATAAGCTTTTGTCGGACGTGGCGCTGGACGTTTCCAGCGAGATCGCTGCGCTGCAGGGGATGCTGGCGAACGATGGTCTGGCCGGGGAGGGATTGCGATGACCTACCGGGCCTGGAACACCAAGACCGTTGACCGCGCCGCCCTGAAAGAGCTGACAGCGGCCATCGCCCAGCAGAACACCGAAGAGCTGGAATACCAGAACATGGACGAAGAGTGGAGCGAGGAAAAGTACCGCTCTGTCCTCGCGGCCCAGCAGAAAGAAGCCGGCCTGCTGGCCGGCATCCTCGCTGCCCGGGGCATCACCGACCCCGCCGAGGCGCTGACCCTTCTGGCGGGCGAAGAAGAGCTGAGCGACCCCATGCTCCTGACCGACATGGACAAAGCCTGTGAGCGCATCCTGCGGGCCATCGACGAGGGGGAGACCATCGTCGTCTTTGGCGACTACGACGTGGACGGTGTGACCGCCACGGCCCTGCTCTATCAGCACCTGAAAGGGATGGGCGCCGCCGTCAAGTGTATGCTGCCCAGCCGGGAGGGCGACGGCTACGGCCTCTCGAAGAACGCCATCCAGTCGATCTACGATAAGGGCTGCCGCCTCATCGTCACGGTGGACAACGGCATCTCTGCCGTAGAGGAAGCCGCATTCGCGGCCAGCCTCGGCATCGACCTCATCATCACAGACCACCATCTGCCCCACGACACCCTGCCCCAGGCAGTGGCCATCGTGGACCCCCGCCGTGCCGACGACCACAGCCCCTTCAAGGGCCTGTGCGGCGCGGGCGTGGCCTTCAAGCTCTGCGCCGCGCTGGATGGCTGCCCGCCGGAAGAGATGCTGGAATACTGCGGCGACCTTGCCGCTGTTGGCACCGTGGCCGACGTCATGCCCCTGACAGGGGAGAACCGCACCATCGTCAAAGCAGGTCTGCGTCAGCTGCAAAATACGGACAGACCCGGCTTCTGCGCCCTTTTGGAAGAAGTGGGCCTTGCAGGCAAGCCGGTGACGGCAGAGAACATCAGCTACGCCATCGCGCCCCGCATCAATGCGGCGGGCCGGATGGACAGCGCTGTCACCGCTTTGCAGCTGGTGCTCTGTGAGGACGAAGACCGGGCGGTCGAACTGGCCCATAAGCTGAGCGACATCAACATCCAGCGGCAGGAGACGGAGATGGAGATCGTCAAAGCCGCGCAGGAGCTGCTGGACGCTGAGCCGGAACGCCTCGAAGATCGGGTCATCCTGCTCTGGGGCAGAGACTGGCACCCTGGCGTCATCGGCATCGTGGCCTCCCGCCTTGTGGAAAAGACCGGACGTCCGGTCATCGTGGTGTCGGTAGATGAGCACGGCGAGGGCAAGGGCAGCGGCCGCAGCGTGCAGGGCTTCAACCTGCACGAGTGCATCGCCTCCTGCGCCGACATCCTGCTCCGCTTCGGCGGCCACGCCATGGCAGCGGGCCTCTCGGTGCGGGAAGAGGATCTGCAGACGCTCCGCCAGCGGCTCAACGACTGGGCGGCCCGGGAGTGTCCCGTGCTGCGCACCCCGCCGCTGGAATGCGATCTGTCCGTCCACCTCGACCGTCTGACGGTGGAGAGCGTCCGCCGCCTCGACCAGCTGGCACCCTACGGTGCCGACAACCCCAGCCCGGTCTTCGTGCTGGAAAGGGCTGTCGTGGAGGGCGTCTATGCCGTCTCGGAGGGCAAGCACTGCCGCCTGCGTCTGCGGCAGGGCAATTCCAGCATCTACGCCGTCTGGTTCGGGATGCACCCGGAACAGGTGCCTTACTCGACGGGCGACGTCGTGGACGCAGCCATCAGCCTTTCGGTCTACGATTCGCCCCGGGGCGCACAGCTGTCGGGCCGCATCATCGAGCTGCACCCGGCGGGCCTCGGCAACACAGCTGCAGAGCAGGCCGCGCTGGTGCAGGCGCTGCGCCGGGGTACGCCCCTGACGCCGGAGCAGAAGGAGAGCATCGCCCCGGAGCGCAGCCATATCATCACCGTTTATCGGGAGCTGCAGGCGCGGCACTGGCACGCCGAAGACCTGCAGCCCCTGTTTGCAAAACTCGGCGAGGAAAACACCGGCCGGACGCTGGTGGCCGTCGCCGCGCTGGAACAGGTCGGCCTCATCACAGCGGCTGACCGGGGCGGGGCAAAGTTCTGGGAACTCGTGCCTGCCACCGGAAAGAAGAACCTTGCCGATGCGCCCATCCTGAAATGTCTGGAGGAACGATAAAGATGCCTGAGGGAAAGAAACCTGTCGCCCCCTCGCCCGCAGCACCGGCTGCGGCGAAAGAGGACAGCTACTCTGCAAAGACCCATCTCCACCAGCCCGTGCCGGTGACGGAGATGGCTACCGTGGCCGCAACGGCCCTGCCGGCCAACGCCCCTGAGGGGACCCTTCCCTCGGAGGTGCGGCCCGAGATCGTGACCTGGGAGAAGCTGGTGGAGGCCATCAAAGCCAGCGGCAAAGCCTACAATATGGCCATGATAGAAAAGGCTTACAATCTGGCCAACGACGCCCACAAGGGGGTCTGCCGCCGCAGCGGTGAGCCCTATATCTGCCACCCGCTGGCTGTGGCCCGCCTCGTGCTGGACCTCGGCATGGACAGCGAGAGCATCGCCGCCGCCCTGCTCCATGATGTGGTGGAGGACACCCCCACCACGCTGACCGACCTGACCGCCGCTTTCGGCGAAGAGGTGGCCGCGCTGGTGGACGGCGTCACCAAGCTGACCAAGATCCAATTTTCCAATATCGAAGAGCTGCAGGCCGAGAACCTGCGCAAGATGCTGCTGGCCATGAGCCGTGACGTCCGCGTCATGATCATCAAGCTCTGTGACCGCCTGCACAATATGCGCACCGGCGACGCATGGCCGGAGCAGAAGCGCCGCGACAAGGCCCGTGAGACCATGGAGGTCTACGCCCCCATCGCCAACCGTCTGGGCATCCTGAACGTCAAGGAGGAGCTGGAAGATCGCAGCCTCCACTACCTCGACCCCGTGGGCTACGAGGAGATCAACAAGATGCTCAGCGAGCGCGCGGGCGACGAGTTTCTGGCCAGTGTGTCGGGCGTCATCAAGAGCCGCCTCGAGGAGAGCGGCATCGAGGGCGCGACCATCAAGCGGAGAGTCAAGAGCATCTACGGCATCTACCGCAAGACCATCATGCAGAACAAGTCCTTCGATGAAATTTACGACATCTACGCGGTGCGCATCATCCTGGACACCCTGGCTGAGTGCTACAGCACCCTGGGCCTCATCCACGATATGTACCACCCGCTGCCCAACCGCTTCAAGGACTATATCTCCACCCCCAAGCCCAACGGCTACCAGAGCCTCCACACCACCGTCATCGGCCACGAGGGCATCCCCTTTGAGGTGCAGATACGCACCCGCACCATGGACGAGCAGGCCGAGTACGGCGTTGCCGCCCACTGGAAGTATAAGGAGGGCCTCGAGGGCCACGATAAGCTGGACGAGCGGCTGGCATGGGTCAGCCAGCTGCTGGAAAACCAGCGCGTCAGCGAGGATTCCGGCAATCTGCTCCACGATTTGAAGAGCGACCTGCTGCCGGAGGAGGTCTTTGCCTTCACCCCGAAGGGCGACGTCATCAACCTGCCTGCGGGTGCCAACTGCATCGACTTTGCCTACGCCATCCACTCTGCCGTCGGCAACCGGATGGTGGGCTGTAAGGTCAACAACCGCATCGTCCCCATCGACCATGTCGTGGCGACGGGCGAGATCATTGAAGTCATCCTCGGCCCGGCGGACAAGGGGCCCAGCCGCGACTGGCTCAAGATCGTGCGCACCAGCGAGGCCAAGAGCAAGATACGCAACTGGTTCAAGAAGATGCGCCGCGAAGAGAACATCCAGCAGGGCCGCGACGCGCTGGCCAAAGAGCTGCGCCGGGAGATGATCTTCATCCCCGACGACCAGCTGGACGAGTTCGTGGGCAGCTGCAGCCGCCGTCTGCGCCAGAACAACGCGGAGGAAATTTACGCTGCCATCGGCTACGGCGGCATGACCATCGCCAACTGCCTGCCCAAGCTCAAAGAGGAGTGGCAGAAGCTCAAGGCTGCCGAGGCTGCGGAGAACAAGTCGGTGGAGGACCTGCCGAAGGTCGATCTGAGCCGCGTCCACGCCACCGACGGCGTGGTGGTGGAGGGCTTCGACAACACCCCCATCAAGTTTGCAAAGTGCTGCTCGCCCCTGCCCGGCGACCCCATCGTGGGCTTCATCACCCGGGGCTTCGGCGTCTCCATCCACAAGCAGAGCTGCGCCAACGCGGTGTCCAGCATGAAAGACCCCTCCAACGCCCCCCGCTGGGTCAAGGCGTACTGGGCCGACAGCGTCAAGGACAGCTACAAGGCCGGTCTGGAGATCATCGCCCTCAACCGCAACGAACTGCTGTCCGATGTGCTGGCCGCGCTGGCTGACATCCGCGTCCCCATCTACGCCATGAACGCCCGTCAGGTGGAGAACAACTGTGCCGTCATCAGCCTGACCATCGGCATCAACAATACAGAGCACCTCAACCGGGTCGTGGCCCGTCTGTCCAAAGTCAAGGATGTGCTCAAGGTAACAAGGAGCTAATATGCGTGCAGTCATTCAGGCCGTATCCTCGGCCAGCGTCCGGGTCAACGGCGGCGAGCCGCGCCCCATCGGTCCCGGCCTCGTCATCCTGCTGGGCGTCAAGGACACCGATACCCTCGACATCGTGCCGAAACTGGCTGAAAAATGCGCGGGCCTGCGCATTTTCAAGGACGAAAACGACAAGCTGAACCTCAGCGCAAAGGACCTCGGGTACTCTGCACTGGTGGTGAGTCAGTTCACCCTCTACGGCGACACGAAGAAGGGCTTCCGCCCCAGCTTCATCAAGGCGGCAAGACCGCCGCTGGCTGTGGATGCCTACGAGCTGTTCCTCGCCGAGATGAACAAGCAGGGCCTCAAGGATGTCCAGCACGGCGAGTTCGGCGCAGATATGCAGGTGTCGCTGGTCAACGAAGGCCCCTGCACCATCGTCATCGACACCGACGAGTGGCATAAAGGAGAAAAATAAACCATGAAGGCATTTCATCTGGTCGGCCCTGCGCCGTTTTACACCAACAGCTTCCTGCTCATCTCGGACGCAGGCAGCGCGGTGGTCATCGACCCCGCCGCCGAGGTGCAGGAGTACGATAAGATCTTAAAGGAGCACGGCGGCAGGCTGAGCCTCATCCTCTGCACCCACGGCCACTACGACCATGTGGGCAGTGCGGGGGTCCTGAGCCGCGAGTGGGGTGCAAAGCTCTACTGTGAGCCCGCCGACTGTCGGGGAACCCAGCTGCTGCCCCTCAAGGGTTCGGACAGCGGCTACGAAGAGGGCGAGGTCATCCCCCTCGACGAGCTGCGCTTCACCGTCTGGCACACCCCCGGCCACACCGAGGGCAGCGTGGTGCTGCTGTGTGAAAACTATCTCTTCGTGGGCGACACGGTCTTTCAGGGCAGCATCGGCCGCACCGACCTCGAGGGCGGCGACAGCCGGAAGATGGACGAGAGCCTGCGCAAGTTCGCGGCACTGCCCGTCCCGGCCGAGGCGCAGGTGCTGCCCGGCCACGGCGATTTTTCTACCTTCGGGCAGGAGGCCGCCACCAACTTCTATATCAAAAATGCGCTGAGAAACGCATAAAAAGGCGGGATTTCACATGAATATCTATATCACGGGCCTCGGCTCAGGCTACGAGGTGGAGCACCTCGTCCGCCTGTTCTACCCAATGGCCCCGCTCACCCTCACCCCGCCCGAGGACGGCGCAGACTGCGTCTGGGCCGAGAAGCGGCCTGATAAGCTCTGGGCCATGGTGCGGCAGGGCGGCAAGAGCCGGACCGTCGAAGCACCTCTGCCCATTCCCGTGGAAGAGGGCGGCGAGACACCGGAATTTGCGCTGGCCAGCTTGACCTATGACCTGCTGCGCAGCTGGACGGGCATCCGCCCGCCCTGGGGCAAGATGACCGGCGTCCGCCCGGTGCGCCTCGTCCACGACAAGCGGGCCGCAGGCTGGACGGAAGAGGAAATCGACGATTTCTTCCTCAAGCGCTTCGACTGCTCGCCCGAAAAATACGGCATGGCCAAGGCCATCGCGGACTTGCAGGAGCCTATCCTGAAAGCAGGCAGTGCGCCCAGGACCTACAGCCTCTATATCGGCATCCCGTTCTGCCCCTCCCGGTGCAGCTATTGCAGCTTCGTCAGCTGCAACCTCGACCGTGACCGCAAGCTGGTGCAGCCCTATGTGGACTGCCTGTGCAAAGAGGTCGAGGCCATCCGGGACGAGGCCGACAAGGCCGGGCTGAAGCTCTGCAGCATCTACATCGGCGGCGGCACCCCCACCAGCCTCTCGGCAGCGCAGCTGCGCCAGCTCATGGGGACGGTGCGGGACTGCTTCGACCTTTCCGCCATCGTGGAATACACGGTGGAAGCCGGACGCCCCGACTGCACCGACGCTGAAAAGCTGGCCGTCATCAAGGAATACGGCGCGACCCGCATCTCCATCAATCCGCAGACCTTCTCGGATGAAGTATTGGCGAACATTGGCCGCAGGCACTCGGCTCAGGACATCCTCGACTGCTATGCCGAGGCCCGGGCCGCAGGCCACGACGACATCAACATGGACCTCATCGCTGGCCTGCCCGGCGACACGGTGGAAGGGTTCGAGAAGAGCCTGCGTCAGGCCATCGCCCTCGACCCTGAGAACATCACCGTCCACACCCTGACCCTCAAGCGGGCCTCCCGCATCGTCATCGAGGACCAGAAGGAGAACGACTACGCCGATGTGGCCGCCATGCTGGAAAAGTGCCATCTGCTGGCCGAGGCGGGCTATCGGCCCTACTACCTCTATCGTCAGAAAAATACCCTCCAAAACCTGGAAAACGTGGGCTGGTGCAAGCCGGGCCACGAGGGGTATTATAATATCTATATCATGGAAGAAGTCCAGACCATCCTCTCGGCCGGCGCAGGCGGCAGCACCAAGCTGGTGGCCGACGGCGGCAAGCGGATGCAGCGCATCTTTAATTTCAAGTATCCGACAGAATACATCCAGCGTTTCGACGAAGTGCTGGAACGGAAAAAAGGAGTGGCTGTTTTTTATGATCACGATTTGGGTACCGAAACGTCTGGTTGAGATAGACCTGTACAACGTCGCCGCCCAGAGCCCGGTGGCGCTGGCGGAGATGAGCGAGAAGAGCTACCGCCAGCGGGTGGCCTATGCTGCCCAGAAGATCAGGGACTCCCGCGCCAAGATCGTCATGCTCACCGGCCCGTCGGCCAGCGGCAAGACGACTTCGGCTCATAAGGTGGCCGAGGCTCTGGAAGCCTCCGGCACCCCGGCCCATGTCATCAGTCTGGATAACTTCTTCAAGGGCGCTCAGTATTACCCCCGCCTGCCCGACGGTACGCTGGACTACGAGAACCCCGACACGCTGGATATGCCTCTCATCCGCCAGTGCCTCAGCGATTTGAGCACCACCGGAAAGACCGTGCTGCCCATCTACGACTTCACCACCGAGTCCCGCTCCTCCGAGACGGAGACGCTGGACCTCAAGGGCGGCGTCTGCATCGTGGAGGGCATCCACGCCCTGAACCCCGAGCTGACGGGCCTTGTGAAGGGCGACGACGTCTACCGCATTTACGCCGGCCTGCGGGAGGAATACTGCATTGATGGCCGTCGTGTCATCAACACCCAGGACATCCGCCTCTGCCGTCGCACCCTGCGGGATGCCGCAGCCCGGGGCCGCAGCCCCGCCAAGACCCTCGCCATGTGGGACCGGGTCCTCGACGGCGAGACCCGGTATATCAAGGGCTTCAAGACTACGGCAGACTTTTTGCTGGACACTTCCTTCACCTACGAGCTGGGCCTCATCGCAAAGCTCCTGCGCCCGGTGAGCCAGCGCTTCACGCTGGAAGGCCACAACGCGGAGCTCTGGGACGAGACGGCCCGCCGCTTCGAGCATGTGGCCCCGGTGGAGCTGGAGCTTCTGCCCGCCGACAGTATGCTGCGCGAGTTCTACGCAGGTGAGGTTTGAGAAGCCGTTTTCCTAAGCATTGCACACCGCCCGAAACGGTCTTTTTGCCCGCATACTGCGTTGCTTTCCCTTGCAATCCGTCAGGATTGCTGCGAAAAATCGCCTTGTCTGCGGGCAAAAATCCTCGCCGTTCGGTGCACCCTGCTTACGAAAACAGCTTCTAAAGAACATCAGAATGCGGAAAGTGTGCAAATTGCGAAAAAACTGTTTCCAAATCCGCACGATTCTGTAAAACTTGGGTGGGATTCGTTGCATTCCCCCCGGGAGTGCGCTATAATGAAAACAATCTCCGGCGGCACAGGGACAGCCTGAGCAGAAAACGCAGAGGAGTGCTGCCCACCCCGGGCATAGACAAGTGAGGTGTCTTTTATGGACTTCAATAAGATCAAGGAAATGGGCCTCGAGTATGCCGAGAAAGGCAAGAATGCCGCGCTGGACCTGGCCGAAAAGGGCCGCACCCAGGCAAAGATCGTGAACGCGCAGAGCAAGCTGTACAAGGCGCAGCGCCAGCTGGGCGCTCTGGTGTATAGTCTGGCCAAGGGCAACGAGGAGAACCAGCCCCTTGTGGACAAATACATCGAGATGATCGCCAACATCGAGCAGGAGCTCTCCGACCTGAAAGCCTCTCTCGAGCCGGATACCGTCATTGAGACGACTTTCGAGGAGACGGAAGAGGCCGCCGACGATGTGACGGCTGACGCTGCCGCAGAGCCCGCCGAGGCAAAGCCCGAGGACGACGAGGCCAAGACCTGCCCCCAGTGCGGCGCGCCCGTCTCGGACGACGCGCTGTTCTGCAACAAGTGCGGCGCACAGCTGTAAGCGAAAAAGCCCACGCAGGGCGGTGTCCCCCGGGGGATGCCGCCTTTTGTTGTGAATGAAATAAAAATTTTGCCGCAAAAAGCCGGAAAATGCGCTTGTACCCTTGCATTTCGGCAGATTCTGCGGTACAATTTGAATCTGTTCGCAGATGTTTTCGGAATGCGGAAAGGAGACGCCCCATGCAGGACTGGACGCCGCGTGAACACTATACGGCGGAAGACCTCGTGGAGATCATCCGCATCCTGAGAGACGGGGAGAACGGCTGTCCGTGGGACAAAGTCCAGACCCACGCTTCCATCCGGAAAAACTTTCTGGAAGAAACGTGCGAGGCGCTGGAAGCCATCGACGCCGACGATCCTGTCATGATGCAGGAAGAGCTGGGCGACGTCCTGATGCAGGTGGTGTTCCACACCGTCATCGAGGAGGAGCGGGGCCGTTTTGACATGGAAAAGGTCTGCCGCGAGGTGTGCGAGAAGCTTGTCTTCCGCCACCCGAACATCTTTGCTTCCTCTGCGGCGGAAAATGCTGGTATAAACAGCTGGGATGCGCTCAAAAATAAGGAAAAGGGCCGCACGACTCTGGCCGATGAGCTGGACACCGTCCCGGCCACCCTGCCCGCCCTGATGCGCGCCCAGAAGCTCCAGAAGCGGGCCGCGCGGTTCGGCTGTGGGCCGGAGGATGCCGCCGGTGCGGCCAGGGCTCTGGACAGCGCCAGGGCCGCGTGGGACGCACAGCAGACGGCAGAAAACGCCGGTGAGCTGCTGCTGGCCGCCGCCGATGCCATGCGTCTGGCCGGTGTGGACGCCGAAGAGGCCCTGACCTTTGCGGCCAAGCGCTTCACCCAGAGGCTGGAAGCGGACGAAACGTAAACGGGTACCAGACGGTCAGACCGTCTGCTCGAATAGAAAATGTTGAGAATATTGTGGAGGCTTTTATTATGACCAAGACCGATCTGATCGCACAGGTTGCGGCAAACACTGAGATGAGCAAGAAGAGCGCTGAGATGGCTGTCAACGCTGCATTCGAGGCACTGGGCAAGGCTATGGCCGAGGGTGAGAAGATCTCCATCTCCGGCTTCGGCACCTTCGAAGTGCGTGAGCGCGCTGAGCGTCAGGGCATCAACCCCCGCACCCGCGAGCCCATCACCATCGCTGCTTCCAAGAGCATCGTGTTCAAGCCGGGCAAGGCTCTGAAGGACACCCTGTAAGAGAAAACCCATCGCCGCCGGAACCTTTAGGCCCGGCGGCTTTTTTAATAGAGGAACAACCTCTCCGTCACGCCTACGGCGTGCCACCTCCCCTAATAGGGGAGGCTTTGGCATATCGTAAAGCTTTGCCTCTTCGCCAGAGGCTCCCCTCGATAGGGGAGCTGTCGAGCGACAGCGAGACTGAGAGGTTGATACAAGGAGTTTAGAAATGCGTTTAGACAAATATCTGAAAGTTTCGCGGCTCATCAAGCGCCGCACGGTGGCAAACGAGGTGGCCGACGCGGGCCGCATCCTCATCAACGGCAAGACCGCCAAGGCCAGCCAGGCCGTCAAGGCCGGCGACATCATCGAGGTCACCTTCGGCAACCGGCCCATCAAGGTGAAGGTCCTCTCCGACGTGGAGCCCCGCACCAAGGACGTGGCCCGCGAGATGTACGAGATCATCGAGCAGGACAACGTGCTGGCAGCCGCCCACGACGCCCCGAAAGCCGAGTAAATCCGGCATGCCCCCGCCCCGCCCTGCATAAGATGGCAGAAAAGGGGAGGGGAATGTCATGAAACAACAGGACGCAAAGCCGGAGCAGGCTCTGCCTCATGACCTCATCCTGGAGGGGCGGAACAAGCTGACCGTCACCGGTGTGCGGCGGGTCATCCGCTGCGACGCCGAGGGGGCGGCGATGCTCACCTCGAAAGGGACGCTGGAACTCACCGGGGCCGAGCTGAGCGTCACCAGCCTCGACCTCGACAAGGGCGAAGTCAAGCTTACAGGCCGGGTGGACACGCTGGAATACACCGCAGAGCATACGCCGGGCGGCTTTCTGCGCCGTCTCGTCCGGTGATGGGCCCGGCGCTTTCGCCCGGGGCGGTGGGGCAGGAGATGGCGGCCTGCGCGGTGCTGGGCGGTGTGCTGGGCGCGGCGCGGGCCGTTCTGCCCACCCGGGGCAGGGCCGCGTTCCTGCCGGATATGCTTTTTGTGGGAGCCGTGCTGATGGCTTTGCAGAGCTATGCCGTCTCCCAGAGTCAGGCCGGGCAGCTGCGGGGCTATATGGCGCTGGCGGCGTTCTGCGCCGCCGGGGCGGTGCAGGCAGCGCTGCGGCCTCTGTTCGCCGCTGCCGAAGCCTTTGCGGGGAAACTGCTGCTGGGGCCGGTGCGGCTCGCCGCCCGGTGCATCGCCCCGTGGAAAGCCGCCCGCGCCGCCGCCAAAGTACGGCGGAACGAAAAAAGACTTGCAAAAAAACAGAAAAAGAGCTTGCCAACACCACGGCGTATGTTGTATAATTCAAACGTATCAAAGTGAGAGTACAGGCGCATCGGGCCTGCTGTCCGAAAACGGGAGGCACTGTGTTATGGCAAATCCGAGCCGGAAAAAGCGGAAGAGAAAGGCGTCCGTCGTGGGCGCTGTGCTGAAACTGCTCTTCCTTCTGCTTTTGCTGAGTATGCTGGCGGCGTACATCGCAAATCAGGTGGCGCTCAGCTCCAAGAAAGCGGAGCTGGACACCCTGCAGGAGCAGATCGACCAGCAGAAGACCCAGAACGAGGAGATGCAGCGCATCCTCAGCGGCGACTCGGACGACGTGACCGAGTGGGTCGCGCGGGACTCTTACAATTATGCGGCGGCCAACGAGCGCATCTTCGTGGATGTGACGGGCAACTGATGCCGCGCCCCGAGCGGCTTGCGGCCGGCGGGAAACACATTAGTCAACAAGGAGTATTGAGTTTTGGCGATTGAGGTAGGGAATATTTTTGAAGGCCGTGTCACCGGCGTAAAACCGTTTGGCGCATTCGTTGCGCTGCCGGAGGGCCGCGTGGGCATGGTCCACATTTCTGAGGTGTCCAACGAGTATGTGCAGGACATTGCAGCCGTGCTGCATGACGGCGACACCGTGAAGGTGCAGGTCATCAACGTGGCACCGGACGGCAAGATCGCGCTGTCCATCAAGCGGCTGCTGCCGCCGGCACCCCGCGCTCCGCGTGAAGGCCGCGGCCCCCGCCCCAACAACAACGGCCCGCGGGAAGGCGGCTTCCGCCGCAACGGTCAGGGCGGCCGTCCTCAGGGCGGACGCGGCCCGGCACGGGACGCAGCGCCCCGCGTCTGGCAGCCCAAGGCCCCGGCCAAGAGCGACAACCTGAGCTTTGAGGACATGATGAGCCGCTTCAAGAGCCAGAGCGAAGAGAAGATGGCCGACCTCGACCACGAGACCAACAACCGCCGGGGCGGCGGCTACGCACCCCGGGGACGCCGCGGCAGCCGCTGAGCCGTCCGCACAAGACGAAGAAGCTTTGGGCCTGCCCCCAGCGGGGCGGGCCTGTTTTTTGGTGCGGCACGCCGCACCCGACAGGAAAGGAAACCAGAATGCCTGCAAAATTTGAACTCATCGCCCCCTGCTTTTTCGGGTGCGAGTCCACGGCCAACTTTGAGCTGCGCCGCATCGGCGCCGAGGACATCCGGGTCAGCGACGGCCGTCTGACCTTCAGGGGCGGCGCGGATATGATCGCCGCCGCCAACCTCAACCTCCGCACCGTGGAGCGCGTGATGCTGCTCCTGAACACCTACACGGCCACCACCTTCGACGAGCTGTTCGACGGCGTCTACTCCATCCACTGGGAAGAGCTGCTGCCCGCCGACGCGGCCTTCCCGGTCACCGGCTCTTCGCTGAACAGCCAGCTGTCCAGCGTGCCGGCCTGCCAGAGCATCATCAAGAAGGCCGTGGTCAAGCGCCTGATGCAGGGCCACCGCACCACCAGCCTGCCCGAGACCGGCGCGGAGTATAAGATCCGCTTCATGCTCCGCAAGAATGTCTGCGAGATCATGCTGGACACCACCGGCGACGGCCTGCACAAGCGCGGCTACCGCCGCAATTCCATGGAGGCCCCCATCCGTGAGACACTGGCCGCTACCATCGCCGATCTGGGCCGCGTTCGCCGCGACAGCCTCGTGGAAGACCCCTTCTGCGGCAGCGGCACCCTCCTCATCGAGGCCGCTCAGAAGGCCATGAACATCGCCCCCGGCCTCAAGCGCCGCTTTGCCGCCGAGCGCTACAGCTTCGTGCCTGCCGCCATCTGGGCCGAGCAGCGCCAGAAGGCTCTGGCCGACTCCAAGCTGGACGTGGGCTTTGAGGCCTTCGGCTACGACATCGATCCCGCCGCCGTGGCTCTGGCCAACGCCAACGCCAAGCTGGCCGGCGTGGAGAAGCGCTGCCACTTCGAGGTGGCCGACGTGGCCGATTTCGCCGCCAAAAGCGAGGCCATCGTCCTGACCAACCCCCCGTACGGCGAGCGCATGAGCACCATCGAGGGTGCCGCCAAGCTGGCCCGCACCCTCGGCCAGCAGATGGAGGCCCACCCCTGCGCCGGTGTCTACGCCATCACTGCCGATATGGATTTTGAACACCACTACGGCAAGCGGGCCAACAAGCGCCGCAAGATGTACAACGGCATGATCCCCTGCCAGCTGTATATGTACTACAACGCCCCCAAGTTCGAGAACCGCCCTGCAAAGCCCATGCCCAAGAGCGGCTTTGACGGCAAGCGCACCCAGCCCGGCCACACGAGCCGTTTCGAAAAGAAATAAGATGCACCCAAAGACCGCACTGAAATCGATTCCAGTGCGGTCTTTTCTAATTAAATTTACAAAAGAACGGTTGAACGCTGACGAAAAATAGATTATACTAGTCTATAGCTGTGGGGAAGCAGTCTTCCCCTGCAAGAAAGGCTGCGCCCGGCGCGGCCCGCGAAAGGAATGAACAGAATGAAGGGACGTATGCGGCCCTATCTGCCGGAGCTGACCATCCGGGATTACAACACCTATCAGTGGTATCAGCGCGGCGTCCGCCGCCAGCTCTACACCACCTATGGGCTGTATTCCTGCTATGGTCTGCGCTACAACGGCGTCCTGTTCGCAGTGCTGGCCGACAGTCTGGCGGGCCGTCCGGCCACCTGTAAGCGGATGCGGGAGCCGGGTACGCTGGTCTGGCGGCAGATGATGTGTCAGACCCAGGGCATCCGGCTGGCTGCACAGGTGGAAGTCCTGCTGAGCTGGCACCGCATCCAGGATGCCCAGTGGGCCGATCTGCCCTTCTATAAAAAGGTACGGCGGGTGGTGGACACCGTCCTGCTGCGGCAAGCCTACCGGAAGGCCGCCGCCGAGAACCCGGCACTGGAGCGCATCTTCGTGCAGGAGCGGGACCAGGCCAACGTCCAGATGACCCTGAACGCCAAGAACTATCTGCTGGCCGCAGAGCCGAAGGGCAACCTCTACGGCGCGCTCTACTCGGTGCTGGCCACCGACGACCCCAATCAGCGCAAAAGTATGCACTACATCGGCAGCTGCATCGGCCGGGCCGCTTATCTGCTGGACAAAGCGGAGAGCTTTTCCCGGGACAAAGATAAGGGCCGCTACAACGTCTTCCTCCTCAACGGCATCAACGACAGGAACGCCGCCCGGGAAAACGCCCGGCGGCAGGCCCTCGCTGCGGTCAACGACCTCGTCCGCGCCTACGGGATGCTGGACGTCAAGCTCAACCGCACCCTGCTGGACAACATCATGATCTTGGGCCTCCGCCACGCCATCGAGCCGCTGGACGCTGAGAGCCAGCCGGTACAATGGGAGCTGCCATGAAGGGACGCAAAAGTAAAAGCTGGGCCATGGCCTACTGCGGCATGGCCGCAGCGCTCAGCGTGGCCCTGATGCTGCTGGGGGCTGTGTTTCCCATTGCGATGTTCATTGCTCCGGCAGTGGCCAGCTTCCTCATCGCCACAGTCTGCGTGGAGTGCGGGAAGACCATGGCTCTGACGGCCTATGGTGCGGTGAGCCTGCTGAGTCTGCTCTTCGTGCCGGACAAGGAAGTGGCCCTCACCTTTGTGTTCCTGCTGGGGTACTATCCGTTGGCAAAGCCTTATTTCGAGCGGATACGCCCGGCCCTGCTGCGGGCTGTCTGCAAGCTGCTGCTCTGCAACGGCGGGATCCTGGCGATGTACGGGCTGGTGCTGCTGCTGGTCCCGGCGGGCAGCATCGCCGAAGAGCTGCGCACTACGGCGCTGGCCGTCTCGCTGGTGACGCTGGCCATGGGCAATGCAGCCTTTCTGCTCTATGACCGGGCGCTCCACAATATGCTGATGCTCTATAAAGTGGTCTGGCAGCCGAGGCTCCACAAAATGCTGGGCGTCCATTGACGGATGTGGGACTTTATGATACAATACCGCTGACCTTTTCCGCCGGCGTCTGACAGCTCCGAAAGGAGCTGTTTTTGTTTTCAGGAAAGCAGCGGAAAGAGCAGAAAGAGGGGATAGACCACTTCAGTTGACGAAAAAGCGCCGGGCCACGCGGGTGACAGCCGTGAGGGTGACGAGGAGAGGGATCATCGAAAGTTTCGGCGGGTGTTCCTCCGGTTGAAACGGGAGCAAAAGCTTCCGGGGCTTATACCAGCCGCAGAGAAGGGCAAAAAACGGCAGCAATACCGCAACAGAATCCTTTCAAAGAAAGCCATACAAGAACATAGACTGATTATAAGAGGCTGACAGCCGCCGTGTGCGTTCGCGCCGGGCTGTCGGCATGGAGGTGTTTTGTATGTGTGGCATCGTAGGTTATTCGGGTAAGCGCAGCGCCCAGGAAGTGCTGCTGAACGGTCTGGAAAAGCTGGAATACCGCGGCTATGACTCCGCCGGCGTCGCGCTGGCGCTGGAAGGCGGCATCCACGTCGTCAAGAGCAAGGGCCGGCTGGAAGTGCTCCGCCGCAAGCTGGAGGCAGAAAATCTGCCCGAGAGCTTCTGCGGCATCGGACACACCCGCTGGGCCACCCACGGCGAGCCCAGCGACGTCAACAGCCATCCCCACTCCACCCCCCGCGTGAGCATCGTCCACAACGGCATCATCGAGAACTACGGCCCTTTGAAGGCCGACCTGCTGGCCAAGGGCGTCACCTTTGAGAGCGAGACGGACACCGAGGTGCTGGTCAAGCTCATCGACTACTTCTGCTGCGCCCAGCCCAAGCAGAGCCCTCTGGCAGCCCTGCGGGAGGCGCTGGCGATGGTGCGGGGCAGCTATGCGCTGGGCGTGCTGTTCCGGGATGAGCCGGACACCATCTACGCCGTCAAGAAGGAGAGCCCCCTCATCGTGGGCTGGGGCGAGGGCGAGAACTTCGTGGCCTCCGATATTCCGGCCCTGCTCAAGTACACCCGCCGCTACAGCGTCCTCGAGGAGGGCGACATGGCGGTGGTCAAGGCCGACGGCATCCGGTTCTACGACGCCTTCGGCAAGCCGGTGGAGCGGGAAGTGCTGACCGCCGACTGGGACGAAGAAGCCGCTGAGAAGGGCGGCTACCCCCACTTCATGCTGAAAGAGATCCATGAGCAGCCTGCCGCCATCACGGCCACCGTCAGCCCCCGCGTGGAGGACGGTATGCCCGACCTCCGCATCCCGGAGCTGAGCGATGAGAAGCTGCGCAGCATCAAGAACATCCACCTCGTGGCCTGCGGCACGGCCATGCACGCCGGTATGGTGGGCAAGACTGCCATCGAGCGGCTGGCCCGTGTCCCTGCCGAGGTGGACATCGCCAGCGAGTTCCGCTATCGTGACCCCATCCTCGACCCCGACGACCTCGTCATCATCATCAGCCAGTCAGGCGAGACCAGCGACACGCTGGCCGCCCTCCGCCTCGCCAAGAGCAGGGGCGTGCCGGTGCTGGCTGTCGTCAATGTGGTGGGCAGCTCCATCGCCCGCGCAGCGAACTACGTCCTCTACACCTACGCCGGCCCGGAGATCGCCGTAGCGTCCACCAAAGCCTATATGGTGCAGCTCTGCACCCTCTACCTCTTCGCGTTCCGTCTGGCCTACGCCAGAGGCCGTCTGAGCGAGGCAGACACCCGCCGCCTGACCGCCGAGCTGCTCCGCGCCGGTGAGGTCATCCAGCCCCGTCTGGCCGACTGTGAGCAGATAAAGTACCTCGCCAGCCGCTTCGTCAACACCCAGAGCTGCTTCTTCATCGGGCGCGGCTTCGACTACGCCCTCTCGCTGGAAGGCAGCCTGAAGCTCAAGGAGATCAGCTACGTCCACTCGGACGCCTACGCTGCCGGTGAGCTCAAGCACGGTACCATCAGCCTCATCACCGACGGTGTGCCGGTCATCGCGCTGGCCACCCAGAAGCAGGTGTACGAGAAGACCATCTCCAACGCGAAGGAGACCAAGAGCCGCGGTGCGCGGGTCATCCTCTTCACGACGAAGGACGTTGTCGTCCCGGAGGGCGTGGCGGACTATGTGGTGCGCTTGGACGACTACGACGAGCTGCTGATGCCCCTGCAGCTCATCGTGCCGCTGCAGCTGTTCGCCTACTATATGGCCGTCCTGCGCGGCTGTGACGTCGATAAGCCCCGCAATCTGGCCAAGAGCGTGACGGTGGAGTAAATAGCCCTCTCAGCCGCTGACGCGACAGCTCCCCCAGAGGGGGAGCCCTTGGCAAGCCGGGTCACTTTCGCCTGGTCTGCTGGAAGTTTTCAATAACCACAAAAAATAGTGCCCTGCTACAGAGGGCAGCAGCTTCGGGACAATATCCCTTGTCAAGCTGTTGTTTGCCTCTGTAGCAGGGCACTACTGTTTATAATAAAATTAAAACTTTCCTCGTCCAGTGCAAACCAGACCGATACGCCAGAGGCTCCCCCTTTGGGGGAGCTGTCACGCCTGCGGCGTGACTGAGAGGGCTATTACCAGAACCAATAGCGTTTCTTGATGACGATGTAGGCGATGATGATGCCCACGATGACCACAAGGCCCGCGATGAAGAAGGTCATATCCACATGGGCGAAGCGGAGATTCTGGGTGGTCAGCAGGTATTCGCCTGCCGTGTCCGCCTCGAGGACATGGTCCTTGTAGCTGTTGAGGAACTGCCACTTGCCCTTGAGGGCATTGTGCAGGTAGACGCGGGTGTAGGCGGCGTTGTCGCCGGTCATCTCGACCTGAACGACGCCCGGCAGAGCCTCGCCGCCGTTGAGGGTGAAGGTGACACCATACTCAGAGGGGGCAAAGCTCAGGGCTGTGCTCACCTGCGCAGAGGTGTTCTTTACATCGCGGCCCGCGATGCGGATGGTGTAGTTATCGGCCTCGACCACGAGGGTCTTGCCGTTCAGACGGAGGGCATTCAGCATCTCGCCGGTGATGGTGGGGAGCTCCCGCTGTGCAAAGGTCACCTCGTCGGTGCCGTCGGCCTCGATGGCCTCCACGACGGGGTCGGTGATGACCTCACTGTTGCTGCTGTCGGTGCTGTCGCCGCCGTTGCCGGAGCTGGAAGCATTCCGGTTGACGATGACCGTCACCGAAGCGGACGCCGTGCCGTTGGAGACGACGATGGAGGTCGCGCCCGTACCCACGGCGGTGATGACGCCCTTGGCGCTCACAGTGGCCACCTTGGTGTCATTGGACTTGAAGGTGAGGGACTGGGAGGCGGAAGACGGGGTCACTTTGCCGGTGATGGTGCGGCTGGCGCCCGGCTTGAGGACGACATAGCTCGTGTTCAGGTCGATGGACTGACGGTCTACGCCGCTGTTGACGACCTTGACAGTGGCCGAAGCGCTCACATCGCCGCAGGTGGCGGTGATGGTGGCGGTGCCGGGGGCCACGCCGGTGACTTTGCCGAAGTTGTTGACGGTAGCCACAGCGGGATCGGAGGAGCTGAGGCTCACGTTGGCATAATTCGACGCGCTGGAAGGCAGCACGCTCAGCGACAGGGAAGTGGTCTCGCCGACAGCGATGGTGCCGGAGGCCAGCGTGATGTCCATCTCCTTGACGATCATGGATTCGTCCAGCTCGGTGGTGATGGTGTAGACGCAGCTCACGCCGTCTGCGCTGGCGATGACCTGCGCCGTGCCGACGCCCACCGCCTGCGCCACGCCCTCAGACGTCACGTTCACGATGGTGCTGTCGTTGGACATAAAAGTTACCGTGGCCTTGCGTGCGGCCTTGGCGGGCAGAATGACCGGCGAGAGCTGCTGCTGCGTCCCCACCGTCATGGTGGAGGCGTAAGTGCCGGTCTCGACGCTCTCCACAGCCGCAGCGGACCAGGGCAGAGAGAGGGCAGCGGCCGCGTTCAGGGGACCGGCTGCAGAGGCCGGAAGCGCAGCGCCGGCGGCCAGCAGGCCCAGCAGAGCGGCGCTCACGGCCAGCATTTTCAGGTTCAGTTTCATTCTTTCGTACCTCTTTGGGCGTTGATGTGAGCGCTTAGCGGAACAGAACGCCCAGAGCTTCCATCGCGTATTCGAAATAGGTCAGCTTGTCGTACTCCACGCGGGCGGTGACGCTCATACCGTTGGACAGATCGACCTTGTCGCCGCTGTTGCTGATGACGTAGGTGCTGTCCGGGGTGATGGTCATCTTGTAGTAGGAGCCGGAGGAGCTGGCGGTCACATCGCTGTCGATGGAGGTCACGGTGCCGGTCAGGGTGCCGTAGGAATACTCCGACAGGCCGGTGATGGCGATCTTGCAGGGGTCGCCCACATGGAGCAACGGCCGGTCGTTGAGGGTGACGTAAGCCACCACCTCGAGGTCGCTGTTCTCGCTGGCGACGGTGGCCAGCGGGGTGCCGGCGCTGAGCACCATGCCCACCTTATAGGGCGTGTCCATGTGGATGACGCCGGAGGTGGGGGCATAGATGTAGTAGTCGTTGGCGCCGGTGTTCAGGGAGTCCATCTGGCTCTGCAGATTGTCGATGTTGCTCTGCACGCTGGTCAGGCTGGCGGAGATGGACTGCAAAGTGGAGTAATACAGGGCCTCCACCTCGCTCTGGTTCTGCTCCATCAGGGCCTTGATCTGCTCGTCGGAGTAGCCTGCGGCCTGATAGGGCGAGGCGTCGAAGGCCTTCTGCGCCACCTGACTCTTGTAGGTCTCGTACTGGTAGTAGTAGGGCTGGTCGTCGATGTCCGTCTCGCTGAAGTAGTTCTTGTCATCCTGAATGGACTTGACCAGCTTTTCGTACTGGCTCTTCTGCTTTTTGTAGATGTCCAGCTGGCTCTGGATGCTGTCCTGCTGCATATCGAGGTCGGTGCTCTTGATGTGAGCGATGAGGTCGCCCTCGTTGACGTAGGAACCCTCGGCGATGTTCAGCTCGGTGATGGAGCCGGAGTAGCTGGACATGATGTAGGTCTTGTTGGCGGCCTGCACCGAGCCGCTGGACTGGCTGACGTAGGTGCGGTAGTTTTTGGTGCTCCACACCACGAGGAAGAGGATGAGGGCAGCCGTCAGGAGAATGAGCGCGTAGCCGAAAGGCGGCAGCTTTTTCTCCATCATGATGCGGCGGTCCTGCAGCTCGTTGATGTCGCGGATGGTCGTCGTCATATTACTTCGTCTCCATAAAGGTATCCACAACGCCCTCGTCATCATCCTGATTGACAAAGATGGTGTAGACGGTGCCGGTCAGCTCGAGCTCGTGCTCAAAGGCCATGATGTTCAGCTTCTGGGAGGCGAGGCCGCTCTGGCTCATGGGGCCGACGTAGTGGGCGTACAGGCAGTTGCGCACGCGGAGCACAGCGTCCATGGAGTAGCCGGCCTCCATGCGGGGGATGAGCTGGGTGGCCTGCTGCATCATATAGACTTCGGGCTGGGGGTTGGGGCCGGAGGGCAGCTTGATGCACTGCACGAGGGGGCCGAGGGGCTGTGCGCCGTTGCTCTTGATAAAGTTGTGCATCTGGGTCAGCACGATCTGCATATTGTTGAACTCTTCGGGCTGGATGCGGCGGCTGACCACATTGGTCAGCTTGAGGGTCTTGTTTTCTGCGGTCTGGATCTCTCTCATGATTTTATACCACCTGTTCTTGGTTTCATTGCTTGTAATAGGCAATGGTAAAATGTAACGTATCACTCTGCTGTGTTAAGACGCTGTTGAATCGTGCGGTCGATTTGAGCGCAGACCGCTTCAAATTGCCGATTTACTTCGCGGTTGGAAAACCGCAGTACCTCAATTCCATACTGCTCGATGATACAGCTTCGTTCGTGGTCGTAAAGCTGTCCCTGTTCTGTATAGTGTTGAGAACCGTCCAGCTCAATGACCAGTTTCGCTTCTGCGCAATAAAAGTCAACGATAAAAAATTCTATCACACGCTGGTTATAGATTTTTATCGGATAATTGCGCAAAAAGCCAAACCAGAGCTTACGCTCCTGCGGAGTCATTTCGTGACGAAGGCCCTTTGCACGAGAATTTAAGCGGCGGTCATAGGGCAGATTATGTACAGGCATACAGCGTCTCCTGTTTCTCGATGACCGCAAGCCAAGGGCTATCCGGTCAGGCTGTCCTTTGTCCAACCTCTCAGTCTCACTTCGTTCGACAAGGCCGGGTTGCGGCTCCCAGCGTCTGCTTCGCTGTCGCTTGCATCCTGCTGGCCGCTGCCCCAACAGCGACTCCCTGTTTCCGCCGCTGCCCCTGGTAGGGGAGCCTCTGGCGAAGAGGCAAAGCTTTGCGGAATGCCAAGGCCTCCCCTCGTTAGGGGAGGTGGCACGGCGTCAGCCGTGACGGAGAGGTTGAGCCCAGCAAGAGCTTCCCGGTCAGGCAGTCCTTCGTCCAACCTCTCAGTCGGGCTTGCGCCCGCCAGCTCCCCTGGTAGGGGAGCCTCTGGCGAAGAGGCAAGGCTTTGCGGAATGCCAAGGCCTCCCCTCGGTAGGGGAGGTGGCACGGCGTCAGCCGTGACGGAGAGGTTGAGTCCAGCAAGAGCTTCCCGGTCAGGCAGTCCTTCGTCCAACCTCTCAGTCTCACTTCGTTCGACAGCTCCCCTAGTAGGGGAGCCTCTGGCGAGGAGGCAAAGCTTTGCGGAATGCCAAGGCCTCCCCTCGGTAGGGGAGGTGGCATCGCGTAAGCGATGACGGAGAGGTTGAGCCCCTCGGGCAAGTCTACATCTTACCATCACCTATTACCCATCCCATGATGAATATAGGCATCAATTTATTATAACGGTTTGGCGGTGCGGAATAAAGGGCCAAACTGTAAATTTTATAAAAAAATAAGGTATGCCCGGAGGCATCTGCCTCCGGGCATACCATTACGAGGCATTATCATCCGGCGGCCCGAGGGCCGCCGGACGAAACACACTTCAGATTCTAGGGGTTACTGATTACAGCTTGCCGTTGATGCCGTAAACGCCATCGTTGAAGCCGACCTTGGCATCGGTGGTGCCCAGGGTGTAGCCGACAGCAGCCATGCCCAGAACCTGCATGACCTTATTGCCGAAGGTCATGTCGTCGGTACGAGTAGTATGGTCGTCGTTCCACAGGCCGAAGACGTTCTGGTTGATGGAGCCCTCCTCGCCGAAGATCTTGTCGCCGTCCTTGCCCCAGTTGCCGCCGAACATCACACCCAGGGTGTTGCTGACGGTCTTCTGGAAGAAGGAGTTGCTGATCAGGGTGATCAGGTTGGTGTTGAACTTCTTGACGTTAGCAGCGTTCCAGATAGGAGCGGTGGTGTCAGCCAGGATGGTGAACAGGTCAGCGCCGCCGTAGACGACCTCAGAGTTAACAGCAGTAAAGTTTGCAGGCATCATCATAATGAATTACTCCCTTCAAATGATTGAAAAACAAATTTAGTCGGCCAAAATCCCAGATGCGCATCCGGAAAAAAAGCCATTTATGTAACCGCGTGCGCACGCGGCTGCAACGAATTAGTAGGTGATGGACTCGCCATCGTCCTCGTCCTCCACCACCTTGGCGGAAGAGACAGGGGCTACGGGCTTCTCCCCGCGCTTCTTATCGCGGAAGATGCCCTGCTGCAGGCTCCAGAGCTCGTAATACTTGCCCTGCTTTTCCAGCAGCTCTTCGTGGGTGCCGCGCTCTACGATCTCGCCGTGGTCCATGACCAGAATGAGGTCACAATCACGGATGGTGGAGAGGCGGTGGGCGACGATCAGCATCGAGCGGTCTGCAAGCTGGTTGTAGATCATATCAAAGATGGTATTCTCTGTGCCAAAGTCCAGACTGCTGGTGGATTCGTCCAGAATATAGAGGTTCGCATCCTTCAGGAAGGCCCGGGCCAGTGCAAGGCGCTGCTTCTCACCGCCCGAGAGGCCGTTGCCGGCTTCCTCCAGATAGGTGTTGTACTGCAGCGGCAGCTTGCGGATGAACTCGTGGGCATCTGCCTTCTTGGCAGCGGCCTTGACCTCATCGAGGCTGGCTTCCGGTCGGGAAATGCGGATGTTGTCGTAGATGGTCTTGCTGAACAGCTCGACGTTCTGGGGGACGTAAGCGATGGCACGGCGGACGGAGGCATTGCTGTACTCGTCCAAATCGACGCCGCCTACGCTGATGGTACCGCTTTCCGGCTCATAATACTTGAGCAGGAGCTTGGTGATGGTGGATTTGCCGCTGCCGCTGCTGCCCACGAGGGCCACCTTCTTGCCGTAGGGGATGGTGAAGGAGACGTGGCTCAGGGCCGGGGAACGGCTGCCGTAGCGGAAGGAGACATCCTTGAACTCAATGTCACCGTCGATTTTTTCCATCTCGGTGTATTCGCGGGTCTCGTCCTGCTCGGACTCGTAATCCATGATCTCGGTCAAACGCTTGATGGAGATCTGGGCCTGCTGGATGGACATCTGCAGGCCGACCAGCTCGCTGACCGGGTTCGTAAAGTAAGAGGAAAGGGTGCTGAAGGCCATATAGCCGCCCAGCGTCATCTCACCGTTCAGCACCTGCATGATGCCCACATAAGAGGTGACCATGCCGAGGATGGTGGTGATGAGGGTGGAGATCAGGGACTGCACCGTGCTGATCTTGCTGGAGCGCAGGCTGATCTTCAGGCTCTTGATGTATTCCCGCTCCAGAGCCTCCAGCTCACGGTCCTCTTCGGCGTTGCACTTGACGGTCTCGATGCCCCGGAGGCTCTCGATCATCTGGCTGTTGAGGACAGCGGACTGCTGCATGGTCTCTTCGTTGATCCGCTTGAAGGGCTGCTTGAAGATGAACACCAGCAGGATGCTCAGCAGGGTGGTGAAGATCGAAATGGAGAAGAGGGTGGCATTCATCCGGAAGAGGATGACGCCGGTGGCGCAGGCCATCACAATATCCATCACGACGCTCAGCGCGATGCTGGTGAACACCGATTTGATGGTGCTGGCGTCGGAGTAGCGGGTGGTGATCTCGCCGGTCTTGCGGGTGGCGAAGAACTTCATGGGCAGTTTGAAAACATGCCCGAAGTAGCCCAGCATCAGGGGGATATCGACCTTGATGGACAGATAGATGAGCACCCACTGCCGCACCATGCTGATGAGTGCGCTGGTGACATTGACGATGCTGAACACCAGAATGACAGCCACCAGCAGGCTCTTCAGCCCGTAGGGGAGTATCTCATCCATCAGGATCTTGTTGTACATCGAGGACGCGATGCCGATGATGGTCAGGATGACCGAGCTGAGGATGGCGTAGAAGAAAAGCTTCTTCTGGGGCCACAGCAGGTCGAGGAAACGCTTGACCATGCTGCCCTGCTTCTGCTTGCCTGTCTTGAACTCCGAGGTGGGGGTCATCAGGAGCAGAACGCCGGTAAAGTTCTTGTAGAACTCGTCGAGGGAGATCTTTTTCAGCTCTTTTGCCGGGTCGCCGATGATGACGTAGTCGCGGCATCGGAACTTCTTGCCTTCGTCAGCGCACTTCTTCCGCTCCTCTTCCTGCCGGACCATGTGCCGACGCCGCTCGCCGTCGTCCTTGATGGTGGTCTTCTTGAAGACCGTCACAAAGTGGGCCAGACCCTCGTCGGTGATGACCTGTGCAATACAGGGAGTGGTGAATTCGCTGAGGAAGTTTTCCCGGTCTACCCGGACGGCGGCGGTGCTGAAGCCCAGCTCCTGCGCCGCCTTTTCCATACCGGTCAGGTTTGTGCCTTTTAGGTCGGTACCCATCATGTCCCGCAGGCGGGTGATGGTGATCTCCTTTTTGTAATGGAGGCACACCATTGCGAGACAGGCGGCAGCGCAGTCTGTGGTGTCGTGCTGCCGGACATAGGTATAACGCATAGATGCTTCCTTTGTGGTTTCTATTTCAAAACGCCCGCCTTGCGGCTGAGGACGATTTGGCGAAGAAGAAAGGGCTTCCATTTCGGACGCTTTACCCGCTTCTCCAATAAAGCAGCATACAGCTCTCTGCCTCGCCCCGCCCTGCGGCCAGACGGAGCAGAGAGCAGCTGCTATCAAAAGAAGGGAGCGCCTACCCTTTGATCATTTTGACCGGCCCGGAGAGGGGATTTTGACGTACCGTCTCCTAAACCTTGGGCATAGTATAACACATTCTGTCGGCTTGTTCAAGAGGACAATTTTTAATAAACCCTTAAATTTTGAAAAAAATGTGAAAAAAGTCTCAGTTTGGTAACAGAAAGGCAGCAAAAAGGGGCGGCGAATCTTTCGATTCGCCGCCCCTTCAATAGCCCTTTGGGGGAAGTCTCAGATAATGAGATTAGCCGACCCAGCCACTGCCGCCGTTGTTGGGCAGATCACCTCAGACCTGGCCGTTGCTGTTGGTGACCTTCTTGACAGTCAGGACAGCAGCGTCCTTCATGCCCAGAGTGTAGACAACAGAAGCCAGACCCAGAGTGGTCATGATCTTGTTGCCGAAGGTCTGAGCCTCACCGCCGGGCAGACGGTCAACATTGTACAGACCGGAGAAAGTGCCGTTGTCGCCGAACAGCTTGTTGTCATCGCCCCAGCTGCCGCTGAACATGGTGCCCAGGGTAGCCTTCAGCAGCATGCTGGTGAAGCTGTTGCTGACCAGAGTGATAATGTTGCTGTTGAAACGCTTGACGCTCTCAGCAGTCCATGCGCTGGGCAGGTAATCAGCCACAGCGCCGCCGTAGACGACCTCTGCATTCACAGCAGAGAAGTTTGCAGGCATCATCATAATGAATTACTCCCTTCAAATGAATAAAACGAATATAATCGGTCCCCTCCCGGTTGCGCAACCGGGAAAACCTATGCAACCGAGTGCGCACTCGGCAACATCACGAATTAAGTGGGCTGTAGCCTTTGAGGCTGAACCTCTCCGTCATTGCTTCGCAATGCCACCTCCCCTACCGAGGGGAGGCCTTGGCAGCCGGGTGAAGCTTGCTGGATACGCCAGAGGCTCCCCTACTAGGGGAGCTGGCGGGCGCAAGCCCGACTGAGAGGTTGGATGGAAGGAGAACTGCCCGGCGAAGCATAAGCCTGCCGGTCATAGAAGTCATCAACTTCCACTCTACACCATTTTACCATACTTTCCCCCTTGCCACAAGGCTAAATGGCCAGAAAACAGCCAAAATGGGCAAAAAAGTAGAAAAAATGCGTAGGAATCACTCTGCCGCCGCCCCCCAGAGCCATAAAACACTGGGAAAAAAACGCCAGAATCTCCAAAAATACCATTACAGCTTGGATGTAGTGTAACACAAATACGCCATTTCTTCAAGAGGACATTTTTTAATTTGCCTTTGATTTTTGAAAATAATGTGAAAAAGGCTACAGTTTGGTTACATGAGAGGGGGCAAAACCTCTCCGTCAATGCTTCGCATTGCCACCTCCCCTAACGAGGGGAGGCTTTGGCAGTCCCCGCAAAGTGAACGGTTTCGCCAGAGGCTCCCCTA
>OWIU01000029.1_pt1 | contig 61050 bp, 55 predicted proteins | sample 1732921 | NCBI WGS metagenome assembly OWIU01 (sample SAMN05065768, study PRJEB22554) | human gut metagenome | biome: ENVO:2100002; feature: ENVO:00000062; material: ENVO:00002003 | host: Homo sapiens | place: USA | reverse complement strand
GCGGGGAGAGTGGAGTCCAGAGGTAGGGAGGGGGGATTCGAAACACCCCTCCCTATCTCTGGCCCGCGCGGAGCGCAAGCCACTTGACCAAAAGAAAAAACCAGCCCCGCGCCACCAGCGCGAGAACCAGCTTAAAGAAAAAACCAGCTCTGCCTCTGGCCCGCGCGGAGCGCATAGCCATTTGACCGAAAGAATAAAACCTGCCCCGCCCACAGGCGCGCGCCGCAGCCTGGAAATAAAAAAGGCTTCTGCATTTCGTCGTGCAGAAGTCTTTTTGCTTATCCAAGAATCTCTTCTCCGCTGGAATTGGTAACCGTCAGCTCCTGTCCGGTCAGACTGGTGACAAGAGCGATATAGCTCGTCCCGGCTTCGATGTTCATGGTGCGGCCATCGGCGTCGTAAAGCAGCAGCGTGTTGTCCCGGCCCTGCGTCCAGGTGATGGTCCACAGATGCCCGCCGTTGAGCCAGACGCCGCCGCCCATGCTCAAATCGTAGTCGTAGGTCTTGCCGTCGTCCCGCAGCTCGGAGGCGCTGAACAGCACCAGCAGATTATCGAACCCGGCCTGCTGGCCGTTGTTGGCGTCCAGCTGGGGCGTGCCATCGGCGTGGAGCATCCGGTAAAGCCCGCTTTCGGCGTCGTAGGAAAAGCCGGTGGCGTTGTCGTCGTCAAAGCAGACCCGGACATTCACCGCGTCCGGCGCGGTGGCGTCCGGCAGTTTTCCGTCTGCTTCCTGCGGAAGAAGTGCAGGGATGGACAGCACTGCGTCGGCCCCGGAGGACGCACTGTCCGCCGCAGCGGATGCGGCGCTCGTCACCCGGGATTCCGTCAGAACAGAGGAGATGCTCAGCTCGTCCAAGACATTAGAGATGGCCTCGCCGCTGGTGTACCACAGCGGTGCGTTGCTCCACTCACTGCCGCAGTCGAAGGCGGTGCGCCCGGCCTCCAGAGCATCCACGGCCCGGATGGAATAGTAATCGAGGAAGTTCTGGTCGAACTGTCCCCCGCCCCGCTGTACCGGAATGGGCTGCTGACCCACCAGCAGCCGCCAGTAGATGTCCTGACCGGCGGCCACCGGCCCGACCTTCGGGGTCGCGGCCAGCGCCGGATAGACGAGGCAGAGCTCAGTGGACGTACCCACCTCAGTGAGGGCTTCCAGCACCACCGACGCCGAGGAAAGGCCCCACTGCGTGGTGGAGGCAGTGCTGTTCTCAATGGCCACGGCCACCGGACGCTGGCCCTGCCACTGGAGGGCAAGGCCGGTGAGCGGGTCGGTGGGGGCGGGCGTTTCCGGCTTGCTGTCGCTGGGCAGAAAGGCGCAGCCTGCCAGCAGCGCGGCGGCCAAAATGAGGCAGAGCGCAGTTCGAATGCGCTTCATCGTCATGTTCCTCATGGGCTTACTGGTAACTGAAATTACTCAGCTCGTCGTTGTCCACCAGTGCAAAGTAGGTCTTGCCCCGGTTGAGGGTCATCTCTTCGCCGGACTTGGTGTAAAGCTTGAGGGGGTTGGTGGGATAGGTCTTTTCCCAGCGGCCCACCTGCACGCCGCCGCGGGTGAAGAGGTAGGCATCGCCGCCCTTGATGTACTGCACCTCCTGCACGTCATGGGAGTCGCCTGCGTAGGCGTCCATGTCGGCGAAGCAGACCACGACGTTCTCGAAGGTGAGCTGCTCACCGGTCAGCTCATCGACGGTGTTCTCGGTGGCCTTCTTGGAGGAGTTGTACATCTGCATCGCGTAGGTGTGGCTGAGTGCGGAGTAGCTGAACGAGGTGCGGTAGCCCGCTGAATGTACGATGGCGATTTTTTTGGCCGAGGGTTCACCCTTGAGTTTGTTGACCTCGTCGGTGCGGTAGTCGGCGAAGTGGAAGAAAGTCCCCTCGCTGGGAGCGTAGAGGCTGATGCCGGCATCAGATGCGGCCTTGCAGATCTCCTTGCCGGAGGTGAACTCGGTGTGCTCGTAGGCCACATCGCGGCCGCGGTTATTGCGGTGAGAGACGAAGGGGTGGGTCGGGGTCTTGAAATAATTCTTGCCGCCGATGTTCAGCCCGGAGTAGCCGTACACGCTGACGAACTGGGTGCAGAAGATGCTCTCGCCGTCGTGGTAGTAGAGGATGTTCCAGGGCATGAGCAGCTGCAGGAACTGGTCGCGGCCCGAGCGGAGGGGGCCGACCTCGGGGATGCTGTCGGCGTCGCTGAACACGGCGCACAGGCGGGTGATGCCGCCCTCGACCTTGGCCTCGATGAGCAGGTCGGCGCTGCCGATGCCCCGCTGGGGGCGGGCATTCTGGCGCTGGGAGTTGGCGATGTTGTTCACCATCACAGCCACCGGGCGGCTGTTGGTGCTGCGCGCGGCGCCGGTGAGGATGTCGGCGTCATACTCGGGCAAGGCCGGGACGAGCGGTTCGCCCTCGGGCGGCGGGGTGACGGCCATGTCGCTGGCAGCTTCCGACGAAGCAGCGGTCTCCCCTTTTTTTGCCAGACCCTTGAGCAGGCCGGGCAGCTTGCCGCCCAGCGCGGCGCTTCCAGCCGCAGAGCAGCCGGTCAGGGCCAGCGCTGCCGCTGCCAGCCCGGAAATATGAAGGACAGACCGACGAGAGATTTTCATGATAAAACAGCCTCCTATCAAAAAGCCCCGCCGCATACGGGCCGGGACGGTTCGTTCTGCTTTGATTGTACTGTTTCGCGCCCCGTTTGTAAAGAGGAAGTTGCCGCCAGAATATCCGCGTCCCAGAGAGGTGACAGTAAAACTGGCTTTTATAAAAGGAACGGGTGCTCTCCCGGCGGGGGTCTGTGTGCTGCGGAAAGGCACTTTTTTGCGCTTTCCTCTTGCTTTTTTGGCGCGGGTGTGGTAATATTATTCGGCAGTATCTGTAAATCTGAAAATATGCGCTCGTAGCTCAGCCGGTAGAGCATCTGACTTTTAATCAGAGGGCCAGGGATTCGAGTTCCCTCGAGCGCACCAAAATCCCACGAAGAATCGTAAGATTCCTCGTGGGATTTTCCATTTTCTGGGGCTCTGCACGCTTTTGCACACTTTTTGCACACCGGCGGGAAAGCCGTATTTTTCCTTGCATTGTCTGCATTCTGTGCATCGTGAGCGTTTTTTCCATACTTTTTTCAGGCGAACAGCAGGCGGGTGAACTCACGCCGCTGCTCGGGGTTCATCTGTCGGACAACTTTCAGCATCCCTTCGGGGGTGATCTGGATGCTGTCCGGCAGATTTTCTTTTACCGGCACAGAGCCGGATTTGGGGGAGCCGATGTCCTGCGAATAGAAGTCTGCTTCCAGCTTCTCAGCCAGCTCCAACCGGGGCTTGTCCTGCGTGTGGGCGTAGGTGTCCATCAGGATGCCGGTGGTGGCGTGACCGGTGTTGCCCTGCACGGCTTTGATGTTGCCGCCGGATTCGATCAACTGGTAAGTGGCACTGGAGTGGCGCAGACCGTGGAACACGATCTTCTCAAACTCCGGGTGCTCTGCACGCCAAGTGCGGTACCATTTAGAAAGGGCTTCCGGGGCAACAGGCATACCGTTGGGCAGGCGGAAGAGCTGGCCACAGTTGCGATATCTGCCATCCATGGCAAGCTCGTCCTGATGGAGCTTTTCCAGCCAAGCCAGCAGTTCCTCTTTCAAGGGTCTCGTCAGATAAAGGGTGCGGCTGGATTTCTTGGTTTTCGGCTTCTTCAGCACCAGTGCGGAGCTGCTGCCCTCACGCTGGTCGGGGAAGATGTGGTAGATCTGATTCGGGTCGGTCTTTTCCAGTGCAGCCTTTTCGGTGCGCTGTAAGCTCCTGCCGACCGTGATGGTCCCACGTCCATCCGCTGCATCGAAGTCGATGTCTCCCGGCTGCAAGCCAAGGATCTCTCCGACACGCAGCGAGAGAATCATGCTCAGATGAACAGCAAGGTGGAGCGTAGGGTCGGTCATGGTCTGCAACGCAGCAAGCATGGTCTTTTCGTCCCAGATGGCACGTTCTTCCGAGGTCGATTTCGGGGCTTCTCTCGGAATCGGTGACTTGAGGAGCAGACCCCACTCAACGGCATAGGAAAAAGCAGTCTTGAGCATGGCGTGGACTTCCCGGATGGAAGCACCCGTCAGAAACTGCCGCTTCTGCTTGTCGGTGAGCGTTTGCTTGACACCCTGCTTATACAGTCCGCGCGGTGTCCGGCTCAAAGTGGCGTAGAACTGTTCGAGGTCATACGTCTGAACCTTCTGAATCTGCTTCTTGCCGAGATAGGGCACGACAAGATTCTGGATCATGGCTACCGTGTGGGTGTAGGTTTTGGGTGCCCACTTGTGCTTGCTGGACTGGATGGGGAGCCACTTGTACAGCATTTCCGCTACCGTCATTGCATCGGGTATGAGGAACGTACCGTCCAAGAGTTCTTTCTCTACCGAGATCTTGCGGTCTTGCGCTTCCTTCTTGGTTTTGAAGCTCTCCCAGCCTTCACAGATCCGGCCAGCATGGTCTTTGTATTTGAAACGAACGGAGTAGGAATCTCCGCGCCTGAGAATAGATGCCATAGATGTTCCCTCCCTCAGACCGCTGCAAACCAATCGTCAAAGCTCTGCTTGCTTACCCGGATGCTGGTACCGAGGCGGATCACCTTGAAGTCTTTCGTGGTGTTGCACAGATTGTACGCAGCACGGTTGGAGATCGCCAACAGTTGGGCAATCTCCTCCACCCGGTAAACGAGCGGGGCGTATCGGACGGTTTTGCTGGTCTGGTCAGAAGGTTCTACGGCAGGGGGTTCGGACAATTTCATTGTAGGGGATTCGGGCGCGATTTTCAAGTCCTCACGGGTCAGTTTAGCGGAATTTTTGCGGACATTCGTCATAGGCATGTCTCCTTTGCACTTCTCCAGACCCGGTGCAGCTCCGGTTGAGTTGCACCCTTGTGGGCCGGTAAATATGTAAGGGCTTGCCGCTCCTGACCCGAAGCAGCAGCCCAAAAAAGTGCGAGAACTTGAATTTACGCGCCCCACGCGCCCCAAACCACACAAAAGTACCTTCCTGTGCTGATTTTACAGGGCGCATGGCTGAATTGTATGCGCCCTTTTGGGGCGCATCTTGCCTTCTCTCCCGCCCCGAAGGGCGTGTTGCCGCCCTGTATCCGCCCGAAAGGGCGGACACGCGCCCTAAGAAAACAGCGATAACAGGTCGAAACCACTGATTTGGGGCGCGTAGGGCGGGAAAATTTCACTTTTCGTGTGTTTTATGCCGCAGCAAAGGCGGGGTGGACGCATACGCCCCGGAAGCCGCGGAACTTTCCCTCGATGTGCTTGGAAAAGGTCAGGCCATACTTCCCCGCATTTTTCAGCAGGAACTGGCTGAACTTCTTTTGCGGAACAGGCGATTCCAGATTATCCTCGCACCACTTGGTGTAGGCGCGGTAGAGATAGGTGGAGCGTTCCTCGGTGTCGGGCTTAAAGCGGACATACGCCGTTGCCTGCATGAACTGGGTCAGGTTGTCGCTGTCCGCCATGGCTGCTTCGAGGTTCTGGATGGAGCGCTCGCTGATGGTGAACTGATAGCGGTTTGCCAGCAGACGGTGTAACCCCTCCAGCATCCACAGCAGGATGCCGGGACGCTCCTCGGACAACTCTTCGATAAGGAACGGGTTATCCACCCGGGCAGGGTCACGGTCTTTCACCGTGATGAGGATTTGCCTGCGCCAGAAGCCGTCGCTGTCATCGTGAGCAGCCACAAGGTTGCCATTGCCGAAGCAGATGAAACGAACGTACAGCAGACCTTGGACAGCCTGCTTATTTTTCCGCTCGATGCACAGGCGGTCTTCGGCAGTGACGATAGACTTGATGTTCCGTGTTTCGGGCAGCGCCACCATGTTCAGGTCGTCATCGACCATGACCAGCTTGTACTCCAGATTTGCACTGGCAAAGCGGTTCGTTTCGATGCGGAGGATGGATTCGGAGTGAGAGGCTTCCCCGAACAGCTTCTTCAGCAGCAAGCCGATGCGGGATTTTCCCTCGCCGCCCTTGCCGGTCATGACCAACATCTTCTGCGCCTTGGTAGACGGGATCAGGAGATAGCCAAGGTATTCCTGCAAGGTCAGAATGTCCTCCGGGATGAGCAGACCATCCAGAAATTCCAGCCACTTGGTCGGTGCAGGGGCATCGGGCTGGTATTCCACGGGGAGCCGGTTCAGGCAGAGTTCCTTTTCCGGCACAAAGCCCCGCTCGTCCAGAAAGTAGGTTCCGTTCTGGAGATGGATGCGGTCAAGCTGGGGTTTCCATTCAGGGGTATAGGTTTCGATACGAAGTGCGTCCAGAACCTGCTTCTCCTTCTTGGCAAGGTTGTCGAGCACAAAGTCACGGAGGTCGCTGTGGACTTCGTAGAGCAGTGCGTCCTCGTCTACCTCGCCGTTCTGGTCGAACAGCTTCTGTTTCAGGCACATCATGGGGTGTTTCTCTAAAAGGTACTGGCAGTAAGCGGTTTCACGCACTTTGCCCTTACTGTCTACCCAAGGGCATTCGCATTCTTCCTCTTCTTCCAGTTCGTCCTCATCACGCCAATCTTCGTTCCTCTTTTTCCAGTCGCTCATGCAATCCCTCCCAATACTTCCGTAGCTCGTTTTCGGTCTGCGGGTCTGGGAGCACCGAACAGTCCAGATAATATTCAACGATATCAAGGTTCTTTATCGCTTCAAGAAAGCAGGGGTGAAGTTCTTCTGTGGGTGACTGCGGTGCATATCGGACTCGCCAACGCTGCAGACAGCGGTAATAGTCCAGCAGCTGCTGCCGGACGGTGGGCGGTCTGCGGGGAGCAAGCCGCACCTTGCCGTCGGCAAGTGCCATGCCGAAGTCCTCCTTCAACTTTTCCACGGTCTTGTAGGGAGAAAGTTGAAAAAGTCTGCCGACAAAATCGATCACATCGCCATCCGCCTGACAGGCGAAACAGTGGAAACGGCTGTCCACCTTCATGCTGGGGTGTTTATCCCCGTGGAAGGGACAGCACATCATACCGTTCCGGTTTACGGCGAAGCCGTACAGCTCCGCCGCCTGCCGGGTCGAGATGGCGTTCTTTACGTCCGAAAAGACAGAGGTGCTACCCTCCGTCCCAATGGGTGGGGTACAGGCGAAAGGACGAAGCCCGGTGAGGGGCGTGGGTGAGGTTGGGTTTATTCACACATCGATCCGTCAGAGTGTTGTTCATTTGACCTCCTGCTGCGGTACGGCGTGGCCGCGCTCTTCCTTGCGGAAGAAGGCTTCCACGTTCTGTTGTGCGGTGCGGAGTTCACGCAGTTCGATCTGCGCTTTCTTGTAGCGGGTGTAGAACCCGTTTTTCTCCGAGGAAAGGGTCTGATATTCGGCATCCAGCTTTTTGAGGTCTGGCAGCGTCCTGAGCCCATTGGCCTTGAAATAGGCGCAAGCGGCCTCGTACACAGCAAACTCTGCACGGTGCTGCTCCTTGAACTTGGCGGGATTCCGCACAGTCTGGAACTTCTGTGCAAGGGGCTTGTACTGCCGATAGACCACAAGATGCCCGCGCAGCTCCTTGAGGGAGACCATGCGGGCATCCAAGTCTTTGACCACCGCCAGTGCATCGTCGTGCTGGGTTTTCAGTTCGGCAATGCGCTGGTTCAGGGCATCTTCGCTGAGCAGCTTTTTCTCCTGCAGGAGACACAAGGTTTGCGACCAGCGTTTGAGGTTGAACTTTTTCGCCCAACGCTCATAGCCGATGCCCTTACCTGCGGCAACATTCGCCTGAATGTCAACCAGTTTCCTGATCTTATCCGGCTTCTTTTCGCTGCTGGGCTGGATGATGGCGGCAAGCTGGATGTTCTGGGAGAGGGCGGTCAGCACCTGCTCTTTTTCCAGCTTCTTGCTCAGTTTCTTGGCGGTGATGAACTTTGTCCGGCCGGGTGGGCAGTAGCTCAACCGGCCTCGGCTCTCCTTCACGGCGATGCCGTGTTCCTGCATGAGCAATGCAGAAAATTCCTCGAAGGTGGTGGTCTTATTCAGCACAGCGTAGATCTGCTTTCGCAGCTTGTCCAGTTCGGTCTGGTAGACGGTCTGGGTGGGCTGCTGCCCTTCGGCGGCAAGTTTGGCGTTGGCATGGTCGAGGCGGCGTTGTCCGCGCCGCTGCGCCCAATACTCGCGCTCCGAAACATGGTCGCCTTGGGCTTCCAGCAGATTGATCTGGTTCAGATCGGCTTGCTCGCACATCTCCATGACAGCGACACGAAGGTGCCGGAGCATGGCAGAGGTGCAGCGGTGCTTCTTGCCCGCTTCCCAGTCGCACGGCTTGTCCATGAAGGGCTGCCGTTCCACGGTGCGGACACGCAAGCTGCCGATGACGATGTGGACGTGGATGTTTCCCGCACTGTTGTGACCGTCCGGGTGGGTGCAGACGATGGCGGGATGACCGGGGAAATTTTCCTTGCAGAACTGCAAGCCAAGGGCTTGCGCCCGCTCCATGGTCAGGCCGTTCTCTACTGCGTCCTTCGGGTCGAAGCTGATGATATACTTCGTATGGCCAGCGGTGCGTGCTGCGCACGAATATATTAACATCCGCTTTGGCGGATGTCGCCATATATGGTGGGTCTTCACGTCCTCCCGCCCGCCGTTCTTGCCGTACTTGCGATTGGCAATCAGGCAGGCCATAGCGAACGAAGATTCGCCGCACTCAAGGGTGTCGAGCAGGTACGAATCCCGCAGCTTGGGTCTGCCCTTCTCGTCCAGAATGGGCAGACCGGTGTACTCGTTGTGCTGAAAGGTGAGATAGCTTTCGGCGGCGGCATAGTTAGAGTTTTTCGAGGTCAAATGCTTGATGGTTGCCATACAGTTCACCAACCGTTTCTTCGGCTTTCAGCCGAAAGTTCGTGAGTGCGGACAGTTCCTCCAGAATTTGCGCCTGGAGCTGCTCGGTGTCTTTGCCGCCGGAGTTGAAGTGCCGTGCAAGCTGGTTGAGGTTGCTTCCCACCTTGCTGCACTGAGCAGACAAGGCGGCAAGCGCCGCCAGTGCATCCTCGCCGCCCTGCGCCACCACAACGGTGTGCTTGATGTTCACGCCGTACAGGACGCGGCGGATGAGTTCGGATTGGGTGAGGTGGAGTTCTTTGCAGGCGTATGCGATCCGCAGTTTTTCTTCTGCGGTCACTCGGACTTTGATGATGTGTGTCTTTCGTTTTCGCGGCGTGTCATTGCGGTTCTCTCGTGCGTGTGCGTTCGTACTTTTCATTTCAGCCATATTCGACCTCCTGTGAAAATGATAAATGCCCGCTCCGGGATGGAGAGGGCTATGTAATGCGACACGCCGCATTCGCACCAATGGTGCTAAGCTGGAGCAGGGTTTGGGGAAGGGCCACGGTTGCGAAGCAATGAAAGCCCCAGTGGGGCTTTCAAGTGGCAGCGCGGTCTGCGACAGCAGATGGAGGGGCTTTGCCCCGACAAGCGCTTGCCCCGACAAGGATGACTGAGTGGACAGCAATTTTTCAAGCATTGAAAATTTGTGGCCACAGGTCGATACTTGCTTTCGCCCTTTCCGTGCAACACTGAAAATTTCAGAAGTCGAACCGCAATGCACGTTGAAAATTTTGCAGCGGCGTTGTCCGGCTCGCCCACAGAAAGTGTGAGGTCATGGCGCAGTATCTCGTTCAGACGGCTTATGTAAGATTCAAGGTACAGCTCCCCAAAAGAAAAATACCGCCCTGCAAGACAGGCGAAAAATTTTGTCGGGTGAAACGGCGGCAAAATAGATCGGGTGTGTTGCGGGGCGGTAAAAATCTTCATGGAGAATAAATCCTCGCCGTTCTGTATTTTTCTACAAAAATGGTGGGATTTGCGATAAAGGGTATCACGGATTGCAGGGCACGTCAAGATGGTTTTGCAAATTTTATTACAGTAAAGCGGTGATAGTAGGACTTATCATCTAAAACCGCGCAGAAATCAGCTGTTCTGCGATCGATACCATTCATTGAAATAGCGGTTGCTTTCCTCTTCATCGTGAACCCATTTTTTTGATGATTTGAAGGCATTGAATGGAGGACTGTACCCTCTCAGCGGCGTGATTTCCTGCACGTTTTTGACGTTTCGGTGCTGTATAATTTCAAATTCACTACGCTCTGGAAGATATGAAATCACCTTGTCGGCGTGAATTGTTCCTTGATATACATGGCAGGGGCAGCGGTAAAAAAGTTCACTGCGGTGTGCAAACCATTCAGCAACATCGTAAGAGAGCGACCATGAAATAGAAAGCGATGCGCGCTCAATGCTGCCGATGCCGCCGCGATATACGGTAAACATCTCAATGTCTCTTACGCTCTCCGGCAGAGCATCGCGCCAGTTGTCAGGACGAATGATTTTGGCTCGGCGGACATACTTCCGAATGATGGGAGAATGATCGCCGTGACTGTAATAATGTTGTAAGGCGTACCGACATTTGATTTCAAGAGGCATCAGATGTTCGCATTTGTACAGCAGGTCTTCCATCATCTTGGCATCGTAGAAGGAATATTTTTCAAAGGTTTGCCAATCTTGGTCATGGGCAGCTTGAACAGCCTCTTGGAATCTGGCGTTGAGAAACAAATTGTCTCGATAGATCACGCTTCGGGTCGCCTCCTTGTCATGGTTTGGTGAAAGGTCTGCAGTTCCTGTCCCATAAAAGAAAAGAACCGCCCTGCAAGACAAGCGAAAAATTTTGTCGGGTGAATCGGCGGCAAAATGAATCGGGTGTGTTGCAGGACGGTAAAAATCTTCATAGGGAATAAATCCTCGCCGTTCTGTACTTTTCTACAAAATTGGTGGGATTTGCGATAAAGGGTATCATGGATTGCGGAGCGCGTCAAGATGGTTTTGCAAAATTTATTGTGGTAAAGCGGTAGAAGTGTGACTTCTAAAATGCCTTGTTTATAGATGAGTGCACAAACAAAAAAGAAATTTTAAGAGCATTCACAATTTTTGTAGTAAATAGACAAAAATCATTGAGGACGAGTTGCTTCTATGATAGAATAGTTGAAAGAACTGTGAAAAGTGGCGGAGGGAGGAACTACCATGCCGAAAATTGTAGACGTTATCAAGTACGAAGGTGACAACAGCACATTTGTTTGGAAACATCCGTGCGAGGATTTCAATACGAACACACAGCTTATTGTGCATGAATCACAGGAAGCAATCTTTTTCATGAACGGTTTGGCACTGGATTTGTTCGGACCGGGGCGTTATACTTTGGAAACGCAGAACATTCCTCTGGTACGGAATTTTATCAATTTGCCTACTGATGGTGTGTCAGCGTTTCATTGTGAAGTCTATTTTGTCAACAAAACGGAGCAAATGGCTCTCCGGTGGGGAACGGACAGCAAGGTTCAGTACATCGAGCCTACTTATAAATTTCCTCTTTCGATTGGTGCAAGCGGCGAAATGTCCTTGGCGGTTGATGATTCTCGGAAGCTGCTGGTAAAGTTGGTTGGAACTGAGAACGCTCTTGATCGGCAGCAGTTGACAAGTTACTTCCGTGGTATTTTGATGACAAAGGTGAAAACTTATATTGCTCAGACTATGCGCACCAATGCCATCAATATTTTTGAGGTCGATGAGCAGCTTGAAAAGTTTTCAGAAGATATTCATCAGAAGCTGATACCCGATTTTCTGGATTATGGTGTTGCCCTTAAGCGGTTCAACGTAACGACCGTGGTAAAACCCGACGGTGATATGCAATATGAGCGATTTAAGGAATTGCACTTCCGTCAGTATGCAGACATTGCGGAGGCACGGCTTCATCAGCAGGCAGAAGTTATTGCAGCGCAGACTGCCGCTCAAAAGGTTGTCATTGATTCGCAGGCACAGGCTACGAAGCGGCAGCAAGAAGGATATACCTATCAGCAAGAGCGTGGATTTGATGTTGCGCAAGATGCTGCTCGAAATGAAGGTACCGGCCAGTTTACCAACATGGGTATCGGTCTTGGCATGATGTCTGGAATCGGAGGAACGATTGGCGGTGTTGTCCATGAAGCAGTAGGTGGAGCATTTGCTGATGCAGGAGCGACTTCTCCGAACCACTTCTGTGATCAATGTGGTGCAGAGCTGACACCGGGGGCTGCTTTCTGTGACAACTGTGGTGCACCTCAAAATCCGCTTGGGGTATGTGCTAAATGTGGATTCAAATTTATCAAGCCGGGTAAGTTCTGTCCAAAGTGTGGTATGAAGAGAGAGGAATAAATGATGAAGCATAAGAATGGTTATATTGGATTGGCTGTATTGGCAATCCTTATAAGTGTGATTGCATTTGCTGTCCCAACAGAAAAGACAGCATCGCTTTGGACTGCATACATATTTACCCTTGTTGCAATCTTAGGACAAATATATGTTTGGAAGCAGGGCAATCAAAAGAGCAAGTTTTTAGGGCTTTCGACTTTATATGTTGGCTCAATCTATTTGGTTGCACAGATTGTTGTGTTTGCAATATTCAAGGCGGTTCCGACATTTCCTACTTGGAGCGCCGTAGTGATTTGTTGCGTAATTTTGGGTATAGCAATAATTAGCATCTTATCAGTTCAGTCAGCACAAACAGAGATTGAACGTGTAGAAAACAAGGTGAATACCAAAGTTTCGTATATTCGGAATATGCAAACCGAGGTTGAAATGCTTGCAGAGATAGAAACAAATCCGGAAGTAAAAGAAAAATTGAAAGAACTTGCGGAAAAGATTCGTTTCAGTGATCCGATGAGCAACGAGAAATTGCAGGCATTAGAAAATAATATTGCGGAAGAAATCAAGGAGTTCGGTAGGTCGGAAGATAAAATTAAATCTATCGAGAAAATAGAAACATTGGTGACACAAAGAAATAAGACGTGCAAAAATTTGAAGTAAAGGGGAATAGAAATGGCGGCACTTGTCTGTGATATTTGTGGTGGAAAATTGATTGTTGGGGCTGGCGGCATTACAGTTTGCGATAGCTGTGGCATGGAGTATAGTGTTGAACGTATGCGTGAAAAAATCCAAGAAATCAAAGGTGTTGTGCAAATAGACAACAGCAACATGATTGAGAATTGGATGAAAATGGCTGACAGAGCAATGCAAGCGTGCAATTATAGTGAGGCATATGAATATTACACAAAAATTGCAGAGACTGATCCTCAAAACTGGAAGGCTGTTTATGGAAAAGGAAAAGCCGGAGTGAACTTATCCTCCGAAGATAATTTGAGGGTTCAAGAGCTGTTTCAGGGGATAAAGGAAGCTGTTGCGATAATAAAAAATGGTGAAATAAATGAACAAGAAAAAATAACAGTATATAATGATATGGCGGTTGCATTAAATGAGTGGGTAGACAGATATGGAAAAGGGCTTTATAAAAACTATGATGCAATAGCTTTAAATGCCCCAAAACGAGCATGGTTAAGAGAATCACTCAAAATATGTGTGACCGAAATGGAGTGTGCGGTGTCCCTTTTATCTGAATTCAGTGATAAAGAGTCACAAGAAAATTGCTATAGGTGCAAAAAAGAACTGTTCCATTGGATAAGGAGTTATTGCAACGATACTGTATATGAAACAAAAGATCAGACATCCCCAACTGGAATAAGGTTAAGACTAGATGGAGCTTCCGCAAAAGAAAAGAAGCCATATATTGATGAGGCATGGAGAATATCAAGAGAACTAAAAGAGAGAGAACCGGATTATTATAGCAATTATGGTTACTACCCCAATCCGTCAGAAGGTGAATGGGGCTTTGATGTGGTTGCATGGTGGAAAAAATATGCACAAGAAAAATATTGGGAAAGCCATCGTAATGATTATGAATCATTGAACCGTGAACGAAAAGAACTTCAAAGTAAAGTAAAAGCTCTAAATGCTGAAATTGAAGAGCATCCAGTCAACCATCAAATAGAGCATCTGGAAAATCAAATCACTCTCAAGAAAAGCGAGATGAAAAGTTTGGGGCTGTTCAAACTTAGTGAAAAGAAAAATATTCAGCAAGAAATAGATGAGCTTTCGGTCGCGTTATCAAAGAAAAAAGCGGAAAGAGATGGGATAAGAGAAAAATTAGAAGAAGAGAAGAAAAAGTATAAACCGAGAATCGATGAGATTGATTTTGAATTGACGCGAAATCGATAAATACACGAGTTGTGTATAAAAATTGAAAGGAAATTTTTGACATGAAAAGACTGACGTGTGAAATGTGTGGGAGCACAGATTTAGTGAAACAAGATGGTGTATTTGTGTGCCAGTCATGTGGATGTAAATATTCAATCGAAGAAGCCAAAAAGATGATGATTGAAGGAACCGTTGAGGTAACAGGAACGGTAAAAGTAGATAATTCGGCAACCATTGCAAATTATATTGAGCTTGCTGAAAGCGCACTCAAGGGAGCGAATGGGCAATCTGTACTTGAATATACCAATAAGGCGTTAGAAGTAGACCCGCAAAATAGCAGGGCGTGGATTCTGCAAATGCAAGCTTTTGAAAAAATTGCTCAACTGCAAAATCCGCGAACGAGTGAAGTGATTACCGCCGGAAAAAATGCTGTTCAATTTGCAAAGGCTGAAGAAAAGGAATCCATTGAAAAACAAGTTTATTCCTACTATCTCAAATATGCAAGAACACTCTTAATGGTCGCAACAAATGAATTGAACGACAATCAGAGAGTGCGAGATGTTTATAAACGGTTGTCAAGTGCAAGTCTTTCTAATGCACTTACGGCTGCTAATGATTGCATGAAGGCAGATTCCAACAATATTACAGTGTACGAAAATATAGCCAATGAAGGTGTCAACTTGGTTTTGAGCATTCCTAATGATGCACTTGAGCGGTGTTCAGACCTGTGGGAAGATGTTGAAACTTGTGCAGAACAATATCAACGGGAAACCAATGCGTTGGATGAAAGATTTCGTATTTATACCAATGGATTAACAGATAGTGCAAAAGCAACAAGAACACTTATCAAAGATCAAATGACAATTAAAGTCAAAAAAGCTAAAGAAGCAGTAAGCGTTAAACAAGCAAATGAAAGAAAGGCACGAATTGAGAAGTATTGGGGTGAGCATAAGAGCGAATGGAATATGCTTACTGCCAAGAAAGAAAGCCTTCAAAGCAACCTTGATGGTTTGACGGATACGCTGGAAAAAATCCCCATTAGACACGGGGTCGATGAACTGATGGGTGAAATCGAAAAAAAGAAACTCGCAAAAAAGAACACAGGAATTTTTAATCTAAAAGAGAAAAAGAAGCTACAGGAACAGATTGATGCATTGGAAAGTGTTCTCCAGAAAAAGCAAGAAGAATGCCGTGAAGAAAGCGAGTCAATCAGTAAGAAAGTTGATGAAGTTATGCTTCTGCTAGAAGATGTTGAAAATGAATTGAGCAAGGATAGAGAATAATTTTGAGGTGTTCGATATGGATGAAAATAGATGGAAAAATCCAAACTCGTTTTTTCTTGCCTTGCGGTGTATGGAAAAACAATATGCAGACACATTCATAAGTCACGGTCGCCTAAAATTCAATACTCCAAAAGTATGGGAGGAATGGTCGAAAAAAGGGCGCGGCGATATTTATGAAGGCACGTTGGCTTTTTGCAATAAACGTGATTTGCTTCATTATGAACAGTTGAAAAATGAATACCCAGAAGCATATCAGTATGATGTAGGAAATCGAGTTCTTTTAAAAGATCAAAGAGATATGAATCTTCCTTGTTTATGTCTTGGAACTGTAAAACAGAAAACGTTTACAATTCCAACTGAACCCGGAATTCAGAAAATATCCGCAATAATTGAAGGGCAGTATTTTAAAGATTTTGCAGACAATCTAACTGTTGAAGAAGTGGCAAAACTCCCACTGGAGAATCAACCTGCACTGGTTGCCATAAGGGATTTTGATGAATTCTTTGAAAGATTAAAAAGAAAACTCACGAGTATGGGAGTAAGAGAATCTCAAATTCTTGCACAACAGATTGCCTACTTGGACTTTTCCGCATACGGTGGGGACGATTCGTATATGAATTTCAAACGGGAACTCCCGAAAGAACTGTTTGTAAAATCAGATGAGTTTTCATATCAAAGCGAGTTACGCATTATTATAAATACAGATGCCCCTAAGCAATTAAAAATGTTTGAAAATCCTATTGATATCGGAAACCTGTCTGATATTGCAATCGAGTCAGTGGGATATCATCCAGATGGGATAATTGTTGAGGGAAAAGTTGGCATTGAAATCACTGATTGATGAATGGCATATCAAAGAGGCACACTTCATAACTTTCCTACATACACTGTAATTGAACGAACAAATCAAGTTTAACCACTTGCACTTACGTCCTTTTGTGGTATAATAAAGCTAGAGGATAGCGGCGTTGACCAGCTATCGGTGGCGATGAAGCAGTGGACTGGTTCGGTATCAGCCGATTGTGGAGCCAGACCGTGGGTTGAGCGTGAACCACAAGCCGAATAGATTCGATGAATCGAAAGAAAACGCTTAATAGGAGCCTTGCCTTTCGGCAGGGCTTCTATTTTTTTGAGGGAAGGTGAAAACGTGCAGGACGAACAGCAGGATATTTTGTATCGGGCAGCAAAAGTCTGGAAAGAACTGACCGAGTACCACTATGTTTTCACCTACGGCTATAAGGGTGAACTGCACGAGATCAAGCTGACATTTTCACCAGAGGACTTCCCTCACCTTGCTGGGTTCCACTACCTGAAAGACATCGCCTTGCCCCGGTATAGTCCACGCAAGACGGTTGATATGATTCTGTCTGATAAGATTACCTACGACAAGGTAAAGAAGGGCACGCTCTATCAGGAGTATGTGAAACCGCGTCTGCTGGCACTGGTGCGGTTGAAAGAAATACTGGAACAGGAGTTCGATTTGTTCTCCTATATGCCCCAGTTTTATCCGTTCGTGACCAAAATCAAAGCGGATTACCTGATTTCCAGCCGAATCGAACCAACTGCCTTTGTGTTCATTATCCGGGAATCTCCCTCTGGCAATGCAGTATGCGACTTTTTGTGCTGCTCTGCTTTTGAAGAAAGCGGCCGTGACTACCGTGCAAACCAACGTTCTCGAACGCTCCTGAAGAAAGAGCGTGTACATATCAAAACGCAGGACACGGTGGTTCTGTACGACCGCTTGCCGAAAAATCTCGATTAACAAAATGATGCCCACTCACTCATGGAAAAACCATGGGCGGGTGGGTATCATTTTCTTTGCAAATAAAAGGGACATCTACAATACCGTGGTGCTATCCAATGTCCCTTGCGACTGATTTTATCGTTGTCCGCCAACCTCAGGCTCCTATGTCCTGCATCGCTTTCGGGTTTTATCGCTGCCCGCCAGCCTCAAGCCCTTACGTCTTGCATCAGATCGGATTTTAGGTGTCAGCCACACCAGCGGAGTGACGTCCGCTGTCCTATTTACAGTATATTCGATTTGCGCTCAAATGGCAATGGCCTTTCCTATCAATCTTCCAATCTGCCGTGGTCGCAGCAGAGGGAAAGATAATGCTCAATCTCTTCACCCAGAACAAGCTGGGCGTACTCCAAGGGCTTATTATATAGCAGCCAGTCCAGCTCTGCCCGCTGTGCCGGGGTGCTGCCGTACTCGTCCTCCACGGCGATGCAGTCGATGGCAAGAGTGGTGCCATCCTCGAACCGGGCTTCCACCCGGTTGGTGTCCATATTGAAGCGGCAGGAAAGCAGTTTGTTCATGGTGAACCTCATTTCTATATCAAACGGTGTCTGTTCGGATGTCCTAAACCCTGCCATAAAACCGGTGGTTGATTTGTCCATTGGGCTTTGTTTTGCCCGTCTGCACATTTTTGCACACTTTTTGCACACCTGAATAGCTGGATAACGGTTGCAAAGTATTACACTGTATGCAAACAATGCGGTGTGTGCAAAGGCGCGTTTTGCGATGATGCGATAAAAATAACGCTTCTTCGAACTTTTGAAATTTGACGAATGATGCACCTTGGATTCTTTTAATCAGAGGGCCAGGGATTCGAGTTCCCTCGAGCGCACCAAAAGGACGATAAATCGTTGAATTAAACGGTTTGTCGTCTTTTTTGTTTTATATGGACTTTTTGGGCTTGTACCTATGATTTTTTCAAAAAATTCAGAGGTCAGAGGTACAAAAATGAAGAAGATTCAGAAGAATTATGAGCTGAACGCAGGCGAGAGCTTCCGCCTCGACAAGAACGGTCTCCACGGCGTCACGGCGCAGGGCCGCTTCAAGATGAGCCTGCTGCTGGTGCTCGAGTAAAAACATCTATAGAACGCAGAAGACCGACGGCTTTCCGGGATGGAGGGCGGTCGGTCTTTTTGTTCAAAACAGGAAAATACTGGAACGGAAAAGGGCGCAATATACCTTATAAATGGCGTTTCAAAAGCAGAAATTTGGCTCAACGTCCAAAATTAAGGTTTGGATGCTTGACAAAGCGGAGATAGGATAGTACACTCAAAAAGAAAATTGATGCATAGCATCCTCAAGGTGAAAAAGATTCACAGAAGAACGGGCGTCTCCGAACTGAAAACGGAAGGAGGCTAGGGACATGACGCTGTTTTCTTACGAAATTTTCGATGCAGTCGCGCGTCAGGGCAGCTTTAACAAAGCGGCCCAGCAGCTGCATCTGACCCCCTCTGCCATCAGCCATGCCATCGCGGTGATGGAGGCTGAGCTTGGCTTTACCTTATTCAACCGCGGCAAAAACGGCGTGACCATGACCAGCTATGGCGCTTCGCTCTACCCGTCCATCCGGGCGGTGCTCAACAGCGACGAGGCCCTGCAGCAGAGCATCGCCCGCCTCAACGGCCTGGAAAAGGGCAAGGTGAAGCTGGGTGCATTCAACTCGGTCTGCGCCGGCCTGCTGCCCCAGATCCTCAAGAGCTTCATGGCAAGCTACCCCCAGATCGAAGTCGAGGTCTATCAGGGTACTTACGACGATGTGAAGGAGTGGCTGCGCACCGGTCAGGTGGACCTGGCTTTCCTGTCCGCCACCTGCCGCGAAGAGTTCAACCTGACCGAGCTGTTCCGTGAGCCGCTGCTCTGCATCGTACCGCAGGACTGGCCCGAACCGCCAAACGGCATTATGACGCCGGAGCTGATGAACGGCCAGAGCTTTGTCGTCCAGTGCGACGCCACCGACGCCGAGATGCGCCAGTTCCTCAAGAAATACTCCATCTCCACCGAGCGCCGCTGCCACGTCATCGACGACCAGTCCAACATCGCCATGGTGGAGGCGGGCCTCGGCATCTCCATCATGCCCCGGATGCTGCTGCGCAGCTGCACGGCAGCGGTCAAGATCTACCCCATCGAGCCGGAAGAGTACCGGGTGGTGGGTCTGGCTGTCCAGCGCCCCACGGCGATGGCTCCGGCGGTCGAGCAGATGTTCCACCACATCGTGGACTTCTGCCGCCAGACGGACCCGCAGCTTCTCTGAGAATACGAAAATGACCGGGCCGCAGCGATGCGGCCCGGTTTTTATATATCCAATCGGCAGAGTTGATGATTGAATCCGCCGGGAAAATACGGTATACTATAGCAAATCATCTATACGATAGAAATGTCAGAGGTTTATGAAAGCAGCAAGGGGGAAAGACCATGAAACGACGTGATTTCTGTAAAGCGCTGGTTTGCAGTGCAGCTCTTGCGCCCGGGCTGGTACTGCCCCGGGCTGAGGCGGCGGTAAAAAGCCAGACGGTGGGCCGGGCAGTCCCGGCAGGCAATTATACAATGTCCTTCCGCAGCGAGCTGAGCCAGATGGACATCGAGCACGAATATTACTACAGCGACAGCTTTTTTGCGCACACCTCCATCCGGTACGACCACCAGCTGGCGCTGGCGACGCTGGGCATGGTGACGGCTGCTTTCAATACATGGGCCAGCGATGCGAAATACTGGGCCAACGGGGACGTGGGCCGCGAGAACAGCCTCGACGCAGCCTATACCAAGCAGGGCTTCGGCGACGTGAAATACCGCTATTATGATGTCGATGTGGGCAAGGCGGGCGACTTCGTGGGCTGGTCCACGGCCCGCAAGACCATCACCCTGAACGGCAAGCGCACCACCATCGTGGCGCTCATCCTGCGCGGCGGCGGCTACGGCGGCGAGTGGGTGAGCAATCTGCACACCGGCACGGGCCACGCCCACGGCGGCTTCATCATCCCGGTGCATGAGGTGTTTGCCGATTTGAAGAACTATCTGGCGGCAGCTCGGCAAAAGGGAGAGCTGGGCGTCGTCAAGCTCTGGATGGGCGGCTACAGCCGCGGTGCGGTGGTGGCGAACCTTCTGGCCGCCCGGGTCAACAAGGAGATGTCCGGACTGGAACGGGAGAATGTTTTCGTCTACACCTTTGCGACACCGGTGGCCCTCGGCCCGCAGGACTACCCCGACTTGCAGCAGGACTACGACAACAACCACAACGCTGACGGCAGCCTGAAAGAGAGCTGGGGCGAGAGCAACATCTTCAACATCATCTCCAGCGGCGACATCGTGCCGCATCTTCTGCCCGAGGAGTGGGGCTTCCACCGGAACGGCAACGATCGCTTCCTTCCCTCCACCCGGAACGAGGAAGAGCTGGAAGACCTGAACGAGATGGGCAAGAATGATTTCGGCCCGACGCCGCTGGACTTCAGCTGGCTGGCCACCGACAAAGAGACGGACGAAGTCATGCTCCGTATGGAGGAGTACTTCATCTCCCGCGAGAACTACCACGAAAAATACGAAGCCGCCCTGATGGACATGACACAGTGCGCCTTCATCCGCTCGGAGGAGGAGGTCACGCAGAACAAAGTTCTGGACGACGGCGAGGTCATCCAGCGGTTGCGCACCCTCACCCATCTGAAGAATATGGATTACTGGAAGATCTCCCGCGCCGTCTGGGCGGCATCCACCATGAGCCGTGCCGTGCTCAAGCGGGTCGATGCGGAGAATATCCCCATCCGTGCGCAGCAGATCGTCGTGCCGATCCTGGCGGTGGGCCTCTGCTATGGCCTCGAGAGCGAGGCTGTGAGCCTCATTGCAAAGTACATCCTGATGTTCGTGGCGATGAAGAGCGCGCCCGACGACGCCATCCGGGCGGCATTCTGCCACCACTGCGAAAATTACATTGCTCTGATGGAATATTACGCCCCCTCCGAGCACTGCATGGAAGCCACCACCCGCACCTGAAAACCGAAAATTCGGAGACAGCAGACCGCTGCCGGAGTCGAAAGACCCCGGCGGCGTTTTTTTCATGCGTAAAATTTTTTGCACTGGCACGCAATGACATCCTTCGTGTCCGGTAAACGGTATCCTGATAACGCAAAGGGCGGCATCCCCGCCGGGAGCGAGAATGAAGGAGGGCTGTTGTATGCGGAATCGACTGGAACGGAGGCGGCTGACACTGCGCGCCGCAGCACTGTGCATCGTGCTGGTGCTGCTGTGCGGCTGTCTGCTGCCCGCATTTGCCGAAGGGCCGGAGCGGACGGACAGCGTGCCGGACCAGACATGGGACGAAGAAATAGAGGACGAGCCTGCCTGGGATGAAGAAGAGGACATCCGGACAGACGAGCCGGTGCTTCTGCCCGCGGAAGGCGGCATCCCCGCCGTGGTGGACGGGCTGGATGACATCGGGCTGCCCGACGAGACGCCGACGCCGGACAGCGGGGCCGTCAAAGCGGACGAGCATTTTGAGAGGATCTATCTCTTCTGGCTCAGCGAGTCGGACGAGGCCGACGGCGGCCTGCCCTACGCGGAACAGACCGTGGGCAGCGGCGAAGAGCTTCTGATGCCCGAAGAGCCGGAGGTGGAGGGAAAGAGCTTCCGCTTCTGGTACAGCCGGGACGACGAAGGAACGGCGGTCCGCTTCGTGCCGGATGAAGGACCGCTCTGGCCGGAAGCGGACAGCGAGTGCAGCCTCTACGCCTCTTTCATCGATGATGAGGCCCAGCAGGAAGAGCCCGTTTTAGACGAGGAAGAAGACATCGCCGTTCTGCCGGAGCTGTGGGAAGAACGGCCCGCCGCCGAGGAGGAAACGCCTCTGGATGAGGCAGAGCAGCCCGAAAAAGACAGATCCCCTGAGGAAGATGCCGACTTGGCTGACGACAGCGCAGCCGAGGACAAAAATGCCCTGCCCGCGGACGAACTTGATGAGGATGCACCGGGCTGGGGGGATTGGACTCAGGAGGAATCGGCGGCCGTCTTCCTGCTCAAGACCCCCACCAGCCGGCCCGGCAGCAATGACCCCAGCCAGTGGGCACCGGACAACAGCGAGTGCAAGTGGGTCGGCAAGGTGAAGACCTACGGCGCGGCATGGGAAGATAACGGCAAGAACATCCTGACAAATGTGTCAGACTATGTTGTATCGTGGCCGGACGGCGCGACTGGCGACGCATGGTCGCTGAAACCGGGCGATGATTACTGGGGCCAGGTCGTCGATGAGATATGGGACGAGTATAAGGACACCATCGAGAAGCAGACCGGCATCACGGGGCTGACGCAGGAAGATTTGGAGAGCATCGTGGTGACGCCGTACAAGATCTCGCGCAGCAACGGGACAAAACCGGATAAGCATATCGACTGCATCATCAGCGTCAAGAGCAGGAAAAACTTCACGGCCCGGTTCAACGTCCGCGCCCCGGGCGAGGACGACTACAGCATCCGGGAAAGCCGCGAGTACCAGAGCGGCGAGCGGGTGGAAGAGACGACGGCGGACATCGAAAAAGAGCTCGACATCGGCGGTGCGCGCTACGTCTTCGACGGCTGGTACAAAGAGCTCCCCGGTTCGGTGACGGATGAGCCGGATCCGGAGGAAAAGGTATCGCAGGACGAGTGGGAAGAGGGCTATAAGCCCACCGACGAAGAGCTGGAAAACGGCGTCGTCAATTTCTATGCCCACTACGTTCTGGCCGATATAGACCCGGACACCGGCGTGGAGACAGACTTTTTCGGGCTGCCGCTGATGCTGTGTGCCGGTGCGGCCGTTCTGGGCTGCAAAAACAGAAAGAAGGAGGAAGATAAGTGAAGGAACCAAACGAGGCGCTTGCCCCGGAGGCCCCGCCCGGGACGCCGGAAGCGAACCTGTCTGGACCGGCGAAGCCGGAAAAAAGCCCCCTGCTGCGGGAAGTGCGCAGTCTGGCGGTGCGGCTGGCGGTGTTTGCCGCCGTGCTCTGGGTGCTTCTGACGCAGGTGTATCTGGTGACGCAGGCGTCCGGCAGCGAGATGTTCCCCGCCGTGAAGGACGGCGACCTCGTGCTGGGCATCCGGCTGGAAAAAGACTATGCCAAGAATGATGTCGTGGTATATGAGCGCTCGGGAAGGCTGCGGGTGGGCCGCGTGCTGGCCCGGGGCGGGGACATCGTGACCCTGAGCGAGAGCGGCGTTGTGGAGGTCAACGGCTCGGCACAGGGCGGCGGCATCCTCTACCCCACCTACCCCAAATCTCTGCTCAGCTACCCCTACGCTGTGCCGGAGGACAGCGTCTTCATTCTGGGCGACTGCCGCACACAGGCCGAGGACAGCCGTGACTTCGGCCCGGTGCAGTGCAGTGCGGTCAAGGCAAAAGTCATCACCCTCATCCGGCGGCGGGGGCTCTGAGCCGCCAAAAACCATACAAGACAAGATAGGAGGAACTCCAGGATGAAACAGAACAAGGTAGAAAAGCTTCTCGCAGGTGTGCTTTCCATCTCTCTGGCCATGGGCGTCAGCGTCATGCCCGCCTTTGCGGCACAGGTGCAAGGCCCTCCGTATGAGGATATGTCCCGGGTGTATCTCACCAAAAACTACGAGCTGACCAACACGGATACGATCTCCCCGGAAGAGACCTTTACGTTTACGATCGACCCGGTTACCGTGACCGACGCATCGGAGGGCATTGAAGCCGCAGATTATAAGCCGATCGTCGGCGACGTGACCTACGCACAGGGCGAAGCCGGCAGTGCGAGTAAGACCAAGAAAATCGAGATCAAGCTGCCCGAGTACGAGAGCGTGGGCGTCTACACCTACATCATCCATGAGGCGGCGGGCGGCAGCGCAGGCGTGACCTACTACGGCGACGCCATCCTGCTGCGGGTGACAGTCATCGAGCAGGACGGCAAGCTCCGAATTGCCGCTGTCCACACCGAGGACCCGGAGTCCACCGGCGAGGGCAAGAAGGACGACTTCGACAACCTCTACTCTGCCGGTGAGCTGGAAGTCCACAAGGACGTCGAGGGCATCATGGGCAATAAGGACAAATACTTCAAGTTCACGGTGCAGCTGACCGGCGAGGAGGGCAAGACCTATCAGGACAGCTACGCCATCACCGGCGGCAGCTATGACGCGAACCCCACCTCGATCGAGATCAAGCCCGGCGAGACGACGGAAGCGACTTTCCATCTGAAAGACGACGATACCATCCACATCAAGAACCTGCCCTACGGCGTCGAGTACAAGGTGTCTGAGACGCCGGTCGCAGACTATGTGACGACGGAGACTGGCACCGAGGGCGAAGTGGATGAGGCGGTCGAGCAGGCAAACTTCACCAACACCAAGGGCGGCACCGTGGATGCCGGTGTGGTGCTGGACAGCGCACCCTATCTCTTCACCCTGACGGGTGCTGCGGGCGTCGGGCTGCTGCTGACCCTGCGCCGCCGCCATCAGAAGTAAGCGCGGAGGAAATAAGGCAAGGGAGGTGAGGAACATTAGGTGGCAGAAGATGGCCCTGCGGGCGGCGAACGGCCTGCTGGACGGGGTGACGGCCCTGCTGGTGCTGCTGGCGGTGGTCTGGTCGGGCTATGCGCTGTGGGACAACAGCCGGGTGTACGCCGCTGCCGACAATGTGCAGGCCGGGCTGTTGGCCTTCAAGCCCCAGCCGCAGGAGGACAACAGCCTTTCCTTCGGCCAGCTGCGGGACATCAACCCCGATGTCTGCGGGTGGCTGACGCTGGACGGCACGGCCATCGACTACCCGGTGGTGCAGGGCGAGAGCAATTTCACCTATCTGAACACCGACGTCTACGGCAGCTTTGCGCTGGCGGGCAGCATCTTTCTGGATGTTGACTGCGACGCGGACTTCAGCGGGCGGTATTCCCTGCTCTACGGCCACCATATGGAGAACGGGCGGATGTTCGGCGACCTCGACAAATACAAGGACGGAGCATTCTTCTGCCAGAACACCACCGGCACCCTGACGCTGCCCGGCGGGAGCTATCGGCTGGAAATGCTGGCCTGCCTTGTGGTGCCTGCGTCGGAACAGGCCATCTTTGCCCCGGGCAAGTGGCGCTCAGACGCAGGCGGGCTGCTCCCCTTTGTGGAGGAGAATGCCCTTCAGATGGATGCACAGGCCCTCCGTGCGCTGGAAAAGGAGCCGGAAGGAGCGCAGTTCCTGGCGATGGCTACCTGCTCGGGGGAGTACACCGACGCGCGGACGGTGGTGCTGGCCCGGATGGAACCAATGTCAGACCTGCAAAACGGAAAGGAGGAGAGCTTATCATGAGAAGGCTCCCGAAAATGGCAGCGGCCCTGCTGGCAGCAGCGCTTGCGGTAAGCGCTGCCCTGCCCGCTCTGGCCGCAGACCAGCGGGCGGAGCTGGAACTGGAGGCGTCCGTCCGCTGCACCGGAGAGGCAGCTGACGAGACGCTGACGGTGCGGCTGACCGCGTTGGACGGCGCGCCGATGCCGGAAGGCTGTGACGACGAGGCTGAGCTGGATTTTCCGGCCCGGGACTGCCGCGACGCCGACGACAAGACCCTGACGAAGACTTTTGATACCATCGTCTACACCGCGCCCGGCATATACGAGTATACGGTCACTCAGGACGCAGGCGGACGGAAACGGGCCGACTACGACGACACCGTCTTTTCCCTGAAAGTCATGGTGGCGTGGGACACCGACGGTGAGCTGAAAGGACACGTGTCTGTCCGGCGGGATGGGGACGACGGGGCAAAGACGGAACTGCTCTTCAGGAACAGCTATCGCAGCACCGACCCCCTTCCCCCGCCGGTGACGCCGCCCTATGTGCCGGATAAGCCGACGCCGACCCCGAAGCCGGTGGAGCAGCCGGGCGAGATAACGGCCATCCGCCCGCCGACACCCTCGGCAGAGATGCCGGATGAAGTCATCCCGGCTGCGGAGCCGGAACCGGTGGGGACCCTCATCCAGACCGGCCAGCTGCTCTGGCCCGTGCCGGTGCTGGCAGGCGGGGGCATCGCCCTCGTGGCGGTGGGCCTCTGGCTGAGCCGGAAGCGCAGGCACGATGCGTAGGCTGGTGCCGGAGCGGCTCTGCCTGATGCTGGGCAGTGCCTTGGTGCTGGCAGCGGTCTGTCTCTATGTCTACGACCGGCTCGAGGATGCAAGGGCGGGCGCTCAGGCCGCTTCGGCGGTGAGCCAGCTGCGCCAGAGCCAGAGCATCGCGGCAGCGTCGGAGACAGAACAGCCCGCAGACAGCGCGGAAAGCCTGCCCACGGAAGATGCAGAGCCCGGGCCGGAACCGGCTTCGGAAACCCCGGCGTCAAGCATCGAGCGGGAGTATCTGGGGGTGCTGACCATCCCGGCTCTGGGCTTGGAGCTGCCGGTGCAGACCGAGTGGAGCAAGGCGAACCTCAAGGTCTCGCCCTGCCGTCAATGCGGCAGTACGGCAGGCGGAGACCTTGTCATCGCGGCTCACAACTACAAGTCCCATTTCGGGCGGCTGAGCAGCCTTTCCGAGGGCGACGAGGTGCGTTTCACTTCACAGGACGGCGCTGAGGCAGTGTACACTGTGGAGCGGACTGCGCAGGTCTCGCCCGAAGAACCCGAAGCCCTGCGGGAGGGCGGCTGTCCTCTCGTGCTCTACACCTGCACCCCCGGCGGAAAAGCGAGGGTAGTGGTGTACTGCCAGAGAGAAAATGCGGCATGAAAAAACAGGAGCGGAAAGCCTGCGGCTTTCCGCTCCTGTTTTTGGTCGTTGTTTAATCTACACAGAAATAGAAGTTCTCCGGAACAGGGAAAGACTCTTCGGCGGAGCTGACGCTTACGCGGTAGAGGTAACCTTTACGGAGGTGATAGATCGCAGAAGTGTCGGTATATTCAAGATCGGGCCCGAAGGGGTCGTAATCGTCCTCAATGTCAATGAGGGTATTGGGGTCCTGACCGGCTTCCACTACGGCTTTTACATCTGCAATGGTCTTGCCCTTATAAAGGTCCATGTTATAACTCCAGGAAGGAGTAGTGACGACGGTGCCTTCGGGAACATGGAATACAAAATAACTCTCGTTCGTGCGGGCTGTGTCGCCGTAAGGAACGCTTACAGTGATCTGTTCCACACTGTTCAGCGGCTGAGAGAGGGTATAGGTGCCATCGGTGATCCAATCAGAAGTAAAGGCACCATAAAGAGACCACATATCCTTTGATACACCGATGACCTCATCCTTTTCTACAGTATAAGCCCGGATAGAGGTGGAGCCGACCTGATATTCGACGGTCACAGCCAGATCTTCCTTTTTCTGTGCGCCATCGACAGTGGTAACCGTGGAACGCTTTTCTTCATACTTTACGGGAGCTGCTGCGGCACTGGCACTTAAAGTGACCGCGCTCAGAATCAGTGAGGCAGCTGCCAGAACGGCGAATCTTTTCAGAAAATGCGGACAGGGCTTCATATTCTTTCCTCCTGTATTACATGATGCAATAAATTGAATCTGACTCGATTATAGGCGTCGAAGAAAAAAACATCAAGAGAGAAATACGATTTTGGAAGAAAAGACAAAATGTCGGCAGTTTTATTGTGCAGCTGCATCTTCGGTATCGGTCATGATGAACCAGAACACGGTGCCTTTGCCCACAGTGCTGTGGACGCCGAAGCGGAAACCGTGCTGCTGGAAGATGGCTTTGGTGATGGAGAGGCCGAGGCCGGTCCCCTGCTTGCCTGCGTCGGAGCGGGAGCGGTAGTAGCGGTCGAAGATATAGGGCAGGTCCTCGGCGGAGATGCCGGGGCCGTGGTCTTCCACCTCCACCCGGACGCCCTCGGGGCAGCGGAGCGCCCGCAGCACGAAGATGCCGTCTTCGCCGATGTGGTGCATGGCGTTGCCCAAAAGGTTATGCAGAGCGCGCTGCATCATGTCGGGGTCGGCACAGACGGGAAGCTCTTCGTCGGGGATCTCCAGCTTGAGCTGCCAGCCGTTCTGGGCGCAGACCGCGTCGTAACGCTCGCTCACCTCGTCGCAGAGCTGGCCCATGTCGAAGTGGACCTTCTCGCACTTGAGTGCGCCGCTCGTGACCTTGCTCAGCTCCATGACGCTGGAAACAAGGGCCGTCAGGCGGTCGGTCTCGTCCACGATGATGTTCATCTGCTCGTCGCGGTGCTTCTTGTCGTCGCCGGTCAGATCGCGCACCGTCTCGGCATAGCCCTTGATGAGGGTGAGCGGAGTGCGCAGGTCGTGGGAGACGTTGGCCAGCAGGTCGCGCTGCATCTGGGAGGCGTGCTGGACTTCTTTTGCCATGTGGTTGAACTCCTGGGCCAGGTCGCCCAGCTCGTCGTTCCGCACCGAGTCCACATGGACGGCGTAGTTGCCCTGTGCCACCTGCCGCGCAGCCCCGGAGAGAGCCCGCAGAGGCTTTGTGAACCACTCACTGAACAGCCATGCCGCCGACATCGAGAACGCGAAAATGAGGGCCGCAGCCAGCGGCAGGACGGTGCTGAGCACCTTGCCGGCCTCGGCCACATGCATCAGGCTGGTAGTCACCAGCACAGTGTAATTTCCGTCGGAGGTCATCCGGCCCACCATCAGCTGGACCGAGCCGGAGGGCGTGGGCGGGTTGATCTTCCGCACCACTGTGCCGCCGCTCTCCCGGCAGAGCTGCCGCATGGCGCGGGCCGTGGTGTAGGCGGTCTGCTCGTCGGCAGTGTCGGTGGGGCGGGTGCGGTGAAGGTTGCAGTAGGACAGGTTATCCACCTTGAAGATCTGCCGCAGGGTGGTGTCGGAGATGTCGATGCAGAAGCTGCTCATCCCGCCCAGCTCGAAGATGTCGTCCCGCAGCGCGTTGAAGAAGGTGTTGTTGACGTACAGCCGGCTGCCGAAGGCCCAGTAGGAGAGGGTCTCGCCCTTCCCGATGGCCTCGTCCATCCGGGCCACGATGGCCTCGGCCTGCTCGGTGAGCTGCTTCTGGATATGGGTGGTGTAGAGGGGTTCCAGCAGCTGGGTGCTCAGAAACCAGAACAGCCCCACCAGCAAGAGGCAGATGAAGCACAGAAAGCCCATGAGCTGGCCCCGGATGCCGATGGTGCGCCGTGTTTTGCTCGTTTGCCGCATGAAGAGCAGAGCCTCCGCTTAACGCGCCGCGTCGGGGTCGAACTTGTAGCCGATGCCCCAGACAGTGGCGATGTAGCCGCGGCACTTGCCCAGATGGCCGCGCAGCATCTTGACGTGGGTGTCCACGGTGCGGTCCTCGCCGAAGTAGTCGTAGTTCCACACCTTCTGCAGGATCTTCTCGCGGCTGAGGGCGATGCCCTTGTTGGAGGCCAGGAAGACCAGCAGGTCGAACTCCTTGGGCGTGAGGCTCACTTCCTCGCCCGACACCTTGACGGTGTGGCTGGCCGTGTCGATGGACAGCTCCCCAAAGGTCATGGTACTGTCAGAAGCCTCGGTGCGGGGCATGGTGCGGTTGAGCACGGCCTTGACACGGGCCACCAGCTCCCGGGGGGAGAAGGGTTTGACCACATAGTCGTCAGCGCCGCCCTCGAGGCCGGCCAGCTTGTCGTACTCCTCTCCGCGGGCCGTCAGGATGATGACGGGGGTGTTGATGCGGCGGGTGCGCATCTCCCGCAGGCAGGTCATGCCGTCCATGAAGGGCATCATCAAATCGAGGATGACCAAATCGTAGCCGCCGCCGGTGAGCAGCGACAGGGCGGCGGAGCCGTCCCCTGCCTCCTCGCAGGTGTAGCCCGAATACTGTAAATTCTCCCGGATGAGCTCCCGGATGCGGGGCTCGTCGTCAACGATAAGAATTTTTGCCATAAGGCATTCCTCCTAAAAGCTTCTATCTCCCAAGCGCCGGAGGCTGCTCAGAGCCAGCCCGGCGGAACTGTATACTGCGTTTAAGTCTATCATACCCTATCAATTAGGAATTTTTGTGAAGTTTGAGTAGATTTTTTGGGAAAACATCCCAGTGGGTGCGTTTCGTGTCTGCCCTGATTATAAAGGGCCGCTTCGGGGGCTGTCAAGCTTGGCCTCATCTTGCGCAGAAAAGCCGAAGTGTGCTATACTACAATGATAAAAGACTTCCCCGAAATCTGACAAATACAAAGGAAAAATTGTTCATGCGCATTGGATTCGTAGAGCTGGTACTGCTCCTCTTCATTGCATCCGTCACGGTGGGGCCGAACGTGGCCCTTTTTGTGGACCGGTGGCTCCGCCGCGCCCAGCGTACGTCTGCCGCCGCTGCCCGCCGGAAAGCTCAGCTGGAAGCACAGGCCGCCATCGAGCGGGAAGCCCTGATGACCCGCTTCCGGGTGGCCAGCAACATCTTTGCCCTGCTGATGCTGGCGGCGCTGGCGTACGGCCTGCTGCTGCGGCCCATCGACACGCCGCCGAAAGCCTACACCGCCCCGGATGTGCGGCAGGACACCGGTGCCGCGCAGACGGCCCTCTCCGCCGACAGCAAGGACGGCTGGAAGCTGGGCGGCTATCTGGGCGTGGACTGCGTCCGCACCCGGGATGGCCTTGTCTACGCTGCTGCCTACAACGGTGCGGCCATGAAAAAGCGTCAGAGCGACCTTGTCCGCACCGACGGCGGACATTATGCGGCCATCCTGTCGGTGGAGGGCGAGTTGACCGGCTTTGCCTTCGACGCCGACGGCGACTTGTGGCTGACGGTGGTGACGCCCTCCGGTGGGACGCTCTGCCGCGCCCGGCATGACAGCTGGGGAACCTCAGTGGAACAGGTGGTGACCCAGATCGACGGCGCACCGCTGGGTGTGCTGTCGGCGGTGGAGACCGGCCCGGACGGGAAGGTCTATTTCGCCGTGTCCACCGAAGCCGCTGCGAAAAACGGGCTGGAAAGCGCTCTCCGCACCGAGCTCATCGCCCACACCGGCACGGGCTGCGTCTATGTGTATGACCCGTCGGCCCGGACGGTGGAACAGGTGCTGGGCGGCGTGGCCGGTGCGGCTGGTCTGGCCCTCTCGGAGGATGGCCGAACGCTGTACGTTTCCGACCTCGGGAATCGCTGCGTCTGGGCTGTGGACGCCGACGCCCGGGAACTGACCGCCGGCGGCAAAAACTGCGGGAGCTTTGTGTCCAGCCTGCCGGGATACCCCGGCGCATTGGCGCTGGACGAGGACGGCACTCTCTATATCAGCTACCGCTGGACCCGCAGCGGCTGGCTGGAAAAGCACGCGGACAGCACCCTTCTGCGGGGCATCGCCCTGCGGGCCGGTGAGAACATCCAGAAGAAGCTGTTCAAGCTGCCTGCGGACGCCCCCTGCGCCGAGGCTGTGGACACCGCCGACGGAAGCTGGAAGCAGACATTCTCGGGCAGAGAGCTGGACGGCTGCACGGCGGTGTGCCCGGCGGGAAGCAAAGTGTATTTCGGCGCGGCAGGCTCTGCCAGCCTGCTGTCTGCAAGAGTATAAAACGAGGTGTTTTTTATGACGGAAGAGTTCAAAAAGCAAATCGAGACCGAAGCGCGGCAGGCTGTGACGGAGCTGCTGGCCCAGGCAAAGCTGAAAAAGGGCGACGTCTTTGTGGTGGGCTGCTCGTCCAGCGAGATCGTCGGCGGCCACATCGGAAAGGACTCGAGCCTTGAGGCTGCACAGGCTGTCTACGCCGGCATCGCACCGGTGCTGGCCGAAAACGGCATCTGGCTGGCCGCACAGTGCTGTGAGCACCTCAACCGGGCCATCATCATTGAGCGGGAAGCCGCTGAGAAATACGGCTGGGAGGAAGTCTGCGTCGTGCCGCGTCCCCATGCGGGCGGCAGCTGGGCCACCACCTGCTGGAAGCAGTTCAAAGACCCCATCGCGGTGGAGGAGATCCGCGCCCACGCAGGCATCGACATCGGAGGCACCCTCATCGGAATGCATCTGCGCCGGGTGGCCGTGCCGGTGCGGCTGAGCCTTTCGAAGATCGGCGAGGCCAACATTCTCTGCGCCCGCACCCGCCCGAAGCTCATCGGCGGCGAGCGCGCAAAATATACCGAGGAGGACTGAGCTCTATGGCGGAAAAGAATCTGGAAGAGATGCGGGAGGCTGTGGAGGCCATCCGCGAAAAGATGGCCGCAGCGGCCCGGGAAGCAGGCCGCGACCCCGCCGAAGTGCAGCTCTGCGCGGCCTGCAAGACCCGCACCGCGGACACCGTCGCTGCCAGCGCGGCCCTTGCCATCGATGTGTTCGGCGAGAACCATGTGCAGGAGCTTTGCGCCAACTACGACGCCGGTGCTTACTGCGGCAAGCCCAGTCACTTCATCGGCCATTTGCAGACCAACAAAATCAAGAAGGTGCTGGGCCGCGCAAGCCTCATCCAGAGCGTGGACAGCGAGCATCTGCTGGCCGCGATCGAAAAGGAAGCCGCCAAGGCCGGCATCGTGCAGGACGTCCTGCTGGAAGTGAACATCGGCGGCGAGGAGTCGAAGTCGGGCGTTTCGCCGGAACAGCTCTGGCCCCTGCTGGACGCTGCCGCCGCAGAAGAGCACATCCGGGTCAAGGGTCTGATGGCCATCCCGCCCGTCAACGACGATGACGCCCAGAACCGCCGGTATCTGGCCCAGGTGTACAAGCTGTTCGTGCAGGCCGGGGAGCGGGGGTACCAGAACGTGAAGATGGAGACCCTCTCCATGGGCATGAGCGGCGACTTTGAGAATGCCATCCGCGAAGGTGCGACCCTCGTGCGCATTGGTACGGCTATCTACGGTGAGAGAGATTATTCGAAGAAGTAACCTCTCAGTCTCGCTTCGCTCGACAGCTCCCCTATCGAGGGGAGCCTCTGGCGAAGAGGTGAAGCTTTACGGAATGCCAAAGCCTCCCCTCGTTAGGAGCAACAACGACGACCGCCGCCAGCGGCGGAAACAGGGAGTCGCTGTTGGGGCCGCGGCCAGCAGGATGCGAGGCCCGCACCAAGGGCCGAAGCAGATGCTGGGAGTCGCAACCCGGGCAGTGGCACGCCGCAGGCGTGACGGAGAGGTTTGAACCCGGAAACTTAAAATTGGAGGAACCATGCAAAAAGTCAACGACCCCGCAGTGCGGCACACCAGCAGCGGCGCCCTCATCCGGCGCTTTCTGCCCTATCTGGCAAAATACAAAAAGACTCTGTTCATCGACCTGTTCTGTGCGGCGATGACCACCCTGTGCGACATCATCCTGCCCAAGATCATGAGCACCATCACCAACTCCGCCATGGGCGTGGGCATCACCCTCACGGCGGGCATCGTGCTCAAGCTGGCGGCAGTGTACTTCGTGCTCCGCATCATCGACGGTGCTGCGCAGTATTTCATGTCGGGCATCGGCCACATCATGGGCGTCCACATCGAGACGGACATGCGCCGGGACGCTTTCGACCACCTGCTCAAGCTCGACCACACCTACTACAACAACACCAAGGTCGGCACCATCATGGGCCGCATCACCAACGATCTGTTCGACGTGACCGAGTTCGCCCACCACTGCCCCGAGGAATTTTTCATCGCGGGCATCAAGATCCTGGCGTCCTTCCTCATCCTGTGTCAGGCCAGTGTGCCGCTGACGCTGGCCGTGTTCGCCTGCGTGCCGCTGATGGGCGTCGTGTCCGTCAAGCTGAACCAGCGCTTGCGCGCCCGGTTCCGCCAGCAGCGCGTCCAGATCGGTGAGCTGAATGCCACCATCGAGGACAGCCTGCTGGGTCAGGGTGTGGTGAAGGCCTTCGCCGCCGAGGACGAAGAGCGCGAGAAATTCGCTAAGGGCAACAAGGATTTCGAGCACATCAAGACGCTGGGCTACTACGCCATGGCTGCGTTCAACACCTCCACCCGCCTCTTCGACGGCCTGATGTATCTGGTGGTCATCCTTGCGGGCGGTCTGTCGCTGGTGTACGGCAAGATAACCGCCGGTGACCTGGTGGCTTATATGCTCTACGTCACCACCCTCATCGCCACCATCCGCCGCATCGTCGAGTTCGCCGAGCAGTTCCAGCGCGGCATGACCGGCATCGAGCGCTTTGCGGAGATCATGGACACCCCCGTGACCATCAAGGATGCCGAGGACGCAAAGCCCCTGCAGCCCGGCCCGGGTGCCATCCGCTTCGAGGACGTCAGCTTCGAGTACCCCGACGACCACAACAAGGTGCTCCACCATGTCAGCCTTGACATCAAGGCCGGTGAGCGTCTGGCGCTGGTCGGCCCGTCCGGCGGCGGCAAGACGACGCTCTGCAACCTCATCCCCCGCTTCTACGAGGTGACGGGAGGCCGCATCCTCATCGACGGGCAGGACATCCAGCACGTCACCCTCAAGAGCCTGCGGGAGGACATCGGCATCGTCCAGCAGGACGTCTACCTGTTCAGCGGTTCGGTGGCGGATAACATCGCCTACGGTAAGCCCGGCGCGACCCGGGAGGAAATTATCGAAGCGGCCCGTCTGGCGGGCGCAGAGCGCTTTATCAGCGCCTTGAAGGACGGTTTTGATACCTATGTGGGTGAGCGGGGCGTCAAGCTCTCGGGCGGTCAGAAGCAGCGCATTGCGATCGCGCGGGTCTTCCTGAAGAACCCGCCCATCCTCATTCTGGACGAAGCCACCAGCGCCCTCGACAACGAGAGCGAGATCCTTGTGGGCCAGAGCCTCGAAAAGCTGGCCCATGGCCGCACGACCCTGACCATTGCCCACCGACTGACCACCATCAAGGACTACGACCGTATCCTTGTGCTGGGCGCAGAGGGTGTCGAGGAGTCTGGCACTCACGACGAGCTGCTGGCGAAAAAGGGCGTCTACTACCGCCTGTGGAATCAGCTGCCCGGGGAAGATACGTTATAAGCTTGATCACAAAAATAAAAGAGGCTGCTGCAAGTAACCTCTCCGTCACGGCTTCGCCGTGCCACCTCCCCTACCGAGGGGAGGCTTTGGCATGGCGGAAGGCCTCATCTCTTCGCCAGAGGCTCCCCTACTAGGGGAGCTGTCGAGCGACAGCGAGACTGAGAGGTTGTACTTTGCAGAAGCCTCTTATTTTTATATCAAAAAGAAACGATCACTCTCCGACAATGAGCCGCACGGCGCCGTAAATACCGGCGTCGTTGCCGAGGCTTGCAGCCTTGATGGGCGTCTCGCGGCAGGACTTGAAGGCGTAGGTCTTGAAGTGCTCCACCAGCGGGTCGAAGAGGACGTCGCCTGCGCGGGCCACGCCGCCGCCGATGAGGAACATCTCGGGATCGGTGGTGCTGGCAATGGAGGCCAGAGCCATGCCGAGGGTGTCGGTCATCTCGTCCACCTCGCGGGCAGCGAGGGCGTCGCCGCTGCGGGCGGCATCAAAGACATCCTTGGCCTCAAAATCCTTGCCGCGCAGGACGCAGTCTGCGTCGGGGTTCTCGTCCAGCAGCTTCTTCATGCAGCGGACGACGCCGGTAGCGCTGGAATACTGCTCGAGGCAGCCGTGCTTGCCGCAGCCGCAGGTGGCCGTCTCGTGACGGTTGACGGTGATGTGGCCGATCTCGCCGCCGGCACCGTGTGCGCCGTCGATGACTTTGCCGTTGACGATGACGCCGCCGCCGACGCCGGTACCCAGTGTGACCATGACTGCGCTGCGGCAGCCCTTGGCGGTACCCATCCAGATCTCACCCAGAGCAGCCACATTGGCGTCGTTGCCCACCAGCACCTTCATGCCGTCCAGCAGACCGGACAGCTGGGCCGAGACGTTCCGTTCGCCCCAGCCGCCAAGGTTGGCGCAGATGATGGGGACGACGCGGCTGTCCAGCACGGGGCCGGGGACGCCGATGCCGACGCCCTCCACCTGCTCGGAGGTGATCTCCTTCTCGGCCATCTTGGCGTGGATGGCGTCGGCCAGATTCTCGAGGATGTGCTCACCGGCGTTGGAGGTGTCGGTGGGGACTTCCCACTTTTCCAGCAGAGCGCCCGAGGTGGTGAACAGGCCGACCTTGGCCGTGGTGCCGCCGAGGTCGATGCCGAATGCGTATTCTTTCATAACTCATTTACCCCTTTTTCTGCGGCGGTCGCCCGCCGGTTATCATTTGACATCAGTATAACATACTCCGGGCCAAAAGAGCAGGGGGCGGGCCGGTTTTTATGCAATCAGACGGAAATAACGCCATCTTTTTGGCAGAATGGCATAAAACAGGCCGCAAAAAAAGCGCACCCTGCAAGCAGCAGAGTGCGCTTTCGTGACGGATGAAAAAGCCTTAGTCCTCGTCTTCCTCTTCCTCGTCCTCTTCGTCTTCGCTCTCAGAGCGGGGCTTGTAGAAGATGCCGCTCAGGAAGATGCTGACAAAGTAGAGCAGCACCATGGGGATAGCTACCATGCACTGGGACACGATGTCCGGCGGGGTGACGACAGCTGCGATGAAGAAGATGAGCACGATGGCAACGCCCCGGGCCTTTTTCAAGATCTCGGGGTTGGCGATGCCCATCTTGGAGAGGATGATGGTGACCAGAGGCATCTCAAACACACAGCCAAAGATGATGAACATGGTCAGGCAGAGGCTGACATAGCTCTCGATACTGGTAGTGGTCTGGATGTAGTCGGCACCCTCGATGCCGGTGCTGAGGAACCGGAGCATGAAGGGCATCATGAGCTTGTAGGCGAACATCACGCCCACCACAAAGAGGGCCAGACCCAGCAGGATGACCAGCTTGAGGAAGAACGTCTCGCTCTTTTTCAGGCCGGGCTTTGCAAAGGCGTACATCTGATACAGCGCCACAGGCACTGTGACGACCACAGCCGCCAGCAGGGAGACGCGGAAATACTGCATCAGCTTTTCCTGCGGGGCGATGGACACGAAGGTGTAGAAACCCTGGCCCATGGCGGTCAGCAGGTCGATGAGGCGGTCGGCGTAAGCCAGCGTGACCACGACTGCCGCCACGAACACCACGGCGCAGACGATCAGCCGGTTGCGCAGCTCTTTCAGGTGGCCCGTCAGCGTCATGTTGCCGTCGTCAGGCATGACTTCGGCTTTCTTTTTGCGCTTTACGTTCGTAGCCACAGATTACTCCTCGTCGTCCTTCTTCTCAGTCTTGGTCTCGGCCTTGGCAGTGGTCGCGTCCTCGTCTTCGGACTCCTCCATGCCCTTCTTGAAGTTGTTCATGGTCTTGCCGAACATCTTGCCCAGCTTCGGCAGGTTCTTGGGTCCAAAGATGAGCAGGACGACGACCAGGATGATAAGCAGCTCGTTAGTACCAATACGCATAATAATGATCTCCTTTTTACTTTGCCGCGCCGCGAGGCGGGCTGATTACAATGTATAAGGCAACCGCGGGCGCGGGTGCATCGGTGGGGGATTAATTTGCCTCTTCGGCAGGTGCGGCTTCGGCAGCGGGGGCGGCTTCTTCGGCGGCGGGTGCTGCCTCTGCGGGGGCGTCGGTCTTTTCCTCGGCCTTCACAGGCTCAGCAGCAGGGGTCTCCTCTGCCTTGGGAGCTTCGGCTGCGGGAGCCTCGGCAGGGGTCTCCTCGGGCAGCTCCTCGACTTCTTCCAGCTCGGTGACTTCCTCAGCCTGCTCGGCCTTGGCGGCCTCTTCCTTGCTGGTCTTGCCGATGCCGGTGAAGCTCTTGGTGACATCCTTCACGCTGTTGTCGATGTCCTTCTTGATGTCGGTCAGGGGGGCAACGGCTTCCTTGAGGGGGGCCTGGATCTCGTTCAGAGGCTCCACGACGTTCTTCTGAATCTCCTCGGAGGCAGCGCCGGTGTACTTCTTCAGCTCGCGCAGCATCTTGCCCAGCTTCTTTGCGTAGACGGGCAGCTGGTCGGGGCCGATGAAGACGAACGCGATGACCACGATGACCACGAGTTCCCAAAAACCAATTTTCATATTCTTCCGATTCCTTTCCTCAGCCGCCCGGGAGAGCGGCGATATGGAGTGTGCTGTCAGGGGTTTTCGGCGCGCACCGCGCCTTTGATGCCATACATATACCGAAGATGCATGAACAGAATATGAATTTAATATGAATTATTAATGAACAAAAGAGTGATTCAAACGAAAATGCATCGAATAAGTAGAAATTCAGAAAAATAATACAAAATGGAATAAGATTTGCTCAGCGGACTGTGTTCGTCAGGGTGCCGATGCCCTCGATCTCGCAGCGAACTTCGTCGCCCGGTTTGAGGAAGCAGGGCGGCTCCATGCCCATGCCGACGCCCGCCGGGGTGCCGGTGGCGATGATGGTGCCGGCCTTGAGGGTCATGCCCTGCGAAAGCTCTGCAATGACATGGTCAATGTCGAAGATCTGCAGGCCGGTGTTGGAGTCCTGCCGCTTTTCGCCGTTGACGAAGCACCGGATGGGGAGCTTGGGCGGGTAGGCGTCGAACTCGTCCGCCGTGACGATGTAGGGGCCGATGGGAGTGAAGCCATCGAGGCTCTTGCCGAAATACCACTGCTTGTGGGCGGTCTGGACATCCCGTGCGGAGACATCGTTCAGGATGGTGTAGCCGAAGACGTAGTCTTTCGTCTGCCCTGCGGGAACGTCCTTCGCGTCCTTTCCCAGAACGACGGCCAGTTCACACTCGTAGTCCAGTTTTTTCACGAGGTCGGTATGGGCCTCGATGAAGCCGCCGTCCGGCACGGCCCGGGTGACCCGCTTGGAAAAGTAGATGGCGTCCTGATGTTTGGTAGCAAAAGCGTCGGCGGAGTATTTCTCGGCTTCGTCGGAGTGGGCCATGTAGTTGATGCCCAGACAGATGACATCCTGCGCCGGAGACGGGATGGGGCTTTCCGGCGTGACGGCCTCGATGGGCAGCGCCGGGATGCCTGCGATGGCCAGCGAAAGCCCGGCCCGCACCTGCGGGGTCAGGAACGGGATGGCGTCGGACAATGTCTCGTAAGAAAGGCCCAGCCAGCTCAGGGGCCAGACCTGACGGCCATCGGCAGAGAGGATGGCCGGGTCTTCCACGCCGTCGGGCAGGCGGCAGGTGATGAAACGCATAGATGGATTCCTCCTTTATTTTTGATAGGTACTGCGGCGGTAGAGCAGAATTTGTTCGCCTGTTCGAAGATTTGTCTTTGTCTTCTCAAGCAAGGTGAATTTTGTCTGTCCGCGGCTGTAATCCAGTTCGTTGTTGATAAAAAGTGAGCGCCCGCAGTAGCCGTCCTTCTGCTTGACCGAAAAGAAAAAGGTGATACCAGAAGGAAGCTGGTATTTGATAAGATAGTCGGCGTCGATCTTTGTGCGCAGAGGCGGTGTCTGCGCGGCCAGCTTCTCGCCCGAAAAGCCGTAAAGCAGTAAAAACTCATCCATCAGAGTATCGAGCTGAGAAAGAGCTTCCAGCCGAGAGAGGATTTTTTCGCTCTCGGTGCTCCAATTATGTGCCTGTCGCAGGTCGGCCAGTGTGAGCTTGCAGGAGAGAATGTCTTTGAATACACGCTCGGAGTTGCTGCGAAGGCGGTCGTGCTCTAGCCGATGCAGACCGGCCAGATGCCGGAACTCGTAAGGCGAAAAGGTGAAATGAAGGTCGATGGCGGTGTTCTTCCGGGCAATGGTGCAATCATATGTATAATAGCAAAGCTCTGCGTATTTCTGGGCACACAGCTGCAGAAGATCCATTCCTTCACATCCTTTGGAAATCGTGCAATAAAAAATGCGGAAGTTCGGCAAAGAACTCCCGCAGCACATTTTCTTTCAACAGCAGGATGCTGCCTCAGTCAAGTTGTGGAATCTGTGCAACCCCCTGTGAGAAGCTCCATGCAGTCACCTCTTGACAGGCACGGCATTTCATTGCTTCAGACAAACACTCAAGTTGTTTGTTTCTAGCTTTATTATATGCAGCAAATGCAATTTTGTCAATAGCAAGTGATTTTTAATGCCGATACGCGATAGCCTTCTGGATGCGGTCGGCTTCGGCGGGGCCGGCCAGCTGGCGCACCAGCTCGAGGGCAAACGGGATCGCGCCGCCGAGGCCGTAGCTGGTGGTGATGCTGCCGTCTACGACGACTTCCTCATCGTGGACGATGGCACCGGCCAGCTTGTCCTGAAATCCGGCGTGGGCGGTGGCGTTCCTGCCTTCCAGCAGGCCGAGGCTGGCGAGGACGCTGGGCGCGGCGCAGATGGCGGCGACCTTCTTGCCTGCCCTGGCAAAAGAAACGCAGGTGTCGGTGACGGTCTTGTTCTCGGCGAGGTTGGGCGTACCCGGGATGCCGCCGGGCAGGATGACCATGTCTACGTCGCTGTAATCCACATCCTCGGCCAGCGCGTCGGCGTTCAGGTGGATGCCGTGGCTGCTGACGAGGGCACGGCGGCCCATGGCGGACGCAATGATGACCTCGACCCTGGCGCGGCGGAGAAGGTCGGCCACCAGCAGGGCCTCGCACTCCTCGGTGCCGTCGGCAAAAAACAGAACAGCTTTGCTCATAATCAGATACTCCTTTTATAAATCAAAGAAAAAGCGCACCGCAGGCGGGGCATCCCCGGCCCGCAGTGCGCCAGCGGTCAGTAGAAATTCAGTCTTCGGTGTCAGCGGAGACGCCGTTCTTTTCCAGAATGCGGCGCAGGACGCTGTCGTCCCGGCCCAGCACACGGCTCACGCGGCTGATGATGGCGCTGGATGCGCCGATGTTGCCCATGATGCTGGTGTAGCTCTGCTTGCGCATGAGCTTTTCGGCGATGTTGTAGCGCTGCTCCATCGCGCTCAGCTCTGCGTAGCTGCATACATCCTGCAAGAAGCGGTAGCACTCCTCGGGCGTCTCAAGCTCCAGAAAAGCGGCATACAGGCCGGATTTTCCGGTCGGATGGTCCTTTGCCATATACAGTTCCTCCCCGGTCATTCAATGATGTTGGACCCGCAGACGGGTACTTCAATACACTACTTTAGTGTAGTACAAATGAGAAGAAAATGCAATGGTCTTTGCAGGAAATTTACAACATCCGCTCAAAGATCAGCTCGTTGCGCTCGATGCCGCCCTCACTCTCGGCGGGGCCGAGGGAGCGGTAGCCCCGGGCCTTGAAGAACTGCTGCACCGGCAGGGCCTTGGCGTTGACGCCGCACCAGACGCGGCCCCGGCCCTCGCCCCGGGCCAGACGCTCGCAGGACGCCACGATGTCCCGGCCGATGGCCTTGCCGCGGTATTCGGGCTTGAGGTAGAGGTGGAGCAGATGGAGCGAAGTGTTCTCCATCTTCCATGCAAAGTAGCCGATGAGGCTGCTGCCGAGGAAGACGAGGAAGTAGTTCACATCGTTGTCGATGTCCTCTTCAATAGAGTCGGCGCTCTGCAGGCTGTCCACGAGGGCGTCCAGCTGCTTTGCGGGGAAATAGCGTTTGTAGACCTCGTGCCAGACCTCGCTGGCAAGGTCGGCGGTCATGTGGATATATTTGGCCTTGGCGACCAGCTTGTAATCGGGTTTCATAGTCCTCCTGAAAAATAGCGCGGAACTGCGCACGATAAGGTTCGGCGGGAAATCGCTTTACAAGATACAGTGTACCACATCCGGCCCCCGGGTGTAAAGCAAAAAGGCTGCCGTACCCGCAAAGAGTACGGCAGCCTTGATGGCTTTTTCGACGTCCTCAGACGTGATGCGTTTTACAGCGCAGCCTTGAAGTTGTGATGAGTGGAGCTGTAACGGACAACTGCTTCCATCAGGGTGACAGGCCACAGCAGGACCTTGCCAACCATCTCAGCCGGCTTGACGCATACCGTCTCCATGCTGTAGATGCCGAACAGGACCAAACAAGCGATACCGCAGCCCAGAATGTAGTAATACATAGTCAAACCTCCTATATTTTTCTCACAGGCCCGCAGTGTGCGGAGCCTGAAGCTCGTTGTTACGGGGGCGCTTCCCGCTCCCTGCAAGCTTACTATACACCGGTTTTGAAATAAAGTCAATAGCAGAAAACGTGAAACAAATTAAAGCTCTTTCTGAAATGCAATATCTATCATTAAAGTAAAGCACCGAAGTGAGCTTTGATTTATAAAACTGAAGTCACTGCACTGAACTGGCCTTGCAGCAGGGACAGTTCGGCCCGTTTTGGAGCTGAAACGGGCCGAAAACGGGGGGTGCTGTTCTTGGAGCAAAAACAGGGTGGAAAACGACAGCTGCGGGGTCGTTTTTGAAATGTATACAAGTGTGCTCCGGCGGTGGAATCCGGGCCGGAGGGTAACGTGAGGAGATCTCAGCAAAACGAGCAGAATGCATAAAGAAATCCACAAAAATTATGGAAAACTATTCTTGCTGCCCAAACCAAAATGCGCTATAATAGGAGCATCAAAAGTCTACGCTGAAAGGAGAACGCAGTTATGGCAAAGGCATCGCAGGTCGTATTATCAGAAAATGAATTTTACCTCATCAAGGCCCCCAATGGAAAGGTGCTGGAAGTAAAGAACTTCAACACGGAGAACGGCGCTGCGATCCGTCTGTGGGACTACGCAGGTCATCCGTGGCAGCAGTGGAAATTCGTGGATGCAGGCGAAGGACGCTGGCGCATCCAGAACCGTTTTACCGGCAAAATGATGGACCTCGCTCTCGGCGGCGTGGTGGAAGGCACCTGGCTCCATCAGTGGGGCCGCACCAGCGGACTGAGCCAGTGCTGGGCGCTCGAGCCTACCCGCAATGGCCGGACCCGCATCCGCAACGTGCTGGCCGACAAGTACATCGACCTTGTGGGTATGAACACCTCCAACGGTGCGCAGGCGCAGATCTGGAACTTCGTCTCGGGCGGCAATCAGGAGTGGAACCTCGAGCGTGTGGACCCCACCGTCCAGCAGACCCGGGCCAAGGCCGAAGAGGCCCATGATCCGGAGCCGACGCCCTCCCAGCGCAAGCACCAGAACGACCTCGTCCGCAAGCTGAACAATGCGGGCAAGGGCCGCGCAGGCCGCAAGGCATAAACGCATAAAAACAGCGCCCCGCAGGGGTCATCTGCGGGGCGCTTTGCTGTTAAAAGAAAGGGAAAGTATGATGAACCTTGGTGCCTTTATGAATCCGGAATACCCGATCTTCAGCACGACGCTGTGCTATCTGGAGCGGGACGACGCCTACCTGATGCTCCACCGTGTGAAGAAGGAGGACGACTACAACCACGACAAATGGGTGGGCGTCGGCGGAAAATTCGAGCGGTTCGAGAGCCCGGAGGACTGCCTTCTCCGTGAAGTGAAAGAAGAGACGGGCCTGACGCTGACCCACTGGCGCAGCCGGGGACTGCTGACCTTCATCTGGGGCAATATGACTGAGTTCATCCACCTCTACACCGCCGACGGGTGGACGGGCGAGATGATACAGGGCGATGCCTGCCGGGAAGGTGTGCTGGAATGGGTGCCGAAGGAGAAAGTGGAGCAGCTGCCCATCTGGGAGGGCGATAAAATTTTCTTCAAGCTGCTCAACGAGGAACATCCGTGGTTCTCCCTCAAGCTGGTGTATGAGGGGGATGTCCTCCGGCAGGCGGTGCTGGATGGGGAAAGAATCGTGGGTTAATCTGCCAAAGGCGAAAGCATTTCACGGAAAAGCTGGCGCAGCATAGTATCCACGCCCTGCGCCGACCAGATGGTGGCGACCATCAGCTCGTCGGGGTCGATGCAGGAAAAATCCAACTGATACCCGGCGTGCTGTGCGAGCTGCGCCAGAAAGACGCGCTGTGTCCGCCCATTGCCCTCGCGGAACGGGTGAAGCTCGTTGGTGCGGATATAAAAATCAACGAAGGCGTCTACAAAATCGTCGAAGGAAAGGCTTTGGAAGAAATTCTGCTCGGCCAGCCGCCGGAAAATAGCAGAGCTGACGCGTGGGATCTCATCAGCGGGGCAGAACTGCGTACCCTTTTTGGAGATGTTGATGCTGCGGGGTACACCGGCCCATTCGTAGAGGTCGCAGAAAAGATGGCGGTGGATGGCCTTGTAATGCTCAAAGTCGAAGGTAGAGCACAAGGGAGATTCTTCCCACTGTGCTGCTTTCGCGGTGACGAGCACGGCTTCCACACGGTCAAGCTCCTGCTGACTGCGGAGGTCGAATTTATTGATAAGGACGGAAGTACAGGGATAGCAGTCGGCAGAAGATGGGTCGATCGTGTAGGGCATAAGCGTTACCTCTGGGCTGCAGTGTCCTGTGGCTGCCGCAGAATCTCACGGACGAGGGTGGCGGCGTCAAGATGACCGTCCAGATAGCGCAGACAGTCCTGCTCCGATTTTTTGGAAAAAGAGAGGCCCTCCATCCGTGTGGATGCAATGGCGTTGCGGAATGCCTTTTCGCGTTTTGCGGTCATGATGAACCCTCCGGTCTTGAATTGTGTAACAGTATTATAGCAGAGAAAAAGTGCGGAATGCAATAAAATAAGATAAAAAAGCCTCTGTGCAGAAATGTTTTGACGGCATTTTTGCACAGAGGCGATTTTTATGGAATCAGTTCAGCTTCAAATCGCCGTCCTTGATCCAGCCAAGCTTGCGCTCGATCTCGCAGAAGAGAACGCTGAGCACAGCGGGCAGGACGAAGCAGATGAGGACGAGGGCAGCCCAGTCCATCGGGGTGATGGCGGCCTTGGTGCCGGCGGCAATGTCGTTGACCCAGCCGGTGTAGACGCCGATCTGGCCCACGAGGCCGCAGGTACCCATGCCGGAAGAGACGGCGGCACCGTTCATCTCCATGTGGAAGACGCAGGTGGCCAGAGGGCCGGTGATGGCGCTGGCCAGCGTGGGGGCGATCCAGATGCGGGGATTCTTTACGATGTTGCCCATCTGGAGCATACTGGTGCCGAGGCCCTGGCTGATGAGGCCGCCGACGCCATTTTCCTTATAGCTCATGACGGCAAAGCCGATCATCTGGGCGCAGCAGCCCGCCACGGCAGCGCCGCCGGCGAGGCCCGTCAGGCCGAGGGCCGCGCAGATGGCGGCAGAGGAAATGGGCAGGGTCAGGGCGACGCCCACGATGACCGAGACGAGGATGCCCATGAGGAAGGGTGCCTGTTCGGTGGCCCACATGATGAGGGTGCCCACCTGGCTTGCGGCTGCGCCGATGGGGGCGGCGATGAGCATCGAGAGGCCGACGCCGGCAAAGATGGTGACCAGCGGGGTGACGAGAATGTCAACGCGGGTCTCTTTGCTGACGGCTTTGCCCAGCTCAGCGGCCACAATGGCGATGATGAGGACGGCCAGAGGGCCGCCTGCGCCGCCGAGGGCGTTGGAAGAGTAGCCAACCGTCACGAGGCTGAACAGTACCAGCGGCGGGCAGTGGAGCGCCCAGCCGATGGCCACGGCCATGGCCGGGCCGCTCATGGCCGTGGCGTAGCCGCCCAGGTCCACCAGCGTCTCAAGCCCGGTCTGCTGGCCCAGCGTCTTGATGATGGTGCCGATGAGCAGGCTGGCGAACAGGCCCTGTGCCATCGCGCCCAGCGCCTCGATGAGGTAGCGCTGGGGGGTGATGACGATGTCCTTGCGTTTTAAGAAATCTTTTACATTTGACATAAAGTATCTGCCTTTCCGTCTTAACACGTTCAGAGTGCAGCAAAAGCTGCATGACCATCATGATACCATACATGTGTCAAGACAGCAAGAGGAAAACGCAAAAATCCCGTTCGGAACGCATCTTTTTTTCTTTTGGATGCAATAATACGGCGGCTTGGTTCGTTTTCCACACGGAGTGTCGGCTGTGGTGGAAAACTTCCACGAAACGCCCCGCACGAGACACCGAAGGACATTGACGGGAGCTTGGGGTTGGGTGTATACTATAGACGTATAAATAGCATTTGAAGCACTTTCGGCGGCGAGAGGCCGCGTTAGAATACAGCTTGGAGGCAGAGCAAGCGGAATGAGACAGAAAGATACAGGAACACCAAAAAAGAAGACGCGCCGTGCGGCGGGCCAGATGGTGGCCTCGGCGGTGATGGCGCTTGCCATCGCGGTGGGTGGTTTTGGCACCACAGCCCTGCTGGCGTCCCAGCCTGCGGGTCTGACGGTGGAGCCGTCGGCTCTGCTGTGGGAGGGCGAGACCGATGCGGCCCACGGCACCAAAAAGGAAACGAAGAAAAATAATACGGAAACTCCGAAAAACGACTCTGCATCCTCTGAGGCGGAGAGCACTGCTGCGTCTGCCGCGCAGCCGTCTGCTCCCAGCCAGAGCGTGAAAGAAGAGCCTGCTGCATCGGCGGCTCCGGCTGCACCCGCAGAGGAGACTGCCGCAGAGCCTGCAGCCCCGGAAACAGCTCCTTCTGCCCCCATGATGGGCGGCATCGACGAGCTGGAACAGGAGAACGGCTTCCCCCGCTTACAGCAGGAGACCGAGGCACTGGCCGCCGAAGACCCCCTGAGCGCCCCGGTGGAGCAGGATACAGTGTCTCAGCCCGCCGAGCCGGAGACGAACGCCGAAGAGCAGAGCACCCTGCCGGTGAAGACCGAGGAAGGCACCATCCTGCTGACGCCGGAAGAGATCCGCGCGGCGCTGGATGCGGGTACGCTGGATGCGAGCGACATTGATACTGCCTGTCTTACCGACGAGAACGGCCTGCTGAGCTGGCTGTGGAACCTCCTGTTCGGGAAAAGAGACGATGACAGCAGCACCCCGGCTCCGGCTCCGGTCTATTCCGGCTGGCGCACCGTGGACGGCAAGACCTACTATTATGACCAGTACACCAACCAGCCGGTCACGGGCATCCAGTCCATCGACAACAAGCTCTATTACTTCGACGCCAACGGTGTCCAGCAGGACGCCACCTTCGGCATCGACGTCTCCAAATATCAGTCGAACATCGACTGGGAGCAGGTCAAGACGGCGGGCGTCAAGTTCGTCATCATCCGCATCGGCTACCGCGGCTACGGCAGCGGCGCACTGGTGCTGGACCCCATGTTCGAGCAGCACTTCACCAACGCCCGGAACGCGGGCCTCAAGGTGGGCGTCTACTTCTTCAGTCAGGCAGTCAACGAGAACGAGGCCCGGGAAGAAGCGCAGGGCTGCGCCTATGTCCTGAACGGCCGCAAGCTCGACTACCCCATCTACTTTGACACCGAGGCCTCCGGCGGCAAGAATGGCCGTGCCGATGGTCTGGGCGTCGAAGACCGCACCAAGTGTGCCGTCGCCTTCTGCGAGGAAGTCAAGGCCCAGGGCTATCAGCCGGGCGTCTACGCCTCCACCCTGTGGTTCCGCAAGCGCATCGACCTGAACCGGCTGAAGAGCTACAGCATCTGGAACGCACATTATAATGTGGCCGGCAGCCCCATCGCCTGCGATCTGTGGCAGGGTACCTGCACCGCCCGCATCCCCGGTTACGGCGGACAGATCGACGTGAACATCAGCTATGTGGGCTGAGGAGGCGCGCATGGACGTCATCCGCCTCATTGCCTCCGACCTTGACGCCACCCTGCTGGACGGCCAGAGCCAGCTCCCGCCGGACTTCGCGGAGACTGTCCGCGCACTGACAGAGCGGGGCATCCGGTTCGCTGCCGCCAGCGGACGGCCTATCTATACCTTAGAGGAGATGTTCGCGCCCCTGCGGGACGACATCATCTTCGTGGGCGACAACGGCGGTGCCATCTGCTGGAAGGGCGAGAGCCTGTATCTCTCCGAGATGGACGTTGCCGACTGGCACACGCTGGCCGGGCAGGCCCGGAGCGCAGGCCACGCCGCCGTCCTCTGCGGGCTGGAAACGGCCTATGTGGAGGAGCAGTTCCGGCCATACGACAGGGTCTTCAAGAGATTCTACACCAAGGTGGAATATGTCCCTCATCTGGAGGACGTGACCGCCCGGGTGGATAAATTCACCATCTACTTCCCCGAGGGAGATGCCCAGAAGGGCTACGACGCGCTTTATGGCCCGGTCTGGGGCGGGCGCTTCTCGGTGGCGGTGGCCGGTGCAGACTGGGTGGACATCATGAACCCCGGCGTCCACAAAGGCGCGGCCCTGCTTCTTCTGGGGGAGCGTCTGGGCGTCCCGCCCGAGGGCATGATGGCGTTCGGCGACACCTTCAACGACGCGGAGATGCTGAAGGCGGCAAAATACGGTTTCCTTGTAGAGAACGGCTCGCCCGCTCTCCGGGAGGAGGTGTCCTTCCTCGCGCCGCCCAACACCAGCTCCGGCGTGATGCAGGTCCTGCGCCGCGTTCTGGCCCAGAATGGCCGGGTCTGTGAATCGGATTTCAGAAGAGCAAAATAGAGAACGGCATCGGAGAAAAGCTCAGATGCCGTTCTTTTTTATTGGTATAAAAGTGCGCCCAGCACCGCCGAGAGCAGGATCATCCCGATGGGCGAAGGGGCTTTGCCTCTGGCTTTCTGCCAGATGAGCCGCACCCCGACCAGAATTGCAAGGATGCCAATGCCCCGCCATGCGGGCGAGGGCGTTTCAGCGGCGGTGGAGATGCCCAGCAGAGTGCTCAGCCCCATGGTGAAGGCCGTGGAGAGGATGAGGGCCACGACGCAGGGCCGGACGCCGGAGAGGAAAGCTTCGACCCCGGCGTACTTGAGCAGGTCGTGGATGAGGGCCGCGATGAGCAGGATGATGAAAAAGGACGGAAGAACGACGCCCAGCGTGGCGCAGAGCGCCCCCAGCACCCCGCCCTGCGACGCGCCGATGAAGGTGGCCATGTTGACGGCCAGCGGGCCGGGTGTGGACTCCGACACCGCGATGAAGCTCAGGAACTCGGCCTCAGAGAGCCAGCCGTTGAGCAGGACTTTCTCCCGGATGAGGGAGATCATGCCGTAGCCGCCGCCGAAGGAGACGGCACCGATCTCCAGAAAGGTGAGGAATAATTTCAGAAACATCTTACTTCCCTTCCTTTCTGCGGCCGATGAGCCATGCAGCCACGCCTGCCGCACCGCTGAGAAGGATGAGCAGGATGGACGAGACGCTGACACCGGCCAGCGAGAGGCCCACCATCACCAGCATGACGGCGGCGAGAACGCCGGTGGCAAAGGGCGACTTGTCCAGCGCTTTGAGCATCCGCACGCCTGCCGAGAAGATGAGGTAGATGACGCAGACCTGAATGCCCTTGAAGGCGCTGGCGATGACAGTGAGCTGGGTGAACTGCTCGAAAAACAGCGAGATGGCGTAGATGATGAGGAAGGACGGCAGGCAGACAGCCACGGTGGCCGTGGCCGCGCCGGGGACTCCGGCCAGCTTGTAGCCGAGGTAGGTGGCGCTGTTGATGGCCACCGGTCCGGGGGTGGATTCCGCGATGGCGGTCATGTCGAGGAATTCGTCTTTGTCCAGCCACTTTCGACGCTGGATGAACTCTTCTTCCAGCAGGGCGATCATGGCGTAGCCGCCGCCGAAGGTGAACAGACCGATTTTGAAAAAGGTGAAAAACAGCGTCTCGAGGCTTTTGACCTCCTGCGCCGGAGTGTTATGTTTCATGGGCAGAGCCTCCTTTCCTTTATATTACACGCGGGAAAGCCCGGTGTCAACAGCGGAGAAAAGCGGGATTTTGCTTCCAGCGGCTTTACAATCCGGCCAAAAGGCGGTATTCTTTACCCATACCACTCTAAGATTCAGGAGGAAACGATGGACATCCGCCAGCTGCATTATTTTCTGGTCCTCTGCGAGGAGATGAACTACACCCGCGCGGCCCAGCGCCTGTTTTTATCCCGACAGGCTCTGCGTCAGAGCATCTCGGCCCTCGAGGCCGAATTGTGCGGGCCGCTCTTTCTCAGCGCCCACCACAGGCTCAGCCTCACCGACCGGGGCGTGAGCCTGCAGCGCCATGCCGCGCCGGTGGTGGAGCAGTTCCAGCAGATGCAGGCGGCGCTCCACGCCGAGATACAGTCGGCCCAGCCGGTGCGCATCGGCATCAGCGTCTCGCTGGTGCCGGACTATCTGCCCGGCCTTGAGACCCAGCTGGACAAGTTCCGCCAGCAGTACCCCCACATCGAGATGCGCTTCCGCCTGCTGGACAACGACGCCGTGGCCGAGGGCGTGGAGCAGGGCGAGCTGGATGCGGGCCTTGTGATGGACCTGGGCTGTGCCGCACCGGTGCTGGCCCGCACCACCCTGCGGGCCGACCCGGCCTGCCTGCTGGTGCCGCGGGGCCACCCCTTCTGGGAAAAGGAGAGTGTGCCGCTGGCCGAGCTGCGGAACCAGCGGGTCCTTCTGCCCAGCCTGCGGCAGGATCTGTTCGCCCCGCTGTGGGAGGCCTGCGCCCGGGCGGGCTTTGCGCCCAACGCTGAGATAGGCCCCAGCTTTTATCAGGCGTACTACCTCGTGCAGGAGCAGCTCTGCACCTGTCTGACCCGGTACGAGCCGGGCGCGCGGCGGGAGCTGGACCGGGTGCGGGACGTCCTGCTGGAAGACCTGCCGCCCCTCTGCGTTTCGCTTTTGCAGCGGCGCGACCATGCTTCGGCTTATATCGACCTGCTGCGCAGCTACCTGATGGAGGTGCTGGGCGGTGCGGTCAGCCTGCCGCCCCGGCGCGGACGGTCGGCGAAGCCCTTCTATAACCTGCCCGTCCTGTCCAGCGCGGCGGCAAAGCCCGCCGTGGTACATCCTGCCCCCGGCACTCAGCTGCCCTTTGAGGGCGGACACAACTTCCGCGAGCTGGGCGGCTACGAGGCCGATGAGGGCAAGCACATCAAGTGGGGCCAGATCTACCGGGGCATCCCGACGTGGAAACTCACCAGCGAGGCTGACCGGAAGCTGCTGGACAGTCTGGGCCTGCGCCTCATCCTCGATCTGCGCAGCGAGGCCGAAGCTGCCGAGACGCCCGACTATGTGCCGGACGGCGCGCGGCTGGTGCGCATCTGCGGCCTCTGCCTCGAGAACGGCAAAGAGGTGGACTTTTCGCCCGAAGACCGGGAGAACCTGCTGAAGGGAATGCCCGACGAGGGCCATCGGATGGCGGACGCCATGTACGAGCGGATGCTCTTCGGCAACAAGGCGTACAAGGAGCTGTTCCGTGCGCTGGAAGCCGGTGAGACGCCGGTGCTCTTCCACTGCTCGGCGGGCAAGGACCGCACCGGCGTGGCCGCCATCCTCATCCTGCTGGCGCTGGGCGCGTCGGACAAGACCATCGCCGAAGATTTTGAGAAGACGAACATCTGGCGCAGGCCGGAGCTGGAAGCCGTCTGGGCCGAGCACGCTGAGGAGATCGCCGCTGACCCCGCCCGGAAGGACTTCTACCTCGGCGTGTTCGGCGTCCACCCGGAGTCTGCTCCCTTCGTGCTGAGCATCATCCGGGAGCGCTATGGCAGCGCCGACGCCTATCTGGAAGCCGAATACGGCCTCACTCCGGCCCGCCTGATGCGCCTGCGCCGGATGTATCTCGAATAAATAAAAAAATAATTTCCGCTTTCGGCCTTACTTCTCCTTGACATTGTGCAAAATGTTTCGTAATATAAGAAGTAGTATGGAATCTAAGACGCTGCAGGCGGAACATTCCGCGACCAGATATTTCAATGGGGCTTCATCTGCCCGTTTTTATAAGCACATCTTGTAAATCGAAAAGCTGCACCAGACCTACCGCACAGGAAGATTTTTCTCTGCGTCTGTTCTTGTTGGCCTCTTTTGCGTTGAAAATTTGATTGATGTCTGGCCCGCGTTCGGCCGCACAGCGTCTCCTGCCTGTTAAAGCAAAATTTGACTGTTAAGGAGAGTGAATAACAATGACCGTGATCGGAGTGATCGTGGCATTGATCGTTGCTGTCGCTGCCGCAGCTGCGGGCTATTTTATTGGTTACAACAACCGTAAAAAGACCGCAGAGGCCCAGATCGGCAGCGCCGAGGCCGAGGCGACCCGGCTGGTGAACGAAGCGATCAAGACCGCCGACCAGAAGCGCAAGGAAGCCATTCTGGAAGCAAAGGATGAGGCTTTCCGTCTGAAAGCCGAGGTCGATGCCCAGAAGGCAGAGGCCGATAAAGAGATCAAGCAGCGCCGTGCGGAGATCAGCCGCCAGGAGAACCGCATCGACCAGAAGGAAACTGCGCTCGACCGCAAGACCGAGGCTCTGGAAAAGCGCGAGGAAGAGCTGAAAAAGAAGCACGAGGAGGCCGAGGCCCATCTGGCCGAGGTCGATGCCCTGCGCGCCAAGGAGATGGAGCGTCTGGAAACGCTGGCCGGCCTGAGCCAGGAGGACGCCCGCGAAGTGCTGCTGCACAAGGTGGACGAGGAGCTGACCCACGAGAAGGCCATCCGCGTCGCCGCCTACGAGACCGATTTGAAGGAGAACTGCGACGGCATCGCCCGCAACCTCATCGGCCAGGCCATCAGCCGCTGTGCTGCTGACCACTGCAGCGAGACCACCGTCAGCGTCGTCCCGCTGCCCAGCGACGAGATGAAGGGCCGCATCATCGGCCGCGAGGGCCGCAATATCCGCGCCCTTGAGACCGCGACCGGTGTTGACCTTATCATTGATGATACCCCGGAGGCCATTACCCTGTCCTCCTTCGACCAGACCCGCCGCGAGGTGGCCCGCATGACGCTGGAGCGCCTCATCGGCGATGGCCGCATCCACCCCGCCCGCATCGAGGAGACGGTGGAAAAGTGCCGCCACGACCTCGAGCTGCAGATGAAGCGGGAGGGCGAGCGCGCTGTCATGGAGCTGGGCATCCACGGCCTGCACCCCGACCTCATCAAGCTCATCGGCCGCCTGAAGTACCGCACCAGCTTTGGCCAGAACGCTCTGACCCACAGCATGGAAGTGGCCTGGCTGGCTGGCCTGCTGGCAGGCGAGATGGGTGTGAACGTCACGCTGGCACGCCGTGCCGGTCTGCTGCATGACATCGGCAAGGCTCTTGACCATGAGATCGAGGGCAGCCATGTCCAGATCGGTGTGGACATCTGCCGCAAGTACAAGGAAAATACCCAGGTCATCCACGCCATCGAGGCCCATCACGGCGATGTGGAGCCCAAGACTCCGCTGGCCTTCATCATTCAGGCCTGCGACGCCATCAGCGCTGCCCGTCCGGGCGCCCGCCGCGAGAATGTCGAGAGCTATGTGAAGCGTCTGGAGAATCTGGAGGAGATCTCTTCCAGCTTCGAGGGCGTCGAGCAGGCATTTGCCGTGCAGGCTGGCCGCGAAGTGCGCATCATGGTCAAGCCCGACGTCATCAGCGACGATCAGGTCATCCTGCTGGCCCGCTCCATCGCAAAGAAGATCGAGGACACGCTGGATTACCCCGGCCAGATCAAGGTCAATGTCATCCGCGAGAGCCGTGCCGTCGAGTACGCAAAATAAAATATCGAAAGATAGCAAGAGCCGCTGTGCGTATGCACAGCGGCTCTTTTGGCGTCCAGAGGGACTGCAATAGAGACGAATCGACCGCCGTACTGCACGAAACGTGTGGAACGGCGGCTTTATTTGTAGGATGTGCCAAAAAATCATCGAAAAGATTGTTGACAAAAACTCTTGTCAAACTGATAGGGGGGGGGGGTAAAATAAAAGAAGCAAAAACCACGAACAGGAGGTAAAAAATTATGCGGTTACGGAAAAATATGAAGCGGACGGCAGCGGCCGTCCTGGCCCTGAGCATGGCGGTGTCGGCAGTTGCTGCCCCGGCCTCGGCTGCTTACATCTGTAATGTGAGTCAGGGCAGTGTGGAAGTTTCGGTGGATTCTGAGGGCAATAAGACCATCAAGGTCGGCGACGACAGTGTCACCATCAAGACGGACGGCACCAAGGAAACGACCGGAAACGGCATCAAGGAGGATGGCGACGGTACGGAAGACATCGTCATCACTGGCGACAACACCAAGCCCACCGAAAGCCTGAACGCAGAGGAAGAGAACACTTCCGAGGCCGAAAAGTCCGGCGAAAACACCTCCGAGGTTGAAAAGTCCGGCGAGACCGAGGGCGAGGGGAAGACCCAGAACTCCGCCGTCGAGGGCGAGGATAAGGGCGATGAGCCCACCTCTCAGGAGCTGCTGGCCCCGGAGGACGAGCAGAAGGAGACCGAGCAGAAGGAGACCGAGCAGAAGGAGACCGACCAGAAGAAGGACGAGCAGAAGCCCGCCGAAACCCAGGAGACGGAGCAGGACAAAAAGACCGAAAAGACCTCCGATCAGGTGATCGAGTACGGCCAGTATGACCCCGAAGCCCAGCAGGAGGCCACCAAGCTCGAAGCCAAGCCTGCTGCGGAGCAGAAGGCTGAGGAGAAAAAGGCCGCTGAGGAGAAGACCTACGGGGACACCAACGCCCCCACCTCCCTTTCCGAAAGCGTACAGACTGCCGCCAACAATGTGGTGAAGATCATCAATAAGTCGAAAGAGACCCTGAAGGTCATCCTCCGTGACCTGAAGGTGGATGCAGGGAATACAAACAAGAGCGCTGTGACCGTTTCCGGCACCGGCAATGTGACTCTGGAGCTGGACGGCAAGAATGAGCTGACTGGCGGCAGCGGGTACACGGGTGGCCGAAAAGCCGCCGGGGTTGTTGTTGCGTCGGATGACGCCAAGCTGACGATCCAGGGCAAGGAGGGCTCTTCTCTGTCTGCCACCGGCGGCGCAGGCACTGGTGAGAGCGACAACTACGACGGCTACGGCATCCGCGCTGGAAAACTGGATCTGATGGATGCAACGGTTACCGCCACCGGCGGCGTGGAGACCGAAAAGGATAGTAACATCAAAAATTCGAAGCTCATTGCAAATGGCGGCATTGGGACCAATGGAAAGTTCACTGTTGGAGAAGGCGGCGAGGTCATTGCCATTGGCAAGGATGTGAAGACTACGGACGGAAAAGCCCAAGGTGGTAATGCTCTTGGCTTCTGGGGAATAGGCAGCGGCTATGAGGTCCAGAAAGGCGGTAAGCTGACGGCGATCGGCGGCAATGCAGAGTCGGAAAGTGGCGATGCCACGGGAGGCAATGCCCTCTGGGGAGAGTATGGCGGCATCGTGTCCGCCGGCGAGACTACGCTCATCGGCGGCAATGCCAAGTCGGGCTCGGGCAAGGCCACCGGCGGCGATGCCATCAAGGGAAGCTGCGATTACTTTACGCAGGTCACGGTGAAGGAGGGCACCTTCACTGCCGCAGGCGGCAAGTCTGAGAGCGCCACCAGCACAGCCGCCAATGGCAACAGCGTCAACATCACCCCGGTGATTGGCAATGACAGTAAGACCCAGTTGGAGGTTCAGGAGGGCGGCACCTTTGTCACCGCCAAGCCGGGCAACTCGGATGAGAATGGAAACGGCATCACCGGCAAGATCGAGATCAAGACCGAGGGCGGCAAGATCGAAGAGGTGGAGAACGCCAAGGTAGTCAAGAAGGAGGACGGCAGCATTACCGTCACAGGTGACCTAGTCGGCATCAAGAAGGACGACCACAACTACAAGCTGGAAGCTACGGTAGAGCCCACCTGTACCACCCCGGGCAAGCGGGTCTACACCTGCACCACCCATGAGGGCGAGACCTACGAGGAGACCATCGACGCACTGGGCCACGAGTTTGTGAATGGCGTCTGCACCCGCTGCGGCGCACCCGAGAGCAACGGCAACGGCGGCTCCTCCGCTGTCACCCTGACCGTTACCGGCGCAGGGGCCTACGAGACCTCCATTGCCGATGGCCGGTATGTTGTGGCAGTGCCTGCTGAGGCTGCGGTGCTTTCCGGCTGCCTGAGCAACCTGAAGGAGCTGAAGGCTCAGGGCGTGAACACCCTCGTGTTCCGCACCCAGCTCCGTGAGACCGCCCTGAACATCGACAGCATGCTGTCTCTGGGCGTGGACGGCACCCTCTTTACCCTCACCCACTCCGGTGAGAGCGCAGAGCTGACGGTGGGTGGCGTTGCACACAACGAGCTGCTCCACTAAATAACCAACCTCCCAAGGCGGAGAGCTTCCGCATCTCCCCGCTTTGTACGAAAAGCCCCCCGGCACTTCCGCATGGTGCCGGGGGCTTTTTGTACCTATCTTATTGTAAGTCGCCGAGGATCCCCGGCCAGAGGGCTTCCTCCTGCCGCATGGCGACGAAGCAGCAGTCGAGGTACATCTTGTTCACGGCGGCGACGATGGTGCCGCGCAGCAGACGCTTTTCGTCGTCGGCATCCGGGTCGAGGCCGCAGATGGTGCTGCTGGCACCGAAGATGTAGGGCAGGCAGTTCTCCACCTCGTCGCAGAAGTAGTCGTAGGCTTCGGCGGCGGTGCAGTGAGCCCGCTGCATCTGGAACAGGGTGTCGATGTTTTCCAGCGAGAGGACATTTTTAGACAATACGATATAGATGAGAGAAGCCAGCTGTTCGCGGGAATACTTCTTTTTGACGGGGTGGGAGATGACTCCTTTCTTGACGTAGTTGCTCACCATGGAGGGGGTGAGCTCCACCCCGGGGAAGCCCCGGAAGCAGCTGTTGACGAGCTGCACGGTCTGGTCGAGATACAGCCCCACGGAGGGCAGCTCCCGGTAGCGCGGCAGGGAAAACCCGGCGGCGCAGGCCGTGACACGGCGTTTCATTTCCTGATTCATGGTGGTAGTATATCGCATTTTTGAGTCGGGGTCAACCGTTTATGAAAACAATATTAAGAATTTTACAAATCGCTTGACAGGTTTTTGAAAAACTGATATAGTGGACTCACCGAATGTAAAAAAATGCGGCGGACACCCGCCGGAATGGAGATAGATGAGATGAAACGAATCGTTGTGGACTCTTCTGCCAGCCTGTACAAGCTGGACGGCATTGATTTTGCTTCTGTGCCTCTGAAGATCGTGACCGACGAGAGGGAATACCTCGACGACGGCACGCTGGACGCCGTGGAAATGGCGACTACCCTGCGCACCTATAAGGGCAAGACCAGCACCTCCTGCCCCAACATCGGCGACTGGCTGGAGGCTTATGAGGGCGCAGATGAAATTTATGCCATCACCATCACCGGCACCCTGTCGGGCAGCTGCAATGCCGCCCAGCTGGCCGCAGAAGAGTATCAGGCAGAGCACCCGGGTGCTCAGGTCTTTGTGCTGGACAGCCTGTCTGCCGGCCCGGAACTGGTGCTGCTGGCAGAGCATATCCGTGCGCTCATCGAAGAGGGTAAGGATTTTGACGAGGTGTGCGAAGAGATGCTGCGCTACCGTCACCACACCCATCTGCTGTTCTCGCTGGAATCGCTGGCGAATCTGGCCCGGAATGGCCGCGTAAAGCCCGCTGTGGCCGCTGTGGCGCGGATGCTCAACATCCGGGTCATCGGCAAGGCCAGCGATGTGGGCGAACTGGACGTCCTCTGCAAGACCCGCGGCGAGCACGGCGCACTCGAGCGTCTCGTGCTGGAACTCAAGGGTCACGGCTACACGAACGGCAAGGTCATCATTGCCCACTGCGGCAACCCCGCCGCCGCCGAGCGCCTGATGCACATGGTGCAGGCTGTCTTCGAGGGCGCACAGGTGCGGGTGACCGAGTGCGGCGGCCTGTGCAGCTACTACGCCGAGCTGGGCGGCCTCATGGTGGGCTTCGAGGACGCGGACGCCTGATATAAAGCCTCTCCCTTTGGGAGAGGTGGCATTGCGAAGCAATGACGGAGAGGGCAAGCCCGTCCCCTGAGAGCCGCCGCGCAGCGATAAGCTGTCTCTTTGTCAGAGCGATGCTGTCGCCGCGCCTGTACTCCTCTGCCAGCGTCCTTGCCCTCTCAGGCGCTCCGCGCCAGCTCCCCCAAAGGGGGAGCCTTTGCCTGTGCGCTTGAATTATTCCATCCGCTGCGCTATACTATTCCCATAAAAAATGCTGCCGAAGGGCAGCAGGGGAGGCGCAGATGTTCTTTCGGCTGCCGGTCGTCCGGTTCTTCAATCATGTCATCAACAGGGCCACGGTCACAGTGGCCCTTGTTTTGCTGCAGATCGGCTGGCTGCTCTGGGCCTTCTTCTCCCTCACCGCCGGAAAGGTGTGGGTGAATGCGGGGCTGAGCGTCCTCAGCCTCTTCATCACCCTCTACCTCGTGCGGAAGGACGAGAACAGCGATTATAAGATCATCTGGCTCGTCCTCATCGGCATGATGCCGCTGCTGGGCGGTGCGCTCTATCTGGCCTTCGGCAACAAGGCCCCCGCCAAGCGGATGCGCCAGCGGATGCAGGCGGTGGAACGCCAGCACACCGCCGACCTCGCCCAGCAGCCGGGCCAGACCGACGCCCTCGACCCCGCCAGCAGGGGACTGAGCCGGTATGTTTCGGAGTACGGGCCGTACCCCGCATGGAAAAACTCCACCGCAAAATATTACCCCTGCGGTGAGGCTATGTACCCTGACCTGCTGGCCGACCTCGAAAAGGCAGAGCGGTTCATCTTCCTCGAGTTCTTCATCGTCCGCACCGGCAAGATGTGGAAGGGGGTAGAGGACATCCTCGTCCGCAAGGCGGCGCAGGGGGTGGATGTCCGGCTCATCTACGACGATTTCGGCAGTCTGCTGGGCCTGCCGTCCGATTTCGTGGTGCAGATGGAGCGGGCGCATATCCGCTGCATCCCGTTCAACCCGGTGGTGCCGCTGGTGTCGCTGGTCATGAATCACCGCGACCACCGGAAGATCGTGGTCGTGGACGGAAATACAGCCTATACGGGCGGCATCAATCTGGCCGACGAGTATATCAATGAAGAAGAGCGGTTCGGCTACTGGAAGGACGCAGCCCTCCGCACCGAGGGCGCGGCGGTCTGGAACTTCACGGTGATGTTCCTTGACCACTGGAACGCCTTCCGCCCCAGCGAGGAGGATTATGCGCCTTTTATGCCTCAGGCTGAGGCCCTGTCTGCCCAGTCGGACGGAGTGATACAGCCCTACGGGGACAGCCCGCTGGACGAAGAGGCTCTGGCCGAGACGGTCTACCTGAATATCATCAATCAGGCCCAGCGGTACGTCTATATCTATACGCCCTACTTCGCGGTGGGCGAGACCATGCTGGAAGCCCTCAAGGCGGCGGCAAAGCGGGGCGTGGACGTCCGGCTGGTGCTGCCGGGCATCCCGGATAAGAAGCTCGTCTTCCGGCTGACCCGCTCCTATTATGTGCCGCTGCTCCGGGCGGGGGTGCGCATCTACGAGTTCACGCCCGGCTTCCTCCACGCCAAGTGCTACGTCAGCGATGACCGCGCCGCCGTGGTGGGCAGCATCAACATGGATTACCGCAGCCTCTTCCTCCACTTTGAGTGCGGGGCGCTGCTGCTCTATAACAGTCAGGTCATTGCTCTGCGGGACGATGTGCTCCGCACCCTGCCAGAGTGCCGGGAAGTGCAGCTGGCCGACTGCCGCACCTCGCTGGCCGGGACGCTGCTGGACAGTGTGCTCCGCCTGCTAAGCCCGCTGATGTGAGCGATACTGCGGTGGAATAAGTGGCAAAGTTCCATAAATTAAATGATATATCGTTCAATATTGATTGTTTGCCAACTTGGCAAAGTTCTCCTGATTGGCAAACTACCTACTTTGCCAGCAAGCCTTAAGTTTGCCAACGTGGCAAAGTTTGATTTGTGACGATAACACGCTGGTATTTTGGAACTTTGCCAGATAACACGTCGGTCTCAGAGCACAGTTGTAAATTTTCTGCGCGGTGCTTGACTTTTGCAGGGAATCGCATATACTAGAAATGGAATCGTGAGAAGTTCCATTGGCTTCACCAAAAGAAAAGCCCCCAAGGAGTTGCAGCTCCCCGGGGGCTTTCCGTTTAGTCGGGCTTGCGGTCCTTGTCGAATCTGTTAAGCCACTTGCAGATATAATGTGCAACGGCGACGACCGCCGCCAGTGGCGGAAACAGGGAGGAGCTGTTGGGGCCGCGGCCAGCAGGATGCGAGCGGCAGCGAAGCAGACGCTGGGAGCCGCAACCCGGGCTCCTTTAATAAAACTGGGCGGGGTAGGCCGCAGGACAAGTATAACACAGTTTCCAACAAAAAGATACATAAATAAATAGACTCCTGTCGGGCTATACTACTCCCAAAGAGATGAAAGGGAGCGTAACGCTTATGACACAGAGACAAAAAGCTCTTCTGAGCTGTGCCGTGGCGGCGGCACTGCTGCTGTCCGGCTGCCGCAAAGGCAGCAGCAATTCCGGCAGCATGAGCAGCTCGAACGCCATGTCCGGCTCGTCCGGCAGCGCCAGCACCACCCAGACCGGCGGCTGGAAGACCGGCCTCGGCATCCTGACCGAGGCCTCCGACGAGGCCCGCACCGGCACCATCCATACCATCGCCGCCGCCGTCCTGCTGGATGGAGACGGCAAGCTGGCCGACGTGATGCTGGATGAGCTGGAAGTGGAAGTTACCGCCGACGGCAAAGGCGTCGTCACCATGCCCACCGACTACCGCACCAAGCGCCAGAAAGGGGGCGACTACCCGCTGGCAGCGGCGTCTTCGCTGAAAAAGGGCTGGGCCGAGCAGGCCGATGACTTCGCCGACTACCTCACCGGCATGACGCCGGAGCAGGCATCCATGCTGGAAACGGATAAGGACGGCAAGGCTGTGGACGCCGACCTGCTGTCCGGCTGCACCATCCGGGTGGATAAGTACCGCGACGCCGTGGCGAAAGCCTGCACGAATGCGTCCGCCCTCGGCGCGGCGAAGGGCGACCGGGTGAGCCTCGGCGTGGAGGCGGAGAATGCCTCTTCGGACATCACCGCCACCGACGACAAGGATGTGAACGCAGAAGTTGACCTTACCGTCGTGGCCCTGACGCTGGATGCCGATGGCCGTGTGACCAGCGCCATCGGCGACATGGCAGAGCCTGCGCTGACCATCGCGGCAGACGGCGGCGTCACCGCCCCGGACACCGTCCGCTCCAAGCTTGAGCTGGGCGACAGCTACGGGATGCGGAACGCATCCAGCCTCGGCAAGGAGTGGTACGAGCACAGCGAGGGCTATTGCAGCTACCTCAAGGGCAAGACTGAGAAAGAGGTGGCGGACATCCCCGCCGACGGCTCGGACGCCGACCTCGCGGCCCTCTGCACCATCTCCATCGACGCTTTGCAAAAGGCCGCAGGGGATGCGTTTGAGAATGCGTCATTATAAATTGAACGGAAAGTCTGACCGTCACCGTGAGGTGGCGGTTTTTTTGCGTCTTTCGCTCATGGGTAGCCTCACCTTTGTCCAACCTCTCCGTCATTGCTGCGCAATGCCACCTCTCCTTGTAGGAGAGGCCTTGGCATACCGTAAAGCCTCGCCTCTTCGCCAGAGGCTCCCCTACAAGGGGAGCTGGCGCGAAGCGCCTGAGAGGTTGTACGAAGGAG
>OWIU01000016.1_pt1 | contig 73273 bp, 69 predicted proteins | sample 1732921 | NCBI WGS metagenome assembly OWIU01 (sample SAMN05065768, study PRJEB22554) | human gut metagenome | biome: ENVO:2100002; feature: ENVO:00000062; material: ENVO:00002003 | host: Homo sapiens | place: USA | reverse complement strand
ATTAGCGAGTGTCTCGTGGGCTCGGAGATGTGTATAAGAGACAGGAATTATATTATATTTTGAGAACTTCATTAATTCAATCCTCCTTATGCTTGTTCGCAGCTAGTATCATTCCGCCAAATGAAAAACTTACACCAATTAATAATAAATGCTGAGTGCAAGAAATATATAATGTAGAGCTTCTATTCAAGATGCCTAATACAAAAACAATGAGGTCAAGAGCTGCAAAAGCAAAAAATATCATACTTCCAATACTTTTGATATGAGGCCAGTTTTTTTCATTTATATCAACAGGCAAGGAAAAACGGAAACCGTAGTAACTATGGAACGGAAAACTTTTATGGAAAAGAGGATATTCCACGGGAGCGCACTTTATTATAATTCCAATTGCAGAAAATATTATAAATGTTGGAATATATGAGCCGTCTGAAAAAATCATATATAGCCCCCCTTTATACTGTTATCTTCATCACATGTTCAGAAAATAGATAGTACTGCCAGCCAAAACAAAACATCGTAAATTGCGCAATTATCAATCAGGTGTATTAATTCCACAAGACTCACTATTTACTGTACAAGAAACGGAATTTAAACCGCAAAGCCCAGCATTGCTTCCACAAATAGACACGTCAGAAATACAGCCCGAAACATTTGTGATGCATCCGCCAAAGTCTGCAACGCAGGCACTCGCATCTTTTGCACATGGAGAGATTTGTCCCAAGCATAATCCAATCGGATTCGTATTGTTATCGTAGGCATTTCCAATATATGTAGTCATAATCGACTCCTTTCTACTCTTCGGCTGGCAGTACTATCATATCTGAACACCTAAGGATTTTGTCAAATCCTATGGATGTCTATCGCGTTAAATTCGGCATTCACTTTCGCAGAAGAATTGTGGTTTGTCGCCCAAAAAGACAAGTAATTATTTTAATGGTACAATGGAATCACAGTAATGTAAAGCTCTTGAATCATGTGTGGCAATTATAATAATTGTATCGTTTTTTATCGCATTCAGCAACTCAAAGAAAGTATTTATACTATCTGCATCCATAGCTGAAGTTGGCTCATCCAATAATAGCACAAGAGGCTTTTTTAGCAATTCGCGAATAATAGACAATTTTTGCTTTTCCCCTCCCGAAATATTATCACTTTTTTCATTTATATATGTGTTCAAACCATCACAACATTTATCTAGCCAGTCATTCATTCCAAGTTTGTTAATATAATATATTGCAGCGTCGATTTCTTCAGGTTCGTAATTTTCATTAATGTTATATGGATACAAATTTGAAATGATTTTGTCTGCGAGAAGCTGCGGCTCCTGCTCAACAAAGCCAATAAGAGATTTTCTCAAAAAATTCATATTTAATTTCTTGATGTCAAAATCGTCGAAGTAAATGTTACCGCCATAAAGATTATTATACAGCCCTGCAACTAAATGTAATACCGAGGATTTTCCAGTACCATTATCACCACACAAGGCATATATATTTCCTTTATAAAACGCTGCATTAAAAGACTTTAAGACTGGTTTGTCAAAACTCAATGATATGTCTTGTAGGTATATAGCCTTGATGTTTGACACAATTTGTTTTCCGTCGGATTCGGATTGCATCTTAGCAACATCCATCAAACGGTTTAAAGATACCAATGCATTTTGTGTAGAGGAAGTAAGTGAAAAAAAATATCTAATACATCCCAATGCAGAAGAGAAATAAACATTGATTGTCGTAAAACCGCCGATAGACATTTCTCCATTTAGTACGGCTACACCTCCTACAAGGAATAAACCGATTTGGCTTAAAGCCAAAAGCATTGAATCAATACCAGAAAAAATATATTGAAAAATTTGAGCGTGCATAGCCGTCTTGAAAAGAGATTGAAATGCTAAGTCCACTCGATTTATAAATACATCTATCAACCCGTGCCTTTTGACAAATTTAATATAACGCAATTGCTCCTGTGCTTTAGAAAAGAACAGGGCTTGCTCGTTTTTGAATTCCCTTGTGGTATTATATAGTTTGCCCTTGAATATTTCAAAGAAGACGATATAAAGTGCAGCTAGTATAAGTAATATACCGAATACTGTTTTGTTGATTTGATATGTTATAACGCTCACCGTAATAAGCCGTACCGAACTTACAGGAACATTTTGTATCACGTTTATGCAATATGAAGCGATTTCATTGGAATCAGTTTGAAGTTGCTGAGTAATGCGTGAACTGTCCAAAAAAAAAGTTTTGGAAAAAGGGATCTGCTGGATGTGGACGAGCATTTGTCTGTTTATATTGTAGCTTACCATTGTATGAAGTTTTTCGCGTATTCGCCCGAGTGCAAAAGATATCGCAAAACTTATCATAATAGTCGCCAAGAAAAGAATACAATAGTAGCATAGTTGAGGTTTCCATTCCACGCAATTAGGCGAAGCCAAAAAGTCAATAAATCGACCGGACAACAAAGTGTTAAAGAGGGATATTAACGAAGATCCTATGCTGAGAACAGAAAAAAGGATAATCTTTTTTCGGTAAAGATGCAATGTGCAATGGGAAAATTGAAAGATTCTTTTCATGATGATAAACCGACTTTGTTTTTAAAATAATATTCGGCGACTTTTAAAAAGTGGTTATCCCTTTGGGTCAGCAACTAATACCGACTGAGGGCGGAAACTTCTTTCGTCATTTGCTTCGCAATTGCTACCTTTCCCTAAGGGAAAAGCTTGCGCTTTGTGCCATCTCAAAAGGTTTCCCATTTGTGAGGAAGCTGTCAGCCGTAGGCTGACTGAATGGGTCTTTGCCTCAGCAGCGGCATCTCAAAAACATGCTTAGTAAAAGGAACAACCACTTTTGAAAACAAAAAATCCCCTTTATATGCTATCATGCTTTAGCTAAAGCGTCAATATCTTTCGCCAATCTTGAAAACAATTGTGTGTACTGGTCGTATTTGCTTTCGCATTTATCGTCTATACGCTCGATGAGCCACTTTTCTATGCTGCATCCCGCGTAGCTTGTTCAAATTAGCTTTTTCTGTATGCAGGAATGGGGCATTTCGTTTCTGGATGCGCCTGTCCCGGAACAGATGAAGTATGCTTCTCTGGCAGAAGCCGCTTCTCACCTCATACAAGTCCTCAACGACCCGGAGCACATCACCGGATAAAAAGCGTCCCGAAGGGATGCGCAGCCTGCATTGGAAAATGCAGATCAAAGGGGCTTGGGGCATTCCCCCAGCAAGCAATGTTTTTGTATAGACGAAAACATTGCTTGCAACTGATTGTTTGGCGAGGAAAAGCGTATATGGTTTTGGCTGTTTAATCAAACAATGATAACGTGAACAGCGCGCTCGTAATCAGCTTTGCGAACGTATATTGTGTAAATCGTTTGACAATTGACCTTTTGAAATGCGGTTCCAGCTCTTTCACGGGTTCCCATCGAAAACAAAGACGGCGATGATAAATCGCGTACTTTTGTTCGATATCCGATTCCCTCTTTTTCTAAAAGAGATGTGTATTTTTGGTATTGTGATTGATTTGAGCAAACCACCAACTCTTTTTGGTTAAAAAACGGTAGCATAAAAAACTCCTTGCTCAAAAACGGTTATCGGATATTATTTGAAATTTCAACATACCAAGTCTTTCCGGTCTTTGCAGCAATATTGACAACATAGTAGCAGCCAACGCGATTTGTTGCATCTACCAGAACACCAGCCCAAGAGGAATCAGGGTATTTTGTCCAGTCTTTCTGAGATGCAGGAATGTCAAAATCCTTGGTCTGCTCTCGATATCCGTTACTCGTCCATCCAGTTTGACCAATTCTTAGAGTTTGGCTCGTAATTTTTGTTGCAGAGTTATTGCAATAGTACTTTCCAGTAACCTTTGTCAACTTATAATACGAACGATCGCCGGAGTCTTTAACAATATCATAATAAATTGTAGTATATGCTCGTACGGTGTTGCTTGAGTCCCAAGAATCTTGGTTGATGCTTCCATCTGCACAGGGGCTTATAGATGTTGGAAATTCGCTAGGCAGAATGGTTGCGACATCTTTTCGATAGGAAGTAAGGGACGAACCATCATCCAAATGTTGAACATCCAGAACGGTTTTTTCCTCGAACTGAATCATTTCATCGGTTGCCTTAACAATATTGGATTGGGTAATCAAATCTTTTTCCGGCGATTCAGAAGCCATTTTAGCAAAGAGCGAAGAATGAACGGTGACACTGCCGATTCTCATAGAAGGTTCCATTGCAACGCTAGAAACGCAAAGCATCGCAATCATCAAGAAAGAAAGCGAAGCAGCTAAAAGCTGTGATACTTTTTATGTTTCATAATAAACAATCCTTTCTCATTAAATGGATAAGTTTGAATTTCATTCAAAGCTACATTGCTGCATCGGAGTAACTCCTTTCGATTTGTGCATTGTGCCATCCTTTCTTACACTGTATACCCAGCAAGCAATATTGTCTACATTTCTGTAATAAGATGGAGAAAATTCGTAACGAAATCGGAGTCACCAACAAAGAAAAATGGCATAGTGCTTTTTGCTGTTGAAACAGGAAAGCGACCATGCCATCTCAGGATTGAACTTATTTTCGTTTTTCTTGCAGATGCTTCTCAGGTACATAGGGACGCTTCGGCTGATACATCCAGCCTGCACAACCCGGAGGCCACTCCTGCATATCCTTCTTCACCAGAGCTTCAATTTTCTTTTTGGCGAACTGTTTGACTTGAATTTTCATTTGTATGCCCTCCTTTCAATTTTGACAGCGTGAAATGGATAATGTTATTGCATCAGCAGTCAATGCTGCGACCAACCCTTGTAGTATGGAAGGAGCGATTTGAGTTCCCACCAACAAAATTGCGAAAATATTTAGAATCAATAATAACCAACGAACAGCTATTTTCGCAGCCTTAAATTCATTTGTTGACCAGTGAATGCTTTTATTGTTAACTGGTGCAATATACAAAATTGTAATATCAGAAACTATAGTTAAGAAAAGCAACGCCAAGCCTGTACGGAAAACGTAGGAGATTGAAGCAAGAAGAACTACTTCTAATAAAATGGAACAGAACAGGCATTTACTATAAGTAGCAGCATGATAACCGTTTGTGTATTTCCGAATTAAGAGGAAGAACACAGAAAATGAAATCGTTAAGGTCCAGCCAAAGCAAAAACCGCCAATCAGACACTGCACAAGCCAAGTGAATAAGGTTGTCACTCTTTTTTCGATGCTATATGCAAACCATTCAGAATAAGATTCATCAAGCAATCCCATCGACACGCACTTTTGCGTTAATTGCATTGCAAAATCTTTCATTGCGACAATCCTCATTAAAAGAACTTTCTTGAAAGAAAGAATACACAAGTTGAGCTACAATTTCCACAATAATGTAACGAAATGGACTTTTTTTGTCACGAAATCGGAGTGAGCGGTATATCAGCGGTGAACTGAAACCACCCGTTTTCATAGAACATGGTATATTCGCCGCTATATTTTTCAAGAATCAGCCGGATGTTCGCAAGTCCAAAGCCATGCATCTGTGGTTCTGGTTTTGTCGTTGGAATGGAACCGTTTATAATTACAACAGGTTCCGATGTGTTTCGGACAGAGACAAAAAAGTCTTGCTGTGCAACGGCCATGACATGAATCGCTTTATCGCCCTTATCATACTGCTGACACGCTTCAATGGCATTATCCAAGAGGTTTGATAGAAGCACTACTATATCAGAGGCATCAAATGGAAGATTTGATAGATCATTCACTTCAAAATCAATACTGATCTTCTTTTGAGTTGCTTCGGCAGCTTTTGTGTTGAAAAGTGCATCCAAGATAGGATGGTGTGTGTTGACAAGGAATAGTCGATCTGTTTGCTGTTCGGTGATTTTTTCAAGATATTCTTCAGCGGCAGAATACTCTTGATTCTTCATCAATTGATTTAGGATATTCAGGTGCGCCCGAAAATCGTGAACTTTTTTCCTTTGGGCAGAATAAAGTTCGCTTGCCGAAGTCATGTTTTTCGATTGCAGCTGAATCTGCTGGTTAAGCATCAATAATTGTTCTCTTTCCGATGCGGCATACTCCATTCGCTCCAATAAAAAGAGGACTGCGACGTTTGAAATAAAAATGAGAATACAACAGCCAGCAGAAACAAACTCTTCTATATTATGACCGCTTGTAACGTAAAGCAGAATCACAAGCATTACAAACGATGCGCATGGAAATAGAAAGTACAGTATCAGCTGCGAATGTTGAGCATCGCTTCTGGGTCTGTTGCCCATACGCTGAAGCATCATTTTGCGAAATAGCGCAATAATAAATAATTCGGCTGAATAATAAGAGATTCCATAGATTAGGGATAATGCCTTGTCGGCTTGAAACGTCTGAGCATCCATCCCACAAACCGAAGTTGCAAGCATTCCGACTGCAAAAGATAAACTATAAGTCAAGAGATATTCTACAACAATAAGAAATAATAAAAACCTTCCTGAGATATTCTCATATAGAGTTCTGGCAACAATAAAGCAGGATAGTAGAATTAAAAAAATTTTGACGATTTGGTTTCGATTTAAGGCAATAACACTGAATTCAATAGATGCATACATTAAAATAGTTTGAACTATTACACCGACAAGAAATCTATGATCCCTCCAACGGTGCGAAGCAAAAGCGTCTAAAAACAGACATACGCAGACTGAATCTATGATTGTGTAAACCAAACTGATTAAAGCATCCATCTACTTTTACCTCGCCAATGTAAATATTTCTGTTTTAGCTCATTATAATTCTTTTCGCTTGGAGCCAGACAAAGACCACCGCGCAATTGGACTTTATTGTATTGAAAGATTTCGACATAGTGCATATTGACAAGATAGCTTTTTTGAATACGAAGGAAACCGAGTGGCTCGATTTTTTCGGATAGTTCCGTTATGTTGCCGTAAAATTGGTATGCTGGGCGTTTTTCGTCCAACAAGTGCATAACAATGATTCTTCGATGAGATTCTAAATACAGAATGTCATTTACAGGTACATCAATAATTTCAGAGTTTATCGAAATTGTAACAAGCTGTTTCCGTTGAAGCACTTCTTGGACGGCTGAATCAAAGTAGGAATCAAGTTTAGCAGAGAAATCTGCTTTTAGTAAGTATCGAAAGGCTTGAACCTCAAATCCCTCTGGAGCATACTGAATGAAATTCGTAATGAAGATAATCACAATGTTTTCATTTTCTGCTCGTAACTTTCTGGCAAGCTCAATTCCATTTGTTTCGCCCATATCAATATCCAGAAGCGCAATATCATACGGAAGTGATAAGTCTATTTGACTTGGTTGAGAAAAACCATAAAATCTTAATGCTACATGCGTTTCCTCGCTTTTCTTTTTGAGTTCTTCAATAATAGAATCAACGATCTGCTGGTCATCATCACAAACCAAGACATTCATTTTGAAATCCCTCCATTGCACATGGGAATGCTTTTTATCACACAACATACAGCCCTGCTCCTCACAAGTCAATCAAATTTCAACATAATCGAACATTATATATATAGTATAGTACGATTATGTTGAAATTTCAAATAGTACACTTTATATAAGATGGGAGTGTACGGGAATGGAGCATTATTTAGGAGAAAAGTTAAAAAAGCTGAGGGAAAGTCGTGGCTGGACGCAGGCAGATTTGGCTAAACGGTTAAATAAGGCTGTATCCACGATCAGTGGATATGAAAGTGATGCACATGCAATTCCGTTGGATGTTCTTGCAAGCATTTCATCCTTATTTAGCATTTCAACAGATGAACTCCTAGGACTGGATGCGCCAGAAGTACTATCTCTTTCTGGATTGACTGGTGCGCAAAAGAAAACTTTAATTAAACTCCGTAATGAATTGCTTTCACCAAGTCAAAAAGGAAATGATCTTTCGCCGCAGCAGATGGAAATTCTTCATGACATAATAAAAGCCTTCGGTTGACAATCGACTTGAGGCATAGTGCGAGTGCAATACAAACGGTTATTTAAGTATGACCCTCAATGCTGGATGCCCAGTGTTGAGGGTCATGTTATTTGCGGCCACACCGATTTCGTTACAAGTTTTCTCTACTTTGATACAAAATCGTGGACTTTGATTGCTTATTGTGCTTTGATGCTATCAATAGTTAATCTAAGAATTAAGGTGGACGTAACAATTTCGTGTCTTTTGTTTTTACATGAAAGGGTGATTCCAATGCAGAGTTGAAGAAACGTATAAACAATATATTATATCAAGTAACGGTATGCGATAATCAGTAAACTTCAAGGAGAATAAATATGAAAGAGATGACTCGCAAAGAATTTCTTAAACTCACGGGTGCAAGTACCGCATTGTTGGCAATGTCCCATATTATCCCCACTTCGGCATATGCAGACACGTCGAAGATAGATGCTCCATCGGCAGGAATGTATATAAGTGAAGTGGTTGATTTAAGCGGCTTGTCGCCTGTCGAACAGGAAAAAATCCTTACCGAACGTAACATCCCATATGATTCGACAATTACATATGAAAAAATTGTTGTCGAAAGACCTGCAGCGCGAGATTCTTATAAGGGAGTTCCATATCGTTTTCAGATAACGTACGGAAATAAACCTGTAAAAAATGAAAGGAGAAGTGTTGTGAGTCCTGCTGCAGCTGCGGTACTAGACAGAGGTGTTAATATTCTGATTGGATTAACAAAACCCTATATTTGGATTCCATTTACAGCTTCTGGGCTAACTCCCTCTCAGATTTTCATTTACAGTGATCCCAGTCAATACGCATCAACAAATATTTATACACATCTGAAAATTAGACAATGTGAATTTTATAAGGATTACTCATGGCAGCCAAATGCTTTTTTGGAAAGAGCAACCATTGAGGATACGACTGTAACTTATGCACTGGTAAATCCTAAAACAAAAAGATTTACCTCACAAACTGCAAAGAAGACAGAATATAGAAAAGCTACTCACTATGACAACGATAGCTATATCTTGGAAAAAGCCTACTATTGCTTTGAGCATAATCTTCCGTCTTATAAGGAAAATGCTTGAAAGAAGAATAAAAAATGAAATTCCAAACAAAACTCACATTATGCAAAGCTGTATTCATCTTCATAGCAATAGTCGTATGCGCACTATGGGCATTTGAGTTTCGTATAGCAGCTGTTGTTGTACTTTTGATAGACTATATTTTTGATTTTATAACACGTCGTTGTCCTTTTTGTGGGAAGCACTTTTCAATTGTACTAACAGTGAAAGATCGTTGTCCATTTTGCGGAAAATTATTCGAGTAAATATTTTATGGAAGCAGTGGGTATTCCATGCAGAAATAAATGTGTGTGCTATAAAATGTCAGCCAATTATAGGAAGAGACCTATATTCTCTGTAATGGACAATGGTCAATTATGAAAACTATTGCAAAATGAAAATACGATAGCAATCGTACAAAAACAGAAATCCGGAAACTTTTTTGAGTTATTATGGTTCAAAAAAGTTTCCGGATTTTCTGTAATGCTTTTTGAAGAGCCATTCTGTAACAGCCAATCACATTTCTATGAAAAAAGGTCAATCTTCTAGTCTACCGTGATCGCAACCAAGTGAAAGATAATGTTCGATTTCTCCACTCAGCACAAGCTGGGTATATTCCAAGGGCTTGTTATATAAGTAGCCAGTCCAGTTCTGCCCGCTGCGCCGGAGTGTTGCTGTACTCGTCCTCTATGGCGATACAATCAATGGAAAGGGTGGTGCCATCTTCAAATCGGGCTTCCACCCGGTTGGTGTCCATGTTGTAGCGGCAGGAAAACACTTTTTGAGAGTGATTATGGTCGAAATTCTGATTTCGTTTCATTTGAATGACTCCTTTAATAATTTTCTGGTTGATTTTTGACGAAATGAGATTCATTTTTGCTTGAGCCGCCCAACCACACTACGATGTAGCTTTGTTCAGCTCTTGCGGTTGCATGATTGATACCAGCACAGCACTGGGATTCACCGTACAGAGCGAGTGAATCCCTGATGCTGTGCTTTTTTATTTGACACGAGGTGAAATTTTATGCGTCAGCCTGATCATGAGTACGAAGAACGGAGCTTTGGAGATATTCAACGTGCAATTGATTTTGAGAACAGTATGAATGACCTTGAATCGCAATTGTATTACCAGCATCTTTCCCCGAAAGAAGTTGCCCAGCAGGTGCTGAAAGCCACTTGCCAATTCTACGATGCTGACTGGTGCGGTTTAATTCAGGTCGATCTTGATTTGAATTTGTGGACGCCATTCTGGTGGTTCAACGCTGGCGCAACAGACAAGACGATGCTTTTAACCGAAGAATATGAATCCGCTGAATTTCTTGATCGGTGGGTACAAACTGTCCGCAAGGGAATTCCAATGGTCGTCCCGGACGCCGAAGCGACAAAAGAAGCCTATCCTGCGGAGTATAACCTGTACCAGCGGCTTGGCATCCGGTCTGTTATTGCCGTTTCCTTGGAGCCGCGCCCAGTCGCTCTGCTTGCCGTCCGGAATCCTAAGCGGTATATTCAGCAGACCAGTATGCTGCGGATTCTGGCCTATGTGCTGCTTGCATCGTACAACGAACAGAAAATGCTGAACCGGCTCCAAATGGCATATATCCCGACTTCCATCCAAAGCAGCAAGGATATCTATGTCAGTCTGTTTGGTGAACTGAGCATCAGCACATCCAAAGGTGTTCTGAAAGAAGCTGACTTTAGTTCTCCGAGAATCAGCCGACTGATTTCTTACCTGCTGATCTCCCGTAAAAATGCCATTTCTCCGCAGGAAATCACTCAAACACTCTGGCCGGATGATTTAGACAACCCAGCCAAAAACGTCAAGGGACTGATTTATCGCTTGCGCCAGAAGTTCAGTATTATTTCGGATGAACCATTGGTTTTATCCTCCGCATCCGGATATCAGCTCAACCCGGAGCTTCACATTATGACAGATTATCAGCGTTTTGATGAACTTGTATCTTCCGCTGTCAGAGCGTCCTCCGTAATCAACAAAGTGGACATTCTCAAAAATGCTCTTGACCTCTATCATGGGAAGGTCTTGTCCTCCGCAGATGGGGAGCATTGGCTCATTCAGTTTTCCACAAAATACCATCTTTCCTATATGGGTGCTGTCAGTGAACTGCTGAAGCAGCTGGATTCGCTGCATTCTTATGACTTGCTCAATCAGTACGCCATGAAGTCTCTGACCATCGCTCCGGATAATCCGAAAGCATACTGCTGGCTGATCCGCTCCCTGAAAGCACAGGGAATGAATGAACTTGCAACCAACGAGCTGGCCGCAGCAAAGGAACATCTGACCACGGAAGAATACGAGGAAATCCTTGCATTTGGAGCCAATTGGTAAGAATGATTCCTATAACACTTTCGCAACACCTTCATGTGACTTTCATAACACCTAAAATTTTTCAGAAAGGGGCAAAAATGGCTCCATAACACTTTCATAACACCGCCAGATGACTTTCATAACACCGTCGTGTGATATGCTTATAGGGCACGAATCGATGCCCTGTAAGCTGATCGCACGGCGGTTTTCTTTTTTATAGGCTTCGATGCGTCGGAACAAAAACATATCGAAGCCTGAGATGCATTAAAGGCCGAGGATACTTATACCGCTTTCCATTCTCGGATGGAAAACAGTGTCGGTACCCTTTTCTTTAGTGCATCTCTTTTTTGTTGCCAAGAAAAGCCCGCAAGCTGTCATACAGTGAAGTGTCCTCAACCTCCGCATCCGGCGGAAAGGACACTTCATGTTTCTTTTTGCCCATTTTTCGTGGCTGGAACTGGCCGCACGGTATCCCTAGCAACTCCAAGTTTTCGATTTTTTACGATTTATCGAAAATTTGGAGGTTTGCGATGGCTTTTAATAAGGGCTATGAGTTAAAAAAGTTTGAAGCGCACTGGGAAAAGTTGCGAATCGAGTACGCAGCGGCAGGAATGGCTGAGGATGCCATTCAGAAGATGTACGACTATGACCGTCAGCAGTTCAATTCCGAACGCACCCGCATTGAGCGAACGCAGGAGTTCACTGCACCTGCGTATGAAAGCACCGAGGAAGAAGCCTCACCTCTAATGCTGCGCTATCAGGAAGCCATTACCACAACAGATACATACCACGAAACCAAGCGCAGCTTTGCATGGATTGGTGAAATCGAGGATGAGAATCTACTTGCTGCACTTGAGCAACTCTCGGATTCTGACTTAGAACTTATAACTTTGTACGCCTATGAAGAGTATGACACTGTTGAAATTTCTAAACTGTTTGGCACAACAAAGCAAAATATAAGTAAGAAAATCCGTAGAATTACTAATTTTATCAAGAACTTTCAAATCAGGGTTGTCTAAACGGCATTTTCGTCGGCTACCAAGTGAGGGGACAATTTCAAAAAGCGGCTCTTACCGCTGGCAAAACGTCCGCACTCACGAACCTTGAAAATTGAAGAGTTCAGTTGTTCGGTACTCAGATAATGATACTTCCGTAATTCGCGGCCCGGTCAGAATGTAGGCGGGGTGGCTGAGATGCCAATGAAGCGGTACAAATCCGCTGCCGAATGATTCCCCACTCGCAGGGAGCCGAGGGCGAATATGCGAGACCTGAACATATTTTATCAGGAGTGACCGGATGCTGTTTTCGGTCTCCGGTCACTCCTGTTCTTTTACATATTTATCCGCCATTCACTTTTCTAACACGGAGGACTGCTCAAATGGACGAGTTGAATCCTACGGTGCGCGAACAGGAGATCTACGAGGAGATGGAACTGACCCCGGAAATGATTAAGTCCATCCGAACCCTCTGTGCGACCTGTCTGCGGCATTTCGTAGAAGCCAAGGCTTTCAAAATCGCTCTCGTGCCGAGCGCAGACAGGAGTATGGACACCTGCACCGTCTGCCAGACCCGGCGCGGTCACGATTATGTTGTCATGCACCGCTGATGCCGGTGCTTCATTCCAATCATGGGAGGTGATGCTCGTACCGTATAAATAAAACAGCTTTCATATTTTAACAGAAGTCTGCTGCCTAGGAGGTACAGCGGGCTTCTTACATATCCAGATGGAGGTTTCGCAATTGGAATCCACTCTGAAATTCCAACGCGGAGACATCTACTTCGTCCGACTTGACAGCAGCACAGGTTCCGAACAAAACGGAACCCGCCCTGCGGTCATCCTGCAAAACGATGTAGGAAACACCCATTCACCGACTTTGATCGTTGCGACTTTGACAAGTAAGACAGAAAAGAAAGCTGCACAGCCGACTCATTGTCTGGTGGAACCGGAAAAGCTGGAGCCATCCATTGTTCAGGCCGAACAGATCTTCACCATCGACAAGAGCCGTGTCCAGAATTTTGTTGGGCACCTCACCCCGGAAGAAATGAGCCGGGTCGATGATGCCGTAAAGATCAGCCTTGCCCTGAACCCGATGGGGAGTATCCAGAAGCTCAAACCTATCATCCGCTCTGCAGCGGCTTACGCGCCGCCTGAAGTGGTTGACGGTAAGCCGCCCGTTTATCCCTATACGCCCATCAAATCCGATTTTGAGGACGCAGAGACGGTCGAAGAAATGATGTTATACACCGAACTGCAATCCGCTGTTCATGCCATGATCCAGCGGCTCGAATACAGCTTCACCTTTAATCCCAGCCTGCTCACCAGCCCGAAGCGTAAGAAGCAGGTGGCTGAGATTCTGACTGAAGCCGAAAAATACATTTGGCGAATCAAGGAGGAAATGCGATGCGCCTGAAAAACGACACGAACAATTTTGCCGCTTCTTTCAATATCACCCCGCCTTACCAGATGCTGGTGCTTCACAGCAAGATGCTGATTTATCCCCGTGAACTTTATCAGCGGGGCGTACAGCGCAAACGGGTGGAAATGATTGCTGCGGACTTCAACGAATATGTTGCGAACGAACCGAAGGTCAGTTTCCGCAACGGTAAGTATTATGTGGTGGACGGTCAGCACACTATCGAGGGGCGCATCCTCCGTAACGGCGGCAAAGACCTGCCGATTCTCTGTAAGGTCTACACCGGCCTGACGATGGAGCAGGAAGCCCTGTTCTTTGCTGAACAGAACGGTCACTCCGCACCGCTTACTGCTGGCATCAAGCTGCGCGCCAAGGTCGTGGGCGGCGATGCACCTTCCAAAGCATTTCTCGCAGCCACCAACCGGGTTGGTCTGGCGTTCAACTATGACAGCCTGCAGCTGAGCGTCTACCGCATCAGCTGTGTGGGCACCGCTCTCAAGCTGTACAACCAGATGGGCGAAAAAATCTACTGCGAATCCCTGCGGCTGATCGTCGCCGCATGGGAGGGTAAGCCTGATTCATTCCGGGCATCTGTCCTGCGGGGCGTGATGCACTTCGTAGAACTGTATCACGGTGAGTTCAGCGAGGAACGGCTCATCCGTGCGCTGGGCAACGTCCATCCTATGGAGATCTACCGTGTCGGCAGGGATAATCCCGCCAAGCTGCCCGGATGGAAGAAATACGTTTTCCCCATCTACATGGCCTACAACGGCAAAGGTCGCAAGGACGCTCTGCCGATGAAGTTCTAAAACATATTCTCTCTGCCAAGGGGCATCTGCAAGCTGCGGATGTCCCTTGTTACATATTGAAAATTACAATATATAGGAGTGATGATACAATGGTCGATAAGTTTTCGCAGGTCGCTGGCAACGTTCCGGTGACCAATAACGACCCGAATCGCCGATATACCGTTATCAATGGCTATCCTGTCGTCCTCAATTTTGCAAAAGAACCCAATCCGGGTGTCTTTGAGCGTGTCCGTGACATCCTGCTCGCCACCAGCTATACCAAAAAGACCAGCTGACATCGTGGACGAGGACAAAAGAACGCGCTATACTGAGGATGGCAGTGGTATTCGGAGCAATCCATGAACCACGACCAACCGTTCTTTGATAACCGAATATCGTTCATCCTCGCTTTTATAGCGAAAGTGAGGAACCCCCTATGACTGAAAATAAAAACCGTGTCTGCTGCCTGTACCGTGTTTCCACCGATAAGCAGGTGGATTTCAACTCGAACCATGAAGCAGACCTTCCCATGCAGCGCAAGGCGTGTCACAAATTTGCCGAAGCAAAGGGCTGGGTCATCGTCCATGAAGAACAAGAAGAAGGCGTGTCTGGCCACAAAGTCCGCGCAGAAGCCCGTGACAAGCTGCAAATCATCAAGGAATACGCCCGAAAGGGCAAATTTGATATTCTGCTGGTGTTCATGTTCGACCGTATCGGACGCATCGCAGATGAAACGCCATTTGTCGTAGAATGGTTTGTACGAAACGGCATCCGGGTATGGAGTACCCAAGAGGGTGAGCAGCGATTCGACAACCACACTGACAAATTGCTGAACTATATCCGCTTCTGGCAGGCAGACGGCGAAAGCGAAAAAACTTCTGTCCGTACCCGTACCAGCCTGCGGCAGCTTGTGGAAGAAGGACACTTCAAGGGCGGCAGTGCGCCGTATGGTTATGACCTTGTGAAAAGTGGCCGCATCAACAAGCGCAAGCACGAACTCTACGAACTGCATATCAACGAGCAGGAAGCCGAAATCGTTCGGCTGATCTTCGATAAATATGTATACGAGGGTTACGGCGCACAGCGGATTGCCACCTATCTGAACAATGCTGGATACCGTGCCCGCTCTGGAAAGTGCTGGCATCCGGGCAGCTTGCGAGGAATGGTCGGCAACCTGACCTACATGGGCGTTCTCCGCTGCGGAGATGCCCGCTCCGAATTGATGCCCGAACTCCAGATCATCCCGCAGGAGGAGTTTGAAGCTGCACAGCGTATCCGGGAAGATCGCTCTGCCCACGCAGCGGAAGAAGCCGAACACCATGTTCCTCTTCGTACCCGTGGACAGGCATTGCTTTCCAATAACGTTTACTGCGGCCACTGTGGTGCAAGGCTCGCCCTGACGACCAGCCGGAAATGGCGTAAGCTCTCCGATGGTACTCTGGACGATACGCTCCGCATTCGCTACACCTGCTACGGAAAACTCCGCAAGCAGACGGATTGCACCGGGCAGACCGGCTACACTATGCACATTCTGGATGAGATCATCGACAAGATGGTTCGCCAGATTTTCTCCCGCTTGAGAGGTATCCCAAAAGAGCAGCTTATCACCAGCCGCTATGCGAAGGAAACTGCGGAGCGCAAGAACCATCTGCAAGCCCTTCAAGCAGAACGCGACAAGGCCGAAAAAGACTTGCTCGCCTTAAAAACTGAGATTCTGGCTGTAATCAAAGGGGAGAGTGCTTTTCCGAAAGACACTCTTGCCGAGATGATTGCAGCACAGGAAAAGAAGCACACGGAGTTGGACACTCTGTGTGAAGAAGCCAGTGCAGAACTGGAGCGAAACGCTGAATTGATGGCAAATGTATCGCAGCTGTACGAAGAATTGATCTCTTACGCAGACCTGTACGATAGTGCCAGCTTTGAAGCAAAAAAGATGATCGTCAGCCAGCTTATCCGCAGGGTAGAAGTTTATCGCGGATACCAAATCCATGTGGACTTCAACTTTGATCTTGCACAGTATTTGGAGAATAGCGATGAACTTGCTTGCTGACAAACACAAAAACACCGTTGACTTCGATTTGAAATCAACGGTGTTTGTAACTCTTATTTGAGCCAATGGTGGAGAATACCGGGATCGAACCGGTGACCTCTTGCATGCCATGCAAGCGCTCTCCCAGCTGAGCTAATCCCCCATAATTTTCCAGAAGTAGAAACCTCTGGAAAAGAGATGCTCAAACAAGAAACGTTTTATGAAGTTCAGTCGTGGGGGTGCGTGAGCGCACTGCTTGGGCTCCCAGCTGAGCTAATCCCCCATAGCTGGTGTGCCGTCCCTGACGACGTGTGTTATTATACCAGCCAAATGGAGAGTTGTCAATAACTTTTTTTATTTTTTGTGAGCGACGCTGCGGCTGGTGCTGCGCTTGTAGTAGAACAAGTACTGCTGTACGATGCCAGCCTGCTGATCATAGGAAGGAAAAGGGTCGCGGCCGCCGAATTCCTCATCAATGAGTCGTTGTATCCAGACATCAATGGGAGCCATCGCGGTACGGCCATAGCCAAAGAGGCAGACGCAGTTTGCTACCTTTTTGCCGACGCCGTCCAGCTCGAGGAGGCGGGAAAAGAGCGCGTCGTCGGGCAGCGCCGCCAGAGCACCGAGGTCGAGTGTGCCGCTGGAAGCCTGTGCGGCAGCGTTCTGGATGTAACGGGTGCGGTAGCCTAGACCACAGCCCATCAGCTGCGCCTCAGAGAGGCCGCAGAGCTGCTGCGGGGTAGGAAAGAGGAAAACTTCATCGCCTTCGGCACTGAGCGGTTCGCCGCAGCACCGGGCAAGGTGTTCCACGGCGGTGCGGATGGCCGGAATGCTCTTGCGCTGGGAGATGAGAAAGGTGATGAGCATTTCCCATGGGTCCTGATGCAGGATTCGGATGCCCTGCCCGAAATCGAGCGATTTGTCCAGATAGCTGCTCTGTCCCGCCAAGCTGCACCGCAGCGCGGCATAGTTCCGGCCCAAATCAAAGTAGTCGGCCCAGTACTCCCGATCTGAGCCATACCATGCGGCGTCGTATTGACCATCGCCCAGCGGAGTCAGATAAAGAAGTGCGCCGCCGGAAAGAAAACGGTAGCGCCCGTTGGACAGCTTTTGTGGCCGGAAGCACTGGCCGCTTTCGATGATCTTGTCGAGGTCAAAGTCGTCCTGGATGGCGACGAGCTGATGGGTGAGGGAAACTGTATGCATGGAAAACTCCTTTTTGGAAAAATTGTGGCGATGCCCGATTCGCGGTGGAAACTGATTTCTATCCGTACCCTCTGCGGGGAGGGTGACTTGTTGGTGCCGTGGTACTCCACGCACCAATAGATTTCTATCCACGCCCTCTCCGAACACCAACAATAACAACAACGTCTGATTTCTATCCACGCCCTCCGCGAGGAGGGCGACCCTCGCGGGAAACAAGCCACAGAAAGCACCGCAATTTCTATCCACGCCCTCCGCGAGGAGGGCGACGGCTTATCGCTCCAACCAAAATTAACTTGCAGGCTATTTCTATCCACGCCCTCCGCGAGGAGGGCGACCTGCTCGACCTGCTGAGTCGCATGACCAACGAATTTCTATCCACGCCCTCCGCGAGGAGGGCGACCAACGCTGACGCTTAAAGCCCGCCTGCTCAAAATCATTTCTATCCACGCCCTCCGCGAGGAGGGCGACACGCAGAAAGGTGGTCTATCACGCATACCTGCATATTTCTATCCACTCCCTCCGCGAGGAGGGCGACTGGCCATGGTAGATAAGATTTACCATGCAGTCGTATTTCTATCCACGCCCTCCGCGAGGAGGGCGACGCGCCCACCAAGTGAGCGCACATTTCAAAATCAGAATTTCTATCCACGCCCTCCGCGAGGAGGGCGACTTAACGCACCTGTGATAATCACCAGTGGCTACAATTTCTATCCACGCCCTCCGCGAGGAGGGCGACACCGCCGAAGCAGGACGAACCGCCGAAGCAGGAAATTTCTATCCACGCCCTCCGCGAGGAGGGCGACCTTCACATCATGCCTTCCTTCGCCGTTGAAAAATATTTCTATCCACGCCCTCCGCGAGGAGGGCGACACACCATTCCGCAGGTCAAGGTAACAGGCACAGCAATTTCTATCCACGCCCTCCGCGAGGAGGGCGACTTACCAGCGCACTGCCGAGCCCGCAGAAAGCGGGGATTTCTATCCACGCCCTCCGCGAGGAGGGCGACGACAACCGCCTCGAATACGAGGTAGTCGGCCACGGATTTCTATCCACGCCCTCCGCGAGGAGGGCGACCGAGGTTGCCCAGACGGTCCTGCCGATTATTTCTATTTCTATCCACGCCCTCCGCGAGGAGGGCGACCTCGGATCGGCCACCTGAGAGGAGGGCCAGCATGATTTCTATCCACGCCCTCCGCGAGGAGGGCGACCCTTCGACGACTGGTAAGGAGGACACACCACAATGAATTTCTATCCACGCCCTCCGCGAGGAGGGCGACCGGCGTGGTCAGCCCGAAGGCGACCGTCGACATCACATTTCTATCCACGCCCTCCGCGAGGAGGGCGACCTGCTGGGCGACAGCGGCATGGGCGCCCGATTCCAATTTCTATCCACGCCCTCCGCGAGGAGGGCGACGCGCAGACTTCCTCCAGCGCCGGTCCGCCAAACTGATTTCTATCCACGCCCTCCGCGAGGAGGGCGACACCTTTCGGCTGAAAATTCGGACGAGGCCGAAATATTTCTATCCACGCCCTCCGCGAGGAGGGCGACGCGGCCTGCAGGGCGGCACCGCCGTGGGTGAAGGTATTTCTATCCACGCCCTCCGCGAGGAGGGCGACACGAGCTACCGCGTGCGGACGACGGCCGACGTGCTATTTCTATCCACGCCCTCCGCGAGGAGGGCGACCGGCAGCGCCGGGCCGAAGAAAGGAGAGCCCAACATATTTCTATCCACGCCCTCCGCGAGGAGGGCGACTACGAGCCCCGCGTGCAGCTCAGTGACTCCGACCTATTTCTATCCACGCCCTCCGCGAGGAGGGCGACGCACGGCGACGCCTGCTGAGGAGGCGCGGAACATATTTCTATCCACGCCCTCCGCGAGGAGGGCGACCACAATCGAGTGGGCAAAAAATCTGGGCATCTATCAAATTTCTATCCACGCCCTCCGCGAGGAGGGCGACGCTGAGGCTCGACCAGACGATTGACCAACAGGCCATTTCTATCCACGCCCTCCGCGAGGAGGGCGACCATGATGTTGTTCGGGTCAGTCAGCGCAATTTTATTTCTATCCACGCCCTCCGCGAGGAGGGCGACTAAGATCAGTAACATCGCCTTCGCAGCCAGCAGCAATCTCTATCCACGCCCTCCGCGAGGAGGGCGACTGTACGATTACGGCAACAACACGGCTCAGATCGTCATTTCTATCCACGCCCTCCGCGAGGAGGGCGACATTAACATAGAGAGCCAGAGGGAAAAAGAAAGGAAGATTTCTATCCACGCCCTCCGCGAGGAGGGCGACAAAGGAGCTGTATACTACAACTGCGAATGGATAATTTCTATCCACGCCCTCCGCGAGGAGGGCGACACAACGCCCGCAACGTCAACTCCGATGGCACGCTATTTCTATCCACGCCCTCCGCGAGGAGGGCGACCTGCCGTCTATAATGCTATGCTGACGGCCAGCCAATTTCTATCCACGCCCTCCGCGAGGAGGGCGACGTTTACATCTGCTCCCCGTGCCGCGGGGACTACGAATTTCTATCCACGCCCTCCGCGAGGAGGGCGACAAGTGCTCCCGGGTGATACCGCGAAAGTACAGCTATTTCTATCCACGCCCTCCGCGAGGAGGGCGACCTGTTGCACCTTACTGGCCGGAACTCCTTTTACTCATTTCTATCCACGCCCTCCGCGAGGAGGGCGACGACCGACCACCAGAAAGAGATCGCGCGAATCCAGAAATTTCTATCCACGCCCTCCGCGAGGAGGGCGACCCCTCCTTTCCGAAGAAAATCCTGATCAGGAATATAAATTTCTATCCACGCCCTCCGCGAGGAGGGCGACACGACAGGAACGGTCTTCGTGATGTTGTTCGACCATTTCTATCCACGCCCTCCGCGAGGAGGGCGACGGAGCTATACACGGCGGGGAGACTTTTCAATGGAATTTCTATCCACGCCCTCCGCGAGGAGGGCGACCCTCCAGACTCAGCTTGAGGAAATCCAGACTGAGATTTCTATCCACGCCCTCCGCGAGGAGGGCGACTTCGCAAACCTGGGCGAACAGGCCATTCTCAAAAAAATTTCTATCCACGCCCTCCGCGAGGAGGGCGACATCGGCTTTAAGGTGACGGACGATGAGGTTTGGGAATTTCTATCCACGCCCTCCGCGAGGAGGGCGACCAAGGACGGCAGCCTGGCGGGAATGACGCCGACGATTTCTATCCACGCCCTCCGCGAGGAGGGCGACGCGGCTACAAGATGGACAAACCGGCCCCGGAGCCGATTTCTATCCACGCCCTCCGCGAGGAGGGCGACGATTGTCCCCCTGGATTCCTTTGCGGAGGCTCGCAAGATTTCTATCCACGCCCTCCGCGAGGAGGGCGACGAATCTGCACAGTCTTGTCCGAAATCTTGGTGTGATTTCTATCCACGCCCTCCGCGAGGAGGGCGACGGCCACAAGCCCAACACCTGTACGGCGTGGGTGATTTCTATCCACGCCCTCCGCGAGGAGGGCGACGTTCGCCGACATTCACACCGCATAAGCATAAAAAATTTCTATCCACGCCCTCCGCGAGGAGGGCGACGATAACATAGCCGTGCTCTTCGAAGCTCTTAGTATTTCTATCCACGCCCTCCGCGAGGAGGGCGACCGGCGGCAGTCAGCAGCACAACGAGAGCAGCAGCATTTCTATCCACGCCCTCCGCGAGGAGGGCGACGAGGTAAACGAGCACCGGCCGCACAGTAGCCAAATTTCTATCCACGCCCTCCGCGAGGAGGGCGACCACCTCCTTTTATCCTTTGTCTGTATTATACTAAATTTCTATCCACGCCCTCCGCGAGGAGGGCGACGTTCGATGACCCTCAGCCGGACGATACCCAGTAAATTTCTATCCACGCCCTCCGCGAGGAGGGCGACTATGGGTCATGTGGTCATCGCAGCAGCAGAGTGATTTCTATCCACGCCCTCCGCGAGGAGGGCGACATAGAAGCATATCTCGATGCAGACATGACGAAAATTTCTATCCACGCCCTCCGCGAGGAGGGCGACTTTAGCTACTATGATCCGATGCTGGCAAACCTGGGCATTTCTATCCACGCCCTCCGCGAGGAGGGCGACGTTCCGGCCAGCTCGTCCTTGATTGCATAAACCTATTTCTATCCACGCCCTCCGCGAGGAGGGCGACCGGCTTCGGAGCACAAACGCCATCAGGCGGGTACGATTTCTATCCACGCCCTCCGCGAGGAGGGCGACCCTCAGCTGAGGCTTCCGTTTGTGCATTCTGCTATTTCTATCCACGCCCTCCGCGAGGAGGGCGACGCGTCATACACCTTGACCGCCCACGATTCATAGTATTTCTATCCACGCCCTCCGCGAGGAGGGCGACGCTTTTCCGAACTGCTGACTTCTGATCCGATTCCTATTTCTATCCACGCCCTCCGCGAGGAGGGCGACGCTTCGTATTTGGGCGCTGTTCCGCAACCGTCAGAATTTCTATCCACGCCCTCCGCGAGGAGGGCGACAAGATTGCGGTCACTTCTCAAAATGGTTCGATCCTTATTTCTATCCACGCCCTCCGCGAGGAGGGCGACGTTCGAGAGCCGGGAGCGGCGCGAACACGAAGAGTAAATTTCTATCCACGCCCTCCGCGAGGAGGGCGACGCGGAAAGGTCATCGAATGTTCGCCCGCTTTCAAATTTCTATCCACGCCCTCCGCGAGGAGGGCGACCCCTGAATCCGGCTGTACCGTCATTGGCTGACAGATAATTTCTATCCACGCCCTCCGCGAGGAGGGCGACCCTCTATTTGCGTCAGCACGTTTTACAGTTACATTATTTCTATCCACGCCCTCCGCGAGGAGGGCGACCTGCCCGGACTGCGGCGCACACCTTGACGCTTCCATTTCTATCCACGCCCTCCGCGAGGAGGGCGACCCATCATTCGCCATTTGTCCCCGGAATTCACGGAGATTTCTATCCACGCCCTCCGCGAGGAGGGCGACACAGTCATCAAGGCAAGCGCGTTTGACCGCGCTATATTTCTATCCACGCCCTCCGCGAGGAGGGCGACAGCAAAAACAGAGACAAAATCTCTATTTTCTTATAAATTATACAACATTCTGCACGAATTTAGAAGAGCTTTGATTTACAACGGGTCAAAGAACGATCCAAATCATGCAAAATGACACAAAAATCCGGTGCGAAGGTGCCGGAAAAATGCTGAGAACTCGCCCTTCGCACCGGGGCGGGAAACTCAGAACAACAGCAGGCCGTCCTGCTCAAAGGGCGGATGAACGCCGATATGCTCCACCTTGTTCTTATAGTTGTTGCCCAGCTGGTAGAAGCGCAGGCTGTCCAGCGCGGGGTCGATGAGGGACGTCAGCTCCGCCTTGAGAACGGCATACTGCGCGGCATCCAGCAGACACTCGAACACGGAGTTCTGTACTCGCTGGCCGTGGTCCACACAGCGCTTGGCGACTTTGCGCAGACGTTTGCGCCCGGCAGGAGTTTCGGTGTTGACGTCGTAGGTGATAAGGACCAGCATACACATCCCTCACTTCCAGAAAAATGGCGGGTAAAGCTCCATATCGCCCCGCAGGGTGCGGGCCAGAAGCAGAGCCTGCACATAAGGCACGAGGCCCCACGGAAGCTTTTCGTTCAGGAACGGGTGGGTGATAGTCTCCTGCTTGCGGGTCTGCCACCCGCCCAGAAAGGCGCGGCGGCCCTCATCGGTGAGAAGGACAGCTCCGTTTTCCTGCTTCTGGAAATGCTTCGGCGTCATGATTTTCTGGTTGATGCAGGAGAGCACGAAGCGGTCGGCATAAACTGCACGCAGCTCTTCCATGAGGTCGAGGGCGAGGCTCCTGCGCCCGGGCCGGGCGCGGTGGAGAAAGCCGACGTAGGGGTCGAGGCCCACACTCTGAAGAGCCGCTGTGCAGTCGGAGGCCAGAAGCGAATAAGCGAAGGAGAGCAGGGCATTGGTGTTGTCCAGAGGCGGGCGGCGGCTTCGGCCAGCGAAAGAAAAATCATCGTGCTGCTGCAGGATAAGTGAATCAAAGCAGTCGAAATACCGCTGTGCCGCCTCGCCCTCCAGGCCGCGAAGCTGGTCGAGGTCGTCGCACTGCTCGATGAGGGGCAGCGCTGCCGCCAGCTGGGCGCTGGTGCGCTTGAGCTGTTCCACCGGCACCCGCTGGGGGTGGTCGCGGGTGGCCCGTTCCAGCACCCAGCGGGCGTTATAGACTTTGCCCAGAATGAAATTGCGCGCATAGAGACAACTCTCTGCCTCGCTGTCTGAGATGCGGTACTGGGTCTGCCGCAGCAGGACGTTGCCCCGCTCTTCGCCTACAGCCCGGGCCAGAAAGCGTCCCTGCGGGCTGAAAAAGCTCAAATCGACCCCGAGGCGGGCGCATTTGCCCATCAGGGCAGGGCTTGCGCCGGGATAGCTGAAGCAGACGATGCCTTCCAGCCTGTGGAGCGGGACCCGGCCAATTTCAGCCTTGTTGCAGAGCAGGACGATGTTCTCCCCCTCGAGGGAAAGGTAGGTGTCCTTGTTGAGGACGTAGAGCGTGTTCAAAAACTTTCTCATGGCGCGGCCTCCTGCATCTCGTCCAGATGGGCGCGGAGATAGGCTTTCGGGTCGGCACGCTGATACAGCACGGGGAGGCAGAGCTCTTTGAGGGAGCAGGCGCTGCAGTGGGTGCCGGGCTTCGACTTGGGGGTATAGCCCCGGGCAAAATAGGCGTGCATCTCATCGGCCATCTTCTGGGTGGTCTGGCGCAGTTCTTCGGTCAGCGGCACGACCTCCCGCCGCCGCGTTTCCTCGTAGAAGAGCGCACCCTCCGGGATGATGCACACCAACATCTCTTCCAGCGCCATGGCCTGTGCGCAGAGCTGCAGCCGGTCGGCGTCGTCGGCCTTGGCGCGGCCATGCTTGTACTCGACAGGCATGGGTTTCCAGAGCCCTTCCGCGTTTTGCAGGGGGATGCCCTCCGGGTCGGCCCGGAACTCGACGACGTCGCAGTTTCCGCTCAGGCCAAGCCGACGGCTGACCACCTGCATCCCTCGGGTGATGAGCAGGCCGCCGCGCCGTTCGGTCTGGTCTGCGTCATGGCAGCGGGCGTGGTCGAGCTGGCCTTCGACGGTGCGGCGGTTCTCCGCCCACTGCTGTTCCAGATGGATGAGCGCCCACTGGCGGCGGCAGAAGCAGAAGTGCTGGATGCCCGACAGGGGCAGCCAGTCGTCCGGGCCGGCCATCAGGACAGCCTCTCGCAGGTGACTCCTTCCGGCAGAGTGTCTGCCACCGTGACGGTGTAGTCGCAGTAGCTGCGGGCGGCGTCCACATCGGGCTTGCGCTGGACGGCGACGGAGTCGAAGAGCTTATAGGCCGGGGCATTGCCCAGCTCAGAATCGTGCTTGAACACGATGAGCTCCCGCACGGCCATCTTGCCGCGGGCGGCGCTGTGGTCGTTCTCGAACATATTCAGGATGGCAGTCCACAGAAGTTTCAAATCATCCTCGGAGAAGCCGGTGGTCTTCCGGGCGAGGTTGGCCGAGACATAGCCCTCGGCGCGGTAGAGGGCGTAAGGCACGATGTGCTTGCGGCCCATCTCAGTACCCTTCTTCTCGGCATCGGCCTCGGTAGTGATGGCCACGCGGGTGATGGTGACTTCCTGCGGGACGATGGGGTCCACCGAGCGGGCAAAGCTCAGCTGGACGGGGCCGCGCACCTGACCGCAGTTCAGCGCACCCTTGACGAAGGTGGTCATGACGGCACCGAAGGTGCGGATGTCGAAGTAGTTCTCACACATATAGTCCCGCAGCCTGGCATCGATGTCGGGGTCGGCCTTTTTGGCAGCTTTCAGGTCGGGATCGATGCCCAGAGTTTTGATGGCCTCGGCGTCGCTGCGGTTGAGGGGAACGCCGTCCTTGATGTAGATACGATAGCCTTTTTCGTCCTCTTTCAGGGTCTCGACATAGTTGCGGATCTTCCGCTTGAGGCAGACGTCGGTCACCAGACCGTAGCCCGTCTCGGGGTCGATGCGGGGCATGTTGCCTGCGTCGGGGTCGCCGTTGGGGTTGCCGTTCTCGACGTCGAACAGGATGACGAAATCATAGCGGTTCTTGATGGGCTCAGACATGGTTTATTCCTCCTCATTCTTTTTGGCGTAGCGTTTCTGGGTCTGGTGGTAGTAGCCGATCTCAAAGGCACCCTGCTCCGGCAGGCTGAGCCGCGCCGGGAAGCCTGTCTCGGGCAGCTGGGCCATCAGCTCGGTGAGCTGTTTGCTGAAATGCACCTCGTTGGGGGTGCTCATCTTCTGCAGATGCTTCTGAGCCAGCTTGACCAGCGTGGGGAAGGCCGTTGCCGGGGTGGCACAGGCCGAGTTGAAGTACCGGTCTTTGATGGTGGCGTTGATGCCGGGATTGGCGACGCTCTGGATCGTCTCCAGCACAGAGAAGAGACGCCCCAGAACATAGGGGACATTGCTGCTTTCGTTCAGGCTCACGGTAAATACCTCCTTGTTGAGCTCGGTGGGGTAGTTGCGGAGATAGTAGGCTTTCAGGATAGCGGCGCGGCCCCGGGTGACTTCCCGTTCGGCCCGGATGCGGAGGGTCACGCCGTTGAGCAGGGTGGCGGGGTACGGCCCGCCGGTGAGGATGGCCCGGAGCAGATCGCCCACCAGCTGGGGCGATGGATTTTTGTCCCGGGATCTCTGGTTGACCGTCTCCTGCGCCAGCGCCCAGACCGACAGGTTTTCCCGCTTGTCGAAGGCGGGGCGGGTGATGCTGAGCCGGTCGGCGTGGTCCTGCAGATTTTTGGCAAACTGTCCGAAACTGCTGTGCAGGAAGAACCGGACGGAGAGCCGGGCCGCGTTGGGCGAGATGCCCAGCACATAGAAGTTCTGGTTCGGGTCCAGCTTGTCGTCGAGGAAGGAGACAGGGCGTCCCTGAGAAAGGGCTTTCAGTGCGGCGGCAAGGTCGCTTTCCGAGACGCCGCGCGCCTCGGCACCGCCGCAGAAAAACATCAGCATGGCGTTTGAGTAGGCGGGAGCGGCGTTTTCGGCCCAGCAGACGATGGTGGTGTCGCCGATGCGCTGACAGCAGTTCCGGTCAGCCAGCAGCAGATTGAGGGCCGTGGTGTAGGCGAAGGCCGCATACTCGCTGACGGGGGCGTTGGCACCCTGCTCATGGCCATAGGAGCAGAAAGCGGGTGCGTTGAAGGAGACCAGCGCCGCACCGGCGGCCTGTGCGCCCATCACACCTTTGATGGCGGGGTGGATGCGGGCGATGCCGGCCTCTTTGCCGGTGATGAGGCAGCGGGCCGTCTCGGCGTCTGCATCAGAGGTGTCAAAGGCGGACTGCCAGGCGTCCCGGATGGCGTCATCTGTGGTGGCCAGCCAGTGGGCGCCGTCGGGGGATTCGTAGCCGAACACAAGGTTCGCGTTGTTGTTCAGGTCGGCCCACTGCTCTGCCAGCAGCGGGTGGGTGGGGGCTGTATCCGGCTCCCAGCTGTCAAAAAAGGCGAGGATGGCTTTGGAGGCAGGGGAGTCCACGCCGTCGAGCACCTTGTGGTGGAGAGCGGCGCAAGCCTCGAAGCACTGGCGGGAACGCTCGGGCTTGCCCTTTTCGTCTGCGCCCAGCAGATAGGACGTATTGTCGCACAAAAAGTTCGCGGCGACGCCGGAGGCGCGCTTGACCCGGTGGGGGACAGGAAGCTCACGGGGGGCGATGACGGTCTTTTTGCCCTTGGGGACTTCCTGCCGCAGGTCGTTGAGGGCGAGGAGCTGGCCGTCGGGGCCGAGGCGCAGTTCATAGCTGACCTTGAACTTGCTGTCCCAGCCGGGGGCCTCCACCTTGCCCTGAGCCAGAAGCTGCTCATAATAGGCGGTGAGTGCTTGGAGTATCATGTAAACACCTCCACGTCCCGGCATTCCATCACGCCGTCCACCAGTTTTGCGCGGAAGAACTGGCTGCGGATGTTGGCCGAATCAGAGTAATCGAGGCTGTGGAGCATGAAGCCGAGGTCCTGCGTGACCTTCAGCGCCGGAATGCTGCCGCCCGGCCACTCCCGGAAGTTGGCCGGGAACTCCCGGCACCCGAAACAGGGCTGGTGATAGCACTGACCTTTGCGCAGGCGTCGGCGCAGGATGTCCTGGAACTTGCCGGGATTGTCGCTGGGGGCGGCCTTGTCCGTCAAATCAAAGTGACACTCGATGACGTAGTGGACGTCCTGCAGGACCATCGCGGCCCGCTGCTGGATGTCCTCCGAGGTGTAGAGCACCGGCGGCGTGCCGCCTTTGGCCGCACTGAGGGCGGCGGAGGACAGCAGGGTGGACTTGACCTCGTTGCGCCGGATGTTGGTGAACCGGATGGGCCGCTGGGTGTATTCTTCCGTGGATGCCTCATTCTCGGGGTCAAGGCCGAAGGGCTTGAGCAGATAGATGCGGTCAACCGTATAACGCAACCCGGGGTGCCAGTAGATGGCTTCCACAAGGCCCCGCGCAGCGGATGGAGTGATCATGTCGTAGCTCACACGCTCGGTCTTCATTTCCGGACGAGTGAAACAGGCATAGTCGCCCCACACCTCAATGAGCATGGACATCAGCATCGCCTCCTTTCCGGGTGAAGTTGAATTTTCAGACGAAGATGAATGTTAGCCATTGCAACCACCTCTTTCGTTTAGAAGTAAAGGCCGATGCCGGTCTCCACATCCATGGCAAGGCCGGTCTTTTCACTGTAGCAGCCGGTATCGGTGAGGATGGCGGAACCATCGGGCCGCAGTTCCAGCGCCCCGGCGGCGTCGAGCTTGTCGAACTGGTACTTATAACAGGAGACGCTGTAAACGCCCAGCTTCCGCAGCAGCGTCCGGGTAACATGACCGCTGCGCAGCTGTTCACAGAGGGCCGCGCCCTCGCCGACGGGCAGATAGACCGTGCGGGCTGAGTTCTCGATGAGGCGGAATTCCTCCGCCACCTGTGCAAAGGGGAGCTGGCAGCCCCGGATGCCTCGGAGAAAGGCATCCAGAATGCCGTGCTTGTCCACGGCGTCGGGGCCGCGCAGTTCGGAGAGCTCGTTGAAGTAGAGCTGAATGGCCCGGGGCGTGTCCAGTGTGTCCTGATGCCGGGCGGTGTAGTCCAGCGCGCTGACGTTCTGCCTGAGCATCTGGGGCGTGGAACTCTCGTCCAGCCGGAACCGGTAGACAATGCTTTCCTCTGCGCCCCGCCGCCCCTCGCGGTTGCAGCGCCCGGCAGTCTGTAAGAGCGAGTCAAGACCGCACTGCTCCCGGTAAGCGACGGGAAAATCCACGTCCACGCCCGCCTCGATAAGAGAGGTGGACACCACCCGGCAGGGCAGACCCTCTTTCAGCCGCTGGCGGATGTCGTCCAGCTGACGGCGGCGGTCGGCGGCGCAGAGCAGGGTGGTCAGGCAGTAGCTGCCCTCGGCGGGCAGAGCAGCGTAGAGCTGCTGGGCCGTCTTGCGGCGGTTGACCACGCAGAGCACCTGCGGATGATTTGCCAGCCGGGCGGCGAACTCCTCCTGCGGCAGGGTGCCGAGGTCTTGCAGTGTGGTGCGCCGGAGCACTTCGTAGAGGCGGGGCGCGTCGGGCGTGATCTCCTGCGGGTGGAGCTCCGGCGCAAAGCGCCGGAACAGCGGCTCAAGGGCAGGCTGGGTGGCCGTGCAGAGGACGACTGTGGAGTGATAATGCTGGATGAGCTGGGCGATGGCACTGACGCAGGGGGCAAGGTAGTCGCCCGGGAGGGTCTGCGCCTCGTCGAAGATGATGACGCTGTCGGCGATGTTGTGGAGCTTGCGGCAGCGGCTGCTGCGGTTGGCGTAGAGCGACTCGAAGAACTGCACCGCCGTCGTCACCACGACGGGGGCGTCCCAGTTTTCGCTGGCCAGCATCTGGCGGTACTGGGCGGGGGTCAGGTCGTCCTGCTCAACAGTCTTGTACTCGGCGTTGGAGAAGTCGGCCAGAACATTTTCTGCGCCCAGCAGGCCCGAGAAGACGGCGGCGGTCTGGTCGATGATGGACATATAAGGAATGACGTAGATGACCCGCTTCATCTTCTGGGCGGCGGCGTGCTCCAGCGCAAAGGCGAGGGAGGCGAAGGTCTTGCCGCCGCCGGTGGGTACGGTGAGGGTGTAGAGCCCCTGCGGGCCGTGCGCGCCTTTCTCGAGACAGGCGCGGAGGACGGTGTTGCGCTGGACGCTGACGGGCGAGGGCGATTCGGCCCTGAGATAGCGCTGCGCCTGTGCCGAGACGATGTCCCGCAGCGCGGCGATGTCCGTGCCGCTGCCCCGGGGTGCGGCCTTGCCGTCCATGAAGGTCTCGGTGTCGATGAAGTCGGCGTCCACGAGGCAGGAGTAGAGCATCCGGGTAAAGAACGCGAGGCTCAGCTGGTCGGCGCAGGCCCACGCGGGCGGCGTCGAGGCGGGGAGCGTTACTTCCTGCCAGCCGTCGTAGGGGGCTACCGGCTTCTTGCTCCGGCCATATAAGGTGGCGTCGCCCGGGTCATCGGCGGGGCTCCCGCCGTCGGGCAGGCCGCTGTGGTGTCCGGCCACGGCAAAGGCGGCGTGGAGATGTTGGCGAACCCAGGCCTCCTGCGCCCCGGCGGTGGAGTGGTCCACCTTGGGGCCGCCTTTGAGCCGCAGCTGGAAGGCGTCGCTGTATTTGCCGACGTCGTGGAGCCACGCGGCAAATTCGGCCTCGCTCTGCGCCCCGAAGGGGGCTGCGAAGGAACCGGCCAGCCTGGCAGTGCCGGCGAGATGGTCGTAGACGGTCTGGGTGCGGGTGCCGTCCTCGCTGATGTGGGCAAGACGTGTGGAGTGCTCCATAAAATGACCTCCTGACTCTGGTTTGCAATAAGGATACGCTTTTCAAAAAGCGGCTGTCAACAAAACGCGCTTTTCGACGAAGAATTCTGGGACTTTGCACAAAAAGCAGACGGAAAAATCTGCAATGTGCCAAAGAAGAAAGAAACGAGGTTTTTCTTGTTTTTATGATAATGCAAATGCTGTCCAATAAACTGGACTTTTTCTGATTTTTCAGGCAAAAATGAAAAGAGAGCTGCGTTTTCAGTACTGCGGGAGGAAGATTGCCCATCGGCAGAGAAAAAATGAAGATGTTGTGTACAACAACACCGCATTAAGATGGAATTAAGGCAGGGTTAAGAAAACTGCAAGAAAAGTGCCGAGTTATTCCATCTTGGAATGAACTTTCGGGAAAATCAAGGCGAATATCCCCCTTTTCATTTGCTGAAATCTGTTGTATTATGAATAACAGATATGGAATCCGAGAAAAAAGCGCCGCGATGAAGCGCAAACAGGAATGATAAGAAAAATAAAGGGCAATAGGGGGAGAGCTACGATGGACGAAAAAGATTACGAGCTGCTGCACGCGCTGGACGAGACGCGCAACATCACCCACGCAGCGGACAAACTGTACATGACCCAGTCGGCACTGTCCAAGCGCATCAAGGCGCTGGAACAGGAGCTGGGGGTGGAGATCGTCCTGCGCTCACGGCAGGGCATCCGCTTCACGCCGGCAGGTGAACAGGTGCTGCTCCACAGCGCCGCCGCCGCCCGCGAGATGGAAAAGATGCGCCGCCAGCTGGCCTCCATCCAGGGCGAAGCCTGCGGCACCCTGCGGGCCGGCATCTCGGTGAACTTCTCCTACTACCGTCTGCCCGAGGTGCTGACGGAATACCACAAAGCCTACCCGAAGGTACGCCTCGACATCGCGACCGGCCACAGCCGGAACATCTACCAGCAGATGCTGGACTCTTCGCTGGACGTGGCAGTGCTGCGGGGCGAGTATCCGTGGGACGGCACCCAGTTCCTGCTCTCGCAGGAGAATATCTGCCTGATCTGCAGCGAGGAGAACAAGGACAGACCCATCTCCGATTACCTTTATATCGACCACAGCAGCGACGCCACCATCAGCGCCCAGATGGCCCGCTGGCGCTACGAGAACGGCGTGACCAACGATGCGGGCAATTTTGTGGTGGACAACATCATGGTCTGCCGTGAGATGGTGGAGCGGGGCCTCGGCTGGGCGCTGATGCCGGAAGTGGCGCTGGATAACTTCAAGGGCTATGTCAAGCCCTGCACCTTCGAGAACGGCGAGCCCTTCGTCCGGCGCACCTATATTTTCTGCCAGAGAGACGCTGCTGCCCTGCCGCAGGTGCAGCTCTTTATGGACATGCTCAAAAAGCACCGCTGAGAGGAGAAAAACATGGAAACGACTGTTTCGCTGGTCCAGATGCTGGATGCACGGGAGCGCCGGGTGCAGCATCAGCAGGAGCTGCTGGCCCGGTACCACAAGCCTCTCATCTGCTTTACCATGAATATCTGCGGCCCGGTAAAGGATTCGCCCCTCATCCGGCGGGGCTTTGCGCGGGGGCGTCAGCTGCTGCGCCAGCAGTTTCTGCGGGCAAAGCTGACGCCGCTGTATCAGGACGCCGTCCGGGAAGTGACCGGCTGCGAGGCGTTCTATGTGCTGGACGCCGACCCGCTGACCATCAAGAAATTCACCACCGACATCGAGGACGCCACCCCGCTGGGGCGGCTGTTCGACATGGACGTCATCCGCCCGGACGGCCTCAAAGTGGACAGAGAAGAGCTAAACCTCGAAGGCCGCCGCTGTCTTATCTGCGGCGGGCCTGCTAAGGTGTGCAGCAGCCGCCGCATCCATACCGTGGCCGAACTGCAGGAAAAGACGACGGAGATCCTGACCGAGGCCCGGGACGCGCAGGACATTGCCGACGCGGCCCGTCTGGCCGTCCGCGCCCTGCTCTACGAAGTGACCACCACCCCGAAGCCCGGCCTTGTGGACCGGCGCAACAGCGGAAGTCATAAGGACATGGACGTCTTCACCTTCATGGACAGCGCCGCGGCGCTCTACCCCTATTTTGAAGCCTGCGCCCGGACGGGCCGCGAGACGGCGGAACAGCCCGCGCCCGAGACCTTCGCGGCCCTGCGGCCTCTGGGTCGTGAGGCCGAGGGCGAGATGCTGGACGCCACCGGCGGCGTCAACACCCACAAGGGCGCGGTCTTTTCGGTGGGCATCGTCTGCGCGGCGCTGGGACGCCTCGACCGCTCCCTCTGGGCCGAAGCAGCCCGGGTGCTGGCGGAAGTATCCGCCATGACGGCGGGCCTGACCGAGAAGGACTTTGTGGGCGTCACTGCCGAGAACGCCGCCACCGTGGGCCAGAAGCTTTATATCCAGTACGGCATCACCGGTGTGCGCGGGCAGGTGGAAGCCGGACTTCCCGCAGTGCTGAATGTCGGTCTGCCGGTGCTGAAAGAGGGCCTTGCCAAGGGTTACGACTTCGACCGCGTCGGCGGCGGCGCACTGCTGGCCATCCTGGCCAACAGCACCGATACCAACATCATCGCCCGCTCGAGCCGGGAGCGTCAGCTGGCCCTCACCGAAGAGCTGAAAGCCCTTCTCGCCCAGACGCCCTACCCGGACAAAGATGCCCTTGCGGCGCTGGATGACCGGTTCATTGCGGAAAATCTCTCGCCCGGCGGCAGTGCCGACCTGCTGGCGCTGACCTGGCTGCTCCATTTTGTTACTACTGAGGGGAATATCGATGAGTGAATATACCATTTCGCAGGTCTATCCGACCGATAAAACCGTTCTGGCCCAAATCGACACACTGCTGAGTCAGGAGGGCATCCGCCGCGACGGCAATCTGGACTACATCTGCGCCATGTTCGACGAGGAATACAATGTCATCGGCACCGGCAGCTGCTTCGGCAACACCCTGCGGTGCTTCGCCGTCAGCAGCGCCCATCAGGGCGAGGGTCTGCTGAACCAGATCATCACCCACCTCATCGAGGTGCAGTGCGCGCGGGGGAATATGCATCTGTTTCTCTACACCAAGGTAAAAAGCTCCAAGTTTTTCGGCGACCTCGGCTTCTACGAGATCGCCCGGGTGGAGGATACCCTTGTCTTCATGGAGAACCGCCGCGACGGTTTCGGGGCTTATCTGCGCGATCTGGAAAAGACCAGGGCCGAGGGCAAAAGTGCGGCCCTCGTCATGAACGCGAACCCTTTTACCCTCGGTCATCAATATCTTGTGGAAAAAGCCGCTGCCGCCTGCGACACGCTCCACCTGTTCGTGGTCAGTGAGGACGCCAGCCTCGTGCCTTTTGCCGTGCGCAGGAAGCTGGTGGAGGCGGGCGTGGCCCATCTGCCGAATGTGGTGCTCCACGACAGCGGCCCCTACATCATCTCGAATGCCACCTTCCCCAGTTACTTCCTGAAGGATGAGGCAGCTGTCATCGACGGCCACGCCCGGCTGGACCTCGCCGTCTTTACGAAAATCGCGGCGGCGCTGAACATCACTGCCCGCTATGTGGGCGAGGAGCCTGCCAGTCAGGTGACAGGGCTTTACAACCAGATCATGTGCGAGCAGTTGCCCAAAGCGGGTATCGAGTGTGTCGTTGTACCCCGCAAAGAAGCAAACGGCAAGGCCATCAGTGCTTCTACCGTCCGCCAGTGCCTGCAGAGCGGCGACTGGGATACCCTCGAGACGCTGCTGCCCAAGACCAGCCTCGACTATTTCCGCAGCCCGGAGGCAGAGCCGGTGCTGGCACGCATCCGCAATGCGGGCAATGTCGTGCATTACTGAGAAAAACTTCCTCTCTCTTTGTGGTCATGACAACGAAAAGCGCAAACCGAAAAAAGCAGACGCTGCACAAAGCGTCTGCTTTTTCTGTATCATTCAGTTTGTGGTCTGGGCGGCAGACTGTATCATCTTCCAGACAGACTCGACGCTCTGGCGTATCTGAGCCAGCGTGGCGATGTCCTCGTCACTCATCCGGGAAGCCGGGGGAGAGAGCACCGTCTTGGCAGAAGTCACCGTGCCGGTGAGCTGGATGTGGACATTGTGGTCCGGGATGGTCAGCAGCACATGGATGGGCGTGGTCTTCGAGAAGAGAGCGTCCGTCGAAAAGCCGAGCACGAGGGTCGTGCCGTCGGCTGCGGCAGGGAACTGATAGTAGCGGTAGCCGTCTCGCGCGGCGGAAGGAGAGACTTTTTTCAGCCCCTTGAGCGAGAGGGTGAAGCCGGAAAGCTCCTGCAGCTCGACCGTGTTCGTCTCGACGCCCAGCACGGCGGCAGCCTGCGTCTGGGAGATGTAGTCTCCGAGACTCCACTCGGGCAGAAGAACGCTTGCGAGGGAGAGTTTATCGGTGACAGCCTGACGCAGAACGGTGTAGAGCTGCCCGATGTCGAAGAGCGTCTCTTCTGAGTCGATATAGACCCGGGTGAAGGGAGACGTCTTGACGGAGTCGTCTTCGTTGAGCTGGTAGAAGGAAAGCTGCAGCTTTCCGGGCGCATACTGGCCGCTGACGCTTCCGCTGGAAGCGTTCACCCGCTCGAGGATGTTCAGCAGCGGCGGCTTATCCGGGCTGTTGGGCGCTATCTCATACCGGAAGGTGAAGGATGCACCGGTTTGCAGAGCCGAGATTTTGCTGTGCAGCTGGAAAAAGACCACGCCCACAGCGGCCGCTACAGCCACCAGCACGACCGCTAAAGCAACAAACAGCGGATTGACACGTTTTTTTGGAGATGTCATCTGCAAGACCTCCTGTCATAGACTCTATGATTATAGCATACGAGCAGGCAGACGAAATGTCAAGCCGGAACTTGACGTTATCAGACGGTCAGCGTATACTGTCTGGTACATCTTATATAAGGTAAAAGGAGGCAGAGATGAAAATAGCGATACTTGGCACCAGCGGCAGCGGAAAATCCACGCTGGCAAAGCGCCTGGGAGAAAGATACGGCCTGCCGGTGCTCCATATGGATACCGTGCATTTCCTGCCCGGCTGGGTGGAGCGGCCTTTCGCCGAGGAAGAAGCCATTGTCCGGCAGTTTCTCGACGAGAACGCAGGCGGCTGGGTCATCGACGGCAATTATAGCAAGACCTGCTATGCCCGGCGGCTGGAAGAAGCGGATAAAATCATCGTGCTCTGGTTTTCGCCGCTGGTCTGCCTCTGGCGGGCGATACGGCGCTGGCAGCAGAACAAAGGCCGTGTGAGGGAGTCGTCTGCGCCCGGGTGCGAAGAGAAGATAGATGCCGAATTTGTCCGCTGGATCCTCCACGATGGGCGTACGAAGCAAAAGTGGGCGCAGATGGAGAGGATCGGGGAAAAGTACCCGGAGAACTATATATTGATCCGGAACCAGCGGGAGCTGGATGGGTTCTTGATGGAACTTTGAAATGGTACTCGCGCCTGTGCGCGGGGCAGAGCGCTTTTTCATTAAGGCTAATTGTTCTCTTTTGATGTCAAAAGAGAACCAGAAAACCACCAGCGATTTCGACGCGCTGGACCCACGAGAAAGGGGCTGCTCGCCCCTTTCAGACCCCAAAGGGGTTGTCGAAGCCCAAAAATGCTAGCCGCTTCGCTAAACGCATTTTTTGGGCTTCTCCGGTTTACGGCTCCGCCGATGGTGTTACGCTTTCGCAGAACTTTACGTTCAGCAAGGGCGTAAAGTCTGCTGCGAAGCAGCAAATTGGAGAAACGAGAAAAAAGCGTTAAGCGCAGCGACTAGCTTTTTTCCGTTTCGACCTCATCTTCGGAATCGTTAAGGGCGAGCAGCCCTTAACTCGTTGCGGGGAGAGTGGAGTCCAGAGGTAGGGAGGGGGGATTCGAAACACCCCTCCCTACCTCTGGCCCGCGCGGAGCGCAAAGCCATTTGACCAAAAGAGAAAACATCCCCCGCGCCACCAGCGCGAGAACCAGCTTAAAGAAAAACCAGCCCTACGGCAACAGCGCTCTGCCCCGCGCCACCGGCGCGCGCAGAAGCAGAAAGGACAGAAGATGTTTACCGCCAAACAGTTCGCCGGCACCCACTGCGGCTGCCGCTACCAGCAGGACTACCGCCCCACGCTGGGCAAAGACGGCAAAAAGGAGTCCGGCACGCTGGAGGTCATCAAGTTCTACTACGACGGTGCCATCCGGATGGAGCAGCACTGCTACGGCGAGGCGGCGACCTTTGTATTCGGTGTCTGGGCCGAGGGAATGGACGCCGACGGCACCCTCCACTGGGCGCTGCCCGACCGCCGCAAGAGCTACTACGACGAGGACTATCTGCCCCGAAAGCTGGACCGCGTGGATGAAGCGGGAAATCTCTACTTCGACGGCAGCCCTTTTCCGTGGAAGCTGGCCGACGATTTCGACGAAGACAAGCGCTGGGGCTACCCGAAATGGAAGGTGTTGCTGGGAAAACTCACCGGAAAAGGCCGGAAATGTGACTGAATCACGAAATTCGAGTATTCCCATTGACATACTAGGGAATGATATGATATAACTATTCCGTCAAATGGAATCTATGCGGGCAGCGCCCCGGCCCCCTGGAAGGCGCGGTGCTCCCGCATTTTAGCAGAAAGGAACCATTCCTATGGAAAACACAGAAAAAGTGGTTTATCTGGATAACGCTGCTACCACTGCCTGCGCTCCCGAAGCACTGGCTGTGATGGTCGAGGCACTGAGCGGCGCCTGCGGCAACCCCAGCAGCCATTATAGTGTGGGCTATGAGGCCAAGGAGTTCGTGGACAAGGGCCGCGCACAGGTGGCAAAGGCCATCAACGCCTCCACGTCCGAGATCTTCTTCACCGGCTGCGGCTCTGAGGCCGACAACTGGGCTGTGAAGGGTACTGCCTTTACCAAGGCCCGCCAGAACAAGAAGCACCTCATCACCAGCGCTTTCGAGCACCACGCCATCATGCACAGCATGGCCGCTCTCGAGCGTCTGGGCTTTGAGGTCACTTATATCAAGCCCACCACGGAGGGCTACATCCGCCCGGAGGATGTCGAGGCTGCTATCCGCCCCGACACCGCCCTCATCAGCATCATGATGGCCAACAACGAGATCGGCACCATCCAGCCCATTAAGGAGATCGCTGAGATCGCCCACAAGCACGGCGTCTGGATGCACACCGATGCGGTTCAGGCTGTGGGTGCCATCCCCGTGGACGTCAAGGAGCTGGGCGTGGATATGCTGTCCATGAGCGCTCACAAGTTCAACGGCCCCAAGGGTATGGGCGCCCTGTACTGCCGCAAGGGCATCTGGCCCCAGAACCTCATCGACGGCGGCAGCCAGGAAGCACGCCACCGCGCTGGTACGGAGAACGTCGCCGGCATCGCCGGCATGGGCAAGGCCCTCGAGATGGCGACCGAGCATCTGGAAGAGCGCATGGCCCACGAGAAGGAGCTGCGTGACTACGTCATCGACCGCATCCTGAAGAACATCCCCGAGGCCCGTCTGAACGGCGGCCTTGAGCATCGTCTGCCCGGCAACGCCAACATCAGCTTCCCGGGTCTGGAGGGCGAGACCATCCTGCTCGACCTCGATATGCACGGCATCTGCGCCTCTACCGGCTCTGCCTGCAACTCCGACAGCCTTGACCCCAGCCACGTGCTGCTGAGCATCGGTGTGCCGGAAGAGATCGGCCACGGTTCCATGCGGTTCACCTTTGGCCCGCAGAACACGATGGAAGAAGCGAAATATCTGTGCGATGTGCTGGAGGAAGTCATTCCCCGCCGTCGTGCTATGAGTTGTATGTGGCTGCAGGGCCAGAACACGGCCCGTCACTTCAGCCTGAAGGGAGAAAACTAAAATGGCAGGTATGTATAGCGCAAAGGTCATGGAGCATTTTGCACATCCGCACAACGTGGGTGAGATCCCCGACGCAAACGGCGTGGGTGAAGTCGGCAACCCCAAGTGCGGCGACATCATGCGGATGTACCTCAAGATCGAGAACAACGTCATCGTTGACGTCAAGTTCCTCACCTTCGGCTGCGGCGCTGCGATCGCAACCAGCAGCATGGCCACCGACCTCATCAAGGGCAAGACCATTGACGAGGCCCTGAAGCTGACCAACAAGGCCGTTGTCGAGGCTCTGGAAGGTCTGCCTCCCATCAAGGTCCACTGCTCTGTTCTGGCTGAGCAGGCCGTCAAGTCCGCTCTGTCCGACTACTACCGTCGTCAGGGCATCGACCCGGAACCCATCGTGGGCAAGCTGGAAGAGGACTGCGACCACTGCAGCGGCGAGAGCTGCGGCCGCTGAGGCGCACTCCTGAACCTTAAATGAAAAAAGTAAGGCCCGGTGGATGCTGTAAAGCGTCTGCCGGGCCTTTTTGCACCCTCGGCACAGCCTCTGCATAGGATGGCACACCGAGCATGTGGGAGGGGGCCTTGCAGTGAAAGGACAGAAATGCTTTGCGGTGGTGGGCGGCGACGCCCGGCAGGCCGCAGCGGCCCGGGCGCTGGCCCGGGCCGGGTACAGTGTGGGCGGGCCGGAGATGATCGCGGTGGCAGATTACATCCTGCTGCCCCTGCCGCTGGACGCGGCACGGACGCCGCTGGCCGAATTGCTGCGGGCCGCAAGGCCCGGTACGCTGGCGCTGGGCGGGATGCTGTCGGTGGAGGCGAAAGCCATCGCCGCCGAGGCCGGGGTAGAGCTGGTAGACTACTTCGCCCGGGAAGAGCTGACCATCCGCAACGCCATCCCCACGGCGGAAGGGTGCATCGGCATCCTGATGAAAGAGCGCAGCCGCACCCTCTGGGGCAGCAGCATCCTGCTGACCGGCTTCGGGCCGGTGGGGCAGGCGCTGGGCGTCCGGCTGGCGGCGCTGGGAGCGCAGGTGACGGCGGCGGCCCGCCGCCCGGCCCAGAGGGCGCTGGCCGAGAGCTTCGGGCTGCGGAGCGTCCCCATCGACCGGCTCGGGCAGATAGTGCCGGCTTTTGATACCGTGGTGAACACGGTGCCTGCGCCGGTGCTCAGCGAGGCAGTGCTGGCCCGGCTGCGGCCGCAGAGCTTTATCGTAGATCTGGCGTCCCGCCCCGGCGGCACCGACTTCGACGCGGCCCGGCGGCTGGGTCACAGAGCCATCCATGCGCTGAGCCTGCCCGCCGCCTGCGCGCCCGAGACGGCAGGCGAGGCAGTGGCCCGGACGGTGTGCGATATGATCGGGCAGAGGGAGGAAGCATCATGATAGAGAAGAAACGACGCTGCGCGGCCTTTGCGGTCTGCGGCAGCTTCTGCACACTGGAAGCGGCGCTGGATGCGGCCCGTGCGCTGCGGGGGCAGGGGTGGGAGCTTCTGCCGGTGATGAGCTTTGCGGCAGGGCAGGACACCCGCTTTGGCCGGGCCTCCGGCTGGCGGCATCAGCTGGAAGGGCTGACGGGCCGTCCGGTTCTGGATACCCTGCAGGCGGTGGAGCCTCTCGGCCCACGGCATCTGGCCGACGCCCTCGTGATCGCGCCCTGCACGGGGGCCACGCTGGCCCGGCTGGCCGAGGGCCTTTCCGACACGCCGGTGACGCTGGCGGCGAAGAGTCTGCTCCGGGTGGACTGTCCCATCGTCATCGCTGTCTCGACGAACGACGGGCTGGGCGCTTCCGGGGAGAACATCGCCCGGCTCTACCAGCGCAAGCACTATTATTTTGTGCCTTACGGGCAGGATGACCCCAACACCAAGCCCCAGAGCCTCAAGGCACGGTTCGAGCTGCTGCCCCAGACGCTGGAAGCGGCGCTGGAAGGGCGGCAATTACAGCCGGTGCTGCAATGTCCGTGTGGATGAAAGGCGTCTTTTCAGGCAGGGGAAAGTGTGGTATACTAAGTTTATCTATGAAGATTTGTGGAGAATGATCGAATGAAAAAATACATCGCTGCACTTTTTACAGCGTTGCTCCTGCTCTGCACGGCGCTGTCTGCCGGGGCAGTGGGTCCGGCCCTGACCACGACGGAGGCTTACTGCATCATTGATGCAGACACCGGCCTCGTGCTGGCACAGCAGAATATGAACGAAGAACTGCACCCGGCGTCCATCACCAAGGTGATGACGCTGGGCCTTGCCTGCCAGAAGGCGCAGGGAAACTGGGACGGCGTGAAGCTCACAGTCTCCCACGAGGACGTCTACTCCCTCGCAGGCACCGATTCCAGCCACATCGCCCTGCGGGAGGGCGAAGAAGTCCCCCTGCAGGACGCTCTTTACGGAACCATGATCGCCAGCGCCAACGACGGCGCGAATCTGCTGGCCGAATACTTCGGCGGCGGCACCATCGAGGACGGCGTGGCCGCGATGAATGCCCAAGTGCAGGCGCTGGGCCTCGAGCACACCCACTTCGCCAACCCCCACGGCATCAGCGGCGATGACCACTACACCAGCTGCTACGACATGGCCCAGATCCTGCGATGGGCGCTGACCCAGCCGGGCTTTGAGACCATCTTCACCCGGCTCGAGATGTACACCATGGCGCCGACGAATGTCCAGCCGGTGACCCGCTATTTCTCCCAGCAGGACAAAATGCGGCTGAGCTACAGCCGGTATTACATCCCGGCCATCCGCGGCTCCAAGATCGGCTACACCAACATCGCCCGCTACAGCTACGTCTGCCTCGCGGAACAGAACGGCGTCCGCCTCATCTGCGTGACCATGCAGAGCGAGATGAAGACCGATAAGTACAACGACGTCCGTACCCTGCTGGACTACGCTTTCGCCCGCTATACCGGCTACACCGACCTGCCCTCCCAGGGCCTGACCGGAGAGGTGGAAGTCGTGGGCGGCGGCGGAACGCTGGGCAAGGTGACCGTCACCGACCCCGGCGTCCGGCTGCTGCTGGCCGACGGCGTGACGGCGGGGGATGTCTCGGTGTCACTGGAGCTGCCCGAACGATACGTTCTGGGTACTTCGCCGGAAGTGTACGCAGTGTATACCGTCAATGGCGGTGATAAGCAGGAATCGACGAGTGCCCGGGTCCCGGCGGTACTCACCGGGCTGGATGCGCTGCTGGAAGCGAACGCGGGCAGAGAACTGGACACGGCTTCCGACGTTAAGCCTGCCAGGACGGCGGGAATGCTCATCGTCCTCTCGCTGGCCTGCACCGCAGCTGCTGCCGGTGCCACCCTGTGCGTGATGCGGGTGATGCGGATCCGGAAAACCAAAAAGCAAAAGCCCTCGAAACATTAAAAATCGCGCAAAAGCCGCAAAAGGCTTTTCCATATACTAGAAGCCGTTTTCATAAGCATTGCACCCCGCCTGAATGGCCTTTTTGCTCGCATACTGCGTTGCTTTCCCTTGCAATTCACCAAGGATTGCTGCGGAAAATCGCCTTGCCTGCGGAGCAAAAATCCTCGTCATTCGGCGCACCCTGCTTACGAAAACCGCTTCTACAAAACAACAAAAAACGATAAAACAAAACAGAGAGGAAAATAATTATGGGCAAATTCACCTTTACGCAGACTGAGATCCCCGGTGTCGTCGTCATTGAGCCGCAGGTGTTCGGCGATGACCGCGGCTATTTCATGGAGACTTACCAGAAAGACCAGTTCGCCGAGGCCGGCATCGACAAGGAATTCGTGCAGGACAACCAGAGCCGCTCCACCCGCGGCGTGCTGCGCGGCCTCCACTTCCAGAAAAACCACACCCAGGGCAAGCTGGTGCGTGTGACCAGGGGCGAAGTTTACGACGTCGCCGTGGACTGCCGCCCCAACAGCGCCACCTTCGGCAAGTGGGTGGGCGTGACCCTCTCCGAGGAGAACAAGAAGATGTTCTATATCCCCGAGGGCTTTGCCCACGGCTTCCTCGTGCTGAGCGATGTGGCCGAGTTCTGCTACAAGTGTACCGATGTCTACGACCCCACCAGCGAGGGCGGCATCCCCTACGACGACCCCACCGTCAACGTCCAGTGGCCCGACTGCGGCTGTGAGCACAAGACCAGCGCCAAGGACAAGCTCCATGAGCCCTTTGCTGCCCAGAAGTTCGAGTATTTTGAAAAGTGGTGATCGCCGGTGAAAAAACTCAAGGCAATGTTCAACGGCCTGTGGTGCTACCGCTATCTGCTGTGGAACCTCGTCAGCCGTGACTTTAAGCTCAAATACCGCCGCAGTGTGCTGGGCGTGGTGTGGAGCGTGCTCAACCCCCTGCTCATGTGCCTGGTGTACTGGGCAGTGTTCAGCAGCCTGATGGATATGCGGGGCAGCGGCATCGACAACTTCCCGGTCTTCCTGATGTGCGGCCAGCTGCTCTTCAACTTCTTCAACGAGGCCACCTCCACCAGCATGAGCAGCGTCCTCGGCGCGGCCTCCCTGCTGAAAAAAGTCTATATCCCGAAATATGTCTTCCCGCTGGAAAAGTGCTGCTTCGCCATGGTCAACTGCGTCTTCAGCTTCGTGGCGCTGGCGCTGGTCATGGTGTTCACCGGCAGCCCCATCCATGTCACGGTGTTTGAAGCCCTCTACCCGCTGGTGACCCTCTTCTTCTTCAGCCTCGGCGTGGGCCTCTTCCTTGCGGCGGCGACGGTGTTCTTCCGGGACATCATGCACATCTGGAGCGTCTTTATCACGGCGCTGCTCTACTTCTCCGCCATCTTCTACGACCCCACCCAGATGACCTTCTCCATCGGCGGCTTCAATATGCAGCAGATCATCAAGCTGAACCCGATGTACTGGTATATCACGGGCTTCCGCCGCACCCTGATGTGGGGCATCCCGCTGGACATCAACATGTTCCTCGTCTGCGGCCTCTGCGCCCTCGTCTCGATGCTGGTGGGCGTCCAGATGTTCCGCAAGACACAGGACCGCTTCGTGCTGCATATATAAGAAGGAGGAGAGAACGATGGAACCTATCATCAAAGTGGACAATGTGTCCATGTGCTTCAACCTCTCCACCGAAAAGCACGAGAGCCTGAAGGAATACCTCCTTGCCATGGTGCAGGGACGCTTGCAGTACGACGAGTTCTATGCCCTCAGGGACGTGAGCCTCGACATCATGCCCGGCGATTTTTACGGCCTTGTGGGCCTGAACGGCTCGGGCAAATCCACCCTGCTCAAGACCATTGCGGGCGTGTACAAGCCCAGCAAGGGCAAAGTGACCGTCAACGGCACCATCGCCCCCCTCATCGAGCTGGGTGCGGGCTTCGACATGGACTTGACCGCCCGAGAGAACATCTACCTCAACGGTACGGTCCTGGGCTTCTCGCCCAAGTATCTGGACGAGAAGTTCGACGAGATCGTGGAGTTCAGCGAGCTGCAGAACTTCCTCGACGTGCCGCTGAAAAACTACTCCTCCGGCATGGTGGCCCGTATCGGTTTCGCCATCGCCACCATCACCAAGCCTGACATCCTCATCGCCGACGAGGTGCTGGCGGTGGGCGACTTCCTCTTCCAGCAGAAGTGCGAAAAGCGGATGAAGGAGCTGATGGCCGGCGGCACCACGGTGATCCTGGTGTCTCACTCCATCGAGCAGATCGAGCGCATGTGCAGCAAGGTGGCATGGCTGAGCCACGGCCACCTCAAGATGAACGGCGACACCGAGACCGTCTGCAACGCCTACAAGGCCGTGCAGCGGGGCGAGGCATAAGAAACTATGAATGTACGACTCAAACGCGCCAAAGAGCTGATGGGCTATGCCGTCCAGCTCACGAAAGACGAGGGCCTGCCCACGATGGTAAAGCGGGGCGCGGGCTTTGTCCGCCGCCGTTTCTTCGGCAAGCGGGCGCGCTATCTGCCCGGCAAAAAGGTGCTGGAAGCTCAGGCCGCCGAAATGGTCGGCAAGACCGCTGAGAACTGCGGCCTGCCCACCATCTCCATCCTGACCCCGCTGTATAATACGCCCGAAAATTACCTGCGGGAATTTCTGGACTCCTTCGTGAACCAGACCGCCCCCAATGGTCAGCTCTGCCTTGCAGACGCCTCCGACGACGCCCACCCCGAGGTGGAGCGTGTCGTAAGGGAATATCAGCGGAAAAATCAACGCATCGTATACAAAAAGGTCGAAAATAAGGGCATCGCCGCCAATACCAACGCCGCCGAGACGCTGGCGACGGGCGAATATCTCGCCCTCGCCGACCACGACGATGTGCTGGCCCCCCACGCCATGTACGCGATGGGGAAGGCTGTCTTGCAGCTCCGCGAAAAGGGTGAGCCGGACAGTTTCCTCTACAGCGACGAGGCGCTCTTCACCAAGGACATCAAAAAGCCGATGGTGGGACACTTCAAGCCCGATTATGCCCCGGATTATCTGCTCTGCTGCAACTACATCTGTCATCTGGCAGTCTTCAAGCGGGCGCTGTATGAGCAGCTGGGCGGCGAACGCCCCGAGTGCGACGGCAGTCAGGACCACGACCTCTTCCTCCGGCTCATCGAACAGACCGGCGGGGCGGCTCATCTGCCGCAGGTGCTCTACTACTGGCGGGTCCATGCCGGTTCTACTTCCGGCGGCACCGATGCCAAGCCTTATGTCGCGGCGGCAGCGAAAAAGGCACTGGCCGACCATCTGAGCCGCACCGGGCGCACCGGCACGGTGGAGGACGGGCTTTTCCCCAGTACCTACCGGGTCAAGTGGGACATCGAGGGCGACCCCAAGGTGAGCATCCTCATCCCCAACAAAGACCACACCGACGACCTCGAGAAGTGCCTGTACAGCATCTGGTCAAAGACCGAGTGGGACAACTTCGAGGTCATCGTCATCGAGAACAACTCCACCGACCCGGCCACCTTTGCCTATTATAAGGATGCTGAGAAGCGGTACGAGGGCCTGAAAGTGGTCACCTGGCCGGAAAAGGGCTTCAACTTCTCAGCCATCAACAACTTTGGCCGGAAGGCGGCGCAGGGCGAGTACCTGCTGCTGCTGAACAACGACGTGGAGGTGCGGAACGGCGACTGGCTCACCGAGCTGCTGCGGCAGTGCGCCCACCCCGGCGGTGCGGCCATCTGCGGCGCGATGCTCTACTATCCCGACGAGACGCTCCAGCATGCGGGCGTCGTCACGGGTCTGGGCGGCTACGCGGGCCACAGCCATAAGTACAAGAAGGCGGGCGGCAGCGGCTATCTGTTCCGCGCCGCTACCGTGCAGGACTTCTCCGCCGTCACGGGTGCCTGCCTGCTGGTCAGGGCCAGCGTGTGGGACGAGGTGAAGGGGCTGGACGAGAAGTTTGCCGTGGCCTTCAACGATGTGGACTTCTGCCTCCGGGTGCGGGACAAGGGCTATCGCATCGTGTGGACGCCCTACGCCCAGCTGACCCATTACGAGAGCAAGAGCCGAGGCGGCGACGAGAAAGACCCCGTCAAGGCAGCGCGCTTTGCCGCCGAGCAGCAGCGGCTCTACGACGTCCACGGCAAGGCGGATATTCTGGATGACCCCTATTATAACCCCAGCCTGACTCACGACCGGGAGGATTTCTCGGAGAGCGGCGATCTGCGGAACCTCAAAGAGGGAAAAGTGACAGTGAGGTGGCGAAACGCATGAACATCAAAGGCCATTTTGAGACCATCACCCGGCACAAGCTGCTGGTGATGAAATACTGCTTTGCCTGCGGGCTCTACGAGCAGGGCCTTGCCCACGATCTGAGCAAGTACAGCCCCACCGAGTTCATCCCGGGCTGCATCTACTATCAGGGCGACCACAGCCCCAATGAGGCGGAGCGGGAAGCCAGGGGCTACACCTCGGCATGGCTCCACCACAAGGGCCGCAACAAGCATCACCTCGAATACTGGATCGACTACAGCACCACGAAAGCCGGCCTCACCGGCATGAAGATCCCCCTGCGGTACGTCTGCGAGATGGTCTGCGACCGTGTGGCCGCCAGCCAGATCTATCTGGGCGACAAGTACACCGACGCCTCCCCTTGGGAGTACTACGAGCACAGCAAAGACCACTATCTGCTCCACCCCGAGACGAGAGCGCTGCTGGAAAAGCTGCTCCAGATGGTGCGGGACATTGGGCAGGAGCGGACCTTCGCGTACATGAAGTTCCTGCTGGGCTGCGAAAAGGATTATTGATGGAATGAAAAATGCCGCTGATGAAAAATCAGCGGCATTTTTGTCGGATCTGAGCATTGACAGCGGACTTTTGGCGGTGATAGACTACACACAAGGCTCGGCGCAGAGCCGGGCAGAAAATTTGTTCGTGGAGGGACGGAACATGAAACTGACGAAAAAATTCCTTTCGGCGCTGCTGGTCTGTGCGGCGGCAGTCACGCTGCTGTGCGCTGCGGCCAGCGCAACGGCTGCACCTGTCACTGCGGAGACGCCTGCCCAGAAGCAGGCTGTACTGGACACCATCAATGCGGTACGCCAGCAGAACGGCCTTGCCCCTGTGGCCGAAACGGCGGATACGGACGCGCAGGCCGACCGGATGGCGGCGCTTTATTTCAGCACCGATGACGGTGACGCTTACGATGCCCAGTGGCTGGCCATCCTCGACACCAAGGTGGAGGGCAAAGTCAGCATCGGCGACTGCTACTCCTACAAGCTGGAAAATGGCGGCTGGGATATAACGGACTGGAACAACATGGACCTGCTGCCCACTCCGGCCTTCCAGCTGCTCAACAGCGCCGACGTGACGATGGTGGGCATCTCCTTCACCAACGAGGGCGGCGTGGTGCTCCTGCCGTACTAAGATAAGATAAAACGAGAAAGCCCCCGGATGCGGTGCCGCATCCGGGGGCTTCTGTCGTCGGAGAAAAATCAGTCTTCGCTGTTGTCGATCTGGATATAGCGGGGGCCGTGCTTGTCCACAAAGAGCAGCACGCCGGTCAGCGTGACAGCCAGACAGGTCAAAACAGCGAGCATTACTTTCAGAAATTTCATGGTAGACCCTCCTTGACGGCTCAGACCGCACGGCGCGGGATGCGCCTGCGTGTTCGTTTGGTTGTAGTATAACATATTCTTCCCGGAAAGGCAAACGACCGGACTTTGGGAAAAGTTGTGCGATACGAACGAAAAAATGGGAGGTTAGCCATAGCTAATCGTTAAAAACAGCTAAGAAATTCAAAGAATTTGCATCATTTTGGCCTTGTTGTCGTTGACTTCCCACCGCAAAATGATACAATAAACATGTTAAGCAGCAACTGTCCCTGTACCAGTGCGCCTGCATGGGCGTGGGGACAGCAATTCAAGCAGAATGGGGGATTTAATTCCATGTTGAACAAGCTGAAACGTGCGGCGCTTGGCGCGCATACGCCGCATGACAAGGCAACTGCTGCAAGCAAACCGGTCCCGATGCCTCTGCCCGCGCAGGTACGCATCCTGATGAGTCAGCATATCGGCGCTCCCGCCAAGGCTTTGGTGAAGAAGGGCGACGAGGTGTTCGTCGGTACCAAGATCGGTGAAGCTGGCGGCTTTGTATCTGCAAATATCCACTCCAGCGTCTCGGGTACTGTGGCGGCTGTGGAGCCGTTCCGTCTGTCCAATGGCCGGATGTGCGACTCTGTGGTCATCAAGACCGATGGCAAGCAGACCGTAGACCCCGCCGTGAAGGCACCCGAAGTGACCGATAAGGCCAGCTTCCTCGCCGCCGTGCGTGAGAGCGGTCTGGTGGGTCTGGGCGGCGCAGGCTTCCCGACTGACGTCAAGCTGCAGCCCAAGGACCCCGTGGACACCCTGCTCATCAACGCCTCCGAGTGTGAAGTCTGGCTGACCAGCGACACCCAGGAGATGCTGAACTGCGCAGACGACATCGTCCGCGGCATCGAGGCTGTGCTGAAGTACACCGGTATCCCGAAGTGCGTCATCGGCATCGAGAACAACAAGCCTGAGTGCATCGACCTGCTGTGCCAGAAGACGAAGGACAAGCCCGCCATTGAGGTGAAGCCCCTGCCCAGCGTCTACGGCACCGGCGCAGAGCTCATCCTCATTGAGAAGTGCCTGGGCCGCGAGGTCCCGCACGGCGGCCTGCCCGCCGCTGCCGGCGCCATCGTCATGAACGTGACCAGCGTGTCCAGCCTCGGCAAGTATCTGGCTACCGGTATGCCGGTGGTCAGCCGCGTCATCACCGTGGACGGCGATGCCTGCGAGAAGCCCCAGAACCTCATCGTCCCCGTGGGTACTTCCTACGAGGATGTCCTGAACACTGCCGGCCTCAAGGGCGGCGTCACTCTGGGCAAGGTCGTGGCCGGCGGCGCTATGATGGGTCCCGCTGTGCGTGACCTGAGCTACCCCACCACCAAGACCACTTCCGGCCTTATCATGCTGAGCGAAGCAACTGCACAGCCCCCCCAGGTCAACCCCTGCATCCGTTGCGGCCGCTGCGTCGAGTACTGCCCCATGGGTCTGGAGCCCGTGGAGGTCAACCAGGCTTACGCCGCCCGCGACGTCCAGGAGCTGGGCAAGCTGCATGTTGACTACTGCTTCAACTGCGGCTCCTGCACCTTCGTCTGCCCGGCCAAGCGTCCCTGCACCCAGATGATGGGTCTGGCCAAGGCATTCTATCTCGGTGAAATCAAAAAAGGAGGCAATAAGTAATGGATACGAAGCTTATTGTTTCGGCCTCCCCGCACCTGCGCTCTGAGGAGACGACCACCGGCCTGATGGCCAACGTGATCGTGGCTCTGACCCCGTGCGTCGTGGCCTCTGCCATTATCTTTGGTCTGCGTGCTCTGCTGGTCACCGCAGTGTCCGTCGTGGCCTGCGTGGCTTTCGAGTGGCTGTACTGCAAGCTGCTGAAGAAGGCAAACCCCATCAGCGATCTGTCCGCCGTCGTCACCGGCATCATCCTCGCCATGAACGTGCCTGTGGGCATGCCCATCGGTGAGCTGCTCATCGGCGACTTCGTGGCCATCATCGTGGTCAAGCAGCTGTTCGGCGGCATCGGCATGAACTTTGCGAACCCCGCTCTGGTGGGCCGTATCGTGCTGTTCGTCAGCTTTGCCGGCGCTATGAACAACTGGGTGTTCCCGGATGCAGCGGTCGATCAGCTGTCCTCCGCTACTCCTCTGGCTGTGGCTGACCCCAACAAGCTGAGCCTGCTGGACCTCTTCATGGGCGTCCACGGCGGCGTTCTGGGCGAGACCTGCGCTCTGGCCATCGTGCTGGGCCTGATCTACCTCGTGGTCACCAAGACCATCAGCATCGCCATCCCTGCCGCTTACGTTGGCAGCATGTTCGTGTTCTACCTCATCGCCACCCACAGCGTCCACGCTGCACTGGTGGCTGTGCTGAGCGGCGGCCTGCTGTTCGGCGCTGTGTTCATGGCCACCGACTACGTCACCAGCCCCTTCACCCTGAAGGGCAAGCTGATCTACGGCGTGGCTCTGGGCGTCGTCACCTTCGCGATCCGTTACTGGGGCAGCTACACCGAGGGCGTGTCCTTCGCACTGCTGTTCATGAACCTGTGGGTCCCGTACATCAATGACTTGACCCGCCAGACGCCGTATGGCTATGTCAAACCTGCTAAGAAGGAGGCTGCTGGCAAATGAATAAGTCTACTTGGGAAAGCACGGTAAAGCCGGTAGTCGTGCTGAGCGTCATCGCACTGGTGGTCAGCTTCCTGCTGGCCCTGGTCAACTCCTTTACTGCGCCTATCATCGAAGAAAACCAGAAGGCCGCCACTCTGGCAGCTTATGTGGACGTCATGCCCACCGTTTCTGACGCCAAGACGCTGGAAGAAGTGACCGACTACACCACCGAGAACGTCACCGGCGTCGTCAAGGCCGAGGATGGCAGCATCGCCATCAAGGCTGAGGAGAAGGGCTTCGACGGCGGCATCCTCACCGTCATCATGGGCTACGACACCAACGGTACCGTCACCGGCATCTGGGTGGACGCTTCCACTCAGACCAAGGGCATCGGCTCCAATGTCGCAAACGACACCTTCCTTGCCCAGTTCAACGGCATGGACGGCACCCAGAATATCGCCATCGGTCAGGGCGGTTTTGACGCATACAGCGGCGCGACCATTTCCTCTAAGGCACTGTTCGCCGCCATCAACGACTGCGTCAACTGCTACAACGAGCTGGCATAAAGGAGGTTGGTAAGAAATGGCATCTGAAAACAAGTCCAAGGTAAGCATCCTTACCAACGGCATCATCAAAGAGAACCCCGTTCTGCGTCTGGTCCTGGGCACCTGCTCCTGCCTGGCAGTTACCACGGCAGTCTCCAGCGCACTGGGCATGGGCGCAGCCTTCACCTTCGTGCTGGTCTGCTCCAACATCCTGATCTCGCTGCTGCGCAACGTGATCCCCGCAAAGGTCCATCTGCCCTGCTACATCGTCATCATCGCAGGCTTCGTCACCATCGTCCAGATGGTCATGCACGCCTACATGGACAGCCTGTACACCGCACTGGGCGTCTTCCTGCCCCTGATCGTCGTCAACTGCATCATCCTTGGCCGTGCCGAGATGTTCGCCTGCAAGAACAACGTGGTCGATTCTGCACTGGACGGCGTCGGCATGGGCATCGGCTACACCCTCACCGTCGTGCTGATGGCTACCATCCGCGAGGTACTGGGCAGCGGCACTTGGCTGGGCTTCCAGGTCCTGCCCGACAGCATCGCCCGCATCAGCATCATGACTCAGGCTCCCGGCGCATTCTTCTGCTACGGCGTCCTGATGGCCGGCTGTGTCTGGCTGGAAGGCAAGCTGGATGCGCGCATCGAGCGCAAGAGCTGCTGCGACATCGACAATCTGAAGAAGGAGGGCTAATAAGATGCTCGTCAAACTCGCTGCTATCTTCTTCAGCATGATCCTTGTCAACAACTACGTGCTGGTGAAGTTCTATGGCATCTGCCCGTTCCTGGGCGTTTCCAAGAAGCTTGACTCCGCTGTGGGTATGTCCGGCGCTGTCATCTTCGTCATGTTCATGGCTACGGCTGTGACCTTCCCGTTGCAGATCTTTGTTCTGAACCCCGCCGGTCTGAGCTATCTGCAGACCATCGTGTTCATTCTGGTCATTGCAGTTCTGGTGCAGTTCATCGAGATCTTCCTGAAGAAGTATGTCGTTGCGCTGTACAACTCTCTGGGCGTCTACCTGCCCCTGATCACCACCAACTGCTGCGTTCTGGCTGTCACCATTCTGGTCGTCGATGACTACGGCGCAGACGTCGAGGCTCTGGGCTTCGGCGCTGCCTACATCGAGGCTCTGATCTGTGCCATCGGCGCAGGCGTCGGCTTCATGCTGGCCATGGTCATGTTCAGCGGCGTGCGCAAGCGCGTGGAGGCCTGTGATCCCCCGGCTCCCTTCAAGGGCCTGCCCATCACTCTGCTGGCCGCAGCGATCACCAGCCTGTCCTTCATGGGCTTTGGCGGCATCGTTGAGAATCTGTTTAACGTGACGCTGTAAAGGAGGAACAGGATTATGAATATCGCATCTGCTGTTATCCTCTGCACCATCGTCGGTGCTGTCGGCGCAATCATTCTGGTCGCCGCTGCCAAGTTCATGGCAGTTGAGGAAGACCCCCGTATCGAAGAAGTTGCCAGCTGTCTGGCCGGCGCAAACTGCGGCGGCTGCGGCTACGCAGGCTGTGCCGACTACGCAAAGGCTGTCGTCATGGACGGCGTGCCTTGCGACAAGTGCGCTCCCGGCGGCCCCAAGGCTGCTGCTGCCATCGCCAAGATCATGGGCGGTGAGGCAAGCGCTGTGGAGAAGAAGGCCGTGGTCCAGTGCCAGGGCAGCTCCGAGCACTGCAAGCCCGCTTACGACTACAAGGGCATCCAGACCTGCGCCGCTGCTGCTACCCTGTACGGCGGCCCCAAGACCTGCTCCTTTGCCTGCATCGGTCTGGGCGACTGCACCAAGGTCTGTAAGTTCGACGCCATCCACATCGTGGACGGTGTTGCCAAGGTGGACAAGGACAAGTGTACCGGCTGTGGTGCCTGCGCCAACATCTGCCCCAAGAAGGTCATCATGATCGACGCCGGCGGCCCGCGCAAGCCTGTCGTTATGTGCTCCAACCAGGATAAGGGCGCTGTCGCCAACAAGCTCTGCACCACCAGCTGCATCGCCTGCGGTATGTGTGAGCGCACCTGTAAGTTCGACGCGATCCATGTCGTTGACGGCGTGGCCCGCGTGGACTACGACAAGTGCAAGGGCTGCGGTATGTGCGCCCAGAAGTGCCCGAAGAAGATCATTCTCTTCCCCCTGAAGGACGATCCGTATCCCCCGAAGCCCGTGGTGAAGCCTGCTGCTCCCGCAGCAAAGCCCGCCGCTGCTGCAGCTCCCGCTGCAAAGCCGGAGGCTAAGGCCGAAGAGGCAAAGCCCGAAGTCAAGGCAGAAGCCAAGACCGAGACCAAGGCTGAATAAGAGCTGACCTCAAAGAGGGCCGGACAGCTGTCCGGCCCTCTTTTTGTGCAGAAGAGCTGCCAAAAGGTCAGGTTCTCCTTCGTCCAACCTCTCAGTCTCGTCGCAAGCTCCTCGACAGCTCCCCTTGTAGGGGAGCCTCTGGCGAAGAGATAAGGCTTTCCGCCATGCCAAAGCCTCCCCTCGATAGGGGAGGTGGCACGCCGCAGGCGTGACGGAGAGGTTGAAACTCCGGCAGCAGAAAGCTATAATGGGATAGGATACAACGCGCTTACGGCAAGGCGCGGACGGAAAAGGAAAAACGGAAAGAGGAATCGTATGGAACAAAAGAACACCCGCCTGCGGAACGTGGGCTTCATCACCTTCTTTTTCAGCGGCATCTGCGCCATTTCCAGCGGCGTGGTGGTCAGTTTATTGCAGGAGCAGTATGGCTTCGCCTACGGCATGACCGGAACCCTGCTGTCCCTCATGAGCATCGGCAACCTGCTGGCAGGCTTTCTCATCGCCATGATGCCCGGCAAGCTGGGCATGAAGCCCAGCATCCTGCTGCTGACCATCGGCTATGCGCTGGGCTACGCCATGATGGGCCTCAGCGGCGCGGTGGCTGTGCTGGCCCTGGGCTTCTTCCTCGTGGGCATCGCCAAGGGCAGTGTCATCAACACCTGCACCATCCTCGTCAGCGACAACTCCGCTGACCGCACCCGGGGCATGAACCTGATGCACAGCTGCTATGCCTGCGGCGCACTGCTCTGCCCCTTTTTCATCGCGGCGGCAGGCAGGGTGAGCGGCTCCTTCGCCGTGCTGGTGCTGGCCGTGCTGGGTCTGCTGCTCTGGCTGGTGTATATGGGGACTCCCTTTGCGGGCAGGGGCGCGGGCAAGAAGGAAGTCACCGATTGGAGCTTCCTCAGATCCACCCGCTTCTGGCTGTTGACCGGCCTGCTCTTTTGCCAGAACGCCGCTGAGCAGAGCGTCACCGGCTGGATGGTCACTTACTTCAAGGGCAGCGGCATCATCGCAGGCGCACTGGCGGCCTATACCGTCACCGTTATGTGGGGCGCGACCCTCGTGGCACGTCTGCTCATCGCCTTCGTGTTCCCCTTCAAGCAGCCCCGCAAGGCCATGGTGGTCATGGGCGTGAGCTGCACCATCTTCTACATCCTGCTGGTGCAGGCCCGCAGTCAGGGCGCGGCCATCGTGTTGCTGTTCGCCTTTGCCTTTGCGATGGCGGGTATGAACCCCACCGCTGTGGCCAGCGCAGGCCGTATGACCAGCGTGACCAGCATGGGCATCATGCTGCCGGTGGCGGCCAGCGGCGCGATCCTGATGCCCTGGGTCATCGGCGTCGTGGCCGAAAGCGCCGGTCTTGCCGCCGGTATGATGACCAACATCGTTCCCTGCGTGGGTCTGGTCATCTTTGCAATCCTCGTGGCAAAGCTTCCGGAGGAATAAAGAGTAAACGAAAGGCCGCTGCATTCGCAGCGGCCTTTCGCTTACTCTATTCCCCGTGCCTTTGCGCTGAACTCACAGCCGCAGTAGTCCTGCCGGTAGAGGCCGTATTCCTCCGAGAGCTGCAAGCTGCGCAGATAGCCGTTCTGCTTTTTGAAGTCGGAGGGCAGGTGCTTTACGCCGAACTCCTGCTCCAGCTCCTGCCCAATGGCATTGATGCGCTTGGCGTCCTTGTGGGGGCTGATAGAGAGGGTGGTGGTGAACCAGTCGAAGCCGTGCTCGGCGGCATACTGAGCCGCACGGCGCATCCGCAGCCGATAGCAGACCGTGCAGCGACTGCCGCGCTCCGGCTCGTTCTCGAGGCCCGCGACAGCGGAGTAGAACTCCTGCGGGTCGTACCGGTCTTCCACTACCGTCACGCCCAGCGGGTGGGCGGCGGCGACGAAGCGCTCCAGCTCTTCGCCCCGGCGGTGGTATTCTTCGGCGGGCCATGTGTTGGGGTTGTAGTAGAGCACGGTGATGTCGAAATACCGGCACAGCCGCTCCAGCACGGCGCTGGAACAGGGGCCGCAGCAGGCATGGAGCAGCAGCCGGGGGCGGGTGTCGCCCAGAGTTTTCAACACTTCGCCCATCTGCTGTGAAAAATTGAGTTGGTTTGACATAAGAAAAGTCCTTTGCTATACTGAGATGTAGCGATTGGATAGAGCGTTAAGCCTCTCCCTTTGGGAGAGGTGTCACCGCAGGTGACGGAGAGGGCAAGCCAGAAAAGACAGAGCCGCAGTGCAGCGATAAGCAGGTTCTTTGTCAGGGCGAGGCTATCGCAAGATGCATTCGTCTACGTCAGCATCCTTGCCCTCTCAGGCGCTTACGCGCCAGAACCGGGTTGCGGCTCCCAGCGTCTGCTTCGCTTTCGCTTGCATCCCGCTGGCCGCGGCCCCAACAGCTTCTCCCTGTTCCCGCCACTGGCGGCGGTCGTCGCCGTTGCTCCCAAAGGGAGAGCCTTTTGCTCTATTATATCACAAACATATCCAAAACGGAGGAAAACTTCGATGACCAAAGAAAAGATAGCCCGCATCAACGAGCTGGCACACAAGAGCAAGACCACCGGCCTGACGGAGGCTGAAAAAGCCGAGCAGCAGGCTCTGCGCAAGGAGTATATCGAGGACATGAAGTCCAGCCTTCGCGCCCAGCTGGAGCGCACCTCCATCAAGGAGCCGGACGGCACCATCCACAGAGTGAGCAAAAAGAACTGAACCGGGAGGAAAAAGTCGTACAAAACCGCTTTTTCCTCTTTTTTTGTGGGCGAAAGAGTGCTATACTTATACTCGAGCTGTTGCGTGCTCCGGCAGGAGCTGCGCGGCAGAAAACAAGTTTCCCAAGGCGGCGTATCCCGGGCAGGGTGCGCGGAAAAGGCCGCCTTTTGAAAAATGATAAAGAGGTCATTTATTATGCTTACTGCAATTACGGGTATCAACTGGGGCGATGAGGGCAAGGGCCGCATGGTCGACCTGATCAGCCAGGAGTACGATATTGTTGCACGCTATCAGGGCGGCAACAATGCTGGTCATACCGTCAAGAACGAGCGGGGCAAGTTCGTGCTGAACCTGCTGCCCTCCGGTATCCTCCGTCCCAATGTTGTCTGCGTGATGGGCAACGGTATGGTCATCGACCCCCACCATCTGGACGATGAGATCAACAATCTGCGCGAGCAGGGTATCTCCATTACCCCTGCCAACCTGAAGATCTCTGACCGCGCCACCATCACCATGCCCTACCATGTCGATCAGGACGGTCTGGAAGAGGCACGTCTGTCCAAGACCGGCGCACAGTTCGGCTCCACCAAGCGCGGCATCGCCTACACTTACGGTGACAAGTACATGAAGAAGACCCTCCGCATGGGCGACCTGCTGCATCTGAACGACTCCGTCAAGAAGCGCCTGGTCACCATGGTGGACTCCAAGAACCTCGTCATGGAGGGCAGCTACAACGCCGCTCCCATCAGCGTGGATGAGATGTGGGCATGGCTGGAGAAGTACGCCGCCATCTTCAAGGACTACATCTGCGACGTGGGCCAGTATCTGGCTGACGCCGATGCCGCCGGCAAGAAGGTGCTGTTCGAGGCCCAGCTGGGCGCTCTGCGCGACATCGACTTCGGCATCTATCCCTACACCACTTCCTCCAACACCATCGGCGCTTACGCCCCCATCGGCGCAGGCATCCCGAGCCACAAGCTGACCAACTCCGTCGGCGTCATGAAGGCTTATTCCTCCTGCGTCGGCGACGGCCCCTTTGTCACTGAGCTGGCCATGACCGAGGAAGAGAAGCACGCTCTGCGTGAGGCCGGCCACGAGTACGGCGCTGCCACCGGCCGTCCCCGCCGCGTCGGCCCCATCGACCTGGTGGCAAGCCACTACGGCGTCTTCTGCCAGGGCTGCGACGAGGTCGCCCTGACCCTGCTGGACGTGCTGGACTACATGGAGAAGATCCCCATGGTCACTGCTTACAAGCTGAGCGACGGCACCATCACCACCCGCTTCCCCATGGGCGAGGCTCTGGACACCGCACAGCCGGTGGTGGAGTATCTGCCCGGCTGGCACTGCGACATCACCGCCGCCCGCAAGTGGGAAGACCTGCCCAAGGAGGCCCAGAACTACGTCGAGTATCTGGAAAAGGCCGTGGGCTGCAAGATCACCTATATCTCTGTGGGCGCAGAGCGTGAGGCATACATCCACCACGTGGTCTAAACCCTGAATTCACCGGAAAGAAGGATGCCGCTAATGTTTGACATCATCGCCGACAGCGCCTGTGACTTTACGCCGGAAATGGCGCAGAAGATAGGCGTGGAGATCGTGCCGTTCTATGTTTCGCTGGACGGTGAGCACTACCGCAAGGAGGGCAAGGAGATCGCTGTGCGGGATTTCTACCAGTTCATGGTGGACAACCCCTCTGCCTACCCCAAGACCAGCCTTGCCTCCATCGAGGATTTCGAGGAGGTGTTCCGCCGTCAGGCTGAGGCCGGCCGCCCCACCCTCTGCCTCTGCTTCACTGGCAAGATGAGCGGCTGCGTGGGCAGCGCCCGCAACGCCCGGGAACTGGTGCTCGAGGACTACCCCGACGCGAAGATCGAGGTGATGGACTCGGCAGCGGCTACTGTCACGGAGGCGACTATGGTGGAGAACGCTGTGGCCATCCGCGACGCAGGCTGCACGCTGGACGAGGCGGTGACCTGGCTGGAAGCGGAAAAATCCACCAACAACATCTTCTTCACGGTGGGCAACCTCGATTACCTCATCAAGGGCGGACGCATCGGCAAAGTCTCTGGCCGGGCGGCGAACCTTCTGGGCATCAAGCCGATGATCCTCTTCAAGGACGGCGAGATCTTCTCGGGCGGTGTGGCCCGGGGCCGTCAGAAGAGCTTTGAGAAGGCCCTTGAGCAGCTGATGAACTATCTGGACGCCAACGGCGGCACGCCCGACGACTACCGCATCATCGTGGGCTACGGCTACGATGAAGAAGAGGGCAAACGGCTCTGGATGCAGACCCGTGCCGCCCTGCGTGCCAAGTACCCCGCCGCACAGTGCGAGGTGGGCCTGCTGCAGATCGGCTCCACCATCGCGGTCCATACCGGCCCCTATGCGCTGGGCATGGGCATCATGCGCCGCTGGAAAAAGCAGTAATCGCTGGATCAAAAAAATCCTCTCCCATCGGGAGAGGATTTTTTTGTGTGTTATAGAGTGTTATCGGCCCTCGGTGCGCTGCGCCAGACGGGAGAAGCGCTTGTCTTTGTCCTTTTCGTCGTCCTGCGGGGCAGGTGCGGTGTGGGTGAACCGGACTTCGGTGACGCGGCGGCGGGCCGTGCGGGTCACGATGCCCTCGTAGTCGTTCAGCTGGAAATGGTCGCCCACCTTGGGCAGATGGTGGGTCTTTTCCTGCACGAGGCCGTTCACGGTGTTGGAGTCGATGTCTTCATCCTCGGGCAGGTCCAGCGTCTCGTAAAGGTCGTCCACGCTGGCCGAGCCGGACACGAGCCAGCTGCCGTCCGACTGCTGGCGGAAGTCCTCGGTAGCCTCGTCGTGTTCGTCCCAGATCTCGCCCACAAGCTCTTCCAGAATGTCCTCGAGGGTGATGATGCCCTCGGTGCCGCCGTATTCGTCCACGACGACTGCCATGTGATGGTGCTGCTCCCGCAGGGTGCGCAGCAGCTGGGAGATCTGGGTGGAGCCGGTGGTGTAGAGGGTGGGGGCGATGAGGTCCTCCATCGTGACAGACTTTTTCAGACGGGCGATGTAGAAATCCTTCTCATGGACGACGCCGATGATGTTGTCAACGGTGTCGTGATAGACGGGCAGGCGGGAATAGCCGGATTCTGCGAACGTCTGCGCAAGCTCTTCCAGCGAAATATCGTCCTCCACGGCCACCACGTCTACGCGGGGCGTCAGGATCTCCTCCACCTCCACGTCATCGAACTCGATGGCGCTGCGGATGAGCTGGCTTTCCCGGTCGGTGAGCTCGCCGTCGTTCTCAGCCTCGCTCACCATGGTGATGAGCTCACCTTCGGTGATGGCGTCGCTCTCGCTGCTGTGGACGAAGCGTCCCAGCAGCTTCTTCCACTGGCTGAACAGCCAGGTCAGCGGGGTGAGGAGGGTCATCAGCAGGTTCAGCACCGGCGAGACGGCGGTTGCGATGGTCTCGGGCATCTCCTTGGCGAGGGTCTTGGGGGTCACTTCGCCGAAGATGAGGACGACTACCGTCAGCACGATGGTGGAGGTGGTGGCGCCCCGCTCTGCACCCAGCCACTTGGTAAAGAGGACGGTGCCGATGGAAGCGGCGGCGATATTCACGATGTTGTTGCCGATGAGGATGGAGGAGAGAAGCTTGTCGTACTTCTCGGCCATCGCCAGCACCCGGGCGGCGGAAGTGTCGCCTTCCTCAGCGCGGCTTTTCAGACGTATCTGGTTCAGGGAAGAAAATGCGGTCTCGGAGGCGGAGAAGAATGCGGAAAACGCGATCAGAACGATCAGCGCCACCAAGAGCGTTATACTGCCATCGTCCATAATAAAGGTTGCTCAACTCTACTTTCTTATAATAATATGTTAACCAAAAAGTGCTTTCCACCGTTGCCTTCGACGATGAAAAGCACTTTGTTCAACGCCTATAATATCATATTCCACCCGCCGGTGCAAGCGTTCCTGTCAGGAGGAGGGATAAAATAGGTAAAAAGTTTGCGGTTTTCAGCGGAGCACAAGGCCCGTGCCGTCGTAGTCCACCGTCAGGGTCGCGCCCTCGGTGTAGCTGCCCTGAATGATGGCCTTTGCGATGAGGGTCTCCACACGGCTCTGGATGAACCGCTTGATGGGACGTGCGCCGTAGACGCTGTCATAAGAGGAATCAATGATGAAGTCCTTGGCTGCCGTGGTGACGTCCAGCTTGAGGTGCTTGCCCTCGTCCATCCGCTTGCGCAGATCTTCGAGCTGCAGGTCCACGATCTTGCGGGTCTCGTCCTTGGTGAGGCTCTTGTAGTAGACGATCTCGTCCAGACGGTTCAGGAACTCGGGACGGAATTTGCTCTTCAGCAGCAGATCGATCTGCTTGCGGGCGTCCTCGCTCAGCTCGTTGGAGCCCTCGGCGCGGCGCTGCTCCAGGTCGTTCAGGATGATGTCACTGCCGAGGTTGGAGGTCAGGATGATGACGGTGTTCTTGAAGTCCACCGTGCGGCCCTGACTGTCGGTGATGCGGCCATCGTCCAGCACCTGCAGCAGGATGTTGAAGACGTCGGGGTGAGCCTTTTCCACCTCATCGAACAGCACGACGCTATAGGGTTTGCGGCGGACGGCCTCGGTCAGCTGGCCGCCCTCTTCATAACCGACGTATCCCGGAGGCGCGCCGATCAGGCGGCTGACGCTGAACTTCTCCATATACTCGGTCATGTCGATACGCACCATGTTCCGCTCATCGTCGAACAGAGCCTGTGCCAGAGCTTTTGCCAGCTCGGTCTTGCCGACGCCGGTGGGGCCGAGGAAGAGGAAGCTGCCAATCGGGCGGTTGGGGTTTGCGATGCCGGCGCGGCTGCGCAGGATGGCTTCGCTCACCTTGGTGACGGCCTCGTCCTGGCCGATGACTCTCTTGTGGAGCACATCGTCCAGATGCAGCAGCTTCTCGCGCTCACCCTCCACCAGCTTCTCCACGGGGATGCCGGTCCAGCGGGCCACGATGCGGGCGATCTCCTCGTCGGTCACGCGGTCGCGCAGCAGGCTGTCTTCCTTCTTGGCGGCGGCGATCTTCTCTTCTTCTTCCAGCTGTTTCTGCAGCTGAGGCAGCTTGCCGTATTTCAGCTCAGCGGCCTTGTTCAGATCGTATTCGCGCTGTGCCTTCTCGATGGCGGCGTTGGTCTGCTCGATCTGCTCGCGCAGAGACTGCACCTTGCCGATGGCATTCTTCTCGTTCTCCCACTTTGCCTTCATGCTGTGGAACTTATCCTGCAGCTCGGCCAGCTCTTTTTCGAGGTCGCGCAGACGGCTCTGACTCAGAGCGTCGGTCTCCTTTTTCAGGCTGACCTGCTCGATCTGCAGCTGGGTGATGCGGTGGGCGAGGTCGTCCATCTCGCTGGGCATACTGTCCATCTCGGTCTTTATCATGGCGCAGGCTTCATCCACCAGGTCAATGGCCTTATCGGGGAGGAAGCGGTCGGTGATATAGCGGTCAGAGAGGGTGGCGGCGGCGATCAATGCATTATCGCTGATCTTCACGCCGTGGAACACCTCGTACCGCTCTTTCAGGCCGCGCAGGATGGAGATGGTGTCTTCCACGGTAGGCTCATCCACCTGCACCGGCTGGAAGCGGCGCTCCAGAGCGGGGTCTTTCTCGATATACTGGCGGTACTCGTCCAGCGTGGTCGCGCCGATGCAGTGCAGCTCGCCGCGGGCCAGCATGGGTTTCAGCAGATTGCCGGCGTCCATTGCGCCGTCGGTCTTGCCGGCACCCACGATGGTGTGCAGCTCATCAATGAAGAGGATGATCTTGCCCTCACTCTTCTTCACCTCATTCAGGACGCTCTTCAGACGCTCCTCGAACTCGCCGCGGTACTTTGCGCCAGCCACCAGAGCACCCATGTCCAAGCTGAACACGGTGCGGTCTTTCAGGTTCTCCGGCACATCGCCCCGGACGATCCGCTGGGCCAGACCCTCGGCGATGGCCGTCTTGCCGACGCCCGGCTCACCGATGAGGCAGGGGTTGTTCTTCGTCTTACGGGACAGGATGCGGATGACATTTCGAATTTCCTGGTCACGGCCAATGACGGGGTCCAGCTTCTGCTTGCGGGCCAGGTCAACGAGGTCCTGACCATACTTCTGCAGGGCATTGTAGGTGTCCTCGGGGTTGTCGTTGGTCACGCGCTGGTTGCCGCGCACGGCGGTGAGCTGCTGTAAGAACTTATCCTTCGTGATGCTAAAGGCGCGGAACAGCTCGGAGGTGTTCTGGGTCTGCTCGTCCAGCAGGGCGAGGAAGACATGCTCGACGCTGACGTAGTCGTCCTTCATGGCCTTGGCCTCGCGGGCGGCGGCGCTCAGCACCTTGTCGGTGGCCTGCGAGATATAGACCTTGTCGGGGTCACGGCCAGAGCCGGACACCCGGGGCATTGCGGAAAGCTTTTCGGCCACAGCGGCGGAGAAGCTGCCTGCGTCCACATTCAGTTTCTGGAGCAGCTGGGGGATAAGGCCCTGCTCCTGTGTCGCCAGAGCGTGGAGCAGATGCTCCGGCTCCAGTGCATTATGCTGATACTCCACGGCCAGCTGCTGCGCCGCCTGCAGAGCCTCAAGGGTCTTCTGGGTATATTGATTGGTATTCATAAAGTCAAGCCTCCATTCATACCGGAAGTTGAGATTTGATGTCGGATGAGAGATTACATTCTGTTGATTTAGCACTCTTGCTCATCGACTGCTAAAAATATACTCCAAACACGCTGCAATGTCAATAGGCAAAACCCGGAAGAGCCTCGGATTCACAAAAAGTTTGCAAAAATGCAAAAAATCACACCATATCGTCTCACGAAGGCAAACAAAAGGCCCCTGCCGGGCGGAAAGCCGCAGCAGGGGCGGAAGGAATGAGAGGATCATTCAGCAAACAGCGGGGTGGACAGATAACGGTCGCCGGTGTCGGGCAGCAGGACGACGATGTTCTTGCCGGCGTTCTCGGGACGCTTTGCCAGCTGGATGGCAGCCCAGACAGTAGCACCGGAGGAGATGCCCACCAGAACGCCTTCCTTGTGGCCGATCAGGCGGCCGGTGGCAAAGGCGTCGTCATTTTCGACGGCGATGATCTCGTCGTAGACCCTGGTGTCCAGCACGTCGGGGACGAAGCCTGCGCCGATGCCCTGGATCTTGTGCGCACCGGCGGTGCCCTTGCTCAGGACAGGGGAGGCAGCGGGCTCGACAGCCACGACCTTGACGCCGGGATTCTTGCTCTTGAGGTACTGGCCCACACCGGTGATGGTGCCGCCGGTGCCGACGCCGGCCACAAAGATGTCAACCTTGCCGTCGGTGTCGTCCCAGATCTCGGGGCCGGTGGTGGCGATGTGCGCCTTGGGGTTGGCCGGGTTGACGAACTGGCCGGGGATGAAGGAGTTGGGGATCTCTTTTGCCAGCTCGTCAGCCTTGGCGATGGCGCCCTTCATGCCCTTGGCACCCTCGCTCAGCACCAGCTCTGCGCCGTAAGCCTTCATCAGCTGGCGGCGCTCGACGCTCATGGTCTCGGGCATCACGATGATGATGCGGTAGCCCTTGGCAGCTGCCACGGCAGCCAGACCGATGCCGGTGTTGCCGGAGGTGGGCTCGATGATGACGGAGCCGGGCTTGAGTTTGCCGGAAGCCTCGGCGTCATCGATCATGGCCTTGGCGATACGGTCCTTGACGGAGCCGGCGGGATTGAAGTATTCCAGCTTTGCCAGAAGCTTGGCAGAAAGGTCTGCATCCTTCTCGATATGGGTCAGCTCCAGCAGCGGGGTGTGGCCGATCAGCTGGTCTGCGGAAGTATAGATCTTGCTCATAATAGTAAACCTCCCGATTGCGGGCGATGCGCCCGGCTGCACCGGATAAAGCCGGTGTCGTCTCGATGTCCCTCATATTCCCGTTAAACCAATGTGGTTTGTGGGTTTGGCTGTATTATAGCCTCCTTTGGGGCGGTTGTCAATGGAAAATCGAAAATTTCTGATTGAAAAGTTATAAACCCCGTTGTATAATAGGTTAAAATGAATGGAAGCGTGTTCCGCAGCTGACCCGGCTGCATCACAATAATAACAGGAAAGAAGAGAAAGGAATGTCTATGATCGTTTCCACCAAAGGGCGCTATGCGCTGCGTGTGATGATAGATTTGGCTGAGCACCGCTCTGAAAAATATGTCCCGCTGAAAGAGGTCGCCGCCCGGCAGGAGATCTCCGAAAAATACCTCGAAAACATCCTCAAGGTTCTGGTGCAGAACGGCTTCCTCGAGGGCCTGCGCGGCAAGGGCGGCGGCTATCGTCTGACCCGCGAGCCTGACCAGTACACCGTGGGCGAGATCCTGACTCTTACCGAGGGAAGCCTTGCACCGGTGAGCTGTCTTGCACAGGGCGCGGCTCCCTGCCCCCGGATGAGCAGCTGCCGCACGTATGATATGTGGAAGGGCCTCGATGACCTCATTGAGGACTACTTTGGAAAGATCACCCTTGCCGACCTCGCCGCACCCGATGAGGCAGGCAACGACTACGTTATCTGAAGGATGAGCAAAAGAAAATCCCTGCCGATGGCAGGGATTTTCTTTTGTGCGGATCGAATCAGGAAACGACAGCGCCGCTGGTCAGCGTGCTGGTGACAGCGTCCATCAGGGCCACCATGGTGCAGTAGTTCTGGCCGTAGGTGTCCTTATAATCGGAGTAGGCGTCCAGCTGCTCCTGCGTGGGGGTGATGTCCAGCGACTCGGCCACGGCCTGATAGAGCAGAGCTTCCTTGGAGTAGTCTTCCAGACTGCTCTCGAGGTGGGCCAGCATATCGTCGGTGCTCTCGTAGCCCAGCAGATTCTGGACGAGGCCGTCGAGGTCATAGCCGTAGTAGCCCGCCAGCGTGCTGTAGTAGTTCAGGCACTGGTTGACCTGATAATCCATCACCTGCTGAGGGATGGACTTGAAGGTGGAGTTTTCCAGCAGGTGGTCCATGACGGCGGTGTTGAGGTTCGAGGTGTAGAGCTGGTTCTGATAGTAGGCGCGCAGGGCCTCCACGGTGTAGATGTTGTTGGGGGTGCCGAAGGCGCCGAAGGTGTCGGCCACCCAGCTGTCGGTGAGCTCGGGCAGGACGCTTTCGCTGATGTAGTTGAGGGTCACGGTAAAGACGGCCTTCTGGCCGCTGAGCTTCACAGCATTGCCGCTGGCGTCGGTGGAATCGCTGTAGCCGTCGGGGAAGGTGACGTTGACGTCGAAGGTCTCGCCGGGCTTGTGGCCGATGATCTGGTCTTCAAAGCCGTCGATGAACGTGCCGCTGCCCAGCGTCAGATCGTAGTTCTCGGCGCTGCCGCCGGTGAACTCCACGTTGTTCACAGAGCCGACATAGTTGATGTTCACGGTGTCGCCGTCGGCGGCAGCGCGGTCGGTGATGTGCTCGGTGGAGGAATACTGGCTCAGCAGATCGCTGATCTGCTCCTCCACTTCCTCGCTGGTGGGCTCGACGTCCGAGCGCTTGATGGCGACGGATGCAAAGTCTTCGGGCAGGGTCACATAGTCCAGAGCGCGGATGCCCTCCCAGTAGCCCTTCTCATCCAGACCATCGCTGTAGTTGAAGTTCTGGTAGTCGTAGTCGGACGCGCTGCCGAGTGCGGAAGAAGATGCCGTGCTGGATGCAGCACTGTCGGCCTTGCCGCCGCAGGCAGCGAGGCTCAGCGCCAGAGCGCCGGCGCAGACAAGGCAGAGTGCCTTGGTGAAAATACGTTTCAAAAGAATTCCCTCCTGTTGGTAGACCGGTATTTTGCCGGTGGTTCGAAAAACAACCTCTATTATATCGGGTAAAAATGAAAAAGAAAAGTTTTTTGCAAAATTTCCACACTCTCCCCGCCCTTTGTCGGACTTTTGGGGCCGGAGAGTGCGAAAAGGCGGAAAAGATATGGAAAAGCAGGGGAGCTTTTGCTATTATTATAATAATGTTTTAAGTATGCCCGGCGAAAAAGTTAGGAGGACAAACCCATGGATTTCAACAAAGCAGCTCTGGAAATGCACGAGACACACCACGGCAAAGTGGGCATCGTGAGCAAGGTGGAGGTCAAGAACCGCGACCAGCTGGCAACAGCTTACACGCCCGGTGTTGCCGAACCCTGCCGCAAGATCAGGGAAAACCCCGACGACGTCTACAAGTACACCTTCAAGAGCAATATGGTGGCTGTCGTCTCCAACGGCACCGCCGTGCTGGGTCTGGGTGACATCGGCCCCGAGGCAGGCCTGCCGGTCATGGAGGGCAAGGCTGTGCTCTTCAAGGAGTTCGGCGGCGTGGATGCCTTCCCCATCTGCATCGACGCCCACGATGCAGCCGGCGTCATCGCGGCCTGCAAGGCCATCGCCCCCACCTTCGGCGGCATCAACCTCGAGGACATCAAAAGCCCCGAGTGCTTCGAGATCGAAGAGACCCTGGAGCGTGAGCTGGACATCCCCGTCTTCCACGATGACCAGCACGGCACGGCCATCGTCGTGACCGCCGCCCTCATCAACGCCCTGCGGGTGGTGGGCAAGAAGATGGAAGATGTTCACATCGTCCTGAACGGTCCCGGCGCTGCCGGTACGGCCATCATCAAGATGCTGATGACCGCCGGTGCGAAGGACATCATCGCGGTAGACCAGTTCGGTACCCTGTACAAGGGCTGCAACAGCGCCGAGGCCCACAAGAACTGGCTGGGCGAAGTGACCAACCCCCGCCAGATCAAGGGCGGCCTGAAAGAAGCTCTTGCGGGCGCAGACGTCTTCATCGGCGTGTCCAAGCCCGGCATCCTGACCACCGAGCTGTGCAAGACCATGAACAAGGACGCCATCGTCTTTGCCATGGCCAACCCCACCCCCGAGATCATGCCCGACGAGGCCAAGGCCGGCGGCGTCCGCGTCATGGCCACCGGCCGCAGCGACTTCCCCAATCAGGTCAACAATGTGCTGTGCTTCCCGGGCCTCTTCAAGGGCGCTCTGAGCGTCCGCGCCCGCGACATCAACGACAAGATGAAGCTGGCCGCCGCCTACGCCATCGCGGACCTCATCACCGACGATGACCGCAGCGAAGAGAACATCATCCCCGGTGCCTTCGACCCCCGGGTGGCCGAGGCTGTGGCGAACGCTGTGGCAAAAGCTGCCCGCGAGAGCGGCGCGGCCCGCCTGTAAACGGAGGGAGCTTCTATGAGAACCATTTCCGCGCAGCAGATCACGGACACCGTGGCCCGCCTCTGCATCGAGGCCAACACCCGCCTGCCCCGGGACGTGCAGGAAGCACTGGACAAGGCCCGGGCCGAAGAGCCCTGGCCGCTGGCAAAGAACACCCTCGACCTGCTCTGGTCGAACCTCGCGGCGGCGAAAGAAGAGGATCTGCCCATCTGTCAGGATACCGGCATGGCCTGCGTCTTCGTGGAGCTGGGTACAGACGTCCACATCGACGGCAGCTTTGAGGCTGCGATCCATGAGGGCGTACGGCGGGGCTACACCGACGGCTATCTGCGCAAGAGCATCGTGGCCGACCCGCTGCGCCGGGGCAACACCGGCGACAACACCCCCGCCGCCATCACGGTGCATCTGGTGGACGGTGACGGCTGCACCATCACCGTCGCCCCCAAGGGCTTCGGCAGCGAGAACATGAGCCGCATCCAGATGCTCAAACCCGCCGACGGCGTGGAGGGCTTCAAGAAGTTCGTCATCGAGACGGTCAAGCTGGCCGGCTCCAACCCCTGCCCGCCCATCGTGCTGGGCGTCGGCGTGGGCGGCAGCTTTGATAAAGTGGCCTATCTCGCCAAGAAAGCCCTGCTCCGCCCGCTGGACGTCCCGAACCCCGACCCCTATTACGCCGACCTCGAGAAAGAGCTTCTGACGGCCATCAATGAGCTGGGCATCGGCCCTCAGGGCTTCGGCGGCAGGACCACCTGCCTCGGCCTCGCCATCGAGCAGATGCCCACCCATGTGGCCGGTCTGCCGGTGGCCGTGAATGTTTCCTGCCATGTCACCCGGCGGGCAAGTGCCGCATTGTGAGAGGGCCAGGACGCTAAAGGAGAATGCAAATGCAATACGAACTGACAACTCCCTGCACGGCGGCAGACCTCGCGCCCCTGAAAGCGGGCGATACCGTGCTGCTGTTCGGTGTGGTGTACACCGCCCGCGACCAGGCCCACAAGCGGATGCTGGAAGCGCTGGACAAGGGCGAAAAGCTGCCCTTTGACCTCGAGGGGAGCGCCATCTACTACGTCGGCCCCACGCCGGAGCGCCCGGGCGAAGTCATCGGCTCTGCCGGCCCCACCACCAGCGGACGGATGGACGCCATGAGCCCCCGCCTGCTGGACCTGGGCAATAAAATCATGATAGGCAAGGGCAAGCGGGACGCCGCCGTCAAAGAGGCCGTCGTCCGCAGCGGCGCGGTCTATCTGGCTGCGCTGGGCGGTGCCGGTGCGCTGATGGCCCAGAGCGTCAAGACGCTGGAAGTCATCGCGTGGCCCGACCTCGGCTGTGAGGCCGTCCGCCGTCTGACCGTGGAAAAAATGCCCCTGACGGTCATCCTCGACGCCCACGGCGGCGACCTCTACACTTCCGGCCCGGCGGCCTATCTCGAGACGGTAAAGTGACGAAATTACGCGGGGTAAATTTGGTTTGGATAGACAAACTTTCTGCGAATGGCTTGCAACACGGTACGGAATGTGGTATCCTATAACAAACCGGACCGGAACGCCTGTGTGCCCCGGACAGGGAATTTACGAGGCAGGAGGCCGATAACATGCAGATCCACCAATCCGCAGAAGATTATCTCGAGACTATCCTTATGCTGACCCAGCGGATGGGCCGTGTGCGCTCCATCGACGTGGTCAACGAGCTGGGCTATACCAAGGCCAGCGTCAGCATTGCCATGAAGAAGCTGCGGGAGAACGGCTATATCGCGGTGGATGGCGAGGGCAACCTGACCCTTCTTGAGCCGGGCCGCGAGATCGCAGAGCGCATCTACAGCCGCCACCGCCTGCTGACCCATTTCTTTGTGCAGCTGGGCGTGGACGAGGATGTCGCCGCCGAGGATGCCTGCAAGGCAGAGCATATCCTGAGCGAGCAGACGCTGAAAAAGATCCGTGAGTATGCCCTGCTCCACGACGCAGAGGACAGCGTCCAGAGATCTGAGTGACCATCCAACTTCCAATAAAAAAGCAGATGACCGCCTCCACAAAACGTGGGGGCGGTCATTTGTTTAATAGGAGCTCAGACCGAGGCTCACATCCAGCGCCTGGTCCACCCGGCGCTGGTCCTCGGCAGTGATCTGGCCGGCCCGCTCCCGCAGGCGGTGTTTATCCAGTGTGCGGATCTGCTCCAGCAGCACGACGCTGTCCTTGGCAAGGCCCGTATCTTCGGCCCGGATGTTGATGTGGGTGGGAAGCCGGGCTTTGTCCAGCCGGGATGTAATGGCGGCTGCAATGACCGTGGGGCTGTGCCGGTTTCCGATCTCATTCTGCACGATGAGCACCGGGCGGACGCCGCCCTGTTCGGAGCCGACGACGGGCGAAAGGTCGGCGTAGAAAACTTCTCCTCTGTGTACCTCCATGAAAACTCCCTCCTTGCATACTGGGAGGCCCGCTATGTGGTGCGCGGTGCCGTCCTCTGGCCTTATTATGGACAGGCCGGGGGCAGGCTATGCACACGCGGGCAGCTTGCTCTCATTGTATGCAGGAGAGAAAATCAGGTTTCCGTTTCCAGAATGCAGAAGGCCAGCGCCATGCCGCCGTCGTGGCTGAGGGAAAGCTTCGCCCTCAGATGGTGCTCGTCCATCCACCGGGCGCTGCCGCCCGAAAAGCGGTATTCCGGCGCGCCGCTTTCCAGCCGGACGGCCTCTATCTCACAGAGCGCAAAGGGGCCTGCAAGGCCGGTGCCGGCCGCTTTGAGGAAGGCTTCCTTCGCGGCGAAATCTGCCGCCGCACTGGCGGCTTTATGGGCGCTGAGGGGGGAAGGCGCTTTCTCCGAAAGCCCCAGCGCCTCCCGCTCCGCCGGGCCGAAGACTCTGGCCGCAAAGGTGGAGCCATGGGGGCCGCCGAGGCTTTTTGCCATCCGGGCAGTGTCGCAGAGGTCGCAGCCGATGCCGTATATCATGATATGCCTCTTTTCTGCAAAAACAGCTTCGCTGATTTGCATGATAAAATCGGAAAAATTTAAGCAAAATGTGCAAATCTCACTGGGAAAACTTGAAGTTTTGCCGCAAGTCGTGTACAATAAATCATAGTTATTTAAGGGGGTGTATTTCGTGGGCGACGCAACTGCCATTTTCTCCATCCACGATCAGAAGGACATCGAGATCCATGAAGTCGTGCAGCAGGTGTACGACGCACTCAAGGAAAAAGGTTATAACCCCGTCAACCAGCTGGTGGGCTATATCCTGTCCGAAGATCCTACCTATATCACGACTTATAAGGGGGCTCGTTCCCTCATCCGCAAAGTGGACCGTGACGACCTGCTGCAGGCTATGCTGCGCAGCTATCTGAACGTCTGAGAATCTCTGCCTTTTGCCTGCTGTCCTACGGGACGGCAGGCTTTTTGTTTTATGAACCTCTCCGCCTCGCACTGCTCACAGGCTCATAAAAGCGGCAGAGTGAACAGCTGGTTCACCACAACCTCATACTCCCAGCCCTCCCGGGCCTTGCGCAGCTGCTTCTCGAACGCTTCGGAGCCCTCGAACCGCTGGATGAGGTAGTGCCAGTGGGCCTTCATCCGGCTGACGGCACAGCTGGCCATGCCGAAGGCCTCGGTGTAGCCGTGGTAGAGCTCGTCGAGGTAGCCCCGCAGTTCTTCCTTCGAAGCGGGCGCACCGCCCACAGCCTGCCGCAGCAGGGCCGGGTCGGCGATGATGCCCCGCCCCACCATGATGCCGGAGAGGTTCGGGAACTCCGCTTCCAGTGCTTTCAGCTGGGCAGGGGTAGTGATGTCGCCGTTGTAGCAGACGGGCATCCGGCAGTGGGGCAGATATTTTGCAAAAGCGGCGCGGTCGGCCTCGCCCCGGTAGAGCTGGCGCATGACCCGGGGGTGGACGGTCAGCTCACAGATGGGGTAGCGGTCGTAGAGGTCGAGGATGGCTTCGAACTCCTCCGGGCTGGTGACGCCCAGCCGGGTCTTGACCGAGATGGGGCCTTCGGCCTGCGAGAAGACTTCGTCGAGAAAGACTTCGAGCTTCGAGAGGTCGCGCAGCATCCCGGCACCCTTGCCTTTGGCGGTGACAGTGCCGGAGGGACAGCCGAAGTTGAGGTTGACTTCGGTGTAGCCCATCTTCCGAAGCTCGCCTATCATCCAGGCGGCCAGAGCGCCGTCTTTGGCCAGCAGCTGGGGGATGACCGGTGCGCCGGGGTTCGCTGCCGGGTCCAGCTCTGCCATCTTCTTTTTGATAAGCACCCGGTTCTCGGGCGGGGAGATGAAGGGGGCATAATAGCGGGCAGGCGCGCCGGGCGCCCCGAACCAGCGCTGGTGCGCCTGACGCCAGATTCGGTCGGTGAGGCCCTCCATGGGGGCGGTGTAGTAGTTCATATTTCTTCTCCTTTGTCTGTCTGAGTATATCATACACCCCGGTAAAGCGCCAGATGAAACAACAAGAGCCATCAGCCGAAGCGGATGGCTCTTACCAGATGGCGGACCCAAACTCTGTTAGGAAAGAGGATGATAAACACTTAAAAAGTGGGATTTTTGTGGTGGAGCATTGTCCACAGTGCTCGAATCTCATGGGGCAGTTGTCTTAATGTGTTTTTGTGATAGGATATTCGAATATATAACTTTTGAATTCTGTATTCATGTGATATTTTTTGAAGGAAGATGCCGCTTTTATTCTAAAGCCGAGTTTTTTGAGGAGTTCGCAGGAAGCTATATTATCTTTTGCGGCTTCTGCTGTAATGGTAGTAAAATTCTGAGCTTGTGCCCATTCTATAATCTTTTTCAATAATTCGGTCGCATAGCCTTGCCGCCAATAAGACTGCTGGATGCAATATCCTATATCTATAGCTTGCCTTGTTTCGTCTGGAAAAGCGCAACAAGTTCCTATCCGCCTATCATCACAAATACGGTTGACTATGAAATAATAACCATCTGGACTGTTGTACATGTTATCAACAGCTTGACGATAATCGTCATCTGCAAATTCTTTTGTAGGATCGCTTAAATATCTGCCGTTTTCTTCGTCGAGCCACATGCTCGTGCAAAAATCTTTATCAGCAGGTTCATAATTTCGGATATAAATATTTGTCCCAATCAAATTGTTTTTGATCCTCATACAAATCGTCTCCAAATCAACACTTCGCACTTTTACCATACCAGAGCAGTCGAACCTTACCGATCAATGACTGATTTATAGTAATTGCCAAAGTCTGCAAGTGCATTGACGATTGGTAACATTTCCGTTCCGAGATCGGTCAACCCATATTCTACTTTGGGAGGATTCTCGTGATAATCACGGCGGTAGGCAAGCCCATCATCAATCATCTGTCTTAAGCTCTCGGTCAAAACTTTCTGTGAGATCCCGTCGAGGCTTCTTTGCAACTCATTGAATCTCCATGGACGCTCTTTCAGATTGCGCAGAAGCAAGAGTTTCCATTTTCCGCCAATCAGGGATACTGCTGTTGCAACCGGACATTCCGGCAGTTCTTCTTTTGTACGCATATCAGTCACCTCTGTATATAGTATATCACATTCATTTTTGAGTGTACAGTTACAAAAAAGTGCGTACTTGTTTTTGAATGTGTGAGCTTCTATACTTAGCTCAGGCAATGAAAGATTGCGAATCAAAATGGAGGTGCTTACAATGGCAAGCTACACAAAAATGACAGTTGGAAAAGAAAATCGGACGGAGCTTCATGAAAAGCTCGCCCTGACTGGTGCGGAGATCAGCCTGAATACGCTTCCTGCGGGAGCAAATGTTCCATTTGTTCACTCCCACAAGGCAAATGAGGAAATCTACGGTGTTCTTTCCGGCAAAGGCAAGGTCGTTATCGATGGCGAAGAAATCAGCCTTGCAGCAGGCGACTGGCTGAAGATTTCTCCCGTGGCAAAACGTCAGTTCTTTGCTGCAAGCAATTCTGAGATCACTTATATTTGTATTCAGGTCAAGGAGAATTCTCTCGAAGGCTATACTGCAACGGATGCTGTGATCTACTGATAAAACATATCAAAACAAAAGGCAGGATACCATCGCCACGATGATACCCTGCCTTTGTTTTTTACGAATGGCTCTGACTTACATTGTTCCTGTCCTGTACCGTCCAACCGAGGCGGTGCAAATGGTGCTCCGGCAGGCGGAGCTTTCTTGGTAGACATTCCTGAAGATTGGGAACCGCGGGCTAAGCAACAGCCCACTGGGCTGATTGCTTACGGCACTTCGTGCCGCCGCCCTGTTCGAGTCCTGTACCGTCCTGCTCTGACGTGAGACAGTGGCAGACGCAACAAAAAAGCCTCTAACTTTCGTTAGAGGCTTTCGTTTGGTGGAGCGAAGCAACCTAAATCCGAACCATTGCCCTCTGGGGCATCTTTCGCGGCGATCTCATCGAAAGTGATGGTTTTTGTGCCGTCTTTGTAGTTGAATGTAATCAAAACTTTTTCATCATAGAGATAAACAGCATTCACGAATGTATTGATAAGCGTTTCCCGGTGGCTTTTCACGTTCGGGTCGAGCTTGCGGAACCGGGTCAGCCAGAAACGAACCTGATTTTCGCTTAACCGTGGCCGAGCGATTTTTTCTTCGGCAATCCGAACTTCAAGCTCTTTCTGCTGGGCTTCCAGCTTTTCCAAACGTAATTTGGTGGAGTTGG
>OWIU01000011.1_pt1 | contig 88129 bp, 71 predicted proteins | sample 1732921 | NCBI WGS metagenome assembly OWIU01 (sample SAMN05065768, study PRJEB22554) | human gut metagenome | biome: ENVO:2100002; feature: ENVO:00000062; material: ENVO:00002003 | host: Homo sapiens | place: USA | reverse complement strand
GATGTGTATAAGAGACAGGGGGGTGGCCTCCGGGGCGCTCACAAAGTGGGGGTCGAACTTCGGCTGGGCGTTGCTGCCGCGGCCTGCGCCCTGTGCGGGGGCATTGCCCTCGCGGCGGGGGCGGTTGTTATTGTTACGGCGGCTGTTGTCGCGTCCGCCGGGAGTGCGCTTGTTATCATCCATGAGTGGTTCCTCTTTTGCTTCGATTTTGGGGGCCTTCTGCTTTTTTGCCGCAGAGGGCCTGGCCGCACTCTTTTTTTCGGGTGCAGCGGGTCTGGCGGCTTTTTCCGCCTTGGGAGTTTCGGCCTTTTCGGGGGCAGGCTGTTCGGCCTTGGGCTTGCGGCCCCGCACCGGCGGGGCTGCTTTTACGGGGGCGGGTACGCCGTCCCACGGGTGGCCGGACACCACCGGGATCTTCCGGCGGTTGAGCTTTTCGATACCGGCCAGATATTCCATCTCCTCGGGTGCGCAGAAGCTCACCGCCGTGCCATCTGCTCCCGCGCGGGCGGTGCGGCCGATGCGGTGGACGTAGGTCTCCGGCACCTCGGGCAGGTCGTAGTTGAACACATGGGAGAGCTCGCTGATGTCGATGCCGCGGGCGGCGATGTCCGTAGCCACCAGCACCCTGGTCTTGCCCTCCTTGAAGCCTTCCAGCGCCGCCACACGGGCGGTCTGGCTCTTGTTGCCGTGGATCGCAGCGGCGGTGATGCCCTGCTTGGTCAGATCGCGGGCGATCTTATCCGCGCCGTGCTTGGTGCGGCTGAACACCAGCGCATTCTGCACCGGCGGGGTCAGGTTCTTGATGAGCCAGGGCAGCAGGAACTTCTTGTTGCCCTTCTCGACAAAATACAGGCTCTGGTCGATGCGCTCCACCGTGCTGGACACGGGGTCCACCTTCACGAAGGCAGGGTCGTGCAGGATGCCTGCGGCCAGCTGCTCGATCTCTTTGGGCATGGTGGCGCTGAACATCAGGTTCTGGCGCTTTGCGGGCAGCTTTGCGATGACCTTCTTCACGTCATGCACAAAGCCCATGTCCAGCATCCGGTCGGCCTCGTCCAGCACAAAGACCTCGAGGTTCGACAGGTCGATATGGCCCTGTCCGATAAGGTCGTTCAGACGGCCCGGGCAGGCGATGAGGATGTCCACGCCCTTTCGGATGGCCTCCACCTGCGGGGCCTGGCCCACGCCGCCGAAGATGACGGTGCTGCGCAGTTTGAGGTACTTGCCGTAGGCGTCGAAGCTCTCGCCGATCTGGAGAGCCAGCTCACGGGTGGGGGTGAGGATGAGGGCGCGGACAGCGCCCTTCCTGCGGGGGGCGGCGGCGCTCAGCCGGTCGAGCATGGGCAGCGCAAAGGCAGCAGTCTTGCCGGTGCCGGTCTGGGCGCAGCCCATCAGATCGCGCCCTTCCAGCACCGGCGGGATGGCCGAAGCCTGGATGGGCGAGGGGGTCTCATAGCCTGCCTCGCTTACAGCCTTGAGCAGGGGGGCGGACAGTTTCAAATCGTTAAAAGTCATGGTTCTCCTTGGTCATTCTTTGATTCTGCGGCACTCGATGTAATACCGCTTTTCCTCCGCATGGCCCATGCTGAAGGTCTTGCGGGGCAGCACGCCGCCCATCACGATGCCTTTGAACAGATCGCTCTTCTCGAAGGGCGGCAGCAGGAAGGCCACGCCGCCCTGTCTGGTCAGGGCGCGGACGGCGGGCTCGTCGTGGACGTAATCCACCCGGGCCTCGCTGTGGCGGGCCATAAAGTATTCGATAAATTCGTCCACCGTGCCGACGGTCAGCGGGGCGACGGGGTCCTCGAAGCTGAGGACGTTGGACACATGGGGGCCGGCCAGCGTGAAGGCCTGCTGCTTCGAGTCGCCGAAGCAGATGCCGGCCATGTTGGAGTCGCTCCACGCGATGAGGGCCAGCAGCACCGCGCCGCAGTCCGCATTGAAGAGGACGCGGTGGATGGGCTCGATCTCGATGGCAGGCGAATGGACGTTGCACACCTCAGCCAGGCACCAGCGGGCGGGATGACTTTCCCGCTCCTCAGGGGTCAGGGTGGCTTTCAGCTCCTCCCAGCAGGCTTTGGCTGCGGCCAGCGAATGGTTGCCGTCGCCCACAGCCAGTGTCAGAGGCGCTGCACCCCTGGCCTGGGGATACCTGGCGTCGAAAGCCTCCTGACTGCCCAGTGCAGCCAGTGCAGCATCGATCTGTGCCAGCATCGCAGGATCTTCCACGGCCCAGCCTGCAATGTGGCCGCCGCCCTGCATCAGCTCGCCCTCGTACAGCTTTTTCAGCTCGCTCTTGTGCGCGCCGATGGGCTCGACGAGGGTGCAGCCGGGGTCGTCGGCCAGCATCATGACATGGGGCGTTTCCAGCGCCGCACCCCGGCGCACGGCCATGCGGGGCGGGATGCGCTCGGTGACGGTGCGCTCACTGGGCCGGATGGCCGGGCGGGCACCCTTCTCGTAGCTGTAAGCCTCGAGGTCTATCTTGCCCACGAGGCCCTGACGCACCCGGCCGCTCTGCTCGGTGCGCTCGACGTAGACAAAGCCGTCCACGGCGCGGGTCAGCACGTCGCGGCTGTACTCGTCCATGGCGGCGTGGATGTTCTCCACCCGCTGGGCCGCGTCTTTATCTTCGAGGTAGACTTCCGGCAGGATGAGCCGCAGGGTGCTGGGGCAGCCGCCCACAACGGCGTCTGCCTGCTCCCAGTAGGCGCGGTCGCTGGTAAACTGGTCACAGGCCACGCAGCCCCACTTTTCCAGAGGGATATTCTCCCCGGGCAGCAGGATGTGGGCCGGACCAAAGCAGGATGCAGTTTTCATAGCACATTCCTCACTCTCACATAAATCACCAACAGCAAATGGAGCGCTCTCACTGGAAAATGCCCGCCGCATCGTCCCAGAACACGGCATGCTCCACGCCGGAAGCCGACAGGGTGTCCCGCAGCTCGCTGCGGGCGGTGTCGTCCATGGTCTGCTTTGCGGGGACTTCGACCACGAGATTCCTGACGCCCAGCGCCGTCGCGGAGCCGCCCACGGTGGAAGCGCCCTCCGTCACCTGACCCAGCGAGTAGCCGTACCACAGGGTCACGCTGCCCTCAAAGCGGGCATCCCATGCGGCGATGTCCGCAGCCAGCTGGGCGCTGCGGTCGCGCCCGCCGGTGGAGCCGAAGTCCTGCTTGCCGTTCTGGGCAGAGGGGAACTGGACGTTCTCCAGCAGCACATGGTCAAAGCCCATGCTCTGCACCTCGCCGATGAGGTCGCCGATGAACTGGACGGCCTCGCCGGAATAGGGGTTGAGCCAGGGGCTGCCGCCGGCGGACGCCTTATTATCCAGCCAGAGGTAAGCCTGCCCGGTGTAGCCGATGGCCATATTGCGGTCGGCGCGGGCCGCGATGGGGTCGCGGAAGGCCGCCAGTTTCGCCACCGGCACAAGGCCGTTCTCCTTGAGCACCGAGGCGATGAGGGCCGGGTCAAGGGACGCCCCCTCGATGCTGCCTGCCGCAGCAGCCACCTGAGAGGGATACAGGATATTTCCGGCACTGTCCTTCAGGGTGACGACGGCGTAGGCCGCGCCCTGCTGGGCCAGCTGCCGGGCGGCGGCACGCAGGGAAACTTCGTCCTTTGCCGCAGCCGTGTCCAGAACGCCCCAGCTGCCCTCGATGATGACGCCTGCGGGTGCAGCCGGTTCCGATCCCGGCTCCGAGTCCGCCCGCACCTCCGAGGAAGCGGCAGGCTCTGCCGTCACTTCCGACGAAGCGGCCGCACTGGAGGCTGTCGTCTCAGACGAAGCCGAGAGGTCACGGTTGCGCACCACGGTGTACCAGGTGTGGGTGGCCCAGTCCAGCACATGGGGCGCGGCCAGCCAGCCCACGACCAGCACCACGGCCACCAGCACGATGATGCCGACGGCCTTCTTCACCCACATGCCGGGGCTGTAAAAACTGCGGTGATACCGCTTGACCTTTTTATACTTTGCCATGATCGTCCCTTTCTCCTGCACTCCTCACAGGATCACCGAGTGGCCCGTAAAACCATAGATGGCCAGCGCCAGCACGCCGATGTAGATGAGCGTGATGGGCAGGCCCCGGAACGCCTCCGGGATGGCCTCGCTGCGCAGACGGCGGTCAGCCTCCGTCACCAGCATGACGGCCAGCAGATAGCCCAGGCCGCTGCCGAGGCCGAAGCCCATGCTCTGCTCCAGCGTAAAGCTCTGGGTGCGCTCCACCATCACCGTACCCAGCACGCCGCTGTTGACCGCCGCCAGCGGCAGGATGCGGAGCAGCTGGCCGCCGTGGCGCTTGCCCCGTGCGGTCCAGAGCACGATAAATTCAAACAGGCTCACCACCGCCACGCAGGCCAGATAGACCAGCGGACGGAGCTGGGCGGGGTTGGGCTGATTGGCGACGAAGCCGCCCGCATAGAACGCCAGCGGAGCCACCAGCACCTGCGTGACACAGAGCAGCAGGGCGAACCACCCGCTGCTGGTGCGCTCGTCGCCCACCAGCTGGACGAGGCGGGACACACCGAGGCCCCGGGTGAACACCGCGTTCTGTGCAAAGACGGCCAGCACGGCGTAGCTGAAAAATACGCCGACGGCCTGCATCACATCATTCATCCTCAGGCTCCCCCTCTTTCTGGCGGTAGACCGCCATGAGGCCGCGGGCCTCCGATGTCAGATAGTTTTTGTACTTCCCGGCCAGCGTGCGCCAGACGGCACACAGCACGCCCAGCACGATGAAGCCGCCTGCCGGCATACTGGCCATGGGCAGGACGGGACGGCTCAGCACATGGCCGAACACCGTACCGGCGCTCAGCCACTCGCGCACACAGCCCAGCAAAAGCAGCAGCAGGCCGTAGCCGACGGTGATGCGGATGCCCTTGGAGACGGCCTTTTTCATCGTCTCCTGCACGCGGCCGAAGCGGTAGGTCAGCAGCGGCTCCACCACCAGCATGGGCAGATAGATGCCCAGCACCAGCAGGCTCACGCCGAACAGCCGATTCAGGATAGGGTACGCCGCCAGATAGACCACTGCCGCGCTGCCCGAATAGAGGATGCTGCGGGGCAGCAGCTTCTTTTCCAGCTCTGCGTTGGCCGGATGCTCCTCCCGCAGGGGGAACAGACGGCTCAGCAGGCAGGCCAGCATCCGGGAGGGCGTCAGCAGCAGCGCCACGGCCACAGCCAGCATCAGGGCGTTCTGGCCGCTCGTCGCAAGGACGACCAGCGGCGCAAGGCCCATGCCCTGCATGACCACAGGGTTATTCAGAAAGACGCGGTCATGGTGGAAGAATCTTTCCGGGTCCCGGGTGAGGAGTTCTGCAGCATGACGTTTCATTCCGCTTCCCCCTTTCCGGTCTTCTTCTCTTTGAATTGTCTGCCGCTCTTTATCAGCTCATGGAGGCGGACTTCGGTGCGGTCGAGCCAGCCGGAGATGCTGTTGACCGCCAGAATGGCGAAGCAGACGCCCGTCTCATAGACGCCGAAGTAGCGGAAGCCCATCGTAAAGGCTCCCACCATGACGCCGTAGAGGATGCGGCCCAGCCGGTGGTGGGCGCAGGTGTAAGGCTCATTGAGCAGGAAGACGGCGCTGAAGAGCATCGCGCCCGTCAGCATCTCGTCGCGCACACAGCGCAGGCGGAACACAAGGCCCGCCGTAAAGGCGGTCCCCTCCGTCAGGCCCAGCTGGCGCGGGAAGAAGAAGACGATGAGGCCCGCCGTGATGAGGAAGCTCAGGGAGGCGCTCAGCCGCACATCCTTCTGCATCCAGAGGAAGAGGCCGCAGGCCGCCAGCACGATGGCTGCACCGGTCCCCATCGGGGCGGCATACTCGCCCAGCACCAGCGACAGGGCGCTGATGTTGATGAGGCCGCCGCTGCGCAGGGTGTCCGAGATGGTGCTGGATGCGGCCACACCGGAGGCGTCCCAGAGCGGGATATTGGCGTATGGGGCCGGATAGCGGAAGACCTGCTCCGGCCAGGACACTGCCGCCACCGCGTAGCCCACGGCGGCGGGGTGGAAGGGGTAGCTGCCATAGCCGCCGAAGACCTCTTTGCCGATGAGAACACCGGCCAGAATGGCGGCGGCGAGGACGTACCAGTCCACCGTCGCGGGCATCAGCAGGGTGATGACGAGGGCAAAGCTCTCGTTGGAATAATCCCCGGCCTGATAGACGCGGCGGCGCAGCAGAGAGATGAGCCGGTCGCACAGGTTGCCCATCAGCACCGCAAAGCCGCAGAGCAGCAGCGGGCGCAGGCCGTAGAGGTAGCAGGAGACGCAGAGCAGCGGCACACAGAGAAAGCAGATGTGCTTATAGTATCTGCCGGTGCGCCGGAGTTCTTCCTCCTGCAGCCGGATCAATGCTTCATCCATGGGCAGTCCCCTCTCAGAGAGCTGCCATCGCACGGACGGCCGCGGTGGGGTCGGCGGCGCCAAAGATGGCACTGCCTGCCACCAGCACGTCCGCACCGGCGGCAACGCACTGCGGAGCGGTGGCGGCATCCACGCCGCCGTCCACTTCCAGCAGGAATTTCAGGCCCCGGCGGTCTTTTTCCGCCTTGAGCCAGCGGAGCTTGTCGAGGGCCGAGGGCATGAACTTCTGGCCGCCGAAGCCCGGCTCCACGCTCATGACCAGCACGAGGTCCAGCTGGTCGATGTAGTAGCCCAGCTCTTCCACCGGGGTGCCGGGCTTGATGGTCATGCCCACCTTGCAGCCCTGAGCCTTGATGGCGTCGATGGTCTCCTGGATGTCGTCGTCGCACTCGAGGTGGAAGTTGAGCAGGCTGGCACCGGCCTTGGCAAAAGCCTCGGCGTACTGCTGGGGGTGGGTGATCATCAGGTGGACGTCATAGAAAGCGTCCGGCAGGGCCTTGTGCAGGCTCTTGAGCACCGGGACGCCAAAGCTGATGTTCGGCACGAAGTGGCCGTCCATCACGTCATAATGCAGCATCTGCGCACCGGCATCCAGCACCATACGGCAGTCTGCGCCGAGATGGCTGAAGTCAGCCGAAAGGATAGAAGGACTGAGCGTTGTCATTTTTATTTTACTCCCCGTTATTTTTTAGAGAATTTTTGTAATTTTGCTCTGCCGCCGTCCCTGCGGCATCTCCCACAGGAGCAGTCGGCATAGTCGATTATAGTTTACATGAAAACAGCGAAAAAATCAAACCCGCAGCCGTGTTTTTCACGGAAAAGACGTAAAGTTCTGCGTATCTCCCCTCTTCCACAACGCAAAAAGCAGCCAGACCGCTCCTTTGAGGGGCAGTCTGACCGCTGTGAAGTTAGTCTACCGGCTTCATGCTGGCCGGGTCTTCCACCGCACCGGGGCGGCCGCTCTCGTCGGGCAGACGCTTCATGCCGCCGGGGTTGGGGGGCTGGACGGGCAGGGTGAAGACGAACCTGCACCACTCGCCCTGCTTGCTCTCCACCCGTATCTGGCCGCCGGAGAGGTTGACCAGCACCTTGCAGATGTTCAGGCCGAGGCCCGCGCCCCGGGCGTGGAGACCCCGGGACTGGTCTTCTTTGTAGAAGCGCTGGAAGACGTAGGGCAGCGCCTCGGGGCTGATGCCCTGGCCGGAGTTCCAGATGGAGACTTCCACCTCCGGGCCCAGCCTCTCCACCCCGAAGCGGATGGTGCCGCCTGCCGGGGTGAACTTGATGGCGTTGTCCAGCAGATTGTAGGCCACCTGATGGATGAGGTCGGGGTCGGCATAGACCAGCACCTTCTCATCCATGGTCAGGCCGTCAATGTCTATCATGCCGTCGTTGATGCGCTGCTCCGCCGAGAGGGCCACGCCGGTCAGCGTCTCCCAGATGTTGAACATCCGGGCGTTCACCTGATATTCGCCGCTCTCCAGCTTCGAGAGGTCCAGCATATTCTGGATGAGGCGCGCCAGACGGCCCGTCTCCTCACTGACCAGCTGTAAGTAGTGGTTCTGCATATCGGGCGGGATGGTGCCGTCCAGAATGCCGTCGATGAAGCCCTTGATGGTGGTCATGGGGGTGCGCAGCTCGTGGGCAATGTTGCCCATGAACTGGCCCCGGGAGTTGTCGTTGGACTGGATATTGTCCGCCATCTTGTTGAAGGTGCGGGCCAGGTCGGCCACTTCGCCTTCGCCGTCCACGCCCTCGACCCGGACGGACAGGTCGCCGCCGCCGAAGCGCTGGGCCGCATCCGTCACCTTCTGGATGGGGTCGGTGAGCTTGTGCATCATCACCTTGGTGAGGACGCTGGCCACCAGCAGCATCAGACAGGCCGAGAGGAAGAAGTTCGAGAAGAACTCCCTGCGGAACTCCACCAGCCGGTCGCCCGACGAGCAGAGGAAGAGGTAGCCGGTACACTCGCCGCTCTCTCTGCGCATCTCACGCACCGAGATGTAGCTCTTCTCGGTCAGTACGCCGTCCAGCGTGCCGAAGACGTGATAATTCTCCTTGGCCTTGGCCGACTTTTCCAGCACGGACGCCTCCACCACATCTCCGGCCAGATTTTCCGGGTCTGAGGCCAGCACCACGTTGCCGTCGCAGTCGGTGAAGAACAGGTACACTTCCGCGCTCTCGCCGATGAGCTCGAGCTTGGTGTTCAGGGCTTCCAGTTCTTCGCCCTCCGGCAGAGCAGCTTCCTGCACCAGATGGGACGCCGTGCGCTGGGCCACATTGACCACTTCGTCCAGCACGTCGTACCGCTCCTGCGCGAAGTAGTTGCTGAACAGCACCAGCTCCGAGCCGCCCATGATCACCGTGCCAAAGATGAGCAGGGTGCTCATGAGCGAGAAGAACGCGACGGAAACACTTTTGCGCATTACTGACGCACCTCGAATTTATAGCCCACGCCCCAGACGGTCTTCAGCTCCCATTTATCGGAAGCACCGGCCAGCTTCTCGCGCAGGCGCTTGACATGGACGTCGATGGTGCGGCTGTCGCCGTAGTATTCGAAGCCCCACACCTCGTCCAGCAGCTGGTCGCGGGTGTAGACCCGGTTGGGGTGAGAGGCGAGGCAGTTCAGCAGTTCCAGCTCCTTCGGGGGAGCTTCCACCACCTTTCCCTTGACCCGCAGCTCGTAGCTGTTCATGTCGAGACGGAGGTTGTCGAACTCGATGACGCCCTCGGAGCTCTCGGTCTGGGACGTGGTGACAGTGCAGCGGCGCAGCACCGCCTTGATGCGGGCCACGACCTCTTTGGTGTCGAAGGGCTTGACCATGTAGTCGTCTGCGCCCAGCTCGAGGCCCAGCACCTTATCGAAGGTCTCGCCCTTGGCCGTCAGCATCATGACCGGGGTGTTGCCCAGCTTGCGGATGCGGCGGCAGACCTCGAGGCCGTCCATCCTGGGCATCATGACGTCCAGCAGCACCATGTCGGGCTTGAGCTGGTTGAACTTTTCAAGGCCCTCTTCGCCGTCGTTGGCCGTCGTGACCTGATAGCCCTCCTTGGTCAGGTAGAGCCGCAGCAGCTCGCAGATGTTGGTATCGTCGTCCACAACGAGTATCTTTTCGTTTGCCATGTGAGTGTTCCTCCTCTATCCAGTCCAAAGCCAGCCCCCGCCGGGCGCTGGCCGCAATTCTGATGTTGACCTATATTTTATTATACGGGACAGTTATGACAAAATAAAGAAGGTTTTGTATGATTTTTGAATCTTTGGCAGACAAAGAGGGCGGGAGGGACATTGTTCGTCCCTCCCGCCCTCTCATTTAATTAGGATTAAAAATCTGCTTTATTCGCCTTCATGAACGAAAATTACATCGTGCCATACAATGCCCTCGCGTTCTTGCACACCAATACCCACATAGACATCTTCCTTTATCGTTGTCCTTCCCGGGGCAGTCAACTCTGTTTGGAAATCATTCTTCCATTTTGCTGTGAGCTGTTCCTTTGTAAAGTATCCCCGTGGAACCCCTGTTTTCGTCCAGCTTTCCCTTCCGCCGTACTTATAGCATTTTCCACCATCTTTGAAATCTTCTGGAATCGAAGGCAGTTCCTCATTCGTTTTTCCGTTCATCATTTCCAGCGCGCGCTGTGCTGAAAGCTAGCTTATTTTATCCACTTCTTGAACTGTGCCGTCCAATCCAACTTCTTTGCGTGCAGCATTAATCGAATCCAGGATAATTTGCGCTATTTCCTCTTCTTCAGGAGAGGGCGGTGCAGGCGTACTGCTGCCGCCGCCACTACATCCGCCCAGCGCTCCTGCAACGGATGTTGCCAAAACTGCTGCGCCTGTAAGCTTCAGGAATTTGCGACGATTCATTTCATTTGACATAGTTTCAACTTCTAACTTCAAAATTTTGCACGGAGCGTCTGTGCGCCTTCCGCTGTATTCCAGAATGTAATTTTTTCTTCACTCTGTTGTCCGTTTTCCATTTCATAGACCACAAGCCATTGGTCATCGAGGTCGTCAATTTTCAGTGTCATAGTTTCACCATAGAAATCCGAGATTTTCAAAACATCATCATTTACAAGTGACCATTTTCCTTGACCGTAAGAACCTGGAATCGTAACTGTTCCATCGTCGTAAAGCGTAAAGCTCACACTCTCCGACCACTGCCGATACCAGTTGTTTGCCAGAAGCTTTTTCATCTCTTTTTCGCGGCTGCCGGTAGTATTCTGAGTCACACATACTGCAACTACAGCACACACAATAACGGCACATATTGCGTATAAAATCGTCTTCTCCTTCTTGGACATAGCTTTACACCTTTCTCTATCCGTTTGTTACTCGTCCGATTTTCACTTGCCATGAATCCTTTTCCAGCCAAATGTCACTGTTAGCTTTTGCCTTGGGCGTCAAGACAGATATTCGTAAGAACCGTCACTGCTGATTTTTGCAACATGGCTATTCAAACTAGCATATGTATACCCGTTATAGACTTCACAGATTCCCCTGTGTCCTGACGAACTATCCTGTGCATATCCATAAGAGCCGTCAAATTTTATTCTGTCCCATTCATCAAGCTTTGTCCCGGTTTGGTCATATGTATACCACTGCTCCGTATTTTCTTCGCAGGTAGTAATAAGAACACCATCAGCTGTCTGGTATACATATCTGACTGAACCTTTTTGCGGTTCTGCCGCCCATGTTCCATCTCTCTTTATAACGCCCCAAAATGGAACACCCTCTGGATTTTTCATCTGTAAGACTGCATAGCCGTTGATAAACCGGGGTTCATCCTCATAAATTGATTGAATATTATATTGGCTCAGGTCGATTACTTGATTCAAATGGACATCATAAAACCCCGATGGATAATCCTCAAAATCACCTGCATCTCTCCTGACATCCAAATAAATCAGCCCTTCGCTTAATACTGGCGTTTCGCTTCGTCTTGACTTTATGGCCTCCCATTCCGGAAGCTCATTAAAATCATCATCGAGTGCTCTCAGCCCCGGCATTGTTCGAATCATCAGGTTCCCTTCTGCCTGTATCAGATACGCATTGGGTTCCCGTACCGAGAAAAATTTTTCGGTATCAATGTTCATAAACACATAATAAAAATCACTACGGATGCGATATACGCTTCCTCCACAGTATGCAAATGCCTGTGAGATTCCAATCGAATCGTAGTCATTATTCGCAAGGTCTTTATATACGGTATCAGAATTCATTTTCGAAAACTCATCACGTGTAGTATCACATTGAAAACGAATTTCACCGTTCGTATCCCAAGCGGTTATAATTGCCTTTGTTCCTTCAATCGAGTCCTCTCTTCTTACTGTCCAGAGCAGCGTACCATCGTCATCCTTCGCATACCGGATGATAATTTCATCATTCGATAGATAAGACGGCCTGAAAAGCGTTCCATCCTCTTTTGCCATCACACGGGTACTTGTCATACACATCCCGTTATAAAAACCAGAAGCAATGTAAGTACCACTTTCAAAAACATGATGAACTCTTCCGTCCACATCAAACAGACAGAAGTTACCTTCGCCGCCGTTATAAAGCCAAGCGACCGAAAGCTCTTCCATATTCGGGTATTCAAGCGCACAACCATTATAATTTTGCGCTATTTCCTTCAATGTTGGATACCCTGCATTCGCACTTTCGGCAAGCTCCGCAGACTCCACACTAGAACTCGCACTTATCGAAGCCGACTGAAGTGGCTGGCCGCTTTCCTCTTTTTCCGCAGATGAGTAACTGTCTTTTCCATTAGAACATCCCGAAAGAACAATCGCTGCCACAACTCCGAGTGCAGCCAGTCTCTGAGCGGTTCTCATAGATTTCACCTCTTTCTGTCCTTCCTCATTTACCCAGCATTATTTTTTGCATCCTCAGCCGTATGCCAGAATACGATTGTCTGGTCGGTATTCTTATCCGCATTCGGCGGGCCAAAGGTCACTGATTTTTTATCGATAGCGATTATCGTGAAAATCTCGCTATTCCCATAGAATCCGGTAAGCGTAAACTGGTCTTCGTTCGCAATCGACCATGTTCCTTTTCCGTAGTCATTATCAATCATGCAGGTTCCGTCATCATAAATCGTGAACGCCAAGTCATCCGAACCCTGACGGTACCATGTACCGATAATGAGTTTCTTTTTATTTTTCTTCCCGCATCCCGTCAGCGGTGCTGTTGCACACACCAGAGCCGTCGCCGCCGTAAGCTGTAAGAATCCACGTCGCGTGATATTTTTCATTTTGACTGTCTCCTTTTGACTGTCTCCTTCTAAGGCAGCTCATCTAAAAAGCGAGCCGTCCACCATGCGCATGACAAAAGTAAGAATCCACTCTATCACCTTTGCACCCATTGCAACATAGCCGAATGCCACCGAAAGAAGCGCCTTTTTCCACCAGTTTTCTTTTTTGTTCAGACTCTTGCGTATTTTCTCGGAAAGGATAACACCGATCCAGCCATTTCCGTTTTCAATGCCCTTCCACGAGATCCATCCGCCCCATGCCCAAAGGGCAAACATGCACAATGCAACCGTCATAGTTCTTTCTCCCTTTTTCGTTATCAGCGTTCCTCATAGTAGGCACAGCCGTTCCGGTCACTCGGGCGATTATAGCCGTGTGTCCAGCCTTTCTCGCAAAGGCAGTACACCTCGCCGTCTCTCCAGTCACTCCGGTCAGCATAGACGCAGTCGCTGCAATTTCCGTAGAAGCATCCCTCCGGCAGAACAACAGCCATCATTTTCTTGTTTTTCACGTTCTTCATGTTCAGTTCCTCCTTGACATTTGATACAATCTCTTTTTATTACGACTTTCTCATTGTTGCGTACTGCCTTATATGCCACCACCTTACGCTCCGGCATTACAACAACAGGAAAGTACAGACAACCAATTTTTTTCGGCATTACTTCCATAATGCGAACGATATATTCTTTATCTCCTTCGGAAAGGCTTTCTGTGCCACCGAAATGCACATGAAACATTCCCATAAACTGTATCCCAGTTTCAGCCCATTGGTTGATTTTCTGATTCAGGAAGCGTGTATCAGGTGTATAACTGCAAGGATGTTTACCCAATATTCCTTTATCCAAGCAGATATTTGTAACCACGTCATTTCTTCCGCCTAATATTCCCCCGCTCTCTGGTGGAATATTTGAAACTCCCTGTCGAATTGAATCTATCACCGCTTCAGAGCATATGTTCATCTCGCCCATCCTTTCCGTCAGTAGTTCAAGCCCTTCCGCCCAAGTCTCTGTCTTGGCTCTTATTTTAACGGATTATCCGTTAAAAATCAAGATATTCGGGCCATCCTTTGTAGACTTTCTACAAAGAGGTGAATCCTATGCTATACACGGAACGCATCAAGGCACTGCGCAGCGACCACGACCTCAACCAGACGCAGGTCGCGCGGGCTATCCATGTTGCCCAGACCACCTATTCCGACTACGAAAAGGGCAAAGTGCGCATCCCGGTCGAGTGCCTCATCCAGCTGGCCAAATTCTACGACGTCGATATGAACTATATCACCGGCGTCAGCGACACCCTTCAGCCCTTCCCCCACGCATGAGCCGGACGTCCTGCCGCTGATTTTCCAAAAGCGGCGGTGTTTGTTTTTGTTTTGCCTATAGATAGCCATTTGGTTATCGTAAGTCCAGCATAGCATCTCTCTGCGGTATTGTCAAGATACTCATTCAGTTATCAGGAGGACATCTTATGGCATACTACCGCCGCATCCGCGATATGCGCGAAGACCACGACCTCACCCAACGCCAGCTCGCCGCCCTGCTGCATATGCCCCAGCCGCAGTACAACCGCTATGAACAGGGCCTGCGCGACCTGCCCACCACCACTCTCATCGCGCTGGCCGACATTTACCACACCTCGACCGACTATCTTCTGGGCCGTACGAACGACCCCAAGCCGCCTGTCTCCCTATAACGCACCAAAAGGGGCCTCCTTTGCAGGAGGCCCCTTTTGCATATCACGGGCTGGTCAGAATGGGGGACGCAGCCCGGTTTCTGGTATTTTCAGGGAAATGCGCTCAAATCCTTTGAAGCAGTCTTTACAGGATGGGGCTCTGGATGTTGTCGTTGTTCTTGATGCCGTGCTTCTCGGCGTAGCCGGTCAGCATCAGGGTCAGAGCGCCGTCGCCGGTGACGTTGCAGGCGGTGCCGAAGCTGTCCTGCAGGGCAAAGATGGCCAGCATCAGAGCGGTGCCGGCGCCATCGAACATCAGAACGCCGGTGATGAGGCCCAGAGAAGCCATGACGGTGCCGCCGGGGACGCCGGGAGCGCCGATGGCGAAGATGCCGAGCAGGGCGCAGAAGAGGAGCATGGTGCCGATGCTGGGCAGGTGGCCGTAGAGGATCTTGGAGATGGTCATGCAGAAGAAGACCTCAGTCAGGACAGAGCCGCAGAGGTGGATGTTGGCGAACAGGGGGATGCCGAAGCTGACCATATCCTTGCGCAGGACCTTGCTCTTGCGGGCGCAGTCCAGAGCGACAGCCAGGGTGGCGGCGCTGGACATGGTGCCGACAGCGGTCAGGTAAGCGGGGCCGTAGTGGCGGAGGACTTCCCAGGGGTTCTTGCCGGAGTATGCGCCGGCCAGCAGGTACAGGACAGCCAGCCAGATATAGTGGCCTGCCATGACGATGAGGATGATCTGGATGAAGGCGGGCAGCTGGTGGGTGATCATGCCCTCATAGCTCAGGTTGCAGAAGGTAGCGGCGATATAGAAGGGCAGCATGGGGATGATGATCTTGCCGACGATGTCCAGCACGATGTTCTGGAACTCGCCGAGGAAGTCGCAGGTGAGCTTGCTGTTGGTCCAGGTAGCAGCCAGACCAATCAGAATGCTGAGCACGAGGGCGCTCATGACGCTCATGATCTGGGGGATGTTCAGCTCGAAGACGACGCCGGGCAGGGTCCGCAGACCGGCCACCTCAGTGTCGATGGACAGGTGCGGGATGAGGGCGTAGCCTGCGCCGGTGCTCATGAGGGCTGCGCAGACAGAGGAAACGTAAGCGATCACGATCGCCACGCCCAGCAGGCGGGAAGCGTTCTTGCCCAGCTTGGTGATGGACGGGGCGATGAAGCCGATGATGATGAGCGGCACACAGAAGGTGATGAGCTGGCCCATGATATACTGTAAGGTGACGACCACCTTCATGACGCTCTCCGGGAAGACCTGACCCAGGATGACGCCGATGATGATACCAAGAAGCAGCCGGAACGGCAGGTTATTGAATAGCTTTTTCATAATAATTTACCCCTAATTCTCCTGCGCTTCGGGCGCAGGGTGTTTTTTGCAGGATGCGGATGCAGGCTTGCCAGGGTTTTTCGAGGACGCTTATTCGGCGTCCGGAGTATGTTCTTTGTTGAGCATCAGATCGAGGATGACGCTGTCGCTGGTGCCGTGGGTGCTGAGGATGGCGAAGTTGTCCAGCGTGCGCTCCACGTTCTCTTCCACGATGCCGTCGGTGCTCTGGACGCGGACGCCGCGGGTACCCATGGCCGCTGCCTGACAGGCGGCATTGACGCAGGTGGAAATTTTCAGGGCGCAGTCGGCCTTTGCGCCGTCGCACACCATGCCGGTGACATTGCCCACCATGTTCTGGATCGCGCAGCAGATCTCATGGTAGCCGCCGCCCAGCAGGTATGTAATGCCGCAGGCCGCGCCGGTGCCGGCGACGGTAGCGCCGCACAGGTTGCTCAGACGGCCAAACTTCGACTTGATGCGGATGGCGATGAGGTTCGACAGGGTGACGGCACGCAGCATGGTGGGCTCGTCGATGTCCAGCCAGTGGGCAGCAGCCACGACGGGCATCGTCGCAGTGATGCCCTGATTGCCGCTGCCGGAGTTTGCCACCACCGACACCGGAGCGCCTGCCATACGGGCGTCTGCGCCCGCAGCGGCGGCTATCATGGAGTTGGTGGTCAGATCGCGGGTCATGAGGCCCTTGCGGCAGTTGAGGTCGAGGTTGCGGCCGATGGCGAGGCCGTACTCCTTGGAAAGGCCCTCATTGCTGATGACGGAGTTTACCTTCACGGCACTGCGGATGATGTCGATGGGGTCATTCATCGGGTCGAGCTCTTTGGTGCAGTAGTCCCAGATGGAGCGGACGGTCAGGAAGGACGCGATCTGCTCCGGGGTGACCACATCGCTGTCGCCTGCGGCGGCAGTGTCCGTGTCCCGCTTGTCGAGGGTGGCTACACCGTCCTGCTCTACCAGCACGACGTTGGTGTGCAGGTCGCGGACGATGGCGCGGCCCGTATGGCCGCCGCCCTTGGCAATGACCTCAATGTAAAGCTTCTGCGGCACCTGCGCCACATTCACCCTGACCTTGCCGGCTTTGACCAGCGCGGCGGCAGCTTCCACCGTCTCGCGGGGGACGTGGTTCATGACTTCCAGCAGATAGACCGGGTCGCCGCCCAGCGCACCGATGGCGGCGGCATAATCCATGCCCTCGTAATCGGTGCCGGGGATGCCCGCCGACATGGCGTTCTTGATGATGTTGATGCTGGCGTTGACCGTGATCTCTTCGGCCTTATCCACACCGGCCTTCCGCAGGGCCTGACCCGCCTCGGCGGCAGTCAGCGCCACAGCGCCCGGCTCGGTGCAGCCGGTAGCCAGCTCCATCTCACTGTTCAGGATGCGAATGAACATGTTCTGTTCCATAGTGTTGCACCGTCTCTTTCTCTTATAGGATGCTCTGTTACTTCACGGCGATGCATTCGATCTCCAGCGGCGCGCCTTTCGGCAGTTTCGCCACCTGCACGGCGCTCCGTGCGGGGAAGGGCTGGGCGAAGTATTCGCCGTAGACTTTGTTCATCTCAGCAAAGTCGTTCATGTCGGCCAGAAAGACCGTGGTCTTGACCACATCGGCCAGGGTCATGCCCTGCTCGGCAAGGATGGCCTGGATGTTCTTGAGGGACTGTGCGGTCTGGGCCGCAATGCCCTCGGGGATGGCCCCGGTGGCGGGGTCGATGGGGAGCTGGCCGGAGACGTAGACCGTCTGGCCTGCTGCGATGCCCTGCGAATACGGCCCGATAGCGGCGGGCGCCTGTGCAGTGGCGAGTGCCTGTTTCATAATTCTCTCTCCTTTTCCGAATTGCAGGGGCATCGCTTGCCTTGATGCCCCTTGTCCTGACCCTATCCTAACGCGGCGGGCGGCAAAAGTCAACAATTTTCTCTCTCGATGAGAAATTATTATCATTTGTGACAAATCCCGCGGATATTTTGAAGCACATTCACGAAAATGCATTGAGTTTTCAGTTTATCATTGTCAATAACACACGAACGTGATATGATATAGGCAGCAGGATGAGAATAAATTCTCATCATTTCCCTCATGAAACAACGTGGAAAGTGGTGACATACATGGATGCACGGCTGGAACCCTACCGGACACTCGTTTCGTTTCTGGGCGAGGCGCTGGGACCGGACTATGAAGTGGTGCTGCACGACCTGACCAGCGAGGAAGGCACCATCGCAGCCATCGTGAACAACAACATCAGCGGCCGCACCGAGGGCGCACCGCTGTCCAATATGGCCCTGCGGTTCATCCACGGCAAAGTCTACGAAAATCAGCCCTATGTGGCAGGCTATCAGGGCGCGTCGCAGGCCAAGGGGCGGCTGCGCTCCTCCACCATGTTCATCAAGGACGGCAGCGAGCTTATCGGGATGCTCTGCATCAACTTTGACGCCGCCAAGTACAGCCGGATGGCGCAGGAGCTTCTGGCCCTCTGCGGGGCCCATCAGGAGCCCGGCCCCAGCGTTGGGGTGGAAAATTTCGTCAGCAGCCTGCCCGACGCGGTGCAGGCCGCCATCACCGACGTGACCGGCACCGCCGGCCTGCCGCCCGACCGGCTGACCATGGACGAGAAGATCCGCATTGTGGACGACCTGCAGCAGGCAGGCATCTTCTACATGAAAGGCGCGGTCAGCGAGGTGGCGGCACAGCTGGGCTCCTCGGAGGCGACCATCTACCGCTATCTGAGCAAACTGAAGGATTGATACTTGCACTCATACGCTCCTTCGCGTATAATGGTAGATGTATTATTATGTCTACCATAACGTGAAGGAGCGTATTTTATATGAAATTAGGTATCGGAGGACCGCTACCTGATTTTATATCTCAATAATCCTCAATAAATACGAATATTACTTGATTTGAAGCGGATTTTGGAACAAACCAACCATATATAACTTCATGTTTTCCTATGCTACTCTATACGAAAATGGCGTAAAAATGGCGTAGAGAAAACTTACACAAGGGATATAGGAACGCCGCTGCTACAAATCAGTTTTCCAACAGGTGTGGGACGCTAACAACTCCCACACCTGTTTTTTTGTTGTCTTTCGGGGCAAATATCGGGGATATTATCGCTTGTGTGCCGTTTATTTTTCCCTGCCATATTACCACCCTACATTTCACTTATCCGCCCCTTGTGCGTTACAATCTGCAAATACCCGCCTTTATTTAAGCAAGGGGCAAGCCCATAATGAGCTTGCCCCACTGTCATTCGGAAGTTCAGACGGTGAACAATTCGTTCACCGATTTATTCCTCGCTTTCACTATCGCTGGCGGCATTTCTATAATCCTCCTGCACACCCTCGGAGAGGTCAAAACACATCGTTTTTGCGTCTGCGACCCAAAAGCCACGTACACGGTAGCGTTTATCGCTTTGCCAAACGCCCTCCATAGCGGCACGAATGGGGTCAACCAGATTCTTGTTGGTGATGCTGACCGTGGCTTTCTGCTCACCCTTCGGCTTGGAGAACTTGTAGCCCCTCTGCTCACTGCTCTTGCACATACGAACCGCAAAAACCTTGTTCTTTGCGTCAAGCTGGCACAGGACAAAAGCAGGATAGTTCAGGTCATCAAGTACCTTTTTCGTAAAGGTGACACCGTTCTGGTTAATGAAAATGTCGGGGTATGCGTTGGTGTTCGCATCGAGGACCTCAAAGTTCAGCGCGTTAAAATCAAATTTCATAATGGTTTTTCCTTTCGGTATTAGAGATTTTTCAGTTCTTTCAGCAGTTCACGGCGTTCCGAAGCTGTCCAGCGCGGGTCTAAAATGATATACCCTCTGAAATACTTGTCTTTGGAACGTGTGACCGTGAACCGCTTTGGCATAGCGTGCAGCCTTGCCGATTTGCCGGGTAGTGGCTTTTCGTCTAAAATCTGTTGCACCTTTTTCCAATCGGATTTTTTTATGATTGCTGTGTGGTGTTCCTCCTTGAAATACTTGTTGAGCATAGTGTTTTTCACCGACTTATGCTCCCGAAAATCAATCGTACAAGTTTTCTGCATGAGCGCGTCCCCGCAATATTTCTCGTTTCGGAGAATACCGCGAATAGTAGCAGCCCGCCAAAAATCCTTCCCTTTAGGCGATTTGATGCCTTGTTCTGTCAATGCGTCGGCAATTTCTGCGGGGGTTGCACCCTCCAAACAGCTTTCGTAGATGTATTCAACAATCTTTGCTTCTGTTGGCTCGATCAACAATCGCCCGAAGTGGTCCCAATAGTAGCCAAGCGTGTTTATCACCGAGAATTGGTAGATACCCTCTGCCATGCGCCAGCGAATACCGTTTTTGATGGCTTCGCTCTTTTGCTGTGATTCCAATTCTGCAAGTGCTGACAAGACCGCTATCAGTAAATTGTTGCTGCTATCTCCGATAGAGGACAGCCCCTCGCTTTCAAACCGCACCGGGACAGGTGGAGTCAAGGCGTTCAGAGTACGCAAATTGTTCAAAATATCAACTGTATTTCTACCAAAGCGATTTATGCCCTTTGTCAAAATTAGGTCAATCTTGCCTGCTTTTGCGTCATCAATCATGTCCTTAAATCCCTGCCGCTTGTTCGTGGACGTGCCGCTTACGCCGTAATCTTGATAGATTTTTACTAACTCCCAATCGGGATTACTCTCGATTTTGGATTTGAAATAGACAATTTGCATCTCAAAACTGCCTACTTGCTGTTCTTCCTGTGTGCTGACACGGACATAAGCTGCAACACGCATTTTTCGGGTGGTCTGCCCTTGCGCTTGGACGATTGGGGGCGGCGGTATTACAATTACACCGCCGCTTTCCCGATTTTTGCGGATTCCGTCATGTATGCGCTCCTTGCGTTCTTCCCGATTATCGGCACGAGTCTTTTTGCGGCGGGACTTCTCAATCTCTTGAGGGTCAAGTTTCTTTGCCATATAAGCCCTCCCTTGCAGATATACGGATATTCCCGATGTGGTTCATAGGCGGCGCACCTCCTCGCTTACTGTTTTTCATTGGACAATTAACCTCCTTGCTGATTGTTATTTATGACTACCCGGCGGCGCATGAGCCGGGGGTCACACAAAAGAAAACGAGCAGCAGAATTGCTCCTGCTGCCCGAATCGGCACTGCTTCTTATCGGGGGTAGATTTTATCGCCCCCTGCAAGTGACGGATATATGGTTATTTGATTTACAATGCCTTAACCGTGTCGATAAACTGGCTCATACTCACCGCACCCGGCAAGAGGTTTTCGTCATTCTCAAACACCATGTAATAGCGGAAATCCTTGCCCGCCGCTGTTCTCCACGCTTGACCGAGTGCAATCTTCTCCCTGCTGTCATCGTTTTTCAGATGTTCGCCCTTGGTTTCCGCGCAGATGAGCTTGCCGCTTTGGGTCATAATCAGAATATCGGGGTAGTGCTTGATAAAGCCGTTGATGGCAAAGTCTTGCCGTGCAATATTCCTGTGCCACCAGCGGACATTCGGCAAGGCGGTCAACTCTACAATCAACTTCTGTTCCAGTTTGTTCATGTCACCGTCCTCTGCTGCATACAGAGAACGGGCATATATGTCGGTATATGTGGCAGGATGGATAGAGGGGCGCAGACGGAAATAGGGCTTGCAGACGATGCGCTCCGTTTCCAGCCACTTTTCAAAGGTTTCCCGATAGTGGGCTTCCAGCAGCGTTTCAATCTTGGCGCGGATCTTCGCCGCGTAGCCCAGCGGGGCTTTCTCCATCGCGGCGAGTTGTGCCTTGTCCATATCGTCCACGATACGATTTATGTAGGCTTTCAGTTCGGCAGCTTCTACCATATTCAGCTTGTTAAGCTGATTGAACATCATATCCTTGCATTGACGCACCCGGCTTTCCGGCGGCAGATTGTTGAACCACTCCTTAAAATACCGCTGCTCGGCGCTCTCCATCTTGAACACCTTCGGCAAACCGCCGTCCTGCTCCCGCACGTCAATTTCGCGGATTTCATCGTCTGCGGCGGCAAAATCAATGTCGTATGCCTTGCCCTTGAGGGTAAAGCCCTCTGCCAACATTTCCTTGTCCAGCAGTTCAAAAGAACCGTCCGTAAACAAAGATTGCTCAACTTTCAGGAAAAACTGCGGGATTTGCAGCGTTTCAATATCTTCGTGGAACTGCGGATTTACTTGGAATGATTTCACTTTATCCCGCACCTCCCACGGAAGATTGTCCATCACCGGATCATTGCCGGTCTGCTGGATAGCGTCTGTATATGCCTTTTCGACCTCTGCGGCAGCGTCCAGCATGGTGTCGGCTTTCGGGGCGATTTCAGGCGTTTGCGCCTGTTCTCTGCGCCGCTCCAACTCTGCCCCGATAGATTTCCCATCCAGCCCTGAAAAATCGTCCTCGGCGGTTTCCAAAGGGGTTTCCATTTCAGGACACCCTTGCTGGTCAGGTAAGGTAATTTGTTCCGCTGGCTGTTCGGGAACCTGCGGTTTTGCGGACTCGCCGATTCGATAGTCCTTATCGCTGAATCCTGCGCTGTTCAAGCCCTTGACGATATGCGCCACAGTATTGTTGAAGTCGTTGGAAGAAGTCAGCACATAGGACATATTGAGTGCGCTTTGCGTATGCTGGCTCGTATGGGGCAGACGGAGAATCCGTCCCAAAATCTGCTCCACGTCAACCTGACTTGTTTTGTTGGCAAGGGACGCAAGGATATAGGCAAAGGGGCAATCCCATCCCTCTTTCAGCGCATTGACCGTGATAATATAGCGAATCGGACAGTTTGGGGACATCAAATCGGTGTTTTTCAGTTCATTCACATCGGCGGTACGAATGGCAATTTGCTCGGCAGGAATCCCGGCGTCCACCAGCTTGTCCCGCAGCTTTTCAAAGGTGGTCGCGTCCTCCTTGCCCTTCGGCTGCGCCTGAAACAGAGCAATAGGACGGATATATTTGCCCGTCTTGGTGTACTCCGCATCTGCGATTTCTTCCAGCTTGTTCCGCAGGTCGATCGCGTCAATCAGCACCTCGGATTGGCTGTCCCGGTTATAGACGATCACGGGCAGTTTGACCATGTGTTCGTTTTTCAGCTGCACCGCGTCCACATAGGAAATGATATTGCTCTCCTTTTTCGGCGTGGCGGTCAAGTCCAGCACAAAGCAGGGATTGAAGTTTTCCAGCATTTCAAGGCTCAATTCCGACCGGGCATGGTGGCTCTCATCCACGATGACAAGCGGGTTAAGCTGGTTGATAATCTGGAACAGGGCGGTTTCGTCCGCTTTTTCAATGGGGCTGTCAGGCTTGCCCAGCACCTTTGCAAACTCGGCAAGATTGCTGTTCTCCTGATAGGCTTTCAAGACCTCCTTGCCGCGCCCACGGAACGAATCGTAGGACAGCACCATAACCGACAACTGCTCCGTTACGGCGGTGGGGTTGAAGTTCTGACCGTTCAAAAGCTCCTGCTTGGTGTAGACCTCCACGCGCCCGCCGAAATCCACATCGATTTTCTGACGGTAGGGATGGGACGTGTCTTTCAGGGCTTTCGCCGTCTGCGTCAGAATCGCGTCCGAGGGAACAAGCCACACGACCGCCTTTGTCTTGGTAGCGGGGAGTGCGTCAAAGATAGGGCGAACGGCGTTGCAGGCAATAAAGGTCTTGCCGCCGCCTGTCGGCACCTTGAAGCAGAGGTTCGGAACACCGGGTATAACGTTTTGGTATAGCCCTAAAGCCGGGGCTGATTTCTCCTGCCAGAACAGGCGAAACGCCGCCGCGTCATTCTTTGTTTCGTTCAGCAGTTCCAGATAGCGGGTCAGGTCCGCTATCACCTTTTTCTGATATGTTTTCAGTTCCATATAGCGAACACCCCCTTACAGCCTGCTAATATCGCGTGGAATTTTTTTGAATGTGACGCCCATTTTTGCCAGCTTGTCCTCGCTGATGGAGCAGCGGTCTGCATAGATCACCGTTCCATCGGCTTTTTCCGTAATGGTGGAGAGAAACGCATAGTCCAGCACCGTCACGCGCTGCGGCTCGTAGTAGAAGTAATAGCCCGTGCTGTTGTGCTTGCCGAGGTAATACGGATTGCCTCCGCTGGGCGGGGCGTAGGGCTGCTTGGTTTCCATGAACCAGATGTATTCGCGGATTTTCTCCGGGGCAACCGCTTCATTCAGGCAATCGCCCACAAGCAGCGGTTCACCAAGATCATAGAAGCTGAAATTGCCGCCAGTACCTTCCACGGCGTTCTTGCCCTCGCCATAGCCACGGATCACGCGCTTCACGCGCTCGGCGGTGATGCTGTCGGCGTAGTCCATCATCTCAATTAAGATGAAGTGACGATTACCGTTGTCCGCTTTGTTGGCGTTCAAAACTGCATGTGCGGTTGTCCCAGAGCCAGCGAAGGAATCAAGCATAAGGGTTTCGCTCGTTCCAGCTACTTTCAAAACAAAATCGAGTAGGCGGGTGGGCTTAGGCGTATCAAACGGAGAACGTCCACCGAACAAGCTGATAAGCTCTTTTTTTGCTTCGTCGGTATGCCCCGTTTCTTCGTACATCCAGAGGTTGGTTGGAAGTCTGCCGCCTACATTTTCAAGGTACGTTTTACGCGCAATACCGCCATACCCGCCCTTGGTGAAATAGAAACCGGGCCATCTGCCACGGTTATATACTTTTTGGGCTTTTGCCGCTGATACCTCCAACGGCTCTTCCAGTACGATAGCAAGTACATCTTTTCTTACCGCTGATTCATCTATGCCACAAACTCTTGCCCGCTCTTTTTCATCATGTAGGTTTTCAAGGCGGTAATTGCACCAACCTTGCATATATTCCAGCATTGAGGATTGCTGATAACGCCAGCACCGCCCATTTGACGGATAAAGCATTTCTCCTGTGAATGGGTGCTGAATCGCATAAACCATTCCTTGATGGGTAGCTGCGCCCGGAGCAAAAGCGTCACTACTTTTCCACGGTGCAACATCGTTGTCTGGATTTTTGTAGCGGGAATCCATTGCTTCTGTGCGGGGGAGTTTATTCGGTTGCCAGCCTGGATTTTTACTGAACACAACAAGATGCTCAACCTCGCTTACAATTCCCTTGGAATCATTGCGTGGCGAATAGGTTCTCTGCCATGAAACATTTGCAACAAAGTTGCTTGCTCCAAAAATCTCATTACAAATTAGAATGAGATTAGAGCATTCAGTATCATCAATGCTGATGAAAATAACACCATCGTCCGCCAGCAGCTTTTGCAGCAGCTTCAAGCGCGGGTACATCATGCACAGCCACTTGTCGTGGCGGGTCAAATCCTCTCCCTCTTTGCCGACAACCTCGCCCAGCCATTTTTTGATTTTTGGGTCATTGACATTATCGTTGTAGACCCATCCCTCGTTTCCTGTGTTGTAGGGAGGGTCGATGTAGATACACTTTATCCGTCCTTCATACCGGGGCAACAGCGCTTTCAGGGCTTCCAGATTATCGCCCCGGATGATCATGTTTTCGCTGCCGTTGTCCTCGTTATGCTGCCCGCTTTCGTCAAAGCTGTACTTGCGCTCCAACACCCGGAACGGAACTTCCTGATGATGATTGATAACCTTGCTCTTTCCAATCCATTCAAGTGTTGGCATGGCTGATTTCCTCCATAATCGTGTTATCCTCATTTCAAATGAGGTTTTTTCTACCCTGACCCTCATCAGTAATGAGGGTCACTTCTGGCTATGTCTGTATAGCGGTTATTGTGGTGAAAGACCTATCCTGTCTCGGAAGGACTAAATTTTGTCCAACGCTGTCATCGTTTGTCGAATCGACGATTTAGGTAGATTCGTGACAAGGGGGCAGTGCGCCCATTCGCACCCGCGAGGTGGAATAGACCCCATTATTTCGAGTTAGAGTCGCTGATATAATCTGCGGCTCATTTTTCGTTTTCGGCGGGCTTCTTGATATACTTGCCGTTCTTGATTCTCGCGTCCGCTGGCTTCTCTGCGTCCTCTGGAATTCCCCAGACCGTGCCAATGCGGATAGCACCGGGGACGCGCCCCTCGCCGCACAAAATCTGAATACGGCGGGTGGAGATACCCCAGCGTTCGGCGGTTTGCGCGATAGATAAATACTTCATGGGCGGTACTCCTGTTGCAGTTCAGTTCTGTGTCTGCTTATAAAATCACATTATAATTATAATCGTCAAAGCGAATAAAAGCAAGGGCTTTCTGAAAAGTTCAGGAAGTATTTTCAATTCAGACATGAAAGGGGTGTGGGGATTCCCCAACAACAAAAGGAGCAGTTCGGGCGCAAGGCTGAACCGCTCCTTTTTCCGGTGTGTACGGACACCGGATGTGCTTGCTACTCTCTCAAATCTCATATCCGCAGATACAATGCGCTCCCGCTTTTGCAAAAGCAGGGGCGCATATTTTTTGAAAATTTCTCATGTCGATACCGGCGTTTTGACTAAAAAATGTCCGTTGTAAAGTGAAAGGAAAAAAATTTTTGCCGCCATACTCAACAAACGGCAAAAAGGTGTCCGTTGTAAAGTGAAAGGAGTTCTTTGATATGCCAGACCGTACACGACCCATCCGCAAAGAAATCTGCTTGAATGAGCAGGAATTGAGCATGGTTCGCCACAAGATGAACCAGCTTGGCACCCGCAACTTCGGCGCGTATGCCCGGAAAATGCTGATTGACGGGTACATCATCAAGGTCGATTACACCGAGCAGAAAAAGTTAGCTGCCGCTGTTAGCAGGATTGCCACGAACATCAACCACGTCTGCCGCCGCATCAACAGCACCGGGCATTTCTACGATGCCGACGTTGCCGAGCTGAAAGAACGGATGGCTGACGTATGGGAGCTGCTGAAAGTACAGCAGAGAAACGAATTGTAATTCGGGAAAGGAGTACAGATATGCCGCGCATGAGCAAATCAAAAAAGCTGGAATGGTCGTTCTTCCTGAATGACCGGGGACGCAAGGCGTACAACACGCTCTGCCGCCGCTGCGTCCACGATTGCAAGCAGAGTTTCCGGGCGGTTGTCGTTATTTGCCCACATTATCGGTCAAAGAGGGCAAAAAAGGGTGGCACATCTGCGTACTCCCCTCGCGGACCCGATGGAACCCCGCCATGAATACCGTAGACACTGAAAGGAAGTGATACGCCATCTATATCAAGATTGATACCTCGCTCCCACCGTTCATTCCTTTGCCGCAATTTATGGTAGTCAGCGAACATTCCATCAACGCCAAACTGCTATATGCCCTCCTGCTGAACCGCACGATGCTTTCGCAAAAATCAGGGTGGGTATCAGAGGACGGAAATGTGTATGTCATCTACACAATCAAGCAGATGGCGAATGACCTGAATCGGAGCGAAAGAACGGTAAAAACCGCCTTGTGCGAACTGGAAAATGCCGGGCTGCTGACTCGCGTCCGGCAGGGCTTGACAAAGGCAAACAGACTGTTTCTGCAAATACCCGATGGGGTGCAGCTTTCTTCCCCTCTGATGGGCAAAGGCTGCCTTTCAGAAGTGCAGAAAACCGCCCCTCTTGATGGGCAGAAATTGCCCGCAAGTAATACTGATACAGAATATAAAGAACATAGTAAGACCGAAAGAGTAGAGAGTACGCGCCGCCGATATGGAGAGTTTCAAAATGTTTTCCTGTCGGGCGAGGAATGTACCCGGCTGGAAACGGCTTATCCCGGCAAAGCTGCCGAATACATTGAGCGGCTGTCCCGGTACATGGCTTCCAACGACAGGCACTACGCCAACCATTACGCCACAATCAAGAAGTGGCTGGACGAGGACAGCAAGGGCAGGAGCGCGAAAAACTACACCTACGACGATAACGAGGGAGAGTATCTATGAATCCGATTTTTACGAAAATGGTTGATGCCGTTGAAGCTGCTAATGCCGCACCAGACGATTACATCAATTCCGCTGATGGGCTGAAATACTGTGGCAAGTGCCGCACACCGAAAGAAGCCTTTTACCCCGCAGACCTTCAGACACAGGGCTTTACCAAGCATCCGGTTATGTGCAAGTGCGCTGCCGAACGCCGAGAACGGGAAGAAGCCGAACGCCGGGAATATGAGCGAATGTCCTACATGACGATGCTCCGCAGCGAAGCGTTCCGCGATATGCCTGCCGCTGGCTGGCGGTTTGAGTCAGCCGCAGTTACAACGCCCCAGCTTGCAAAGGCGAGGGGCTACGCGCAGAACTGGGACGAGTTCAAAAAAGCGGGAATCGGGCTGCTCCTGTTCGGAAATGTCGGCACAGGAAAGTCCTATGCCGCTGGCTGTGTTGCCAATGCTCTGATTGACCGTCTGGAGTCTGTCCTCTTTGTGGGAATGTCTGATGTAGTCAACCGTATGCAGGGCAATTTCGGTGCAGACCGCGACCATTACATGAAATCGCTTATGCGCCCCGACCTCCTCATACTGGACGATTTGGGAGCAGAGCGTAACACCAGCTTCGGCAAGGAGCGCGTATTCGATGTGGTTGACAAGCGGCTGCTGACAGGCAAGCCCATGATCGTCACCACAAATATCCCGCTTTCCGTTATGAAGCAAGCTGCCGATCTGGATGACCGCCGCATTTTTGACCGCATCTTGGAAGTCTGCGTCCCGATCATGTTCGATGGAGACAGCTTCCGCAAAAGCACCGCTGCCGATAATCTGAAAACGGCGGCTCGTCTGCTCGGCTGATAAACCCAAGAAAGGAGCTTTTACATGGAGAATTGCATCGGCACCGTTCCGATTCATCTGAAAATGACGCTGACCACCAAAGAGGCGGCAGAATACAGCAATATCGGCATTAACAAGATTGACAGTATGCTGCGTTCGCCCAACTGCCCCTTCGTTTTGTTTGTCGGCACAAAGAAGCTGGTCAAACGAAAGGAATTTGAGCAATTCATCAGTGAGAAACTGGTGATATAAGAAGTTCCGAAAAATTTACAAATTGCCGGAGAGTTTTTCACAATAACTACTTGAGGAAATGGACGAAATCTGCTATACTTATCGTGTAGCAGTGCGTCCATTTCCCTTCAAGGGAAAGGAGCATTTCATGGGAAAAAATCTCAAAGGAAAAGACTGCGGTAAGGGTATCTACCAAAGAAAGGACGGTTTATACAGCGCACGATTTGTTGATAAAACAGGAAAAAGGCATGAGAAGTATTTTCAGACTATTCCCGAAGCAAGGAATTGGATGGAAGAAGCGAAATATGCCGACAAGCACGAAGAAGTTTTTGTTGCCACCGAAACAACGGTTGACCAATGGTTTAGTTTCTGGATTGAAAATATAGTAGGTGACTTAGCCCCTAATACGCTCCGCAATTATCGGGAGCGGTATTCCAAAAACATTCAGCCCGTTATCGGTAGAATGGCGATTGCCAATGTCAAGCCCATGCACTGTAAGCAAGTCTTGATTCGGATGGACGCTGATTATGCTGGTTCTACTATCCGACAAGCCTATATTGCTATGGGTACATTGTTCAAGGCGGCGAAAATGAATGACTTGATTGCCAGACACCCAATGGATGGTGTGCGGTTTACAAAGCCAGTTCGTGCTGTGGATGATATAAAGTTTCTTACTTGCGATGACCAACAACGTTTTCTTGAAGTTGCCCAGCGTTCCCACAACTATAACCAATACGCCCTTATCCTCGAAACAGGCTTGCGTACTGGCGAAATGATTGGATTAACTTGGGATGCGATTGACTTTGAAAAACGAACACTTACGGTCAACAAGACTTTGGAGTTTAGGCACGCTCAAAAATACTGGCGTGCAGGTCCTCCAAAGACTCAACAGAGTTATCGTACAATTCCCTTGACGAACAGAGCCTACGATATTCTGAAAAGCATTTGGGATAGCCGGGATAACAGGAAAGAGTCCCCCTTGCTTTCACAGACGCTTGAATACATAGACAGGCGCACAGGCACAACCTCACAGCTTGTTATGCGTGACCTTGTTTTTATCAACTGGCGTACAGGAGAGCCAGCGAAGAACAGCTCCTATGATACCCACCTTTACAAGCTCTGCGACGAGGCAGGGATAAATCGCTTTTGTATGCACGCTCTACGCCATACTTACGCCACAAGAGCCATTGAAAGTGGTATGCAGCCGAAAGTGCTGCAAAAGCTATTGGGTCATGCCAGTATCAAAACAACGATGGATAGGTATGTTCATGTAACTACCGATTCGCTCGACCAAGCTGTACGGCAGTTTGAGTCAAAAGGGTTTTCTGACATAAAACTCAATGCGAAAATGGCGTAAAAATGGCGTAGTAGCCGAAACGCCAAAACCCGAAAACCCTTGCAAATCAAGGAAAAATCGAAGGAGAATGAGTATATATGAAATTAGGTATCGTCGGCCTGCCCAACGTCGGCAAGTCCACTCTGTTCAACGCCATCACCTCCACCAAGAACGCGGAGGCTGCAAACTACCCCTTCTGCACCATCGAGCCCAACAGCGGCATCGTGGCCGTGCCGGACAAGCGGCTGGATAAGCTGGCTGAGATCTGGCAGACCAACAAGAAGACCCCCGCCATCGTGGAGTTCGTGGACATCGCCGGCCTCGTCAAGGGCGCAAGCCAGGGTGCCGGCCTCGGCAACAAGTTCCTCGGCCACATCCGCGAGTGCGACGCCATCGTCCATGTCGTGCGCTGCTTCGACGACGACAACATCATCCATGTCGTGGAGGACGTGACCAAGGCCGAGGCCGTGGACCCCATCGCCGACATCGACGCCATCGACTACGAGCTCATCCTCTCCGACCTCGAAGTCGTCCAGAACCGCGCAGGCCGCATGGCCAAGGCCGCAAAGAGCGGCAACAACAAGGGTGCTGCCGCCGAGGCCGCATGGCTGCAGCAGCTGGCCGCCCATCTGGAATCCGGTAAGCCCGCCCGCAGCTTCGACTTTGACGAGAACGATGCCGAGCAGCAGACCGTGCTCCACGAGATGGGCCTGCTGAGCGCAAAGCCCGTCCTCTACGCCTGCAATGTGGGCGAGGACGACCTGATGGAGGGCATCGAGAACAACAAGTACGTCCCGCTGGTGGCTGCACGCGCCAAGGAAGAGGGCGCACGCTACATCCCCATCTGCGCCAAGACCGAGGAGGACATCGCCGACTACAGCCCCGAGGAAAAGAAAGCCTTCCTCGCCGAGATGGGCATCGAGGCAAGCGGCCTCGACAACCTCATCACCGCCAGCTATGACCTGCTGGGCCTCATCTCCTTCCTGACCGACGGCAAGAAGGAGTGCCGCGCCTGGACCATCCGCAAGGGTACCAAGGCTCCGCAGGCTGCCGGCAAGATCCACAGCGACTTTGAGCGCGGCTTCATCCGCGCCAGCGTCATCGCCTACAGCGACCTCGAGGCCCACGATTTCGATTACGCTGCCGTCAAGGCCAAGGGCCTGCAGCGCACCGAGGGCAAAGAATATGTCGTGAAGGACGGCGATGTCATCGAGTTCCTGTTCAATGTCTAAAACAGAGGAACAACCTCTCAGTCTCGCTACCGCTCGACAGCTCTCCTAGAAAGGGGAGCCAAAGCAGAAAAGGATTAAAATTATGATTATCGGTATCATGGGCGCAATGCCCGACGAAGTGGACCAGCTCTGCGCCAGGCTGGAAAATGTCACGGTCGAGCCCTACGGCGGCGTGGAGTATCATAAGGGTACGCTGGCCGGCAAGCAGGTGGTCGTCTGCTGTGCAGGCATGGGCAAGGCCAACGCCGCTGCCACCACCCAGGTGCTCATCACCAAGTTCGGTGCGGAGAAGATCATCTTCTCCGGCATCGCAGGCAACATGACCAGCAAGATCGGCATCGGCGACGTCGTCATCGGCAAGACGGTGCTTTACCACGACGCTCAGCTGGATATGATCTGCCAGAATCCGCCTTTCCTGAAGGAGTACACCGGCGACCCGGCCCTGATCGCCGCCGCCGAGAAAGCCTGCGCCGATGCAGGCGTCAAGGCTCTGGCAGGCAAGATCGCCACCGGCGATATGTTCGTGGGCGACAGCGCCACCAAAGCCGCCATTGAGGCCAAGTGCGCCCCCGACTGCGTGGAGATGGAGGGTGCGGCCGTGAGTCAGATCGCCGCCAAGAACGATGTGCCTTGCGTCATCCTCCGCGCCATGAGCGATAACGCTGACGAGGACGGCCATGAGGTGCTGGTGGTCAAAAAGTTCAGCATCACCGAGTACGTCGCCACCGCGACTAAGATCGTCGCCGCGATGGTAGAATCTCTCTAATTTTAGCTGCGAAAAGCTCCTGCCGAATCTTTCAGCAGGAGCTTTTTCTATTGCAGCATCTAAAATCTGCTGCGAAGCAGCAAATCGGAGAAGCGAGAAAAAAGCGTTTAGCGAAGCGGCTAGCTTTTTTCCGTTTCGACTTCCCCTTCGGGGTCTGAAAGGGGCGAGCAGCCCCTTTCCCGTGCCCGCGCCTCGGAAAAGCGGCGCTTTTCTGGTTCTCTTTTGGCGCGCAAAAGAGAACTTAGCTCCGTTACAGGTACTGCTCCAGCTTCAGCCTGTTATCCTCCTCAAAATCCTGCAGCTTCTGCATCAGCCTCTTCGATCCCGGCGCGGCGTCGGGGTAGTCCTTCTGGGATTTGATGCAGTCCACCACGCCCATGCCGCTGCCCTGTGTAAGCATCTCGGCGAGGTTGCGGGTAGATTTGTCGGTGATGGTCTTCATGCCGATGCTCACCTTGGTGTTGAGCTTCGCCATGGCGCTCTGGCCCTGGGCCGAGCCGCCGCAGGCGTCGATGGCGGCGTGGGCCTCCTGATTGAGCTGGCGGTAGATATTGCGCTGGCGCAGAAGCTCTGCCTTGAACTGCTCATCCTCCGCCATCGGCACGAGCTGGTCGAGGGTGTTCTTCCCCATCTCGGTATTCTGCACGATGGCTTCCAGCATATTGAGATTGTCGTTTTTCTGGTTTTCCATACAAAAGTCCCCCTTTTGAGGGTAGTTTCTCTCAAAAGGGGGACTCTTATGCATTATTCGCCGTCGTAGATGCGGTCGCCGCCTGCAGTCTGTGCAGCGGCCAGCCGCTTCTCGCACAGGTCATAGAGGGCATCCCAGTTCTTGCAGCGCACCTCGCGGGTGCCGGCCACGCCGATGGACTGGGTGAACGGCACCCGGCGCATCAGGCCCACCGAGGCCACACACTCCTTGGGCATCTCGGCATAGATGGCTTTCAGCTCCTCTTCCAGCTCACGGCGGGTGCGGTCGGCGCAGCCGATGGCGAACAGGGTATCGCTCAGGCGGCAGACCACCCGCTCAGCAGGCTGGTCAAAGTGCTTTTTCCACTGGTTTGCCACAAAGCAGACCAGCTGGCCCATGACGGCGTCGCTCTCCCGCGCGGAAAGCTTCTCTGCGCCGTCGATGGACACCAGCGCCAGCGCCGCGCAGCGGTGGCAGTCGGTCCACTCATCGAGTTTCGTGCAGAATTCTGTCTCGTAGTAGCGGCGGTTGAACACCCCCGTCACAAAGTCGTGGTTCATGTCGTCGCGGCACATCTCCCGCTCCCGCGGGGTCATCCGGTCTTCGGGCAGGTCATTGCCTGCCAGAGGAGCCGTCATCTGCAGCTGCCACACCTTGCCGTCGGCCACGACACAGCGGCGCAGCACACAGTCCACCTGACCGCCGCGCAGCTCGTAGTCCACCATCAGGCCGTCGTCCTGCCAGCAGCGGTCGGCGTCCTCGTCCACCTGCGTCAGGCTCACATCCTGAAACACAGGCCGCGAACTTTCGACGAATTGCCGCAAGTCCTGCTCAGTCCATTCATTCTTCATGCGTTTTTTCCCCATTTTATACACCGGGTCTTCCTTCCCGGTGCTCTGCCTTTTCACAGTCGAGCCTGTTTTCATGGCCAGTGTATCGCTGTGAAAATAAGTCTTATCCCTGACTGCGTCTCATGTGATTATACCACGACGGCGGAGCGCTTACCAGCAAAACGCACAATTTTCAAAAAGATTTTTTACATTTCCGTCAAATTGAGGTTTTGGCCTCTTTTTCGACCGGCTCCTCGGCGCGGCAGCAGACCTCGCACTCGGCCTGGATGCGGCTGGCCAGAGGCTCTGCGTCGAAGCCCTCCGCAGCGCGCCAGGTCCAGTTGCCGCCCAGCTTGCCGGGGGTGTTCAGATGGGCTTCTGCGCCCAGACCCAGCCAGTCGGGCATGGGGATGATGGCCCGGTCAGCCACAGAGCCGAGGGCCGCACGCAGCAGCGCGATGCGGGCGGCGTCTGGCTTGACGGCGGCCACTTCCTTCGCGGTGGGCTTGCAGGGGGTCAGGTGGAGATAAGCGGCGGCGTTGGCCTTCTCCTTCCCGGTGGCGGCGTTCTCCCACCAGTCGGTGAGGGTGGTGTTGTCGTGGGTACCCGGGTAGACCACGCTGTTCTTGACGTGGTTGTGGGGCAGATACTCGTTGTCGCCGCCGCCGAAAGCGAACTGCAAAACTTTCATGCCCGGGAAGGTGCTGTCGGCCAGCAGCTCGCGGACGCTGGGGAACAGCTCACCCAGATCTTCCGCGATGATGGGCAGCTTACCGAGGGCAGCTTCCAGTGCGTGGAACAAGTCCATCCGGGGGCCGATCTCCCACTTGCCGGTGCAGGCGGTAGAGCTGCCCGCCGGGATGGCCCAGTAGGTGTCGAAGCCGCGGAAGTGGTCGATGCGGAGCAGGTCGTAGATGCCGAGGGCGTGGCGGACGCGCCGGATCCACCAGGCATATCCCGTCTGTTTATGATACGGCCAGTTATACAGCGGGTTTCCCCAGAGCTGGCCGTCTGCGGAGAAGTAATCCGGCGGACAGCCGGCCACGCGGGCAAAGCCTCCCTGCGCGTCTAGCTCGAAGAGCTCGCCGCCCACCCATGCATCCACCGAGTCGGCAGAGACGTAGATCGGGATGTCACCGAGAATTTTCACGCCCTTGGCGTTGGCGTAGTCCTTGACCTTCTTCCACTGGGTGGCAAACTCGTACTGCAGGAACTTCCAGAAGCCGATCTCCTCTTCCTGCTCTGCTGCGAACTTTGCCAGCGCGGCAGCGTCCCGCAGGCGGTACTCTCGGGGCCACTCAGTCCAGCTCTTCATGCCGTTGGCGGTCTTGAGGGCCATGTAGAGGGCGTAATCATTCAGCCAGCTGTCGTTGGCAAGGGCGAAAGCGTAGTAGTCGTCGGGGTAGTAGTGGGCGCAGCCGTGGAGACCGGCGTACTTCTCGCGCCATGCGGCGTAGGCGGTGCGCAGCACTTTATAGCGGCTGGTGTAGAGAGTGCCGTAGTCCACCGAAAGCGGGTCATCGCCCCACTTTTCCGCCTTGAGCTGGGCGGCGGTCAGCAGGCCGTCGGCCTTGAGAGCGTCGAGGTCGATGAAGTAGGGGTTGCCCGCAAAGGCAGAGCAGCTCTGGTAGGGGCTGTCGCCGTAGCCGGTGGGGCTGAGGGGCAGCAGCTGCCAGATGTGTTGGCCCGCAGCGGCCAGAAAATCCACGAACTTGAGCGCTTCGGCGCCAAAGCAGCCAATACCATAGGGGCCGGGCAGGCTGGACACCGGCATCAGGATTCCACTTTCACGCATGATGATACCTTCCTCGCTTTATATTCCGTTTGGGTTTCTGCTGTTTCCTATCATAACATAAGCGAAGACTATTTTCCACAGGCAAAAAACGTGGTATACTTAGTTTTATAGTGGGATAATATCGTTTTTATTGCAGGAGGTATCGTGCCATGCAGCGCACGGAAAAATATTTTGAGAACGACGCATTCCGCAAGACTGCCGCCGGGGTCATCCTGGCCGCAGAGGCGGACGCAAAAACGGGCGGCGGGCGCATCGCGCTGGACGGCACGGTGTTCTACCCCGAAGGGGGCGGTCAGCCCGCCGACAGAGGCACGCTGACCCTCGCCGACGGCACGGTGCTCCATGTCACCGACGTCCACGAGACGAACGGCATCATCTGGCACAGGGTGGATGCCCTGCCCGAGGCGGCACAGCCCGGTGCCGCCGTCACCGGCACCATCGACTGGGAGTGGCGCTTCGACAAGATGCAGCAGCACACCGGCGAGCACATCCTCTCCGGCATCCTGCACCAGATGTTCGGGGCGGAGAACGTGGGCTTCCATATCGGCTCCGACGCCGTGCGGATGGACACCAGCGTCCCCATCTCCGCCGAGGGCCTGCGGGAGGCAGAACTTGCCGCCAACCGCATCGTCTGGGAGAATGTGCCGGTGCTCATCACCTACCCCACCCCCGAAGAGCTGGCGGCGCTGACCTACCGCAGCAAAAAAGAGATCGCCGGGCAGGTGCGCATCGTGACCATCCCGGGCGCGGACGTCTGCGCCTGCTGCGGCACCCACACCGCCGCCACCGGACAGGTGGGACAAATCAAGATCCTCACCTCTGAGAACTACAAGGGCGGTGTCCGGCTCAGCGTCGTCTGCGGCGGACGCGCCCTGCGGGAAGCGCAGGCCATGCGGAGCCGTCAGGTCGACATCGGCGCACTGCTCTCGGCCAAGGCCGACCAGACCGCCGTGGCGGTCCACCGGGTGTACGACGAGTACACGGCCCTGAAATTCGCCCACTTCGGCCTGTGCAGTCAGCTCTTCGATGCACTGGCCGCACAGCTTGGCCCCGACGAGACGGCCATCCGCACCGTCCCCGGCCTCGACCCGGACGGTCTGCACCGTCTGGCCGCACGGCTGAGCGAGGCCACCACCGGTCTCTGCGCCGCTCTGACGCCCAGCGAGAAGGGCACCGGCTACTGCATCGCGCGCTCCGGCGGCGACGTCCGCGCCCTGACCAAAGCCCTCAACGCCGCCCTGGACGGACGCGGCGGCGGCAAGCCCGGTATCTGCCAGGGCAGCTGCGCCGCCACGCCGGAGCAGGTGGAGGAATTTTTGAAGAAAACTCTGTAAGTACAAACTTTTCACGTCACAAGGAGAATACTATCTTATGAGAATGCGTTTCAAGCCCTACGCCCACGACGAACTGATGGCCGCTGATTTCCACGTCCACGAGCCCCTTATCTGGGGCGGCAAGTGGCACAGCCAGTATGCCCGCCCGGAGCAGCCTTTCGTGCTGGAGCTGGGCTGCGGCAAGGGCGGCTTCATCTCCCAGCTGGCCTCTGCCCACCCCGAGAATAACTATCTGGGCATCGACATCACCGACAAGGTACTCATCCTCGCAAAGCGGAAGATCGAAGCCGCTTACGCCGAGGCAGGCCGCCCCATCGACAATGTCAAGATCATGAGCACCGACATCGAGCGCATCAAGGGCGTCATCACCCCGGAGGACACCGTCAGCCGCATCTACATCAACTTCTGCAACCCGTGGAGCAAGAACGCTTCCTCCAACAAGCACCGCCTCACCTACCCCCGCCAGCTCATCCAGTACCGCGATTTCCTCAAGGACGGCGGCGAGATCTACTTCAAGACCGACGACGATGACCTGTTCCGCGACAGCCTGACCTACTTCCCCGCTTCCGGCTACGACATCGTCTGGCAGACTTACGACCTCCACGAGAACGAGCCGGAGTGGAACATCCGCACCGAGCATGAGGGGATGTTCACCGAGATGGGCATTAAGATCAAGGCCCTCATCGCCCGCAAGAAGGCCGGCGACGACTCCGTGACCTGGGTGGAGCCGAAGGTGCTCAAGAAGCTGGCCGCGCAGGCGGAGGCCGAAGCTTCGGCCAAGGCCGAGGGTGAAGGCAATGTCTGACCCTTGTGAATACTGCCTGAACAACCAGCAGGACGAATACGGCAGCTTCTACTGCGCCGAGGGCGGCGCACTGGATGAGGACGAGATGGCCCGCTATCTCTCCCATACCACTTCGGCCTGCCCTTACTTTGAGCCGGGCGATGAATATAAGATCGTCCGCAAACAGAACTGACTGGAGGTGTCCCCTTGTCGTTTTTTCTCAATACGACAGTCTGCGGTTTCTCGCTTTATCATATCCTTGCGTTTTTCCTCATCTACTCCTGTCTGGGCTGGTGCGTCGAGGTGGTGTATGCCGCCGCCACCACCGGCCAGCTGGTGAACCGGGGCTTCCTGAACGGCCCGGTCTGCCCCATCTACGGCTTCGGCATGATCCTGGTGCTCTTCTTCCTCACGCCGCTGGAAGATAACCTGTTGCTGCTGTATCTCGGCGGCGTCATCCTGCCCAGTGCCCTGGAGCTGGTGGGCGGATGGGCGCTGTATAAGCTCTACCGCACCCGGTGGTGGGACTACACCGACAAACCCTTCAACATCGGCGGCTATGTCTGTCTTGAGTTCTCGCTGATGTGGGGCGTGGGTGCCATGGTGATGGTCAAGGTCATTCATCCCACCCTTGCCGCGCTGGTGAACATCATTCCGCCCCTGGTGGGCTTTGTGCTGATGTGTCTGCTTTACGCGGTGTATGCCGCTGACGTGGTAGCTACCGCCATCGCCGCCTCCGACCTCGCCCGGGAGCTGGACGCTCTCGAGAAGGTGGCCGACAGTATGCATGCTGTCAGCGACGCCATGACCGAGATCCTTGGCACCACCGCGCTGGACATGGACCAGAAGATGGACGAGAGTCGCCTGCAGCTCAAGCTGGCCGCCGCCGAGGCCCGGGACAGCTACGACAAGCTGTCGCCCCGTGAGGCCGCTTCCACCATGCGCACCCGCGCCGACGAGGCCATGGAGGCCGCACGCCGCGCCTCCCAGACTGCCCGCCTCAACGCCGCCGAAGCGGCCAAGGCCGTCAAGCTGGCCGCGCAGGGCAAGGCCGAGCAGACCACCGCATTCCTGCAGCTGGAACAGCTCAAGGAAGAGCTGGCAGCCCGTGCGCAGGTCATGCAGGCCCGCACCCGCCGCGGCACCCATCTGCTGGGCAAGGGCCGTATGCTCCGCGCCTACCCCAAGCTGAAGCACGGTCAGAACAACCGCTCCCTCAACAGCCTGCTCGAGCAGCTCGAGGACGAATATCCCGACTCCTTCAACGGATTCGGCATCCAGTAAAGATAAAAAAATACGGCTGGGACGCTGTCCCAGCCGTATTTTTTATGCAGCTTAAGCCCAGAGATTTTCCGGGTAAAGGCCGTCGGCCGTCTTTTTGGCGATGGCTTCCACCACCACGGGCTTATCCTCGCGGTAGGTGACGCCATACCACTTATCGGTACTGCGCAGCACCTTGACGGCGGCTTTCTTTTCGCCGATGAGCTCACTGACCACCAGCGGCAGGAAATACTCGCACTTGAGCGGGTTCTTTTCCAAGTTCTCGTCCAGCCAGCGGGCAAAACGCCGGTCAGCTTCCTTCACGAAGCTCTCGCCGAAGCCCCAGAGGTTCATGCTCACGGGCGTCTCGCCGGGCAGGTCCGTCCAGCTCTCGCCGCCGTCCTCGGTGTAGTGGATGCCACCCTCATAGGTCTCGATGCGGGTGCGCTCGGTGACGCTGTGGAGGGTGCTGTCCTCGTTGAGGGCGCAGACGCCGCGGGCGACGCTGCCGTTCTCGGAAACGGTGTTCCTGAGCAGGTAGCTCACCATGCAGTAGTCGTAGACCTCGCCGTCGGTGTGAGTGGAGAGGTAATCGTAGATGACCTTGAACGCCTCGGGGCCGTAGTAGTCGTCGGCATTGATGACGGCGAAGGGGCCGTGGAGGTAGGGCTTTGCGGCCAGCACCGCGTGGCAGGTACCCCAGGGCTTCACGCGGCCCTCGGGGATGGTGTAGCCCTCGGGCAGCTCATCCAGCTGCTGGAAGGCGTACTTCACGTCCATCACCCTGGACACACGGTCGCCGATGGCAGCTTTGAAAGCCTCTTCGATCTCGTGCTTGATGACGAAGATGACCGTCTCGAAGCCTGCGCGGCGGGCGTCGTACAGGGAATAATCCACGATGACCTGACCGCAGGGACCCACCGGGTCGATCTGCTTCATGCCGCCGTAGCGGCTGCCCATGCCGGCAGCCATGACCACCAGGACCGGTTTGTTCATGTTTATCTCCTCCTTGAAAAGGGTGTTTTTCTTTTACGGTTTTCTTTTACGGTTTTATTATACTCCAAACCACGCCGGGCAACAAGACGAAGCTGTTTTTTGAAACTTGGCAAGTTTTTATTGCATATATCAGCAAGCAAATATTGCCTTTTGCTTCCAGACAGGGTATAATAACTTCATCCGACACAAAAACGACCGGCCAGCCGCTTTTGCAGGCCGAAGTTAAGAAGCCGTTTTCACAAGCATTGCACTCCGCTTATGAAAGCAGCTTCTGGAAAGTGAGTTTTTCCATGAACGAAACTGTGACCAAGCGTTTCCTGCTCTACTTCCGCCTGATGATGGTGGCGTGGATCCTGATCGCCAACGCCTTTTTCCACGCCATCGAGTTTGAGTACAGCTGGCTCATCTTTTTGAGCAACATCATGCTCTTTACGATGGAGGGCGACATCAAAGACCGCTTTATCAGCGTGGAGCTGGGCGGCCTCGTGGGCATGGTGCTCACGGTGCTGGCGATGCTGGCCATCGGTGCGCTGACGCCTGTTCTGGGCGGGATGCTGGGCCTGCTGCTGCCGCTGGGCGTGGTGCTCTTCATCCTCATCATCCTGCACCCCTACGCCCCCAAGGTGCTGAACAATGTGGGCTTTGCCTACCTGACCGTCGCCTGCATCGACAGCGCAGCTTTTGCAGCGAATCTGCCTCTCTTCTTCGGGGTGTACATCGTCGGCTCTCTGGTCTTCAACGGCGGCTGCGTGCTGCTCATGAAGCCGGCCCGTTATCTGGCCGCCCGGAGCATCAAGAACGACGTCAAGGCTGACGCCTGAATCTGAGCTTCTCGTCTTTTCTTCTTTTTTCTCACAGCGCCCCGGCAGCAAAGATGCCGGGGCGCTGCACTTTTATGTGGATTCTGCCGTTTTTCCGTGCTACAATGGGGTAAACTGAACGAAAGGAAGTTTCCCGCCATGTATGCTGCATCTCCTGTACGCTGCTCCACCCTGCCCTACCACCGCTGCCCTGAACAACACCACCTTCACCGCTGACGAGCTGGAAGCCATCGACAAGGCTTCCGGATTTTATAAGGAGTAATTTATGTCCAAAACTGTATGGATAACCGGAGCTTCTTCCGGCATTGGCCGGGAGTTTGCCCGCCGGTATGCCCGCCTCGGCTTCCGGCTCATCCTCACCGCCCGCCGCACCGACCGTCTCGAAGCTCTGGCCGCAGAGCTCACCGCGAAGCACAGCACCTTCTGCCGCATCCTGCCTGCTGATCTGGAGCAGGAGAGCGAGTGCGCCCGTCTCTGCGAGGCGCTGACGGATGAGCGCATCGATATTTTCATCAACAACGCCGGCTTCGGCGTCTGCGGCAGCTTTCTTGAGACCAGCGGCGAGAAAGAGCTCTCCATGGCGAAGGTCAACGTGCTGGCCATGCACCAGCTGTTCAAGTTCGCCGTGAAAAAGATGGAGGCTCAGGGCTTCGGCACCGTGCTCAACGTGGCGTCCTCCGCCGGGCTGCTGCCGGGCGGACCCTATATAGCGGGCTACTACGCCACCAAAGCGTATGTTGTCAGCCTGACCCGGGGCGTGGCCGAAGAACTGCGGGAGCAGCACAGCCCGGTCTACGTCTGCGCCCTCTGCCCCGGCCCGGTGGACACCGAGTTCAACGAGCGGGCCGACGTGGTGTTCGCACTGAGGGGCATCAGCCCGGAACTCTGCGTCGAGGAGGCCATGCGGGGGATGCTCCGCCACAAGACCATCATCGTCCCGTCGGCCCTCATGCGGGCGGCGACGACGGCCCAGCGGTTCATGCCGATGGCGATCTTAATGCCCATCATGGCCCACCAGCAGAAGAAAAAACTGGGCTGAAGGGTTATTGTGTGCAACAAGCAGCAATCCCGGCCTTTGCAGAGTCCGTTTTTATGACGATTTCACGAAAACACAGCAAAATGAGAAAAAATTTGCAGTAATTGTGCCAAGAAAACACCTTGACAGTCGGAATAAAGAATGCTACTCTAGTATACAAGAGGGCACAGGGCCGGACAGTCCAAATTGCTGCTTCCCGTGGCGGCAGTTGGACTACAGGTATCGTCCGGCAGCGCAGCGCCCCGCAAAGCAAAATTCTGATTGGAGGACTTAATTATGGCACAGTGTACTCCCAAATCCTTTGACCTGACCGGCAAGGTCGCGCTCATCACCGGCGCATCTTACGGCATCGGCATGGCTATCGCAAAGGCAATGGCCGCAAACGGCGCTACCATCGTCTTCAACGACATCAAGCAGGAGCTGGTCGATAAGGGCCTCGCCGCTTATGAAGAAGCTGGCATCAAAGCTCACGGCTATGTCTGCGATGTCACCGATGAGGACGCCGTGAACGCCATGGTCGCAAAGATCACCGAGGAAGTCGGCCATATCAACATTCTGGTCAACAACGCCGGCATCATCAAGCGCATCCCCATGACCGAGATGACCGCTGCTCAGTTCCGTCAGGTCATCGATGTTGACCTGAACGCTCCGTTCATCGTCGCCAAGGCTGTCATCCCCGACATGATCGCTCAGGGCGGCGGCAAGATCATCAACATCTGCTCCATGATGAGCGAGCTGGGCCGTGAGACCGTCTCCGCCTACGCTGCAGCCAAGGGCGGCCTGAAGATGCTGACCAAGAACATCGCCTCCGAGTACGGCGAGTACAACATCCAGTGCAACGGCATCGGACCCGGCTACATCGCTACCCCGCAGACCGCACCTCTGCGCGAGCGTCAGCCCGACGGCAGCCGTCATCCCTTCGACAGCTTCATCGTCGCCAAGACCCCCGCAGGCCGCTGGGGCGAGGCTGAGGATCTGGGCGGACCCGCTGTCTTCCTGGCTTCTGCCGCTTCCGACTTCGTCAACGGCCTCATCCTGTACGTTGACGGCGGCATCCTGGCTTACATCGGCAAGCAGCCGCAGTAAGGTTTTCCATATCCGGCATTTTTGCGCCGTGTCCGCTGCCTTCCGGGTGCCGGGCACGGCGCTCTTTTGTTTCCCATATCGACTTTTTTCCCGGAATCTGCTACACTGGTCATAATAATATAATAAAAACAGGAGGACTTCCCCATGAAGATCGCACTTATCAACGAGAACAGTCAGGCCGCAAAGAACGGCATCATCGAGGCTGCTCTGAAGAAGGTCGTAGAGCCGATGGGCCACGAGGTGGTCAACTACGGCATGTACGCTGCCGATGACGCCGCACAGCTGACCTATGTGCAGTGCGGCATCCTCGCCGCCATCTTGCTCAACAGCGGCGCTGCCGACTACGTCATCACCGGCTGCGGCACCGGCGAGGGCGCCATGCTGGCCCTGAACAGCTTTCCCGGCGTCATCTGCGGCCATGTGGAGGACCCCGTGGACGCCTACACCTTCGCCCACGTCAACGACGGCAACGCCGTGGCCATGCCTTTCGCCAAGGGCTTCGGCTGGGGCGGTGAGCTGAACCTCGAGTACTGCTTTGAGAAGCTGTTCGGCTTCGGCCACGGTCAGGGCTACCCCAAGGAGCGCGTCGAGCCCGAGCAGCGCAACAAGAAGATCCTCGACGGCGTCCGCGCCGCCACCTTCAAGCCCCTCATCGAGTGCCTCAAGAGCATCGACCAGGAGCTGCTGAAGGGCGCCGTGGCAGGTGCAAAGTTCTCTGAGCTGTTCTTCGCCTCCTGCAAGGACGAAGAGCTGGCCGCTTATATCAAGAGCCTGCTGGCTTGAGCGGTGGCCAGAGCATGACGGCCCTGTATCACCTGAACGAGAACATCGCCCACCTGCTGGAGGGCTTTCTGGAATCGGCAGTCCCCCTCATCGCGGGGCTGGCGGAGGTCATCGGCCTGTTCATCATCGTGACGAGCCTTGTCAAGGCCACCTACCACTATGTGCGGACGACCTTTTTCCACGACCGGTACGACTTCCACCACGAGATGAGCACCGGCCTGACGACGGCATTGGAATTTCTCATGTCGGCAGAGATCGCCAAGACCTTCCTTCTGCAGAACCTCGAGTCGGTCATCCCGCTGGCGGCGACTTTCGCGCTGCGCGCTCTGATGAGCCTGCTGCTCCATGTCGAAATGCGGGCAGACCACAAGGGGGAAAAATGATGCCTGCCAAAGTTTTCTTTGCCCATTCTTTTCCGGTTTGTGCAGAACGTCAAAAATAGCATCCAGCTCTTGACACTTTGACCAAACCGCCTTATACTCTTGCCATCGAAAGCAAAGGCGCTGACGGATGAAAGATCCGCCAGCGCCTTTTGTGTTTCCGGGGGAAGTGTATCCCCTGCGGCCAAGGGAGAAACAGAGGGCTTCCTTTTCCGGATTTTCCGCGCTGCTGCGCAGATAGAGGGGTGCAGCAGCCGGAGTGTACGCGCCGCCGGGCTGGCACCCGGCAGCCAGATCATTGGGGAGGTATCTGCGTCATGTTCAGCTCCGTCAACACCTGTTGGACGCTCGTAGGAGCGTTCCTCGTCTACTTCATGCAGGCCGGCTTCGCGCTCTGCGAGGCAGGCTTCACCCGCGCCAAGAACACCGGCAATATCCTCATGAAAAACATGATGGATTTTTGTATCGGCACGCCCTGCTACTGGCTCATCGGCTTCGGCCTGATGTTCGGCGGCACCGGCGCTCTCATCGGCGGGTTCGACCCTTTCATTCAGGGTGATTATTCTCATCTGGGCCTCGACATCCCGCTGTGGGTGTACATCGTGTTCCAGACTGTCTTCTGCGCAACGGCAGCCACCATCGTCTCCGGCTCCATGGCCGAGCGCACCAACTTCAAAGCCTACTGCGTCTACTCCGCAGCCATTTCGCTGGTGGTCTACCCCATCTGCGGCCACTGGATGTGGGGCGGCGGCTGGCTCCAGAGCATGGGCTTCCACGACTTTGCCGGTTCTGCAGCAGTCCACAACGTCGGCGGCGTCATCGCCATGCTGGGCGCGGCTCTGCTGGGTCCCCGCATCGGCAAGTACGACAAGGACGGCAATCCCCACGCCATCCCCGGCCACAACCTGACCGCCGGTGCGCTGGGCGTGTTCATCCTCTGGTTCTGCTGGTTCGGCTTCAACGGCGGCTCTTCCCTGAGCCTTTCCACCGATGAGACCATGACCCTGACCGGTCTGGTCTGCTTCAACACCAACCTTGCGGCAGCAGTTTCTACCTGCGTGACCATGCTCTTTACCTGGAAGCGCTACGGCAAGCCCGACGTCTCCATGACGCTCAACGGCTCTCTGGCTGGTCTGGTGGCCATCACCGCAGGCTGCGACACCGTTTCGCCCTTTGGTGCTTTCATCATCGGCTTCGTCGCCGGCATCCTCGTGGTGCTGAGCGTCGAGTTCTTTGATAACATTGCAAAGATCGACGACCCCGTGGGCGCTGTCTCCGTCCACTTTGCAAACGGCGTCTGGGGTACCATTGCCGTGGGCCTCTTCTCCGACGGCGGAAACGGTGTCGGCAAGGGCCTGTTCTACGGCGGCGGTCTGAGCCAGCTGGGCATCCAGCTGCTGGGGCTCATCGCGGTCGATGCCTACGTTCTCATCGTGATGTTCGTTGTCTTCAAAGTCATCGACAAGACCATCGGCCTCCGCGTTCCCGCTGAGGTGGAGATCGACGGTCTGGACATCCATGAGCACGGTCTGGCTTCCGCTTACGCTGGTTTCGCCATCTCCGATGCAAACTCTGCCGCCATGGTCCCCAACGAGAACACCGACCTCGGCGAGGACGACGCTTCCAAAGCTTCTGCAAAGCAGATGGACGCCGCTGTGCCTGTGGTGCGTGAGTCCGCTGTCATCCACGACGGCATCTACGACACCGGGATGCACAAAGTGTCCATCATTGCAAAGCTTTCCAAGTTCGACCAGCTCAAGAGCGCCCTCAACGATCTGGGCGTCACCGGCATGACGGTCACCCAGGTCATGGGCTGCGGCATCCAGAAAGGCACCACTGAAAAATACCGCGGTGTGCCTGTGGACAGCACCCTCCTGCCGAAGATCAAGGTCGAGGTCATCGTCTCCAAGATCTCGGTCGATTCCGTGGTGGAGGCCGCCAAGAAGGCACTTTACACCGGCCACATCGGCGACGGCAAGATCTTCGTCTACAACGTGACCCGCGTGGTCAAGATCCGCACCGGCGAAGAGGACTTTGCCGCCCTGCAGGACGTGGAGTAAGTGTCCCCCTGATTTCATCGCTATCCCGCCGAGACGGCGTGGATATATTGTTCTCCTTTTTCCTTTTTTCTGATAATTCCAAACACAGCTCAAAGCCCCGCTCCTTCACACAAAGGAGCGGGGCTTTGGCGTTTCTTGACAGTGCCTGTCCGTCGTGCTATCTTTGTGGGCAGGATATAAAAAACACAGGAGTGTTATCATGAAAGAATTTTTGAAAAAGGAGCTTTATTCCTTTCGGGCCGTCGCGGCCATCCTGGCCCGCTGGCTGCTGCTGGCCGTCCCCACCGGCCTCGTCTGCGGTGCCGTCGGCACAGCGTTCCACCTGGCCGTGGAGCAGGTCACCGAGTGGCGGGCCGAGCACATCTGGCTGCTCTGGCTGCTGCCGGCGGCAGGTCTTGCCATCGTGGCAATTTATAAGGTGACGGGCTGCGAAGGGATGGGGACGAACAACGTCATCCGCGCCGTCCACAGCGGCGAGAGCGTCAGCCCGCTGCTGGTACCGGCCATCTTCTTCGGCACGGTGCTCACCCACCTCTGCGGCGGCTCGGCCGGACGCGAGGGCGCGGCTTTGCAGATGGGCGGAAGCATCGGCTACAACATCGCAAAGCTCTTCCGCTTCTCCGACCACGACCGCCGCACGGCCACAGCCTGCGGCATGGCGGCGTTCTTCTCGGCACTGTTCGGCACGCCGCTGTCGGCGACTCTCTTCGGCATCATGGTGGAGGACGTGGGCCTCGCGTTCTCGGTGGCCTTTGTTCCCGGCTTCGCCGCCGCCCTCATCGCCTACGGCGTCTCGCTGGCCTGCGGCATCTCTCCTACCCATTTTGAGCTGACCGCACCGGCGCTTTCCATTGATTCTACTCTGCTGGTGGCTGTGCTGGGTGTTGCCTGTGCGCTGGTGGCCCGGGCATTCTGCTGGCTTCTCCACACCATGGAGCACGAAATGCCCCGCCGCCTGCCAAACCCCTGGGTGCGTGCCGTCGTGGGCGGTGCTGCCGTGGTGGCCCTCTCCTACCTGATGGGCGTGGGCCGCTACAACGGCGCAGGCATGGGCGTCATCACTGCCGCCGTGGAGCAGGGGCAGGCCCTGCCGTGGGACTTTATCTGCAAGATACTGCTGACCGCCCTGACCCTCTCGGCGGGCTTCAAGGGCGGCGAGGTCGTCCCCAGCTTCTACATCGGTGCGACCTTCGGCTGTGCATTCGGCCCGCTGCTGGGCCTGCCCGCCGGGTTCTCCGCCGCCGTGGGCCTCGTTTCGGTGTTCTGCGGCGCGACCAATACGCTTATCCCCTCCATCCTGCTGGCCTATGAGCTGTTCGGCGGCGTGGGGCTGGAGCTGATCGCGCTGGGCTGCGGCGTCTGCTATATGCTCTCCGGCACCCACGGCCTCTACAGCAGCCAGCTCTTTGTGACGGAGAAGCTGCTGTCGGAGTATACGGAGAGCTGGGGGAAGCGGCTGCACCACTGATCCTTTTTCATTTTCCAGCGCACAGCCCTTGATTTTTTCTGCGCCCCGTGCTACAATCATCTGTAGTTTCATCCTGTGATGCGCATGTGCGCAGGTTTTCTGCCGCCGGTGCGTCAAAATCAAATGTCCCAAAACGATGATGCGGACAAACCGAAGTCCCGTTCTCCATGCCGCAGAGAGGGTTGCCGTCCGGAAGGACGCGCTGCAAGCAGCCTGCCATGTGCCGGACTTCTACCACCGCAGAGTGCAGAGGCGAACCTCTGCCGGGTGCGCCCGTTACAGCACAGCGAGTGGCGTGCAGCAGCACGCAATTCGGGTGGAACCGTGGAACGCAGTTGGATTTTTCAAAGGCGCTTCATCCCGTAAAGCAAATGCGGGGTGAAGCGTCTTTTTTGTTATACCAAACGCATTTTTCATGTCAAGAAGGAGTAACACCATGAAGATCATCTATAAGGACGGTCATGTGGACGAGTGCCCGCAGGACCAGGAACTGCACGTTATCCGTCACACCGCAGCCCACATTATGGCTCAGGCCATCAAGCGCCTCTACCCGGAGGCTGACTTTGCCTTCGGCCCCGCCACCGAGAATGGCTTCTACTACGACGTTGACCTCGGCGACACCAAGCTGACCGACGAGGACCTGGCCAACATCGAGAAGGAGATGCACAAGATCACCAAAGAGAATCTGGCCATCAAGCCCTTCATCCTGCCCCGCGCAGAGGCTGTCAAGCTGATGGAAGAGCGCCACGAGAACTATAAGGTCGAGCACATGGCTGACCTGGCCGACGAGACCGAGTTCAGCTTCTTCCAGCAGGGCGAGTACGTTGATATGTGCATCGGACCTCACCTGACCTACACCAAGGCTCTGAAGGCCTTCAAGATCACCCAGCAGTCCGGTGCATACTGGAAGAACGACAAAGAGAACAAGATGCTGACCCGTATCAACGGCGTGGCTTTCCACAATCAGGAGGAGCTGGACGCCTGGGAGAAGGAGCAGCAGGAGGCCCGTGAGCGCGACCACCGCAAGATCGGCAAGGAGATGGGCCTGTTCATGACCGACGACCTGGTTGGCCGCGGTCTGCCCATGTTCCTGCCCGCAGGCTACACTGTCTGGCAGGAGCTGGAGAACTATATCAAGGAGAAGGAGCGCGCCCGCGGCTACCTGCACGTTATGACTCCCTGCATCGGCACCGTGAATCTGTACAAGACTTCCGGCCACTGGGACCACTACCGCGAGAATATGTTCCCCGCTATGGAGATGGAGGGCGAGAGCTACGTCCTGCGCCCGATGAACTGCCCCCATCACATGATGATCTACGCAAACCGTCCCCACTCCTACCGCGACCTGCCCATGCGCATCGGCGAGATCGCACACGACTTCCGCTATGAGTCTTCCGGCACCCTGAAGGGCATCGAGCGCGGCCGTCACTTCTGCCAGAACGACGCTCACCTGTTCTGCACTCCGGAGCAGATCAAGAGCGAAGTCGCTGATGTCTGCAACCTCATCTTCGAGACCTACAAGGACTTCAACATCACCGATTACCGCTGCGTTCTGTCCCTGCGTGACCCCGCCGACAAGAAGAAGTATCACGACGACGACGCCATGTGGAACCACGCCGAGAACGCTCTGCGCGAGGTCCTGACTGAGCTGGGCATCCACTTCACCGAGGAGATCGGCGAGGCTGCTTTCTACGGCCCCAAGCTGGACGTCAACGTCAAGCCCGCTGTCGGTGCTGAGTACACCCTGTCCACCTGCCAGCTGGACTTCTGCCTGCCCGCAAAGTTCCACCTGACCTATGTGGACAAGGATGGCACCGAGAAGACCCCCGTTGTCCTGCACCGTGCGATCCTGGGCTCTCTCGACCGCTTCATGGCCTACCTCATCGAGGAGACCAAGGGCAAGTTCCCCACCTGGCTGGCTCCTGTTCAGGTCAAGGTTCTGCCCGTCTCCGAGAAGACCCTCGAGTATTCCGAGGCCATCACCGAGAAGCTGGTGGAGGCCGGTATCCGTGTGGCTCTGGACGACGACAACCAGAAGATCGGCTACAAGATCCGCGCTGCACAGCAGGTGGACCGTGTGCCTTATATGCTGGTCCTGGGCGCCAAGGAAGCCGAGGCCGGCAATGTCTCCGTCCGTGACCGCAAGGGCGAGACCACCACGATGGATCTCGACGCCTTCATCGCCAAGGTGACCGACGAGATCAAGAACCGCACCTACAACAACTAAACATGCGCTAAAATAGCGGCGAGGCCCTCTTCCCGTGCGGGAAGAGGGCCTCGCCGCTATTATAAGGAGCTGGGCCTGCCGTTTGCTCAGCACTTTCATTTGTGGGGGCTTTACCGATTTTTCCTGTCTGCCCACGCACGGACGGCAGAGTAGAGGGCGGCGAAGACAAGCCCGGCCACGGCCCAGATGATCCAGCTGTTTTCCCAGTTGTTGTTCCAGAAGTTGACAGCGAGATACACCGCCGGCACAAGGCACCAGTAGGCCCCGGCAAACCAACCGACACGGCGGTTCGTCCACTTTTCGCGGACGGTGTATTCCCCCGTTTGCAGCAGCTTATCAAAGCTGCCCTGGGTCATCACGGCCCGGATGAACAACTGCACTGCACCGGCCACAATGGCCAGCAGCAGGCCGACTGCGGCAACGATCCAGAAGCCTGGTGCTCCCAGCATGGCCGTGCCCAGGATCGGCACCACGGCCAGCACACAGAGCACCACGCCCTGGGTCATGCTGCGGCGGTAGGTGGGCGCATACTCCTGTTTCTGCCGCTCCACGATGCCCTCCACACCATAGGCAAGGGCGATCTGCTCTTTTTCCAGATATTCGAACGCTTCCAGCCGGATGGCGGCGGGCAGGATGAGCAGCAGCCCCAGCGCGACGAAGAGCAGCAGGAAGATGACACCGAGCCCTGCCATCCGCTCTTCGTTGGGTGTACCATCGCTCCATGCGCCCAGAACAAGCAGCGCGATGGGGCTGAGGATGCACAATCCCACACCCGCCGCCATCTTCCCATGCACGGCCCGCACCGTGCTGAGATATGCGTTCGCCTCGTCAAACGAGACGGTGCGGCAGGGTTCCGTCACCCGCTCTTCCTTCGGCAGCGGGGCCGTGGCATCGGGCTGTTCCAGCTCATCTTTTAATAAGTAGTCAGTGCTCACTTCAAACAGAGCACTCAGCTTCAGAATTTTATCCAAGTCGGGGATGGACGTTCCGCCCTCCCACTTCGAGACAGCCTGACGCGAAACGTTCAACTGATCGGCAAGCTCTTCCTGGCTCCATCCATTCTGGCGGCGGAGAAGGGCAATTTTTTCGGCTAAGATCATAGTGTTCTCTTTTCTGCCGCAGGGCGGCATATCAATGGATTCCGGCGGACGTCCTCTATGCTGTTATCATAGCAGATTTTCCAGTTGACAACCACCAATTACGGCTTGAAATTTGTCAACCATCGGTTGCAGCCACGCAAAAACCGCCTGCAGCCAGCATAATCGCATGGGCACAGGCGGTTTCGTTTCTACTATCTGTTACTTCAGCAGATTATCATCCGTGAAGTAATCGATTTTCATGGACTTGCGCACTTCGGCGAGGGTGGCGGCGGCGGTCTTTTCGGCCACGGCGCTGCCTTCCTTCAGAATTTCCACGACCTCGGGCAGGCGCTGCTCCCACTCCTTGCGACGGTTGCGGATGGGCTCCAGCTCGGCCTGCATGACGCTGTTCAGGAACTTCTTCACCTTTACGTCGCCCAGACCACCGCGCTGATAGTGTGCCTTCAGCTCGTCGAGGTTCTGGTACTCGGGCAGGAACTCGGCAAAGTGCTCCGGGCGGCTGAATGCATCCAGATAGATGAAGACGGGGTTGCCCTCCACCTTGCCGGGGTCCTGCACGCGCAGGTGGTTCGGGTCGGTGTACATGGACATAATCTTCTTCTTGATGTCCTCAGGCTCGTCGGAGAGGTAGATGCAGTTGCCGAGGCTCTTGCTCATCTTGGCCTTGCCGTCGGTGCCGGGCAGGCGCAGGCAGGCGCTGTTCTGAGGCAGAACGATCTCCGGCTCCACCAGAGTCTCACCGTAGACGGCGTTGAACTTATGGACGATCTCGCAGCACTGCTCGATCATGGGGCGCTGGTCCTCGCCTGCGGGGACGGTAGTGGCCTTGAAGGCGGTGATGTCCGCAGCCTGGCTGATGGGGTAAGTGAAGAAGCCCACCGGGATGCTGGACTCGAAGTTCTTCTGCTGGATCTCGGCCTTGACGGTGGGGTTGCGCTGCAGGCGGGAGACGGTGACGAGGTTCATATAATAGAAGCTCAGCTCGGTCAGCTCCGGCACCATGGACTGGATGAAGATGTGTGCCTTGGCGGGGTCGATGCCCACGGCCAGATAGTCCAGAGCGACCTGCAGGACGTTCTGGCGCACCTTCTCCGGGTTGTCGGCGTTGTCGGTGAGGGCCTGTGCGTCAGCGATCATGATATAGATCTCGTCGAATTTGCCCGAGTTCTGCAGCCGGACACGCTCCTTCAGAGAGCCGACATAGTGGCCGACATGGAGCCGGCCCGTCGGGCGGTCGCCCGTCAGAATGATCTGTTTCATACTTTTCTCCTTTTTCATCAGGCGCATTTTTCCTCAACCTCTCCGTCACAGCTGACGCTGTGCCGCCTCCTCTGATAGGGGAGGCTCTGGCGAAAAGGGTAAGTTTTCGGTTTTGCCAAGGGCTCTCCCATCCGGAGAGCTGGACGCCGCAGGCGGCCTGAGAGGTTCATTTTTTATAAGTATATCCCCCGCCGCTTTCCCTGTCAACAAAAGCCGCACCGGAACGGACAAAAAAGAAAAAGCGATGGAAAACTTCCATCGCTTTACTGGCGCCTCTTGCCTGACTCGAACAGGCGACACCCTGATTAACAGTCAGGTGCTCTAACCGACTGAGCTAAAGAGGCATCTATATAAAACGGCGCAGAGCCGTTTTACTACTAAAATGGTGACCCGTACCGGAATCGAACCGATGTTAAAGGCGTGAGAGGCCTCTGTCTTAACCGCTTGACCAACGGGCCATACTACCATTGCATCGGGTGTTGTTCCCGACTCGATTATTTTAGCACAGCGTACCCGCTTTGTCAACAGGCATTTTCAATTTTTCAGCAAATTTTTCAAAGAATCAGAACAGCCGATGCACTCTGCCCTTCACAGCCCCCAGAAGGACGTTCAGGTAAAGGCCCATGACGCTCTCCACCTCGCCCAGCTCCATGCTCTGGCGCTGGGGCAGGCCGGCCAGCGTACCGCGGTAGAGGCAGCGCAGCTCGGGCAGCTTGGCGTAGTCGCTGGGGTGCATGAGGGTGCTGGGCTTTGGCAACTCCAGCGCACCGCTCTTCTGGAGCACCTCGCTGACGAACTGGGAGCAGAAATAATGCCGACGGCGCTGCCAGCGGATATGCATCCAGCAGAGCAGCAGACCCAGCGAATTGAAGCGGTAGAGCTCCCCGTGGTGCATCATGTGCTGGGTGCGGCGCTTGGCGCGGGTGTAGGCCTCATCCGTCACTTCCAGCGCGTAGAGGGCGCAGGGGATGTTCTCCCGCATGAGGAACACGCCCCGGTTCAGGTACTCCCGGCTGGGACCTGCGGGGAACATGGTATAACCATTCTTGCGGGTAGAGCTGTAGAGGGTGCTCAGGTCCTCGTCGAAGGCGAGGGAGATGTGGGTGTACTGCGCACCGGTCAGGCTGTACACGAGGTTCGAGAGCAGGGTGCCGGAGCGGGTAAGAAATATGTAAAGCGTCTTCATCGTCGTTGTTTCTCCATGCTGGCGGCTCATGGCCGCGGGTCAGATTGATTCAGTATATCATAAGTTGTGCGTTTTTTCCAGATAAATCGCAAAATATCCACAAATATTTTGTGTCTCTACTTATAATACGTTTTTTCGCGGCTCAAAATTGCAGCCTCTTCTCTCCTGTTTTCCGCTCCTTGTATCCCAAATCGACAAAATTTTATCAAAGATCTGTTTTTGGCATAAAATCTTTAATTTGTGCAGGCAAACGGGCCAGGATTTTTACGAAACTGTCTCAAATACCCCGGATTCTTAATAAGATTTGTTGCTTTTACCCGAAGAAAACCGCCCCGCCGGTTGATTTCGGCCCCAATTTATGTATAATGATATACAGGAGAATACGCATCTGTATTTCTTTTCGTCGTCCTTTTGCGGTGTCCTTTTGGCTGAGGACAGCTTACCGCTGGTGTCTGGGCGATGGATCTGAACGAAAGAAGAGGTATAAGTATCATGGCAAAGTTGGATCTGAGCAAGTATGGTATCACCGGCACGACCGAGATCGTGTACAACCCCTCTTACGAGCAGCTGTTCGACGAGGAGACCAAGCCCGAACTGGAAGGCTACGAGAAGGGCCAGGTCAGCGAGCTGGGCGCTGTCAACGTCATGACCGGCATCTACACCGGCCGCTCCCCCAAGGATAAGTTCATCGTCATGGATGAGAACTCCAAGGACACCGTGTGGTGGACCAGCGACGAGTACAAGAACGACAACCACCCCGCTTCTCAGGAAGCCTGGGAAGCTGTGAAGGAGATCGCCAAGAAGGAGCTCTCCAACAAGCGCCTGTACGTCGTGGATGCTTTCTGCGGCGCCAACAAGGACACCCGCATGGCCGTCCGCTTCATCATGGAAGTGGCCTGGCAGGCACATTTCGTCACCAATATGTTCATCAAGCCCACCGCTGAGGAGCGGGAGAACTTCGAGCCTGATTTCGTTGTCTACAACGCTTCCAAGGCTAAGGTCGAGAACTACAAGGAGCTGGGCCTGAACTCCGAGACTGCTGTGCTGTTCAACATCACCAGCAAGGAGCAGGTCATCGTCAACACCTGGTACGGCGGCGAGATGAAGAAGGGTATGTTCTCCATGATGAACTACTTCCTGCCGCTGAAGGGCATCGCTTCCATGCACTGCTCTGCCAACACCGATAAGGAGGGCAAGAACACTGCCATCTTCTTCGGTCTGTCCGGCACCGGCAAGACCACCCTGTCCACCGACCCGAAGCGTCTGCTCATCGGCGATGACGAGCACGGCTGGGACGACAACGGCGTCTTCAACTTCGAGGGCGGCTGCTACGCTAAGGTCATCAACCTGGACAAGGACTCTGAGCCCGACATCTACAACGCCATCAAGCGCAACGCTCTGCTGGAGAACGTCACTCTGGACGCTGAGGGCCACATCGATTTCGCCGACAAGAGCGTGACCGAGAACACCCGCGTCTCCTACCCCATCGACCACATCCAGAACATCGTCCGCCCCATCTCTTCTGCACCCGCAGCCAAGAATGTCATCTTCCTGTCTGCTGATGCATTCGGCGTCCTGCCTCCCGTCTCCATCCTGACTCCGGAGCAGACCCAGTACTACTTCCTGTCCGGCTTTACCGCAAAGCTGGCCGGCACCGAGCGCGGCATCACCGAGCCCACCCCCACCTTCTCCGCCTGCTTCGGTCAGGCCTTCCTGGAGCTGCACCCCACCAAGTACGCTGAGGAGCTGGTCAAGAAGATGCAGAAGAGCGGCGCCAAGGCTTATCTGGTCAACACCGGCTGGAACGGCACCGGCAAGCGCATCTCCATCAAGGATACCCGCGGCATCATCGACGCCATCCTGAGCGGCGCTATCAACGAGGCTCCCACCAAGAAGATCCCCTACTTCGATTTCGAGGTTCCCACCGCTCTGCCCGGTGTTGACCCCGCTATCCTCGACCCCCGCGACACCTACGCAGATGCCGCTCAGTGGGAAGAGAAGGCCAAGGATCTGGCTGGCCGCTTCATCAAGAACTTCGCAAAGTACGAGGGCAACGAGCACGGCAAGGCTCTGGTCTCCGCCGGCCCCCAGCTGTAAGCTGACAGCACCTCTTACATAAAGAGCTTCAAGCCCCCTGCCCGAACTCTAAGGAGTCCCGGGCAGGGGGATTTTTATGTCCCGAAAAAATGGCGAAACCTATTTTTTTTTTGCGGAACCATGTTATACTTAGTCCAAATTCTGCACCGCGGCAGGAAGCCTTTCGGGACATATAAGGGGTATTGCTTATGAATAATCAGACGGTCAACGACTACTTCAAGCACCACTGGGTGAAGCTCATGCTCTTCGCGCTCTTTACAGCGGCGGTATCCTTTTTCGCGCCGCTGAAAAACTTCCAACTCAAGTGGCTCATCGACTCCAAGAGCAAGCAGGAGGCGCTGGGCTATATGGGGCTGGTGTTCCTCATCACCTTCACCAGCTGGTTTTTCGAACGGCTGAGCCGCCGCTCCTTTACAAAACTCGCCTGCGGTGCCGTGGAGCAGGTACGGGGACAGGTCATGGAGCGGGTGCTGCGCCGCCCGGTGTCCCAATATCAGCGGGAGGGCGACGCAGCCTATCTCTCCCTGCTGACCACCGACCTGCGTACCCTCTACGACGACTATTATATGTCCCTCTTCAACATCGCATTCTGGGGCGGCATCATGCTCTGTGCGCTGGGGATGTACCTTTACATCAGCCCGGTGATGCTGGCGGCCATCCTGCTTGTGACCGTGCCGCCGCTGGTCCTGCCCCGGAAGATGAATGAGCGGCTCAAAGCCTCCCGAGACGCTTTTTCGCTCCAGATGGCGGGCTACACCCAGCAGCTCAAGGAGCTTCTGGGCGGGTTCGAGGTCATCCGGGGCTTTCTGCGGGAGGACGCCTATGCCGCCCGCCACCGGGATGCTGCCCGGCAGGCCCGCGACAGCGAGCAGGCCTACCAGCAGAGCCTCAACGCCATGGTGGTCAACACCTCTCTCATCAGCAACCTCATCTTCCCCATCGTCATGCTGGTGGGCCTTTTTCTCGCTTTCGACGGGCGGCTGACGATGGGCACCGTCTCCACCGCCGCCAGCATGGCGAACTTCGTCATCACGCCCTGTAATCAGATCGCCCAGTGCTGGGCCAAGGTCAGATCTTCGAAGGGCATTCGTCAGCGGCTGGAAGCAGCCATGTCCGGCCCGGAAGAAACGCCCAAAGGTCAGCCCATCGGCAGGCTTGAGCACATCGAGTGCCAAGACACCGGCTTTACTTATCCGGGTGCTGCCGCGCCGGTGCTGAGCGGTGTCCGGCTGACCATTTCCGGGCAGGAAAAAGCCGTCCTCGTAGGCGAAAGCGGCTGCGGCAAGTCTACACTGGCAAAGCTGCTGTTCCAGTACTACCCAGACTATACCGGCAGCATCCTCTTCAACGGCCAGCAGCTGCGGGACATCGACCGTCAGAGCCTCTACCAGCGGGTAGGCTACATTGCCCAGACAACCTATCTCTTCAATGACACCCTCCGCAGCAACATCTGCCTCGGCGCGGACTTCCCCGAGGCTCAGCTTTCCCACGCCATCGGGACGGCGGGCCTCACCGACTGGGTGAGCACCCTGCCCGACGGCCTCGACACCCTCATCAGCGAGAACGGCAAGAATCTCTCGGGCGGGCAGCGCCAGCGCATCGGCATCGCACGGCTGGCACTTCGCCGGTACGACCTCATCATCGCCGACGAGATCACCGCCAGCCTCGACCCCGACACCAGCGGACAGGTCATGGAAAAGCTCCTCGCTCTCCCCTGCATGGTGGTCGCCATCACCCACGACGTCTCCGGGGCCTTCATGAAGCGGTTCGATAAGGTGTACCGGGTGGAACACGGATGCGTAATGGAGACTCAGTAATTGTTGTAATCCGTCGGATTTTATGTTATTCTAAAGGTGCCGCTTTCGGGCGGCATCTAAGGCACTGCGCTGCAAATGCAGGTGGTCAGTCTCCTTCCCGGCTATGCGTCGGGAAAGGCATCTTTTTGTATCGGCTTACTTAAAAAGAAAGCCCTCCCGTCGCACAAGCGAAAGGAGGGATATTCATGACTCTATCAGAAGTTTTACTCCTGCTCACGCTCCTTTGGGACGTGATGAAGGGCTCTTTTGACATCGTTATGAAGCTTTCTAACAAAGAACATGACGACAACAAAAAAGATTGACCGCCTCAGACGCCTACCAAGCACGAGGGTCAATCTTTTTTGATTCACTGCCGGTAAGGAGCTGACCATTTTGCGGCCAGTGCCTTTCCTTTGATTTTAGTATAGTAGCATCGCCGCTTTTTGTCAAGCGGCGTTCTTATTTTGCCGCGTCGAACTCGGCCAGAATATCCTCCGTGGGAGCCGGGGTCACGAGGCTGACCACCGCGCAGACGGCCAGCGAGACGAGGAAGGCGGGCAGAAGCTCATAGATGCCGAAGACGCCGCCCAGCGGGCTGACGAGGTACTTCCAGACGAAGACCATCAGGCCGCCGCAGAGCATACCGGCCAGAGCGCCCTGCCAGTTGCAGCGCTTCCAGAACAGGGCGCAGAGGACGACAGCGCCGAAGGAGCCGCCGAAACCGGCCCACGCAAAGCTGACGATGCCGAAGACGCTGGAATCCGGGTCGCGGGCCAGCACCACGCCCACCACGCTGACGCAGATGATGGTCAGGCGGGCTGCGAAGAGGCTCTGCTTCTCGCTCAGTTTGAGGTGGCCGAACTCCTGCAAAATGTTCTGGGACACGCTGGACGCAGCGGCCAGCATCTGGCTGTCTGCCGTGGACATCGTAGCCGCCAGGATGCCTGCAAGGATGAGTCCGGCCAGGACTGCCGCCAGCACACCGTGCTGGCTGATGAGGCTGGCGATGCGGACGATGAGGGTCTCACTGGACGAGCCGCTGAGGAATTCCAGCGCACCGACCCTGGTCATGCCGAGGCCCACCATGCCGATGACGATGGACGCCGCCATGGCGATGACCACCCAGACGGTGGCAATGCGGCGGCTGAGCACCAGCTTCTTCTCGTCCTCGATGGCCATGAAGCGGAGCAGGATGTGGGGCATCCCGAAGTAGCCGAGACCCCACGCCATGGTGGAGACGATGTCCAGCAGGCTGTAGGATGCGGCCCCGCCGGTCACAGCGTCGTGGCTGGCCGTCATGGTCAGGTAGCCGGAAAGGCTCTGGGCGTTCTCCACCACAGCACCCCAGCCGCCTGCCACAACGATGCCGTAGCCCAGCACCGCGATGAGGGCCAGCGACATGACCATCGACTGGATGAGGTCGGTGGTGGTGACGGCGCGGAAGCCGCCGAGGATGGTATAGCCCACGATGACGAGGGCCGACACCAGCATTGCTGCCATGTAATCTACGCCGAAGAGGCTGTGGAACAGCTTGCCGCAGGCCGCAAAGCCCGAGGCCGTATACGGCACGAAGAAGACGATGATGATGACTGCGCCCAGAGCGTTCAGCAGGTTGCGCTGGTCATGGAAGCGAAGCGACAAGAACTGCGGTACCGTGATGGCGTCGAGGTTGGCCGAATAGCGGCGGAGCCGCCGGGCCACGATGAGCCAGTTGAGCCAGGTACCCAGCGCAAGGCCGATGGCCGTCCAGCCCGGCGAGGCAATGCCTGTCAGATAGGCCAGACCCGGCATACCCATCAGCAGCCAGCTGGACATATCGCTGGCCTCGGCGCTCATAGCCGTGACCAGCGGCCCCATCTTCCGGCCGCCGAGGTAGAAGTCGGCGCTGTCGTTGTTGGTCTTGCTGTAGGCGAAACCCACCAGCAGCATGGCCGCAAGATAGACGACGATGGTGACGATGATACAGATCTCACTCATACACGTTCCCCCTTTGGTGCTTTTTCCTCTATGATAAAAGCATGGCATGATTTTACCACAGTAAAGCATCAAAGTACAAGACCCCTGGGCAGATTCTTACCCTATGACCGAAATTTCGTCCTTTGCAGCGTCCAAAACCGCTCAATATGCCAACAGGCCGTCCTCCTTCGGAGGACGGCCTGTTGGCTCGGATGAAGAAAATGATGAAAATAAAGAAGATGACAGATTATTTTGCGGCTTCGCCTTCGGGGAAGATGATCTTGTTCACGAAGAAGAAGATGACCATCGAGATGCCGCCGTTGAGCACCGTGGTGCCGATGTTGTAGATGAAATCAGGCACCAGCAGACCGGCCACAGCCACCCAGATGCAGTTGATGGAGTTGACGATGCAGGTGATGAGGCAGAAGGCCAGCAGATACCAGCCGATCTGCTTGGCAAGGCTGCCCTTGCTGCGGAAGACGAGGTTGCGCTGGATGGGGAAATTGATGCACTCGCCGATGACCATGGCCACCATGTAGGCGCAGAAGTAGGGCAGGCCGCCGTGGGCCGCGTCGTAGCCGAGGATATTCCACTTGAAGGTCTCGCCGAACAGGGTGATGTCGATGCCCGGCCAGCCGAAGTCCACCACCGGCAGGCTTGCAAACGCCTTGGGAAGGAACTGCAGAAGCAGGTATTTGAATACGGTGATAAGGTTGGACACGATGACGAACAGTCCACCCTCCCGCACCCATTTGGCCGCGGCCGGATGCTTTGCGGCAAAGTTATTCCAGAGATTCATGGCCTTATTCCTTTCAGCTGTTTTTGAGCCGGTTTTCCATCTGGCTGTTCAGGATGAGATTCTTGACGAACTCATAGATGACCCGAAGGATGCCCACGAGCCAGAAGCCTTTCAGCTCCCAGACGAGGCCATCCACCATGCCCATGCTCACCATGCCGTTGGTCATCTTGGCCAGCGCGCGCAGCGGCATATTATACTGGAACACGGTGTTCAGGTCGGGGGTGCCTTTTGCAAAGCTGCTGTCCAGACGGCAGCGCAGCACCTTCTGTGCCACCCAGCCCAGCGGACTGCGGCCATGGTCCATCTCGCCCAGCGTCATGTTCCGGTCGATGCGGACGACATCCTCCGGCACAGGGTGGCCCAGCAGAGCCTCGAACTCGGCGTCGGTCACATAGGTGATCTGGCCGGAGACGTAGTGGAGCAGGTCAAGACCCTCGTAGGGGTCGGGAGCGTTGGTCCCCTTGACGGAGACTTCCGCTGTCAGGCGGATGTCCGCGCTGGATGCACCCACGCGGAGCTGATAGCTTCCGCCTTCGACTTCCCAACGGTCAGTCTTGACGTTCCAGTAGCGGAACGCCTTGTCGTCCAGAGCGATGCTCACCGTCCTGCTCTCGCCGGGGGCGAGGAAGACCTTTGCAAAGCCCTTCAGCTCCTGCGCCGGGCGGAAGATCTTTGCGTCCGGCTTTGCGACGTAGAGCTGAACGATCTCGGCACCGGCACAGCTGCCGGTGTTGGTGACGGTAAGGGTCACGCCCTTCTCGTCTGCCTTCAAATCACTGTACTCGAAGGTGGTGTAGCTCAGGCCGTAGCCGAAGGGGAACGCCACCGGCACACTGGCGGTCTGATAGTACCGGTAGCCCACATACAGGCCCTCGCGGTACTCCACATTCCGGCCCTCGCCGCCGAAGTTCGCCTTGGCGGGGGTGTCGTCGTGAGCCTGCGCCCAGGTCTGGGACAGCTTGCCGCAGGGGCAGAGCTTGCCGGTGAGGATGTCTGCGGCTGCGCCTGCGCCTGCCTGTCCGCCCAGTGCGCCGTAGACCAGCGCCCTGCACTGGCCGGCCCACGGCGTCTCTACCGGCGCACCGGCGCTCAGCAGAACGACGACGTTCGGGTTGACGGCAGCCACAGCGGCCAGAAGCTGCTGCTGGTTCTCGGCCAGCTTCATGTCGGCGCGGTCAAGACCCTCACTCTCCCGCAGCTCATCGAGGCCAAGGCAGAGCAGAACGGTGTCAGCCTTCTTTGCGAGGGCCACAGCCTCTTCCAGCTTCTCGGCGTCAGCTGCACCCTGACGCTCGAAACCGGAGGCATAGCCCACGAGGGTGATGCCGCTGTCGTCGGCCTTGATGCTGTCCAGCAGGGTGTCCACCTGCAGGGCGTTGACGGCGCTGGAGCCTGCGCCCTGATAGCGGGGCGTCTCGGCAAAGTCGCCGATGACGGCCAGCTTCTCATTGGGCTTGAGCGGCAGGATGCCGTCCTCGTTCCTGAGCAGGACGATGCTCTCTGCGGCCGCGCGGCGGGCAAGCTTATGGTGCGCGGCAGCGTCGAAGGTGCGGGGCGCTTTTTCCACCGCAGCGTGGGTGGAGAGCACCAGTTCCAGCATCTCGTCGAGGCGGGCGTCCACGTCGGCCTCGGAAATTTTGCCGTCCTGTACGGCCTTCATCAGCTCCCGGATGGAGTCGCCGCCGGGACAGGGCATTTCGAGGGTGGAGCCGTTCTTCACGCCGAGGGCGTGGTCATTGGAGCCGCCCCAGTCGGTGACGACGGCCCCGTCGAAGCCCCAGTCCTTCCGCAGAATGTCCTGCAGCAGGTGGGCATTCTCGTTGGCGTAGGTGCCGTTGATGAGGTTGTAGGAGGTCATGATGGTCTTGGGCTTTGCCTCTTTCACCACGATCTCGAAACCGGTCAGATACAGCTCCCGCAGGGTGCGCTCATCGAGCACCGAGTCGCTGGCCATGCGGCGCAGCTCCTGACTGTTGACCGCAAAGTGCTTGGGGCAGGCAGCGATGCCGTTTTTCTGGATGCCGCGCACATAGGCGGCGGCCATCCTGCCCGCGAGGATGGGGTCTTCCGAGAAATACTCGAAGTCCCGGCCGCAGAGGGGGCTGCGCTGGATATTCAGGCCGGGACCGAGCAGGACAGCCACTTCCTGTGCGGCGGCTTCCTCGCCCAGTGCCTCGCCCACGGCTTCGCCCAGCTTCTCATCCCAGCTGCACGCAGTGGCGGAAGAGGTCGGAAAGCAGGTTGCCGGAACGCTGGGGTTGAGGCCCAGATGGTCGGCGGCGCCGGCCTGCTTGCGGACACCGTTGGGGCCGTCCGAAAGGGTGATGGCCGGGATGCCTTTGCCCGGCAGAGCGCGGGTGGTAAAGACGGTCTCGCCCGAGAGCAGGGCGCATTTTTGCTCTAAGTTCAGTTTCTGGATGATGTCGGTATGCTTCATCGCATTTTCCTCATTTTATCCTGAGCAGGTCAAAGGCCCGCTGTCTGGTGCAGCGGGCCTTTGCCGTTGGTTCAGTTCAGGTGCTGCATGGAGAGAGGGTCCGGTTTAGACTTCTTCCTCTTCTTCCTTGCGCTTCTTGTAGTTCTTGATGGCGGTGTACTCCAGGCCAACGATGAGCAGCGCGGCCACGACGTCAGCGCCGATCATGATGACCTTCCACTTTGCCATGCCGGGGTTCAGGTTCTCAGCCTCATAAGCGCGGCTGTTGACCACGGTGTAGAGGATGTTCTTGGCAGAGGTGCGCATTGCCTGCTTGCTGCTGTTGGTCAGAACAGTCATCTTGTTGAAGTCATTGCCGGTGGTGCAGAGCATCAGATCGCTGCCGTTGCGGACGCCCTGATCAGCGGTCATGTAGCCGTAGACACCGAAGTAGTCGGTCTCGACGAAGCCGAGGAAGCCCCACTCACCGCGCAGGACGTTCTGCAGCAGCTCCTTGCAGCCGCCAGCCCAGCGGCTGCCGATGTAGTTGAAGGAAGACATGACAGCGTGGCAGTCAGCATCCTTGACAGACATCTCGAAGGGCTTGAGGTAGATCTCGCGGATAGCCTGCTCGTTGGACCAGGTAGCCAGCATAGAAGTACGGTTGCCTTCCTGATCGTTCAGGGCGAAGTGCTTCATGTAAGCGTAGACGCCGTGCTCCTGTGCGCCTGCGATGGCGTTTGCGGCCATAGCACCGGACAGGACACCGTCCTCCGAGTAGTACTCGAAGTTACGGCCTGCAAAAGCGGTGCGGTGGATGTTCATTGCCGGGCCATACCAGCCGGACGTGTTCATCTCGTTGGCCATCTTGCCGATGCTGTCGCCGAAGTCGTGTGCCAGATCTTTGCTCCAAGTCATGCCGATGAGGGTAGCAGCCGGGAAACCGACAGAGCCGACGCCGGTGAAGTTGTTGTTGATGGATGCAGGGCCGTCACAGTCGTTGGTGCGCACCTTGCCGATGCTGTCCACGGCTGCGGTCTGGTAGCCGCCGAAGCCGATGGTCTGCTGCAGGTCGTCGATGCTCATCTCATCCAGCAGGTCATCCCACTTGGAATCATTGTAGTCCACGCCGCGCAGGTCAGCCAGCTTGAGGCCGTTCTTTGCGCCGGTGGTGATGTCCTCTGCGTTGGCATCTTCGTCCTTTTCGTAGCCGGACTCGGTGTAGGTGAAGCAGTTCTCGAAGCCAGCCTTGATCTCGTCGCTCATCTCATAGGCAGCGGGAGCGGCAATGGCCTCGTCGTAGTTTGCAAAGCCGTCTGCACGGGACAGATAGGTGATCTCGCCCTCGGCGAAATCGAACTGGTTGGTCGCCACGACCTCGTCACTCTCGCGCTTGTTGGACTCGTTGTAAACGATGTCGGAGGCGACAGTGTAGGTCTTGGAATCCAGAACATTGTGGGAGTCAGAGTTGGTGCTGAGGATGTAATCGCCAGCCTCCAGCACATAGCAGCCGTTGTTCTTGTAATCGTAGGAAGCCAGCTCCTCGACCGGGATGGTGAAGTCGATGGTCTCGCTCTCGCCGGGAGCCAGCTCGCCGGTCTTGGCGAAGTCCAGCAGATTTGCGGAGGCCTTCTCGATGCCGCCGTTGGTATACGGAGGATCGCTGTAAATTTCGACGACATCCTTGCCGGCGACAGAGCCGGTATTGGTGACGGTGACGGAGAACTTCAGGTCTGCGCCATCGTTGGTGATGTCGCTCATCTTCTGGGTGAAGGTGGTGTAGCTCAGGCCGTAGCCGAAGGGATAGACAACTTCCTTGTCGTAGTCGATGAGGCCCTCATCGGCGGCAGTCTCATAGAACTTGTAGCCGACGTAGATGCCCTCAACGTAGTTGACGAAGGAGGGAGTGGTACCCTCGGGGTCAAAGCCACTGGCGTTGGAATTGAACTCGGAAGCGTTGGTGTACTTGAAGTCGCCGAAGTTGTTCCACCACGGAGAAGCGGTCAGGTCAGCAACATAGGTGTCAGCGGTACGGCCGGAGGGATTGACCTCACCGGCGACCACGCGGCCAAAGCCCTCAAAGCCGGACTGGCCGGTGCCGGGGCAGAGCAGAACGCCCTTGATCTGGGGGTAATCCTTGACCCAGTCCATCTCGAAAGCGTTTGCGCCGTTGTAAACGACGACGACGTTGTCGAAATTGGAAGTGACGAGGTCGATGAGCTCTTCCTCGCGGTTGGACAGCTGCAGGAAGTGGTCGCCCTTATCCCAGTCATTGCCCTCGTTCAGGCTGTCATCGTAAGTGCCGTTGTAGTAGCCGGCACCCTTTTCACTGCCGCGATACTCAGCCACACGGCGGATCCAGCTGCCGTCCACGACAGCAGACATGTCGGTGGGAAGGTCTGCGCCCTCACCGCCGACGCGGGTGATGACGACCATGGCGGTGTCAGAGTATGCCTTGGCGTTTGCCATCATCTCGTCGGTGTACAGGCTGACATTCGGCTCGGGCAGAGTCCAGTCCTGCTTGGACATACCAACGGTGGGGCGGGTGGAGCAGTAATCGGTGTAGAACTTGCTCAGCTCGTCGTTGGTCTCGATGCCTGCATCATGCAGACCGGTGAGCAGGTCGGTGACAGGGTAAGCGTCGTTCAGAGCGCCGGAACCGGTGCCGCCATAGCAGGGGCTGGTGGAAGCCCAGCCGAAGACGTTCAGCTTGGAGCCAGAAGCCACAGGCAGGATGTTGTCATCGTTCTGAGCCAGAACGATGCCTTCCTGGGTGATCTCATTGACCAGCTCGGTGGCCTCTGCGGAAGTTTCCTCACTGATGGAACCTTCGCCGGAGACCAGGTCCAGCATGGTGGACATGGGGCCGGTGCAGATGAGGTTGACGACAATCGCCAGCGCCAGCAGAATGGCGAGGCCGGACTGCGCACGGATCATCTTCTTTTTCGCTTTGGGCATCTTCCGCGCCGCGAACATCACGAGGAGCGCGAGTACGAGGACGACGCCGAATGCAATCAGATAGTTCTGGATGTTCGAAACTACCTGCATTACATCATCCATATTGATGGACAACATAATTTTCTTCCTCCTTATTCTGAATCCATATTTTCCGGGTACAGCTCCCGGAGCGTTGCCTCTATTATAAATGGATTCAAAGAAAATTCACAAACATCTTCACAATCTGTCATTTTGGAGGCATATTTTGCAGAAGTTTCAATTTGGTTTCAAATTTTATTGTGCTAATCCACAATTTCGAGCGCGGTTTTATTGTGCATCATGCCAAAAGCAAAAACTCCCCCAGCCGCTGACGCGGCAGCCCCCTCAAAGAGGCGGCCCTTGGCAAAGAGGACAATGTTTCGCTCTCTGCCAAAGGCTCCCTCCCTGAGGGAGCTGTCACCGCAGGTGACTGAAGGAGTCCCTTTACTTTTCCGGGACCGGCAGCAGGATCCGCAGGGTAAACCAGCCGTCGGCCCAATGAAGGGTCATGGTGCCGTCGTGGCGCTGGGCGGCCGCCTGCACGCCCTGCAGGTCGTAGCCGCCGTGGGCGTTGTGGACGGGCAGACCGTCCGCGCCCAGCTCCACGGGCTGGGCGCAGTAGTTCTCGAAGCGGAGCATCACGCAGCCGCTCTGGTTGTAGATGGCCACCCGCAGCAGACGCTTTTCGGGGTCGGGCTCGGCCAGCACGCTCTCGATGGCGTTGTCCAGCGGCGCGCCCACGAGGGTACACAGCTCCCGCGTGCTCAGAAAGCCCAGCCGGCTGCCGTCGGCCACGCTGGTCATGTTGATGCCGCGCTGCTGGCAGTCCATGCTTTTGGCGGTCAACAGGGTATCCAGTACCGGGTTGCCGGTCTTGTTCTCTGCTTCATACTGCCGGATGCCGCTCTCCATCCGGGCCAGAGCCGCGTCCTGCTTGGCCCGGTCGCGCTCGGCGCGGATGTCCGCGATCTGGATCTTCAGCTCGTGATAGCGGCTGTTGATGAGCCGGATGCCCTCCTTGCTCCGCTTGTACTGCTCGTACTGGCGGTGGAGCACCTCGTCCATGGCGGCAAGCTCGCTGTGGAGCGCCGCCTCCCGCAGCTGCTCGTGCTGGACCGTCAGGATGAGCACACCGCAGAAATCCACCAGCGTACGGATGCAATAGACGCTCATGTCCACCTCGCGGTCGCCCAAGAACAGCAGGTTGCTCACCGCAAAGACCATCGCCGCCATGACGACGGCCACGAGGGCCGCTTTTCCGCTGATGACGATATGGCCCTTGGGACTTTTGTGCTTATGCTCCAGCACCCAGATGCAGCCGAAAACGCCGCCGTAGACCACCACCAGAAGCAGCAGTGACAGGCCGTCGGCCCCGCTGCGCTGAGGCCAGAGGAAGCAGTGCAGCTGCCACTCGGCGCTGGCCGCCAGCTCTGCCAGAACGAAGGCCCGGGCGCAGACATAGCCCGCTTCCAGCAGGGAGATGGTGCGGGTGACCCAGAGATATAAATACTGTATCCCCACAGCTGCCGCCATGCAGGGGATCCACCACGCCAGCGGAACGCTGCCCGTGGCCTGCAAAAAAGCACTCAGGACCAGCGCCCATGCCGCACTGGCAGCGATGGCGGCCGTTTTGCCGAAGCGGATGCCAAGCGGCAGGGCGTAGATGCCCACGGCCAGACACTCGGCCAGCGCCGTATACAGGCGCGGGATGTTGGGCAGTGCCGTCATGCACCCTCACCCCCGATGTGGTCGGCCAGCGCCGCGAGGAAAGCTTTCCGCCGGGGGCGGCTGACCTGCAATTCGTAGGGTCCCACCTGCACCATCCCCTGCTGCACGCTCTTCACCTGTGCCAGATTGACAAGGTAGCCGCTGTTGCAGCGGGCAAAGGGCCGCTCGGCCAGCTTTTCCTCAAAGGCTTTCAGGGTGCCTGCCGCCACGAAATCGCCCTCTTCGGTATAAAAATGGACGCGGTGTCCCTCGCTTTCCAGATAATAGATGAGGGACGAATCCAGCCGCCGCATCCCGCCCTCCACCGGCAGGGCCAGATAATGCCGTGCGCGGCGGCGCAGCTGTTCTTCGGCCTTGCGCAGCTGCTGCGAAAACGCAAAATAAGGCACCGGCTTGAGCACATAGTCCAGTGCGCCCACGGCGTACCCGCCGATGGCGTACTGTGCCATATTCGTGATAAAAACGATGATGACGTCTTTGTCCAGCTCCCGCACCCGCCGGGCCGTCTCCATACCGTCCAGATGCTTCATCTCCACGTCCAGAAACAGGATGTCGTACACCGGGCGGTAATCATCCAGCAGCTCCATGCCGTCGGCGAACTCCGTCACCGCGAACTCGGTGCCGTACTGCCGGGTGTGCCGCTGCACATAGCCCTGAAGCTGCGCCCGCACCTCTGCCTCGTCCTCCACCAGAGCAATGCGTATCATTGCCGCACCTCCTTTTTCCGCAATTTTTCCAGTTTTTATTGTAACACGAAATAGGGCGTGTGGCAAATAGGAGAATAAAACAGCAGCCCCGCTTCATCTGCTGCGAGGCTGCTGTTCTGTGATTGGAAAATTTCAGGCTCAGTTCGTCTTGACGGCCACAAGGATACGGATCTTCCTGCCGCCGGAGCAGCCGAAGTTGTCGTACCAGCCGATGAGCTTATAATCCTCGGTGTTGATCTTGGGCAGCGAGGTGGCGAAATACTGGCCCTTCGACCACAGATACACCTGCATATTGTCGGCGGTCTCATAGCGCTTGTCGCCGCTCATGACCGAAGCTGCGCCCAGCTTGTCGATGACTACCGGCGAGAGCTGGAGCATCCGGTTGATGGCCTTGCCGTCGGCAGAACGGCCGATGGCGATGCCGCCTGCGATAATGGGGTACTTGGTGGCGGTGCTGTAGGCCACCTGCTTGCCGCCGGAGTAGCAGACGTAGGTCGCACCCTCGCCCAGATAGTTGAGGAAGTCGCCCAGCGTACCGCCCACGCTGTCGCCGGTGCGGCGGAGCACATAGCTGAACAGCTGGTCCGTCTTGCCGGTAAGGGTGTTCCAGGTAGAGCTGACGACACTGCCGTCGATGAGGCCGTAGAGCACATCGCTGGTGCTGGGAACAAGGATGTTCTTCACATCCTGGAAGGTCTCCTCATCGGTCTTGGCTGCCTTGGCGGTGGTCCCAGCGGGGAGGCCTGCGGCCTCTCTTGCGGCGTCCTGTGCCTTGTCGCTGATCTTTTTGTCGATCTTCTTGGCGGCTTCGTCCGTCAGGCGGCGGACAGAATCCAGCGCAGCGTACTCCCACAGGTCACCGGTCACATCGTCGAGGATGACCCGGTCGATCTGGCCCGCAGAATTGGTGGTGTAGTAGCGGACGTCGCTTTCACTCAGAGTTACCCCCGATAGGCGGCTGGGGCGAACTGCCCCAGCCACACCCTCCGACGTCGTATCAATGATCTGCACGTTGTCTGCAAACGGGGTGTCGCCCAGCGCGGTGCCGTCGGCGCTGACGGTGCCGCTGGTCGAGCGGGGCGAGATGGACTGGACGCGTTCGCCGTCACCGTCCACGCTGATCTCCACCAGCTTGCCGGCCGGGAAATTGAGCTTATTGTTCACATTGACGGTGCGGGCGGTGCCGTCGGTACACATGACCGAGACAGCCTGCTGCACCTCAGCGCTGTTCGTCTCCACAAGGGTGCGGGATGAGGACTGGACCACGCCGTAGAACACAGCGTCTGCCGCGTCGCCGGTGAGGACGGAGACGGCTGCATCGTTCATGCCCAGCAGCAGAGTGACCACCTGGCCCACGCCGCCGCCGGACAGGGAGGACAGCTGGTAGGCCACAGAGGGCGAGGCGATGGTGTAGGTGACGCCGGCCACGGTCACAGAGGTCGGAGCGCTGGCCGAGGGCGAGACAGCCGTCACGCGGCCTGCGGCGCGCTTGTTGTAGAGCCAGACGGTGCGGGCGCTCTCGTTATAATAGTAGACATCATAGGGAGAGAGGGCCGCAGAGGTGGTGACTTCGTCGTTGCGGTAGATGGCCGCCGGGGCGAAGGGCAGGACGGTGGAAGCATCTGCCACGAAGGGACCCTTGACGTTGTCCAGCAGGACCGAAGAGATGTCCACCTGGCCATTGTTCACGGCAAAGCCCAGGGTGGAAGCGTAGACTTGACCGCTGCCGTTCATGGCGGTGAGGGCGTTGTAGAAGAGCATGGTACCCTGCTCGAGGGTCAAAGTCTCGCCCTGACGGGCATTGATCTCATTGCGCAGGCCCAGCGCACTGGCCTTGCTGAGCTGAGCTGTGGGGAAGGCACCGCCCAGCTTTGCCACATCATAGCCCAGCAGGCGCAGCGCCATGGTGCAGGCTTCTTCCAGCGTGACGGTGTTGTCCGGGCGGAAGCTTCCGTCGGAGTAGCCGGTCATCCAGCCGTTCTGGACGGCGGTGCGGATGTAGACCGCATAGGGAGAGTCGCTGTCTACATCGCTGTAGAGGCGGCCGGTGCGGCCCTGTGCCGTGGTGGTATCGCGGTAAGCAGAGAATGCGGTGAGGAGGCGGGCCGCCTGCCCACGAGTGAGGGGCGCACCCAGAGAACCGGCCTGCCCGGCGGTCAGACCGCCCAGTGCCGTCGCCGTCTGGACTGCCGCGTTGGAGCCGACCGCAGAGGCGGGCAGCACCAGCATGGAAACAGCCACGCAGACAGCCAGCAGGAATGCGAGGAATCGTTTTTTCATGGTAAACTCCTTAATCATATCTGAGCGCTTCGATGGGGTTCAGGCTGGCGGCACGGCGGGCCGGCAGGAAGCCGAACAGGATACCGATGCCGCAGGAGATGCCCACGGCGATGGCTGCTGCGCCCGCCGAGGGGGTGACGTTCAGGGTAATATCCGTCAGGATATACGGAAGGATCTGGTTGATAATGGCCGACACGACGTAGCCCAGCACGATGCCGAGGCAGCCGCCCAGCGCCGACGTGACGCCGGCCTCCACGACGAACTGGGTCAGGATGGTGCTCTCCTGTGCGCCCAGTGCCTTGCGGATACCGATCTCACGGGTGCGCTCGGTGACGGACACCAGCATGATGTTCATGATGCCGATGCCGCCGACCAGCAGCGAGATGCCTGCAATGGCCGTCAGGACGCCCACCATGACGTTGATCATGGAGGACATCTGCGCCATTGCCGCACTCAGGCTCTGGACGTAGACATAGTCGTCCTTGCTGACCAGCTTCTTGATGCTTTTTTGCATATACTCCTGCGCCTCATCCGAGTGGTCCGCGTCCTGCAGCACGACGTAATACTGGCTGACACTGCTGGTGTTGTTGACGCTCATCAGGGTGGTATAGGGGATAAGAACAATGTCGTCGTTGCCGCCCTCGTACTGGGCGGCGGGTCTGGAGCGGCCCTCCAGCACGCCCACGATGCGGTACTCGCTGGCGCCTACCTTGAGGGTGCTGCCGAGGCCGTTGCCGCCGAAGATCTTGCGGTCCACATAGTCGCCGATGACACAGATATTCTTGTTGTCTATCAAATCGGTGTACTGGATGCCCCGGCCCTTGGCCACCTTGTAGTTGTTGATGGTCGTGTAATCTTCGTTGACGCCGCTGATGTAGGTGCGGCGGTACTTCTCGCCCGCCACCCGCAGCGTGTCGCCGACACTGGCAATCGGCGAAAGGCCCTTATAATACTCGGGCTTCTGGTTGATGATGTTATACACATCGCTGACCTCCACCGTGCGAGTGCTGGCGGTCATGATGTTGACGCCCAGAATATCGCTGCCCATGTCGGAGTAGAAGTCCTGCATCATGTGGGTCATGCCGTTGCCGAGGCCGACGATGACGATGACGGCCATGACGCCGATGATGATGCCCAGCATGGTGAGGAAGGTGCGGACTTTGTTGCTCAAGACGTTCTGGACGGCCTGTTTGAAGGTCTCCTTTATCATGCCTGCGTCCCCTCCTCTCCGGCTTTCGGCTCTGCCATCATGAAGTTCGGCTGAACGACTGCCTCGGGTGCGTGGGCGTCGCCGTCGTAGACGACGCGGCCATCTTCGAGGCGGATGATGCGCTCGGCCTGCACAGCAATGGAGTTGTCGTGGGTGATGAGGACGACGGTATTGCCCTGCTTGTGCAGTTCCTGGAGCATTCCCAGAACTTCGCGGCTGGTGTGGGAGTCCAATGCACCGGTCGGCTCGTCGGCCAGGATGACCGCCGGGCCGCGGGCCAGCGCACGGGCAATGGACACACGCTGCTGCTGACCGCCGGAAAGCTGGTTGGGCAGGTTTTTGAGCTTATTGCCCAGACCCACCCGCTCAAGGGCAGCCTTTGCCGTCGCGTGGCGCTGTGCGGCGGGGATGCCCGCATACACAAGGGGAACTTCCACGTTCTCCAAAAGGGTCAGCTTCGGCAGCAGGTTGTACTGCTGGAAGATGAAGCCCAGCTTCTCGTTCCGGATGCTTGCCAGCTCGCGGCGGCTCATCTTGCCGACATCCCTGCCGTCCAGCAGATAAGTGCCTTCGGTAGGCACGTCCAGACAGCCGATGATGTTCATACAAGTGGATTTACCAGAACCGGACTGGCCGACGATGGCCACGAACTCGCCCTTGTTGATTTTGAAAGAGACGTGGTCGGCGGCCTTTACGAGGGTGTCGCCCATCTGGTAATACTTGCAGACCTCATCAAATTCTATCAGCGTGCTCATTCGTCATCTCCTTCGGCGGAGGCCATCGTGTTGCTGTAGAAGTCGGTCGCGCTGACGCTGGAGTTGTCGTAAGCGATGGTATCGCCCTCCTGCAGGCCGCTCTTCACTTCGATGTAATCGTCATCGCTGATGCCGGTGGTCACCTTGACGTAGACGAAGCCGTCGGGAGCGGTCATGGAAGTCTCGGCATTGGCAGCGCTGGGCGAATCCTTGGTCACCAGCACATAGCTGCCCCGGACGAGGGCGGCGTTGGGCAGGGCCAGAACATTCTTGACGCTGGCGGTGGTGATCTTTGCAGTGGCGTTCATTCCGGGCAGCAGCTCGCCCATGTCGTCGATGCGGACGGTGACGGGGTAGCTGGTGGAGCCGTTGGCGGTAGTGCCTGCCACGAGGATGCTGCTGATGACGCCCTTGTAAGTCTCACCCGGGACGGCGTCGGCGGTGATGTCCACCTCCTGGCCGACCTTGAGGGAGCGGATCTTCAGCTCGTCCACGTTGAGCTTCATTTCCAGATGGCTCATATCGTAGATGGTGCAGAGGTTCTGCATAGCGGTGTCGTTGGCGCTGAGCTTGTCGCCGGCCTTGACCTTCTTATCCACGATGGTGCCGCTGATCGGGGCGTCGATGGTATAGTGGCTGATGGTCTTCTCGGCAGAAGACATCTGCAGCTCGGCAGCGCGCAGGCTGTCAGCGGCGTTTTTGGTCTGCTTGTCCAGATCCTTGCCGGTGATGCGGAGGATGACGTCATCCTGACGGACGGTGCTGCCCTCCTTGACGCAGAGTTCAGACACGGTGCCGGAGGCAGCTGCCACGACAGTCTCCTCGCGCTGGTAAGTAAAGTGTGCAGAGTTGAGGGAGCTGACGCCGTTCACCTGTGCCACAGCGGCCTGTGCGGTGGTCAGGCTGCCCGCGTTGGGAACAGCGATGGTGACGGTGCAGGTCATCAGGCTGGCGTCGCCGGAAGGGTCTGCACCGGAAACGGAGCGGATGGTGCCGTTCAGCGTCTCAAAGGTGGTGTCCGGCATGACCTGTGCGGCCTGACCGGCGACAAAGCTCTGGGCCTCTGCAGCAGGGAAATCCACGGCCAGCAGCATCACGGAGGTGTCGCGGATGGTGGCCACAGTCTGACCAGCCTGCACGGCGTCGCCTGCGGCGACTGCAAAGGAGCTGACCTCGCCGCTGATCCTGGTGCGGACGTTCTGCATATCCGCAATGTCATCGTAATTGCGCTGTGCCTGCTCCACCGAGAGCTGTGCGCTCGCGAGGTTGTTTTCCACATCCGAAATGTCGATGGTGTAAAGAATATCGCCCTTCTCGATGCTGTCGCCCAGCTCAAAATCGGCGGTGAGCACCGTACCGGTGACGAGGGACTTGACGGTGTAGGAATCGGCGGCGTTGATGGTGCCGCTGCCGTCGTAGACGTTCACGATGTCGCGGCGTCCCAGCTTCTCCTGCGTGTAGGCAAGGTCTGCCGACGCACTGCGGCTCCTGCGCGGCACGATGACCGCCACCAGCACCGCTGCGGCTGCGACCACCGCGATGCAGCGCTTTTTGTGGGTCTTGATAAAGTGGAACACCTTATTTTCTCCGCCGGTATTCTCCTGCGGAGAGGCGTCCTGTGTCTTCTTGTTGAAACCTAGCATGAAAAGCCTGACCTCCTGTGTTTCATGAAAAAGAAAAGTTCTTTCTGCCTGTTTTCATCCGTTCTGCGCTTTCCCCCACAGCGTCCGCCAAAAACGACCTGTCTGCGAGATACTGCCCCGGGTTAGCGGCGCAAACCGTTATAATGATACCACCTAACAGAACGGACTACAAGAAATTTTTCCTGCACAATCTGCAACTTTTTTGAAAATTTTTCCATCATCTCTGTGTCTGGAAGCTGGAACATCAGACAGAGCTTTCGGATGAAGAGCTCATCCACTCGCTCCCGCCCTTCGTGCAGCGGCTTTTGGGATACAGTCAGAAATAAACTTGACGATCCGTGAGATGACGGCTCTGATGGGCGGTGACGGCACGATGGAGCAGCAAACAGAAAAAGACTTCCGCTTTGAGAATGGCCCTCAGGCGGAAGTCTTTTTACTTTCTGAAAAAACAAAAGAAAAAGCACCAAGCATTTCTGCCTGGTGCTCTTTGTGGTGCACCTCCAGGGACTCAAACCCTGGGCCCACTGATTAAGAGAAGCCAACGTGCAACAATCGTCAATTTTCAGAATTGCGCAAATTTGTTATTTTTATCGTTTCAACGTAAATTTGTGTTTTACATCCGCTGCATTCTTTGCACCTGTCATCCTCTCTTGCATCCGTTATCCAGCCGTTCAGGTGTGCAAAAAGTGTGCAAAAATGTGCAGAGCCAAAATCAGCCTCTTAAAACAGTGATCGGATTTTTATGCAAAGCCGGGAAACCGGCCGGGTTCGAGCCTGAAACGGCAGCTGAAATCTTGCGTCTAGACCAAGCATCAAATGTACATTCACAACTATGATTCATGGCAGAGATTTGGACAATCGAACAGACATCACCTTAATATAGAAAGAGGTTTCCTTATGAACAAACTGCTTTCCTGCCGCTACAACATGGACACCAACCGGATGGAAACCCGGTTCGAGGGTGGCACAACCCTTGCCATCGACTGCATCGCCGTGGAGGACGAATACGGCAACACCCCGAAACAACGGGCAGAACTTGACTGGCTGCTCTACCATAAGCCTTTGGAGTATGCACAGCTTGTGCTGGGTGGGAAGATAGAACGTTATCTCTCCCTCGGCTGCGAGCATGGCAGGCTGGAAGATTAAGCCTCTATAAAGAACACGATGCCCACTGGCCTATGGCTTTCATAAGCTGGTGGGCATCTTTGCTGCTGTGTGGTAAAAGGTATCGAAAGAAAGGAGCAAATTCGCTTTCTTGCTCATGATTTTCCGATTTTGGACACTTTTCATGTTTTCTCTTTTGTTTTCGGCATATATGTTGTATAATAAATGTAATTTTATTGTTCCCGGAGGTATGTTATGCACTCCAGCTTTCATAAGTCCCTTCTTCAAGAAGAAACCCGATACAAAGATGATGTTTACCGCTATTTGGACGAAGAAATCCAAGAAGCAAAAGAAAATGTTGCAGAAAAAAGTGCTGCAGTTCATCGGGGCGCATTCGAAGCTCAGGATGCTTTTGTTCCGCACCGGGAGCTCGGTGGTGCGTACAAAAATCTAAACAAAAAGAATCTTTTGGCTCGGAGTCTTTACCCTAAGCCGTATTTTGCACATCTTGAATTGAAATTGTCTGATAGCAAAGAAACGGAACATTATTTTCTTTCAGACGTTCCGTCATTGGAGCAAACTCTTATAGTAGGGCTGGATGAGTTTCTGGTTCCATTCAAAAAAGATGCCAAAATTCCCATGAGAGAACAGTTGTTTCAATGTTATCAGGCAAAAAATGGAAAGCGGCAGGTGTTTCGGCCACAGCCGAAAAAAGATGAGCAGCAAATAGTTATTGATCCTGTAAAAATATGCGATGATGAAATAAAAAGTAGAAAACTTGTAAGTGCGATTCAGCTGTTTTCGATAGCACCTGCTGAGTCACAGTTTCTGATCGATGCGGATGAACTTCTGGAGCAGAAATTGCAAGAGAACCGTTCTGACCCGAAATTGCAAAACATCATTGCAACGCTCCAACAGGAGCAGTTTGAAATTATCGCATCGGATTCGGCCGACAGTTTTGTCGTTCAGGGCTGTGCAGGCTCTGGCAAGTCACAGTGCTTGCTGCATCGCCTATTTTATTTGCGGGGAGAGCTTTCAGATGGCGGCTGGGAACACGTCCTTCTGATTACTCCAACGAAGTTGTTCCGGCTGTTTTCGTCAGATCTGATGCAACGGTATCAGATTTCAAATGTCGCTAATTGTTCGATTTCGGAGTTGTACCAAGCTTTGTTACTTCGGTATGACGCTCGTTTTCGCAATAGACAGTATCATTTTGAGCTTTCTGAAGAATATCTCCCGGACGAATATCTGCAAAAGGTCTATTCAGAAGAAACGATTAAAACAATCGAAGCAAAAATAAGTCAGTCCATTCAGGGCTACATCGCAACAGCCTGCCAAACACTTGACATTCCTATTCCCGAAACTGTCACAGCAAAAACAGTTCAATCTCTTCTCGAAAAACTTGACGAGGAAATCTCTGTTGCGAACTCTAAAGATACCTCGTTGTTGCAGGATCCTGAGTATGCACAAAAGAGAGCGGACTATGAAACTCTTCAGAAACAAATGGACAGTCTGCAGAAGTCGTTGGATAGACAAAACTCTGAAGCTGAAAGCATGGATGCCAACGAGCACACGCTTCTGACCAATGTAGAAAAGACAGAACAGGCTCAGCATGAACTGACTGAATGGAAAAAGCAGCGTGAAGAGAAAGTCCGGAACTCCAAAGAAGATCTGCAAGCACTGCGTGAGTGGATCGAATCCGGTCAATTTGACCCGGATGTTCCGTTTCTTTATGCGCAGCAACTGTATTTTATCGAGAGCATTACCTCTGGTGAAGCCTACCGTGCCGATGAGGAATATCTCGCGTTTTTGCAGAAAAACGTTGATGACGCCACACAGGAGCTTGTAAAATTCACCGGTGATAAAACCACGGAGCAGACTCTTGCACGGTATCAGAAACGCCGGGAAACAATTGCAACCCGAAAAGCAAAAATCATAGACGACATCCATGATCTGAGCGGAAAAATCGACATTGCAGCCGAACGGCTGCGTCAGAGGGCACAGGAACTTGAGGGCGAGCATTCCCGTCAGAGCTTTATTAAATCTGAAATGGAGCGTTCTAAATATGTGCTTGGCCGTTTGGAAAGCACGGTTTTTGAGCAGGAGATTTGGAATGCATTGCTTCCCTTGAAAGAGCAATATCATGTGCATACGCTCGATGTAGAAAAGCTGGATGAGAAGCATCAGAGAGAAACCCGTATTCTTTATAAATCTGACCTGCTATTCTACTTAAAAATCTACACGACACTTCATGTGGAGGCAAAACTGCCTGAATACAATCTGTTCTGCATCGATGAAGGTCAGGATCTTCATAAAGCTGATTATGATTTCTTGCATCAGCTATATCCAAAAGCCCGGTTTAATATCTTTGGCGATACACAGCAGGTGCTGCATACGGCATGTGGAGTAAAGAACTGGACGAATGATACCGGTATCAAGAAAATTTATCATCTTGACTGCAATTACCGAAATCCGGCAGCTATTGCAGATTTCTGCAATACGAAGTTCAAATCCAAAATGAAATATCTTGGCAAACCACGGTCGGAGCGTTATCCAACGTTGATTTCTGAACCATCGCAGCTTCCGCAGGTATTCCAAAATAAGAAAACTGTTTTTATCGTTCGAGATTATGAGGCCTTCCGAAAATTCTGCAATCTGTCCGGAAAGTCCGAGACTTACTTTGAATATCTGGATACAACTGCTGAAAAAGCAACGGGAGAAAAGCCAGCCTGCTACTCCGTATTTGCGGCAAAGGGGTTGGAATTTTCGACTGTTTGTGTATATCCTGAGAGGATGACAACGAACCAGAAGGTCGTTTCCTGTACGCGTGCAACGGAGGTTCTGTACTACTATGCCGTATGATTTCAGCACATTAAATCTCCGTTCTCCCCGCCTGAAAATCTCTCAGATTCTTCACTCGGAGCTTGAACACATTCGGCAACAGCTTCGAGCAAAGCAGCTGCCATCTCCGGAAGAAATTGATCAGGTGTCGCATGACTTAAATCTGTATATGCAGGCAATCGAACGCGAGAAGCGAATCCGTGCCTACTATTCGCAGGCAGATGAGCCGACGGAATATATTACCTTTGCATTTCCTGAATGTAGTGACCTGCTCTTTGGCTGTGCAGTCAACAACGCATCACATGCCTGTTATACTATTTCTGGTGTTTGGAACACAGAGGATGCGGTATCTTATAAAAAACTTCTGGACTTCCTCTGTGAAAATGCAGAAATTGCAGAATTAAAAATTCTGACTGTTTCATCCGATGAGCAGATGCAGTGGGAAAAACTTTGTCCGAAAAATGAAAAATTAAGTTTTTACGTTTTGGAGAACGCAGATGGAAATTCATGAACCATTTTCAGATTTGGAAAAGCAAATTTCGGATATGCTTGATCAGCTTAACAAGCAAGAGCCGCTATCAACAGCAGCCTGTAAGCAAGTTGTAGCTAGTCTTGAAAAAATAAAAGAATATCAAATCAATCCATCCCCAAAATCGAAAAAGGAGAAGATGCCTACTATGGATGTAAAAATCGATGATCTCATCCGCGGTTTTCACGAAACAGCGGATGACTCGAAACAACAGCTTCAAAGCATCCTTGCTTTGATCTCAGAGGGAAGAGTGCCCGATGCTCCTGCAATGAGCCAGATCAATGCAACAGTGGATAAGCTCCGGGAGCAGTACACGGATGTCTGCCAGGCTGCGGCGCACAGCATCCCGGCAGAGGAAATGCCGCAGGAAGGCAGTCCGGCTGATGCCTATGTAGAGGCTGTAAAGAACAGCAAATTCCTCGAATACCGCAAACAGCTGGATGAAATGCGCAAAACGTTAGAGAAATTTGTGTCAGTGCAATCTCTTGCCGAAATGTATGCGACCGCTCTAGCACCCTATCAGAAAGAAGCGCAGGAACTGATGCAGAGCATCAACGCCCTTTCCCCTGTTCAGAAGGAAGATGTTGCGGCCTTTGAGGAAAAGACCGCTGGGCCTGCCGCATTCCTGAAAGCGCTGGCGTGTTCGGACTATGATACGGATGAAGGCTGGGAGTTGTTGGATGCCGTTCCGGCCTATTATTCCAGAAAAGTTTATACCGGACTTTCCAGAAATCAATATTTCCTGCCCGAGTCGACAAAAGCCATCCCTGCGCCGAAAGATCCTGCCCCGGTAGCCGTTCCGATTGCAAACGCTGTCGAAACCGAGGAAGCGATAAAAGCCGCAGCTTCTGATATGTCCACCCCTGAAGCAGTTGCAGAGGCTGCTGCCCCAAAGACGGAGGTGATTTCTCCAGAAAAAGACGCAGATGATTCTGAGGCAGAACGGTGGCACAAGCTAGGGATTGACAATCCCGCTGAACTGCTTTGTGCAGTTGACAATTCTCCGCTTGTGCCAGAAACAAGCGCAAAGGCTACGTCGGATTTTTCAACGAAAAAGTTTGAAAACGAAATTACTCGAAATCGGCAAACAAAGGCCAATAAAGATGCTTTGGTAACCGTACATGATGTTGGCTGTGTCGATTCTGTCGTTCTTACAAAAGCATTTCCGGATAAACAAACAGATTTTCCTGGTATTTGTTCTTCGCTACAGAAGCTTGGATATTTGCAACAATATATCATTCCTGACTATCCTGCATTTTATACATTGTCCGAACGTGGTGAGAAAATTTTTACTACTCAAAAATCCGCTGAATTTTTAGGTGAAAAAAAGAGCGATAGGAATTCTCTGCCCTGGACACCGAACGATACTTTCGGAGCGCTTACTCGCATTTTGTTACTGCATTCGTTTTCGCTTGCTGCAAAAATAAATCCGAGCCTTAGAATACTCATGGCAAAACCTTCGTTATTTAATCATTTTTTCTGTAATTTTGCTAGATATTATAGTTCTGATACATCATATACGTTTATCGGTATTACAAGCAATTCAGTAGTAGACTTTGAGGAACTGTCTCATTTCTTCTTTGATGGAGATATCACAGATATATTTGCCGATGATACCGCTGTAATTATTATTGGTCTTAATTTAACAATTGCTCATAGTACGGCACTATACTTTGATTCTAAACTTCATGAGGAATTGCAAAAAACTGCTTTGTACTACTACGACTACGAAACCAAGACCTGCTACCGCTATACGGACGATTCTGTTGTAGAACTTTCAGAACTAGCAGAAAGTACGCAGAATCATACGGAAGATCCTTCCACAAAACAAACCGATGTGAAAACGCAGGAGAAAAGCATTCCGAACACTGTGGAACCAAAGGCTTCACAAACGGAAAGCCCCGTTTGTAAGCCCATTGCAGAAAGAACGCAGGAGAGAGGATCTTCGGAGGCCTTGATGGATGAACTTCTGAAAGATATGACGGCTCCGAAAAAAGAGATTCTGGAAGCCCCGAAAGAAAAAGTGGAGGATTCGTTTGAAGATTCTGCCGAGGCAGATGTTCAGCCGGAAGAACCGATCAAAAAAGTGCAAAACGATCCTCAGCAGGAAGAACACATGAATAACCTGCGTGAAATGCTTGCGAAGGAACAGATCTACTGCGCAACAGCATATTTCAACGCACTTTCTATAAAGTTCCCCCTGTATAAACCGGCGTATGAGCAGCTTGCGTATGCCGTGAATGATCCGGCGAATTATTGCAGTTATAATTCCGAGAAGATCTATAGTGTTTATTTTAATGACAGCACTGTTCCTGACGAGCACTTTGCCGTAGCCGCAGCAATTCGCAATGTATTCTACGATTACCGTGGATACGATTATGCGCTTCCAAGCCTCCACACCGCCCTTGAAGGAAACTCTGTATTGAATGAAAACACGGCGTTGAAAAATGTCCTTTATATCCTAAAGGAGTTCAAACTCAAGCATCATCGTGGCGTGGATTGCTTTGCGGATTATCACCAGAAAACCCAGTATGAGTACGAGGCTAAGTTGAGATCCATTCGGCAGGAGGCGGCATCTTATTACAACAACTATATTTTAGGTGAAGTTAAAGAGAAGGCAACGATGCGCCGCTTTATAGAGGCCAAAAAGCTTGCGTTCCGCGCTGACGGATTTTTGGGCGAAAGCTTAAAGATTATTATGGATGGAGACAGCAGTCTGAACGAATATATTCTGGATGGGCTGAAGGAATCTTACATCCAGGAAGGGGATACTATCTGCCGCGAAAATGTGGATGAGTCCAAAATTGATTCCGTGGTTGATGGGTTCTGGGAGCAGGCTGAGCACTATGTGGGGCAGAAAAAGAGAACCACCGATCTGGTTGGATCTCTGCGTACAAATCTGACAAAACAGATTCGAAAAGTTGTTGATATTCTTGCCGAATATGTCAACCTAACGAGCAGCTTTGTGCCAGAAGAATCGGATGAGGCCGCTATTGCCTATCATCGAATCCGAAACGGACTGCTACAGGGGATGAACGATGCTCTGCAGGAGTGCGCAATTGATCCCGATGTGGTAGGTAGTGTAGTTTTGCGCCTGACACTATCGGAAATGATCTCGAGATTAGAAGGTTCGTACATTGTCGGAAGCAATCGTTTCTTTTATCAGGATTTCCTGCGCAGCAATTGGATCCTGCTGGACGAAAGCACTTGGCTGCCGAATCTTGAAGAGATCCCCATTGTCGAGAACTTCTCCATTTTGGATCGCATTGTGGAGCACAGCCGGGAAACGCTACCCGATTTTGAGACACGGCTGCAGAACATTTTGAACGGCGAGGACGACTACGGCTCCGGTCGAATGATCCTGCAGTTGTTAGAAAATACGCATCCCGAACTGGATCTGACACAGTTTGACTTGGAAGGCTCGATGGAGTATGCCGAGCGTCAAATTACGATCCAGCGGAAAAATTTCCTTGGAGAACTCGCGCTGGCACAGAGCGAGGGTCAAATCACCGATGATGACCAGAAGGAAGCCTACGCCGCAGTCACGTCTGACTGGTATCACCGTGCAGAAAGCGATAACAACTATGGCTTCTTCCGGCGCATTATGGAAGCCATCCGTACCAGCATCGAGAAAGAAGCAGCATCCCGTGCCAGTGATCTGAACCAGAATCTGGATGCGTATCTGAAAGAAAATCCCGATTGGGAGAGTTCCGAGAATATCCGTACGGCAGTGCAGCGGTTCCGGCAGGATATCGTGGCTCAGAATTATGCTGCCGCCGAGGATCAGCTTAATCGTCTGAAATCCAACGACCTGTCTGCCTATACAGATTCCGGCACCGATGAGCTTGAACGGTTTTTGGCCGAGTACAATATGCACCTGTCACGTCTCACCAACAAGGAAAAGACGCTGCAGTATCAGCTGGCACCGTATTATAAAACCCACAACAAGGAAGGACGCGGTGCCACAAGGCTGCTGGAGTTCTGGCCCAAAGGCCGACCGGTGAATCTCAACAGCATCCAACAATCGATGGAAAGCCTCGGTTTCCATGTAGACCATGTCGATACCATCGGCAACGGCAGTACGTTGCGGAGTACGACCGATATGTTCACGGTCTATCTCAAGCACACGATCAACGAGGTGCCGGTCAACTACACCCATCCGATCTACGTTTTCGGTTCTCAGGCCGAGACCCATGGGTTTCAGGTCGTGTGCTTGTTTGGCAAATTTGATGCCAGCACCCTGATGGAAAAAATCGACTCCATCGGCAGCACGAACAACACGCTGATTTTACTGGACTATTCTCTCACCCTGCAGGAGCGGCGCAAGCTGGCGCGCCTGAGCAAAAAGAAGGGTCTCAACGGCAAGACGGTGGCTGTCATCGACCGCGTTGTGATCTCCTATCTGGCGCAGCATTATTCCGAGACCTCCGTCAACCGAATGCTGATGTCCCTTATTATCCCGTTTGCCGCCTGTCAGCCTTACGTCCCGGATTCCTCCAAGCCCATGCCGCAGGAGATCTTCATTGGACGCCACAACGAACTGGAAAAAATCAAGTCGCCCAATGGCCCCAACATTGTTTACGGCGGTCGTCAGCTGGGCAAATCGGCTCTGCTGAAGAAGGCCCAGAAGGATATCGATCACGATCGCAACGGAAATCGCGCCGTACTGGTCGATATCAAGGATCTGGACTATCAGGCGGCAGCCAGAAAGATCTCGGAATTCTTGAGCGATGAGGGGATCCTGACAGATGCTGATATCACGGAAAACTGGAGTGAACTGTCCCGAAGCATCCGCAACCGGCTGCGCAGTCAGGAAAATCGGATCCCGTACCTTCTGCTCCTGTTGGATGAAGCAGATGCCTTTCTGGAAAGCTGCGAGGCTGTTAACTACAAGCCCTTTGATGCGCTCAAAGAGATTCAGAGCATGGAGGCAGATCGATTCAAGTTTGTCGTAGCCGGTCTGCGTAATGTTGTGCGTTTCAATCGAAAGGCGTTGGACAACAACAGCGTGCTGCCACATATGAGCTCGCTAACAGTCAAGCCATTTAACAGCGTAGAAGCCACAGAACTTCTGGAGATGCCGCTGCGGTACCTGGGATTCCGTTTTGACCAAAATGATGAAACGCAGCGGCTCATTGCTACGATTCTCAACACCACGAACTATTTCCCTGGTATGCTGCAGTTGTACGGTGCCAAATTGATCGAAGCCATGCAATATGATTATGCAGGCTACGACGAAAGCGAAACACCGCCATACCGTGTGAGCCGTGATCATATCAAAAAGACTCTGGCAGACGATACGCTGCGGGATCAAATCCGCGATAAATTCGATATCACACTGCATGTGGGACAGGATAATTACTACTATATCATCGCACTGTTGGGTGCATACCGCTATTACTGTTATAAGAACCGCAGCTTTTCTGCACAGGATATCCATGATGATGCCTGTGACTGTGGTATCTCCAAGCTGGAATCCCTTTCAGTCGATTCTATCCACGCCCTGATGGAAGAAATGCGTGAGTTGAATGTATTGCAGGTGGTAACGGCCGACCACTACCGTTTCACCCGTGAAAACTTCCGGGTGATGATGGGAAGCGAAGATAAGGTGATCGATGAGATCGATAAGGTGAGCAAGGAATGAATGATATCTGGTGGACGCAAATCGCCTCGGCACGTCGTTTTTTGGAACAGATCACGGAAGAACTTCTGCTGTACAAGAGCGTGCTGCTCTCCGTTCCGGAGTGGTTGCCGTGGAGCGATGCTATGTGCACAGAATTGGAGAAAAATCTGATCGCCAGTGGTTCGGGACGCAGCCTGGAGTTTATCGACTGCCCGGAAGATGATATTGGCCGCTTTTTACTGGAAAATTACTGCAAAAAGGAAAAGCGTGTCCAATACCGTCCTGTTGAGCGTTATGCGCATTTTCTTGCCCGTAGCAGTGACATTAAGATGAACTATCTGTACATTTGGGTGCGGGGCGTCACCCAGAAGCGTCTCCGAAGTTGGAAAGAATTCATTGCAGAGTATTATTCGGCGGTCCCTCACGGAATGCCTTGTGCCAGTTTCATTCTGGAGACCTCTACAGCAATAGGCATCGCTGATACGCGCTGCCTTGTTCCACTCAGCTTTGAGCAGAGCATCACCCCTTATGACAGCTTCACTTTCTGCGCACTGGCCGGAGCCGAGACCAGCATGCCTGAGGCGCTTCGCCCCTATCTGACCGAGGTTGTTTCAACACTGTGCCGGAAGGATATTGAACTATGCGCTGCCTGTCTGACGGATTGGAAGGATTTCTTTCAGGATCCAATCGGGCGGTATTGTGTTTTGCGCAACTCTGGCCTACGCTCGAACGGAAAGCCTTTTGAGGGTGAGGCAGATGAGGTTCATCTGGCGCACAGTCTATGGGAAGCGCAGTTAAAGCAGCTGTTTCCCATCATTGAACGTTATCGTTCTGATTTTATCCGACTGCATTTCCATGAAATTGAAGCGCTGCTTCCTGTTTCAAATCGTCTTGGCGAGGATCTCTCGATGCCGCAGGATGTTGAACTTGGTATTTTGTATTATTGGGCTTTGCATGACCAACTCAAGACCAGTAACGATGAATACCATACCCTTGATTTTTTCCGTAAGATGCGAAACTATCTGGCACATTTGAATCCTCTAAAAAGCGAAGATGTTTATCAAATTCTAAGCTACATAAAAACAGCAGGCTAACCAACGCAAGGTTTCTGCATAAAACCGCAATAGAGGCCGGAATTGAGGCGATTCATTTTAAAAATCAATCTGACCAACTGCCTCGTAAATAAGTACTTGTCAAGAGGGCTGGCACCGTCCAGTCCTCTCTCTTTTTGCCAAAGTTCCCCTTGCATTTTCTTGCAAGCTGCCGAAAATGGCGTATTCTTAAAACTTTTTGTTGACAAGGCTCGCTTTTTATGGTAATCTATCCCAACAATTTAATATAACATATTTACTTAGAGTTCCAGCTCGGCTCCTGAAGGAGTCGGAGCAAGTTTTTGACTTTCTTATCGCTACATAACGAACCCGAACCAAGGCCATCCCGGAAAGGATGGTCAGGTTCAGGTTGTTGTGTGGCGATTTTTTATTGCCAAATCCAGCACCGCACCTTGAAAACCGCATGACCGTCTGCATGGGATACACGGCGATGACCCCGCAAGGGAGAGCCGGAAAACGCCGCCGAGAGGGGGCAGGAAAACCATGCAGGGAGAACGGCGCACCCAACATCAACTGGTCAAAATGGCCAGTTGATGTTGGGAATGACACAAAGCGTCATTTCCCAGAAGGATCTTCTGCGTTATGGCTCACCTCATGTAGACATTTTGTTCACACGAGGTGAATTGCCGCAGCCTAAATCAATGTGGACAAATTGTCCACATTGATTCTGTTCGTGCTACGCTTAACCTCGACTTGACATTTTGTCAAGCCACGGTGAAATCTGGTAAGTGTCGCTTTTCGGTATTTGCCAGATTACTGTAACACGATTACCCCATGGTGGGTTACGAAAACCGTAACTCACCACTTGGAAGTGGTAAATGGACAAAATATCCACTTACCACCCAGCCATAACGCACAGATTTTAGTTGGTGATCACTTTGATCACCAACCAGACAATCGTAACGCTTTATTGTGTAAAAGTGGTGGTTACCATTTTGATAACCACCATATATCCGTAACAGCCAAAGGAGAATGCCTATGACAACAGAACAATGGGAACGCGAAAATCAGGACACCTTAATGGAATATTTCATTGATGGCGACCCCAGTGTGCGCAGAATCCAATGTGAATACTGCCGCAAGGTCATCTACACCCAGACCCGGAACCGAAAATATTGCAGCTTCCAGACTTGCGGTCACAAGATGCTGAATCTGCGGAAAAGCCTTAAAAAGCGCGTTGAGCGCGGAAAGTATACCTGCGCTTGCTGCGGGAAGCAGTTCTTACCAATTCGGGCGGATGCCAGATATTGCAGCAATGCCTGTCGTCAGAAAGACTACCGCCATCGTAAAACAGCCGCACACACTTCTCTTTTAGGAACTTGACAAAGTTTGTCAAGTTCCTTATCGGTGCTACTTTTATTTAGTAAAGTGGCACTTCCCATTCTGGGAAGTGCCAAAATACCGTAACTCTTAATCGCTCACTCCCAAATCCCCAAAGTGGGAATTTGGGCTGTCATCTGAAATCAGGTTACGCTTTCCGTAACTTGATTTGTAACTCCTGCCGAATCAAGTTCCCACTTTGGGAACTTGATTGTAGCCGTATCAAAATCAGGTTGTCAAAATGATAACTTGATTTCATCTGCAACGAAGCCACCGGCGTTATCATTTTGAGAACTTCGGTTTTATCTGTTACGCGTCGCGCCCACTCCGTAAAAATCAGGTGATCAAAATGAGCACTTGATTCTACCTGTAACGACTCAAGGTTGGCTGAAAATCAGGTGCCGCCACCCGGCACTTGATTCTACCCGTAACAGAATCAGTGGGTCAAAATGGCCCACTGAAAAAGCCGGACGAGCTGTCCATTTGGGACAGCTTGCCCGGAGCAAGAGTGCAGAGAGCGCAGCTCTTTGCCCCAGTGATATGATGCTGTGCGTCATATCCTACTGGGTATTATCTGGCGCAAAACGGCGGCAGATCCAGCAGCTCCGCTGCTGCGTTTTTCCCACGCCAAGCTGTTGAAACGGAGGGATGTCTATCTGAAACTGACACGACACAACGGACGAGCCGGAACCCACGGCACCTATAACCCAAAACACAATGACCGGAGTTTCAACCTTGCCAACAGTGAGCACATCGACCCGGAACGCGCCAAGGGCAACATCTACTGGGATTGCTTCCACGGTTTCCGTTCGGCTCTCGACCCACAAGACCCGGACGATCTGGGGGCGACCTTCTCGGATGTGGAACGGCAATTCTACGAGAACCGGTACACAGTCTTCATCGAAAGCCAGAACGAGCGCAATGCCAAGATCCGGCACACGGAGCGCAATCGCTCCATTCCCGACCTGCTGTCCAGCCGCAAGACCTGCCCGGAAGAAACCATCTATCAGCTGGGGACAAAGGACGACCATGCTTCGGCAGAGGACTTGCTGAACATCGTCACCGAGTTCATCGAGGCGTTCAAAGCCAAGTATGGCGACCATGTTCATGTGCTGGACTGGGCGCTGCATCTGGACGAAAGCACTCCCCACATCCATGAGCGTCATGTGTTCGACTGCGAGAACAAGTACGGCGAGGTGGCACCCCAGCAGGAAAAGGCATTGGAATCACTGGGCTTCGAGCTGCCCGACCCGGACAAGCCCCTCAGCCGCCGCAACAACCGCAAGATCACCTTTGATGCTGCCTGCCGGAAGATGCTGTTTGAAATTGCAAAACGGCACGGGCTGGAACTGGAGGAGGAAGCGGAGTACGGCAACCGCAAGTATCTGGAAAAGCAGGACTTCATCCTCGCCAAGCAAAAGGAGCAGCTTGCCGCCCAGCAGAACAAGCTGGACGAATTGACCCTTAAGGTCAACGACATGGAAACGCTGATCGATGAAGTTTCGGCAGCAGCCTACGACAAGGCGGTGGAGGTCGTGACGGACGTGGTTCGCAGTGAGACCCGGAAGGAGGATATGCGGATGATCGAGGACACGAAGAAGTGGTTGTTGTCCCCGGAACGCAAGGCTCCCAAGGCCACACGAGAGTACACCGCAAAACATCTGGATAGCGTGCTGGACAAGTTCCTCAAGACCATGCAGACTACCGCTGCCCGCTTGCAGGAAAAGCTCCTGAAACCGGAAGCCCGGCAGAAAGGCAAGGAGCAGGTCAAGGAGAAAGCACGGGATTCCGTTCTGCAACTGCTGAGCCGCTTGCAGGCAGAGCAGACACAGCGGAAACCCGGAGCGCTGCATCTTGCAGAAAAATCAAAAAATCTTTTTCAATAATAGTACGAGGTGATGTTTATTGAGCAAAGAAGTCAACGAAGAACGCGCTCCCCAAACCGTTACCGATGTGAAAGAAATGCTGACCAAGCACTCCAACGGAGAGATCCAGCGGACGATTCAAAACTGCATCACGATTTTGCAGAACGACCATGTGCTTGCCGATGCCATCCGGCTGAACCTGTTGAGCGAGCGCATCGACATTGTAAAGCCTGTGGGTTGGCCTCGCTCCGGCAAGACCCTGAACGACACCGACATGAAGTATATTCTGCGCCGTATGGAGAAGTACGGTATTTCCAGCGAAAAGAAAATCGAATCCGCTATCCGCATCGTTGCCAACGAGAACCGTTACCACCCCATCCGGGACTACCTGAACGGCCTGAAATGGGATGGGACGGGGCGGATAGCCC